>Ga0070747_1000135_pt1 | contig 35323 bp, 27 predicted proteins | sample VirMetDEL_Mar_31_FD_77321 | JGI IMG/M metagenome (GOLD analysis project Ga0070747, IMG submission 77321) | Aqueous microbial communities from the Delaware River and Bay under freshwater to marine salinity gradient to study organic matter... | ecosystem: Environmental > Aquatic > Marine > Coastal... | reverse complement strand
TTGCCCTCTCCAAACCCTAACACGGAGTCTAAGTTTCCTGTAGCAAAGTTTCTAGTTTGAGAATTATTAGTAGCTATGTAAATTCCCGCTGGTCCGCTTACGTCCTCAACCGAAAATTGCCTCCAGCTATCAGCTTTCTTATTACAATCATCGTAAATTCCATCTGGAATGTATGACCACACCATTAGTTTTTCCCCTTCTCTACCAAGCTCTAGCTCAGGCTGAGTATGTACCCATAATCCTAAGGCTTGGCCTCCTAAAGCGGTGCTACTGGAGTCTAAGTTGTGGGCCTTAATAGTAACCTCATACTCATGATCAGGCTCTAAAAAGTTTCTAGAAAGATTTGTTAGATCTGAATTATCGATATTAATTCTTAATCTAGGGAAAGAATCGGATTGTGTAGATCTATGATACTTTAAAACTTGATTGTTAATCAAATACTTTGCATAGGAATACTGGCTTTGATTATCCCTAGAGAATCTATAGATAGAGAATGTAGGGTGCTGCGAGAACGTGTATGCAGTTGATGTATCTGTGATCTCGATAGAGCTTAGAAGATACTTGTTTCTAAACTCAGGATTACCTACGGGTAAGTCCGCTGCGCCACTAGCAGCAGAAGTTCCTACGTCGTAGGCTCCTTTACCGTTCATCCCAGAAACACTAAGAAGACCACTACCTCCGTAGTATGCCAAGTTCACTTCGTAGTTAGGCCCACTAGCTGCTAGATATCCACTAGCTTCTAAAGCAGAGCCGTCCGTATCTAGATTAGAATTATAAATCAAAGGTCCGTAAGTATGGCTAAACAAGTTAGGCCCACCACGAAGATCATACAGCCCTGCTGTTCCATGTCCTCCATAGTCGGAAAGATAAGTATTATACAATTCCTGCACAGGTCTACCAAAAGTGAAATGCTCGTAGTAGTTTAAGGATTCATCAGAGGCTTCTTTATTAATAAGATAGTTTCCTATGGATCGAGGAACATCCATACCCCCATAAACCATGTCTTGTGCATACCAGCTACTAAATTCAGAAGGTATTAGTAAATTACTGCTGGTGGTGGTAGGAATCTTACCTTGAGATACAGCCTCAATGTAACCTGACACAATACTAGTGGCTTGGAGATATTTTTCCTGATCATGAACTTTATTCATAACATAGAGTATCTCCTGTAGATCTCCACGCCTTCCATAAGTATTACAGGATGAGGATTCTACAGCCTGTTTGGCTCTCGAAGCAAATGTATTACTTACATCATATCCAAATGCTGAACTAGGAGAAGTAAGGTTCATACAGATATCCCAAACTTCGTTTAAGTTTGCGTAGTCTATAAGTTTTCCAATCCCATACTGATAGTCGTTTTGTCTTAAAGCTACCTGTTGAAATGCTAGATCCGAAGGAATGTATCCTAGAGGCATATATCCTATAGCAGAGGAATAATAAGCAGAAGAAAGTTCCAGGCTTCCTGGATTATTTCTACCCAACCTCGTAAACATTTTTGTTTCTGGAAGCAGGTTACGATAGTTCCTTCTTCTTAAAGTATTTCGAGGGACGCTAGCGTAGGTAGTTCCAGAGAGTAGAACATCATTAATGTTGTCTACCTGTGTTCTTTTAAATCTGTGTTGAGGGATACCATTAGCAGTAGCTAGGGCCAACATATCTACCGCACACACTCCAAAGCCTGTAGTTACTGTGCTAGACCCCTCGTATAAGTCTGTGAAGTTAGGTCTCCACTCTCTACAAGCATTATCAGCTAAAGCGTCCATCCCATCCGCCATAGAAGAAACAGTTAACAGAACTTCGGGTATAGCGTGAGCAGGAACGACTTGATCTACCGCTTGCAGAACTTGGTTTATTGCATACTTAGAAGTGGAATCACGCTGCAACGACTGCCAGCTAAAAGAACTAGCATCAAAAGACATCAAGAAGTGAGAAGACTTCCCGTTCCACATGCTTAATAAGCTTACTGGATCGGGAGTCCTCTCCTTAGTTGTATCTCTTAAAATTTCAGAGTAGTTAGGAGGATAGGTCTTCTCAGGAGTGTAAATAATAAAGTTATTTATAACCTTTTTAATATCTAAGGATTGAGAGCTATTAGTAACAAGGTAATCCCTCACACTCTCAGCAAAACTTTTATCTACCCCATAGCATCTAAGATAATATTCAATTCTTTCGAGCATATCAGGGGTAACTTGAGTATCTGCGTAATACTGTCGCTTCTCATATGGTGGTATAGGATATACTCTTCCTCTATAGTTGAATGAGAAGCTAGAATTAACATCTAAAGTTAATAGCTGAGGTTCAGCCCCTGTTGCAGGAATAGAGTAAAACTCTGTAACCGAGCTATTAAACCCGACCATATTTAGAATTTCTTCCCTTCTCGCTTGAAGAATGGCGATGGACTCAGCAACTCCAGCCCCTCGGTTTGGAATAGGAATACTAAGCAGATCATTAATACCAAATTCAATCTCTGCTAGTCTTTCGTCGCGCACGTCCTTGGTAGTATATGGACCACTATAAGGAACTCCGTTCAACATTAGTTGGGGTACTGGGAAAGGCTTTCCCGCCATGAGGAAACTTTTGGGAAACTCCCTTACTAGATCTAGTAGTATTTTGTCTACTAAGAACTGAATATTTCTATGCATACTATTTGGATCGTAATCTCTTATTCCCAAATTTAATGCTAGTTGTGGTGTATAGGTTGTAAAGTCCTTCAACGCTGAAGACTTAGTAGCTAAAGAATAGTAAAGCAGATCAGGAATATAAGACTCCCACAATTCAGTGATAATATCACTAGTGGTTACGTTAAAGACCCCTGCTGTAAATAAAGTGTCAATGAGATACTGAATAGCTCTCTTAGTACCCTTCATTTTATAAATTTTAACTGCGTTCCTTAATTGCACTCTCCATCTGTCAAAGTCTGCCCCGAGGAATTGCCATCCAATTAAATCTCCTAGAACTTGCAAAAATTCTTGAGGACACTTTCCAATATCATATAGAGTATTTAACTCTGCTTGTTCGCCTACGCCATCAGCTATACTAAATGACATAGCTTCCAGGAATCTAGAAAGAGGCCCCGCCTCAACGGTATCTGTGATTAAAGATCCTGGTGAAGTGGGGGATGAGGTATTGAAAAATGTAGTAAAAGCTTTCTCTACTTTTGAATCAGTAGAGTTTAAAAACTCAGGAGAATAAACAACTGAGTTTAGAGTTTGTAACCTATCCAGGACCTGAACACCACTAGTGTAAGTGCCTGCGCTCATATCCAAAGAGGAAGTGTAGGCTGGCGGAGTTACCTTATCCGCAAGTCCCCACGCTCCTTCATTTCTCCATAAGTGTTCCTCAAATACATTTAAGTTATCCTCTAAAACTAAAGGTCTACCCTTCCATAAAGTATTTGTTAACAACTCAGGCAGAGCAGTGGAAGTATCAAAATATGGGCCTGTTCTGTTTAGGAAGTATACCCACCCTAAGTTCTCAGCGAGATATTTATACGTCCCTGAGGAGTCTGTGGCGAAAGCGTTGTTGGTAAGGGCGGCTAGGTTATCCGTAGCATGGTGTCCAGCGTGGATAGAAGGTATTTTAGGAAGAAGAACACCACTTACATAGTCCACAAACTGAGAGCTAGTAGCGAATTGTTTAAAAGAAGCCCCTAAAGGGTATAAAATATTTCTTTCAAAATCATCGGCATCGATCTGAGCAGGAGGCTTATCCTTATAAAAATAAGAGGCTAGCCCTTCAGGTGAGTTTAAGGACGATAAGTTAGTATCGTATGTAAGCCCTGATAAGGGAAGAACTGTTTGTTGATTTTTTACAGCTAGAATGTGAGAGTTTATTAGCTGGTCAGGAAAAGATACTTGTACTCCACTAATCGCTTGTTCGTCTGCAAAATAAAAGTTAGGAACAATCTGTCGGATAGCCTCTAAGTAGTTTCGTTTAAAGTATTTTTGAGCATCTGCTGCATTTTCAACATTATCTCTAGCGGAAACTACCGCTACAACTTCAGGCGTAATTTGATTAAGGCTATTCCACCTAGCTTTTTTTACATATCTTCTGGACATTAGATTAGAACAGTATTAATGGTAAAGTTATTAAGTTGAATTATTTCATTAAATTCAACATTAGTAATATCTGGCAAGTTATCGACAGTAGCATACCTTACGTTAGGTAATCTAAAGATTTCTCTAGTAAGTTCAGTAGGCAAGAAAGGCTTTCCGAAATCCGAATTGTCGGTATTAAAGTGATTTACAATAACATTAGCTACTTCTTGTTCTACTTGAGCTTGGAAAGTTTCTAACTCTCTATCAATTCTAATTGTTACCACAATATCCAAAGTTCTAATAAGTCCGTCAACAATAACAACTTCATCTGTTAACATTTTTTTTGGTTCAATTTCTTCTAGTAATTCTTTCTTAAAAGTAGTTGAAGCTTTTTGTAGATGGAGGTTGTCTAACTTCTCTAAGGTATAAACATCAATAATATTTCCTGAAGAATAAGCATCCCTTACAGCAGCAGTTGTTTTTCCTACCGTTCCTTGCTTGCTTCTAAAACTATTTCCAATAGCAATAAAGTCTTCGAGAGTTACTACTCTGTCTTGTCTCTTAAAAGTATAAGGAGCATATTTTTTTGCGTGCTCTACTGTTTCCGCAGGCTGCCCCCCAGTAGCAGGAGTATTATTTTCTGTGGTAAAGATTAATGTATTAGCACTGTCAGCTACGTTAGCAGTTGTTTGTACATTAATAATCCCTGCTCCAATATTTCCGCGTGTTCCGCCCCCTACTCTATAAAGAATAGAAAACTCGGATCCAGCGGGAGGAGAAATTCCTAAGGCACCATCCCCAAACAGAACTGTTCCTGCGTAGTCATCATCATTAATGACCTGAAAAATTTTATCAGTAGCCCCAGAAGCAGCGTAGAGTCGGTCTACCTGCTGGTAAGCTCCATTAGCAGGATCGTCTCCATTAGAAGTAGTAACCCATACCTGGACGGATCCATCAATAATAGGGGAGTTCGTAAGAACTACTCTTTTATTTGCTTCTAAGGTATCGAAGGTTCCCTGTTGAAGTGCTAAGGATCCTTCCAGTAAAGCTACGTTGGTAAATACAGAGCTAAGAGCATTGTCAGCCTCACTACCCTCTAGTTGAAAAGAAGCAGCAGCATTTGAGATATTCTGAATAGCATTATTTTGAATCTTATAGAGGCTGTAATTTACTGGTGCTCCGTCTTCTTTAGAGCTAATAGCAAAAACTCTATTTTCGGGAGTATAGGTTAGTGGAAAGTTTGCCACTACAGGTTCCGTAGTACAGGTAAGGCGAGCATTAGCTCCCGCAGCTAAGGGACCCCTCATGTCTACTCCAATTAGTTCCAAAAGCTTCTGAAGATTGTCTCTAGTTTTAACAGTTCTTAGGTAGTTCTCATTGGCTAACATATCTCCCTTTAAAGATAGCACTGCCCCCATGTAAGATACTAGCTCTAATAACATTACTCCTAAATCGGACTCAGAGAAGTTTTGATAATCTAGTGGGTATACTGCTTTCACATAAGCAATAAGATTTTCCCTCATAGAGTAAAAATCAGTTCCTGCAAAATCAATATACTCTTCTTTCTTGCGGTCTGGGATCTTCCCCAGCTTCATAAAATCTGTTGCTACTGTTCCTGAAAATACCATTATGCTAATGTAACCTCGACATCAAAAATATCTAATGACTCATCCAGTACTTGGAGAGTTAACTTAATAACAAGCTCGTTTCTAACTTGCTCTATGGGTGTTGAAAATACTGAAAGAGAGATAACATTTACTATGGAAAAATATTGTTCTAAAGTTTTTAAAATTTCATTTTTCATTAAATAGTAAGTGGTTTCATCTAAAGGCTCAAACAAATATTTTTGTAATGAAATGCCATAATTAGGAATCATTACCCTCTCTCCTCTTTCACAAAGAAGAAGTTGCCGTAAATTATTTTTAATTAGGGTAGCACCATAAGCCTTACCAAAATAACCACCCTCACTTACATTGGCCTTTAAAGACTCAGGTGCGCCCGTGATAGTGTTGAACTGTCCCGTTAATGGGTAATTAAATCCAAATTTTTGTTTAAATTTAGAGGCAGAATGTCTTTTTACAGCGATGCTTACTTCGGCTCCATAGGTAGTGTTAGAGGTAGTCGTTGCCATAATTAATACGAGTAAGTCCTGATAGTGGTAAAGAAGCCTTTTTGAGCATTATAATTCTTTAATGCTTCAGAAGCAGATAAGGCCCTGTTATATAGCTTCAGACTTCCAATAAAGCCGTGAAGACCACTTTTTTTACCTCCCCATTTTCCACCCATAAAGTTCATACCTTCGTTGCTATCCTGAGAAGTCCCTTCTAAGGCATGAGGATGCATTCCATCGGTATACCCTCCTCCGATAATCCAAGGTGTAAAAGACATGCCCCACCCTGGATTTCCCTCAGGGATTGGTCCATCCCAATACCAAAAGTCTCTATATCCCAATCTGTTTGGGGGGAACAGGGGAGCGTTAGGAGGCAGTTCGGCTTTATAAGGGGTATCATATGCAAACGAGGATGCATCGATCATAGAGGGGATCTGAGGTGCTCCTGCGGTTGCAAAGGTGGCTTCTACAGATTGCTCCTTCAAAAGGTTACCATTAAGATAGATACTTACTAAGTCAGCCCCGTAATCAACTGTGACCGTAGTGTGTATGAATGCCGCAGAACAATCATTAAAACTATCTCCATTACTGGTAGTAGTAGAGGTGTCTACAGCTATGCCGTAATATCCACTAGGGGGAACTTCGTCTTGAGGACAATATCCTATATCAGCAGAAGCTGCGAAGAATGTAACCCCACTAGTATTAATGGACTGTGTAGGACTCATATGAAATACTAATCCCTTAGTAATATCATTATCCGAGGGATTATTACTAGGATCGGACCCCTTAGTAATTCTTCTATCTCGGCTAAAGCCCATCATTAACCCTCGTATAGAGTTTGATCCCAGAGTAGGTCCAACCGTCCACGTATCGGACTCGGTGGAGTTACTACCTCCTCGGTTCTCACATCCAAGAACTACTCTGTGCAGAGAAGATAGTGATTGATCTCCTGCCCATCCTTCACCATTAGCTTCAGCTAAATCAGGAACATGGGTCCAGAAATCAAATGTAGCTCCTACTTGGTTATACAACAAACTGTCAACCTGATTAAAGCCACTCTTAATTCTTCCGTAGCCATAGGGTCGATAAGCTGAGTAGAGATAGCGATTGTTATTTGCATAGCTTGAAGCTTTAGGGTTTCCGTCCGAACCGCTAAAGAAGTTACAAACTCCTCTAAAGTAAGGAACCCCCACTCCAGAAGGAAACATACTAGGGATGGAAGAAGCTACTAACTGAGTAGGTCTATCACTTGTAGAGCTAGCATTACAGTTTATTGAAAAGTATTTATCAGAGTCAGGCTTAACAATATCTGCGTCTAAGAAGTTATAGATGGCTACTAAATTTTTAGTAGCCACTTCGTCAGTGAGAGACAAGACGGTTCCCGAAGTGCCACTTACTGGGAAGTCTGAAGTAATGATTTGACCTACTCCAACAGGAGGAAGCATTAACTCACTAACCGTAAATTCGTCTTGCGGGACTGAACTCTTAATAAACTCAGGGCATAGAGGAAGGACCACTCCTGAGACCTCTCCAGGATTAAAAATTAAATTCTCTTGCTTAGATCTTTCGATAGCGAGCAACCCACTATCTAGATCTTGAAAATTATTAATTGGAATCTGTCCCTTAATAGCAGGGGCTTCCTGAGGAGCTAGAATTACATGAACTTCAATTTGTTTTTTTCTTTTCTTAATTTTAGAGTCATGAGTAGAAATTACAGAATATAAAATTTGACGCTGATTAGTAAGAACTGCGCTGTCCTCAGCATACCCCTGAGTTTGAAGTTCTCCAATGTAATTTGAAGTGTCATACACTTGCCTATTGCGTTGATCAATTAATACTTGTAGGAAGTGATCATCATCATAAAATTCCTGCATTGTAGGACTTTCATCGATATGCTCTATATCAAATGCAGTGTTAGCCCATTTGTTAAAGGTAGACCAAGTAACTTGCTGGCCCTTTCCTCCAAGGTTTGGATTATACTTAAATAAGTATTCTAAAGATTGCTCAGGTACACCTGTTCCAGGAATTGGAACACCATCCTGATTAAAGTAAATAGCGTTGACGATATTGGTAATACACCCAGAGTAATCTAAACCCCCTCCATAGGAGTCGTAGTAAATACCTGTTTTAGAAAATAGATACTGTCCTTCCTTGGAGACAGGGGGGAGCATTCCACTAGCATTAATTACATCCACAAAAGGATTAAACTCATCTTCGGCATCTGAAGGAATAATTGGAAATCCACCTGGGCCAGCTACAGCATCTGTTAACTTAAATCTTGTAGAATCTCCCAGAGCATCTCCTAGAGTAGGAGGACCGTTGGGATCTGGGTTAGGCATATTCTTCCAGAACACAGGCTCTGGGTTATTTTCTGGGTCAGCGGCTCTTGCTTGAGTGATCTCTAGAATTTTTTGTTGTTGTGCTTCGGCCTGAGCAATAAACCCTGCGGACTGCTCTAGGGCTGATTTATTTTGATCAAAAACCTTGCTAGCCGCTACAAGTGGTGGCGGAGGGGCAGGGAAGTTAATCACATTACCATTAGCATCCACCATATCAAATCCCGCTAGTTTATCTGCTAATGCTGAAGGGCCTTTTTGAAGAGCACCAAAGGTCTTCATCTTGTCAATACAGTTTTTAATTAGATCAATCTGTTCCCCAATATTCTCCCCAATGACCCAAGCTTCTGCTCCGAAACCTAGAATAGTTCCCAAGCCATCTAAATCATTCACAGCATCTAACGCTGAATCCTCAACTCCCCTGTTAGAAGAACTAGAAACAAATACAAATCTACCTAAGTTTGTATTATATTCTACAATTCCTGTATCTAGGAATACTTGTCTCATCACATCCTTAAAAATAGAATCTGCTAGATCTTTCCCTTCTCCAATTGAGTTGTTAAGGTCATTAAGAACTGGAGAGGGGAATGCGTTAAGAACATCTTTTGAGAAGTCCATCATACATTGAGGCACTCCAAACTGTGTCCCCATAGCATCTAGGACTGGGTTAGAAGAATTGGTTACAATGTTTGCTGTTTTTGAAAAATCGAATGAAGCCATAATTTATATAGGGTTAGGACGGTGGGGCTACGTATCCAGGTGATGGGTTAAGATTGATATTAGGACCGCCGTTGATGGTTACATCTGTTCCATTAATATCTACAGTTGTACTACCATTAATATCTACTGTAGGTGCAGTAATTTCTACTTCTATATCGCTTTGTAGAGTGATCTTCCCTTTAGCAACAATATCAACACTACCTCCAGACTCCACAATAACTCTTGAATGCGGTCCAGGAGCACTAACAAAAATTACAGAATCTTGTGCCTCAGCTTCTAAGGAGATATTATTATGGTGAGAGCGCAACTTAATGCAACCTGTGGTTTCGTTACCAAAAACACCTTGTCTAGTAGAATAACCTCCTGCTCCAGGATCTCCGAGACCAGTAGCGGGGGCACCCCCTGCGTCTACTCTTCCGTCACTATTTGTAGAGGTATCTCCATACGCAGCCTTACCAGTAGATTTATTTTCAATCTCTACATTGAGACCATCCTCTACCCACATATGGAATCTATTAGCTAAAGTATACATGTTGACAGGTCCGTGAGTTCTCATATGATACTCTCCTGCTGCAAAAGGACTATCTTTACTACCTGTCGAACTCCAGATAAAGTAGTCTTTTCCTTTATGCTCATTTGTCATGACAATGCCATTAACAATAGGAGAATCTATAAGTTTAAATTGTTTTCCACTTCCACTTTGCATACCTATGGCATAGTTTTGAAAAGGATCCTTGGATTTAGAAACAGAGTCATACTGACTTGAAATCTTAAAAGCATCCCCACGGTGATTACTTAGTCCAATAGCCTCTGGGATAATCCCCTTTCCGTCATACATGTCCTTAAATGCGGAAGGAAAGCTAGGCACCTTCTCAGGCTCTTGCATTGCTGTTTCAAACTCTCCTGTCTCAGGTCCAAAAGTACCAGTTTTATCTTTTGGTACATAATCATTGCTTGGGGGTGCTTCGGTGCCTGGAGGAGGAGTAGGAAGACTGTCATTGGCCCCAGGAATATCTCCCATTAAGGAGCCTAAGTAATAATACCCTTTGATCCGATCACCTTCCGAAGCTACATCATCCTCATATGCACAGAGAATTTGACTACCCACCATCGGGATTGCAACAAAAGCTGCCTCAGTATTTCCGTAAGGAGTTACATATCGCACAGGCTCTTCCTCATACCCTTCGCCATCTGAGATTTTGAAGGATACCATAAATTTGCCCGTTTGAGTAACGTCTGCTTGATTGATAACTGTTCCAGTTTTTAGTCTAAGTGCCATAAGTATTAATTAATAGGTAGTTCTTGGGGAGATGTGTTAGATTTTTCATTAAGCTCCGTGCCTTTGGCAGGATCTTTCATGATGTAGAATTCAGACTCCGCCCTGCTATTTGTTATAGTATGCTTAAAACCAGCGATAGTATACTTACCACTAAACCATGTTCTTTGTAGGTCTAGTTTATTAGAGCTTTGATTAAATCTAGGCTCAATACATGTTAAGAGGCAAGGTCTTCCCATGGTATTTCTAGTATTAGATAAATGAAACATGGGAATAGTAGAGATACTCCCAGCAAACGGCTGCTCTGCTACTGTTTCCTTCATTTTAGTACTAGTAACTATTGACTGCCCCAATGGATCTGTATTAGAAGGCATTAGACGAACCGACAGAGGAACTTCTTTTGATTTGTTATAAAGATTAACAAAATTTCTCCACATAAATTTATAATATTCTTCTTTATCATCTCCACCTCGATTCTTTATTTTTCTTGCAGAATCCTCTGCTGAGTTATTATTTAAAGCATCAAACGTATCATAAAGTTGTCCTTGTTCTTCAGTAATTGCTTCCCCAAACCAGTTTTTTAAGTATTGTTTAAATAGTTCAGGGGGATCATAAGGATCTCTAGATTTATATTTATCTCCTATGTCTACTCCCTCAGCTACTAATCTTTCACGAGTTTCCTTTATCTTAGCTTCGCTTCTCGTATCACTCTCAATTATTTCTTCTAACTTTTTAAAGTATTTATTAATAAGTTTACCCTGTCCTGGTTTAATAATCCCCGTTGCAATTTGATTAGAAGGATCAGGGGTCGGCACAGCCATTCCTAAAGCAGCGTAATAAATTGCATCTATTTCAAAATCAACAGATAAAATATTAGGGTGGCTAGTTCCAAAAGAAAATACTGGCATACGATTTACCTGTATAGGCTGAGTCCTTTTAAGTTCTCGTAATTGAGTAGAAAGGATGTTAGAATCTCCAGCAAAGGTATCGAACATACTCACATCCTCGTTTGCAGAAGCCCAGGGTACCTGCCCGAAAGCAGACAACCAAGGAATAGGTATAATGTAATCCTCTACCTTTTGCATATAATCATAATCTAATCCATTTAGAATATCCATAGGATGAATTACTTTTTTTAGCTTATCGGTCTGCTGCTTTCGCTGTGATCCAGTATTCTCACTATCTTGAGTTTTTTCTAAAGAATGAGCTAGCAAATAATCTGTTACTAATTCGCTGTCTCCCCAAATAAGTGCGGGTTTATCATCAGAAGGAATTAAGGTAGCTTCTTTCATTAAAGTTAGGATATTAAAATCAGTTTCTCCTATAGGAAGGCCAGAGTCTTTAGGCAATTGAGGGTTAAGCGCAGGAATCGAGCTAGTTGAAAACTCAACAATTTTATTATTAATGCAAGCTGCCACATTCTGTAGTTTATCTAGATAAGAAGTAGACCTGTCATAATCACACTGTACGATTGCTTTAATCTCTCGGCTTTGAAACCAGTCAACTATTTCTTCTTTTGCAGTAACAGATTTTTCAAGGTTAGCAAAAGTGCTCCTGCCTATGGGTTGGGTAGTAACTGGTTCCCTACCAGAAATAGCATACCTACTACTTTCACTTAATCCTAAACCGATTCCTTCTAACGCTTCCCTAAAAGCTCCGTAATATGCCAATCCCATTTTTAAATCCCATTCGTTATCGCTAAGAGGGGCAAACTGATAATACGTCATTATTTTAGTTCTTTGCTCCACCAGGAGGGTCTCTAAGTAATTGGCAAGATACTTATCTAGGTCTGGGAGGAGAACGAGGACGTTATTGTTTTGCGTTCCTGCTTTAATAAACTCGGTGAGGGCTTGTGTAACTGCCAAGTGGAAACTTGGCTTTGAAGCATTAATATAGGTGTCAACAGTATCAAACACCTCCATAGGCAATCTCTTGTTTTTTGCCTTTAAATATTTTTTGTAGTTTTCTCTTTGAGACTTTGTTTGATCTTTGTTAAATAAAGGATCCGAAGATCCCTTAGTTAGAAGACCTTTTGTAAAGGCTTCCCCAAACACAGATAATCCTTCTCCGACAAGAAGATTTGGATGTGTTGCCGAACCCATCTTCAAGGATAACTTTCTAGCCCCTGAACCATTAAAGGAGTATTTTACCGAAAAAATGTTTCCAAAACATTGGGGCCGACTCCAGTCTAGTAAGTTATCCCCTATTCCATAGGTTACATATAAAGGTCTTTGAAATTGAGAAGTAGCACCCTCTTTCAATGCCTCCTGCTGCCTTCTTTTTAAGAAAACATTTTCTCCTAAATTTTCTTGGCTAACATCCTCTAACTTAACAAGTTCTGAAGTTATCTGTGCCTGTTTGTCCGCAATGGATCCAAGCAGAGATTTTCGCTCTTTGGAAGATATCCAACTGGTCGGACCTCTCTTATGATCCATAGATCTTTTTAGTTCAAGAGCCTCGGCGTTTAAAGCCTCTTTATCTCTCTGTAGCGTTTTAATTCTAGCCGCTAACGGGTTATCTTCAATGGGTAGCATAGCCTCAACACTGTTATCGAGCATAGCTTCCTCGAAGAGTCCTTGAGGATCTATAAGTTCAACCTCTAGAAACATACCGTCAGTCTTATTAAGCGAATGCTGAAGCTTTAAAAAAGTTGACGCAGGAGAATTATTGAATATATAGGTATGAGCTTTTTTACCGCTAGCTCTATCGGCAGCATCTAGCTTTTTTTTCTCCTCTTCAAACTCCTTAAAAGAATGAGATGCTTGAAAAGCCATCATTATCTCAGGGCGATAGGTCATTACAATGTTAATAGCAGGAGCATTCATAATATATAATAGTTATTTAGGAATACGAATGGCACTTCCTGAATCAAGCTGTTCGAATACATCAAAAATACTATTTCTTTCACAAATTACCCACCATTGAGTAGGAGTATTGTAAAAAAGATTAGAAATTAAATCAGGTCGGTGAGCATACCCAGAAGGTATATTACCATTAATAAAACCTAGGGCCTGAGTATTATTATCCCCAGAGTATTTGGACTCATATCTTCTACTTCCTACAGAAGTTCGAAATATCTTACCCTTATGCGTAATTTCTACTTCACCCGCCGATGGTCTATTTTTTGTTACTCTGTTATCCATTTAGCTATCTGCCCAATATCCTGCGGCTGGGAGAGGATCCACAGTGTATGGAGAATTGATTGCGCTCTCCCATCCCGTTAAGTTATCCCGCTGCGTTATTACTGCGGGAGCGTACTCTTGGAAATCGCCTACTCTTAGTTCTTCTAAAGTTAGATTAATTTTAATTCTTCTAGGGGTTAGAGTTTCTAGATCGTAACCGCTCTCCTCTTCAAACTTAAGAGAATACTGTTTACATATACACGGAACGCTTTGATACAAAGTTCCGAAAGTTAGTCTAAGAAGAGGAGGTCCTTGCATGGGATCACTAGCATTGTTAACAACAGAAGTTCTTAAAACAGCGATGAAAAATAATAAAGTATCTAGTATCTTGCTTGATTCATCAGGGTTCATAGAAGCTAATAGCTCTGGGGTACTATTCCCAATGTCATTAAGGAAACTAGAACCTGTACCATTCGGCTGAGTGACCGTACTGTTTGCATCATTTTTAAGTGCGAAGTAAGCTTTTTTAACAGCCAAAGATAAAGATTTATTAGCATCTCCGACTACAGGATTTGCACTGAATTTAGAAGATTGAGTAAATAAAGCTTTTTCTGATTGTGGTCCTCCATTAGAGAACACTCGCATAAACCTGTTTATTCCCATCTCATGCATGGCAAGATGAGGAAGGGTGTAGGTCATCTCTACTTTAAAGGTTCTAGACTTTGAACCTAAGTAAGCATACAAACTTCCTGCTCTTCCCACTGGGTTGTAGTCTGCGTAATTTGCTGCCTGTGATTCACTAATTGTAGGATTTTCATAAAAAGGAAGGAATACAATTGTGTTATCTTGGCCTCCATAATGAAATTCAATTCTAGATCTCTCAGGTAAGTATCTATTCCTAAACATCTTATAGTAAGAATCAGGTTCATGCAAACTTGTAGTGTTGGGTCCATTTAAAGGTACCCCCCCATTCCAAGGAGCATCATTCGGCTGCAAAGGTCCTACGGGTAATACCATTAGCGTCTACTCCCAGTGCGAGCTTGTCGTGGGGAAGGTTTATTTACGTTATTTGTAGCCTCTACTCCTTGAGCAGCAATTGCGTTAGACACTAGTTGAGCTTCTTTGAGTTCCTCAAGTACTTTAACCGCTTGCATATTGGAAAACGCACTTTGTCCTGCTCCCGCTTTTAAAGAAACCGAATCCAGGTATTTAATCTCTCTAATCTGTGCAGTAGTTTGTGAAACTTTTTGAGCGGAGTTGTTATCTTGTTTGGAACCCACTATTTTGGGTTCCTCAACATCTTCCCCAAAGAAGCTAAAAGCATTAGCTATTTTTTCTCCTACCCATTTCATAATTTCCCATATACCGTTAATGAGCTTCCCAGGAAGACTAGTTATACCGTCCCAAATATAGTTTCCTACCCATTTCATAGTTTCCCAAATCTTAGTTCCTACTACTTTATAAATATTAATCATCCCCGTGATATAAGTTTTAACACCGTCGTAAATATAATTTCCTGTCCATTTAATACCTTCCCAAATATAAGTTCCTACATTTTTAAGGATATCCCACCCTGCTGCGAAGAAATCAGCAATTTCATCTCTAAAGTAGTAAATTACCCCAACGATTGCCGCAATAGCTAATAAGATCTGTCCAAATACTGGGATTGCCGTGAGCGCACCAAGTAACATAGGACCCAATTTTTTAAGACCTGTCATTATTGCACTCACCATGCCGCCTTTGCCAGTAACGCCTGCTACACTCATTAACTTTCGGGTGGCACTAGCGGCAACAATGGCTGAAGTTAATGCTGCGAGGGCGACAATTACCTTCCCGATCTTAACTGCCATGTCTTTATTATTTGTTATAAAGTCTAAGAATCCTGAGGTCAGCTTCATCACTGTCTCTTTTAGAGGACTGAAAACTTGTGACACAAAGTTATTCCAACTTGCATTAAAGTTCTTATCTAGTTCTTGTTTTTCCCCGACACGTTTAACATGTTCCCCTAAACTTATACCTAAGCTACCAGCTTCTTTTTCTAGCTGCTCCAAGACGAGTGCAGCATCTCCGAAACCCTGCCCCATGGTTTTTTCTAAAGCCGCAATAGCTACAGCAGGGTCAGCCCCTCCCCTAACCATTTGATCAATTCGATCTTTAGCTATAGTGCCAGCTTTAACTACCATCTGTAAAGCATTCTGAGTAGCGTCCCCTTCTCCTTTTAGTAAAGCTAATCGCTCTTGAGTGACCCCTAGGGCTGCTGCCGTAAACTGTCCTTCGGCTGAGGTCAGGGTTTCTAATAGCTTGGTACCCATATCCCCACCTTGCTTGCCTAAAGCAGCACTGATCTTTACACCAGCCTCTGCCATCTCCGCTCCAACTCCCATGAGTTTGAATGCCCTCATACCTTTCTCTAAACCTCCTAAAGAATCCATCAACTCCTCGGAAGACATTTTATAGTTTTGAGATAGTCCCTGGATGGAAGACATCAAAGCAGTTTCCTGCTCAGTGCTAAGGCTCATTCCTTTAGTAAGCTTAGACATGCTTTTTAAAAGTTTAAGAGAATTTCCACCTGTAACTTTCGTGTAGGCCGCAAGCTGGTTTGTGGCAGCATTGCTTGATTTCAAACCACTTTCGAACTGCTCATAGCCGATCTCCACAGCCTCTCCAAACCCCGTCACTGTACCAGCAAGTTGTGTTTGTTGAGCAGTAGTTTCCTGTAAAACTTTACTCAGTCCCATGCCTCTCCCTAAGCTTCTCTCTTGCATCTTTAAGGAGGATTGAAAAGCAGAGTTAAGCTGCTTCATTGTCACTGATTGAAGCTTATTAACACCTAGTAAAGCTTTTCTACTAAGTTGAGACTGAGCGGATTGTTTTTTATTTGCATCCTTTGCGTCTGAACGTGCTTTTTCCGCCGCTACTCTCCTTTTTTCAGCGTTTTCGGCGAGAGTATTAGCGTCCTGCATTGCTTTAAGCAAATCCTTCAAGGCTTGGTCGTTGTTTCCTGCTGGGGGTATTGCTGTCATATTAACTACCTAATTGAACTTTCCATATGCTTTTCATTTTAGTAAGCTTATAAGTTCTGTAACTGTCTAAGCCTAATAGGGAAATAAGGCTTTCTTTAATTTTTCCGTAGTAAGAAGCCCTTCGTCTCTTCTTATATAGGTTCTCTAGAATAACATTTATAACTTCCGCAGAACTACCATTATTTAGTCTAAAACAAGAAACCAAAGTACCCTCTTTTCCTGGGAAAGTACCATCTCCCCGTCTGCTTTTAACTATTAAGCAGGTACGCTGTCCCCTGCTACCTTCACCCACTCCTAAGTAATACCTAAAAATAATGATATCTCCAGGAGTCATTCTGTCTGCACTGGGGGTAGAGGGAGAAAGGAACTTTTTTTGGTTTTCTCCTATTCCACTTAAAAATTTCGTAGTTTCTTTTGAAAATTCACGCATTGCTACCTCTAATAGTTAGAACATATAATAAACATGAATACCGATATAGATTTAATAGATTTTATGGATTTAATTAATTTTACTCTACACAAGGACTTTGTAGAGAAATGGAGATACAAGTACTCTGAAAAATTTATTAAACATTTTCAAATAAAGGTTCTTGAATCCTTAACCAAGCAGAAGATTATTAAACTAAGTAGTCTTTACAATTATCTAACAAAGAAATGTAGATATTCTGGGGACCAAGTAGACAACTTTTTTGATTCTATTGACATACTTATATACTACCCATTGATTATAAATGACAATTCCCGATAATAATGATCTAGAAGACCTTATCACTGCCTATGTTATAGCAGAAAATAATCCTAGATTTGCAGCTTTGATTGGCTTCATATACTTCCTAGGATTATCTTTACTGTTTGGAGGGGTAGCCTTAGTTTTTCTTTTTAGTCTTCTTGGCATCCTTTAGTGCTTGGAGCCTTTGCTCGCACACCAGCCCAGAATTAAACTCAGGACACAGGTTCTTGTAGCCACACCAATTACAGAACTGGTTTTGCATGGCCTTGAAGTCGGGCTTCTTCATCTTACGTATCTTCCACATTTGATCAACCTTCTCCTTTAGATACTGTTTGATCTGATTCGGGGAATACTTACAAGCTACAAAGTTATTTGTCAGCGGGTAGTAGTGGGCAACAGATATGTTAGCTAGGGACACTCCCAGCTTCTTATGGATGGCGTAGGCATATCCCATCATCTGTCTATCTTGATACATGTCTAGCTCAGTGCTTTCGCGCTTGGATGTTTTATAATCGATAATAAGATACCCTCCGTCCTTTCCTTTGATAACTCGGTCAATGATCCCATTTAGTTTTAGATCTTTTTCCTTATCATAAATAATCTCGTAAACCATTTCAGTTGAGACTGTCTCAGCCAGTGTAGCGTTGAATCTTAAAAAGTTCTCCAAACATACTTTAATCTTAGGATTGTAGGTTTCTGAGAATGTGTAGTCTTTTTTGACATTCTCAGCTATAACAGTAAGTTGATCGAGCGTGTTAGCTTGGAAGCCATCCTCGAAGATTTTGTGGATGTATGACCCGAAGTGAAGAGGGTCAGTATTTGTCCTCTCCTCTTTGATACGATCAACATACCGATAACGGTATTTAAGTTGACATTCCTTGAATGTCTTAGATTTAGATTCTGAAATAGTATTTATGAACATTATAGCACCTCAAGTTATTAGAGACTACCTGACAGAGAAGTTTAAGGATGATTCTCGATATTCCTCTGGAGAGCGAGAATTAATTGTACCTTCTATTTTTGTGCCTAATGACTTCAAGCGTCATATGAGCATCAATTTAGATACGGGTCTATGGCAGTGTTTTAAGTCGGGTAACAAAGGGAACTTCCTACAGATCTACGCATATTTAGAAGGCATAACTTATAACCAAGCCGAGTCTGAAATACTCTTTAAAGAGCTTGATGGAAGTTTCGCTAAAAACTTAGAACCTTCTACTATAATCCCGCAGGCGGAAGCTGAGGACCTCCACCTTCTTCCCGTAACCGTTGAGGATTATACTTCTAATAACAGTCTGGTTCTTAAAGCTTGGACATTCCTTTATGAGCGTAAGCTATTTAATCTAGAAACCGAAGACTCCAAGTACTACGTATCCACCAAAGGACCATACGCTGGCAGATTGATTGTCCCTTTTGAGGAGGATGGTGAACTTTTTTATTTTCAAGCACGCACCTTAGGGGATCAGACTCCTAAATACTTAAACCCTTCTGAGGGGTGGCCTAAATCTTCTCATATACTTTATCCTTTCAACATGGGTGAAGATTATGTGGTTGTCTGTGAGGGGCCGTTGGACGCGATCTCACTCCAGATAACAGGTGTTAACGCTACTTGTACAATGGGATGTTCCGTATCACAGTATCAGGTAGAGGCGTTGAAAGACTTTACTGGCAGAATTATCATAGGGTATGATAACGATGATGCGGGAAGACGTGGCGTAGGAAAGTTTGATTACCTTAGACGCATAAAAAGAATGGCAGACCTTTACATCTGCCATCCTCCTTCGGAAGTTAAAGATTGGAATGATGCTCTAATGAAGGGCATCGACTTACAGGGGTTCGTCGAGCTTCGTACAATAAAGTACGATTACGACTATCTCATAAATCACCTCCTTACGACACTGTGAGATAAAACAGTGGACTTATGATTAGTTCATTTAGCAAGGTATATTTCGCTTGTACACTATAAGTTCCTGTTAAACTTCCGAATGTTCCATTTTGGAAAGATACTAAGTCTTTGATTGTCGTAGTATCCCAGTTAAGGATAAGGGTATTATCCTGAGTAATAGTCACTGGATTGCTCGTCGGAGTTGCCGCTGTATCTGAAAAGGATGACACCGTAAATGGTCCATCAAAATGTAAATCTTGATTCACTCTACGGATTTCCAGGGTAGCGTCAGTAATTACCGACTCCTTAAAGATATTTTGAACAGAGTGTAAAATATCCTGATTCTGAACGGTTGTTTCCGTGGTTATCTTCAGGTCTACTTTTTCTCCCAATCTAACATGCTTATTTAAAAGCTTGTTACTGGTGGTTAGAAGAAGAGGTTCTACAAAGGTAAAGAAGGTATCTTCATTTAACGTGAAGTTGTTGGTAAATACTTGGTAGTCTGAAGCCTCAGCCAGCTTCACTGTCCACATATCCACGTAATCTCCTACAGTGCTTGCCTCCGCTGCCGCAACCTGGACATTGTTCACGCTGTCGAATCCTGATAAAGCGAGCGTCTGATCGAAAACTACAACATACTCACCTTGTTTGATTCTATAAATACCGCTAGCTGTTAGTGCAGGGTTGTAATTAGTTACATCAAACTTATTCGAATTCTCAGCACCCACTGGTCGTGTTGCTCCCGATGCACCAAACTGCATTAAGGGAACTGCTGTGATGTTGTTATTAGCTCCAAGAACCGAGTTTGGACTTAAAGTAGCACTTTTAGCAAAAACAGACACTCCACTGATTTCGTAGGGATCAATGTAGGCTCCATCATTAATAAAGTAGGTTCTAAGACCCACCCTTTGGGTCATGTTAGGACGATTACCTCTATCTACGACTACTGTGTTGTTTACTTGCATTTCTTTCGTCTTCCAATTCTTTGGTTAAAAACTCTAAAAACACGTTTCGCTCAGAACGGCTCATGTCTTTAACATCACCATAGGTAAAACGGCAATGCTTTACAAGTATATAGGCTTCATATAGCAGTTCTTTTAAATTAAATGATCCCGCTATTTCCCTGTAAAAAAATCAGAAGTTATAGGTAACTCCATTACTTCGCTGTGGGAACAATAGTTACAGTCAAATCTAACTTTTGTATTAATACCGTAGTCAGCACCTCCTAAAGCATCTAAAATAACATGAGCGTCCTTTAAAGGTAGCTGCGGAATAACTTTAGAGATGACAGTTTTAGCCTCACATCCTCCGATGGATTCTACAAATCTCCAAAGATTACTAATAGCCTTCTCCCCAGTGCTAAAGTAACTTTCATCCTTAACTCTTGGTAAAGTTAACTTAACTTCCTTTTTTAATATAGGAAGCTCAATAGTAATAGGATTGGTATAATCGTCATCTACGTAAGTAACAGGCAAAGATCCCAATTGGAACTTTACTTTGTTTTCTGTTTTACAATTTTCACATGTAATAGAAGCATTGTAGTCGTCACCATAAGAAATTTCTCTAAGCTTCATAATCAGGTACAATTTGTCCATCTGAAGAAGAGACCCCACATCCAGGTTAGTCATACATCTAGAAAGTAAGATATTGATAATGTCAGATCCCCCACTTTTCTTACTCATCATTGCTCTTTCATCATCAAATGTCATAGGCTTTAGAGAAATCGGCTTTGATGGGTCTACTAAATTATAAAATTTATTTTTAGAAGGCAATTCTACAGCAACCTCATCATTACTGGGCATATTTTTTAAGATATTGTCAATAATTTGCTGTTCTGAGATTTGATTAATCTGTTCCTGGGGCTTTGGCGAGGCTTGTTCTGTCATAAAATACTCCTATATCTACAAATAGATATATTCTATAATAGTGTAATGAAAATCCACATAAATACACTAAATTCAAGATTAGAAACGGATAATCCTGATATTCTAGATGCTTTATATAGATTATACTCGGAGAAAGCTCCTGGATATCAATATTCTCCTGCTTATAAGAAAAGACAGTGGGATGGAAAAGTACACTTCCTAGCTAAAAATGGTACTTTTAGAACTGGATTACTTTCTAGGATACTAGATGACCTAAAAAAAATAGACTGCTCTCCTGATATTGTATACGAGGGAGGAGAAACTAAACCTAACTACGATAAAAACTACACTATTAATAACTTTGAATATTATGACTATCAAAAAGAGCTTATTGAAAGGGGATTAGAGAATATGAGGGGTATAATCAAGTCCCCCACGGGATCTGGGAAGACACTGATTATGGCAGGATTGGTCAAAGCATTGGCTGGGAGGAAGATGGTACTGCTTTTTAATGCAAAACAGCTACTAACTCAAAGTTATGAATTTCTCACTAAAACGTGCGGAATGGACAATATCGGACTTTGTTACGGAGAAGGCTTCATTCAGGGTGATATTATGCTCTGCACTGTGCAAAGTATAGAAAGAATTTTAGATACACACTTAGAGGAAGCAGAAGTATTGATGGTAGACGAGTGTCATGAGTTTGCAAATGGTAAAACTACGTTAGCTGCTCTCAGAAGCTTCCCTAACGCTATCTACCGCATCGGATTCACAGCTACCCCACCATCCGATATTATTCCAAAACTCAATCTAGAGGGGTCTCTTGGCCCTGTATGGAGCGTTATAGATACATCTGGCCTAGTAGACTCAGGAAAGCTGACAAAGCCCGTTATCCAGCTAATAAACAGAGAGTATACAGCCAGTGGTATAGATGAAGATATGACCTATATGGAGGCATATGATGAGTATATTGTCTATAATGAGAATAGAAACAATATTATTAAGGATATAGTTAATGACATTAAAAAAAGAAACCCCAAAAGCCGTATCCTTGTTCTTACCAAATCACTTGATCACGGAAGAACCCTGGAAAAGCTGTTTGGAGGAAATTGTGAGTTCCTGCAAGGGAGTGATTCCATCGGAGAGCGGTATAACGCTATATCCAAATTCCGAAGACATAAAACTTCTAGTGTGCTTATTGGCACTAAAATCCTGCAAACAGGAGTTAACATTGAAGAAATCACCCATTTCATTAATGCAAGGGGTATGAAGTCTGAGATTGCTACTCTCCAAGCTTTAGGAAGGGCTTTACGCCGTCATAAATCAAAAGATAAAGTTTTTGTTTATGATTTCCTAGATAAAGAAAAATACTTAAAAGAGCACTCTCTTGCAAGAAAAAAACATTATACTAACGAAGGACACGAGGTGAGAATATTATGAAAAACCCTAACGAACTTAATGAAATACGAAGTAAGCTAAACACATCCGAAATATCAGATCTCAACTGGCTTCACGCAGAACTGGGAAATTTTCTAGCAAGTGATGATGTTAGCGTAGAGGGTATTACTAAGCTAGAGAATATGTCTAACTCCTTAAATAATCTAAGGAGAACCTACACACAAAGAGTTATCCGTCTCCTAAAGACGGGGCATCTCCTTGATTAGTTCTTAAGTTTAGTGTCAGGAACAGAAACTGTGGGGTTCTGTAACTTTAGTCTTAGGCCCCAATTTTCCATATCTCTCGTAGTCCAGTTATTTTCGAGCTTATTTTCTAAAGCGTCAAGTTTATAATTAATATTAGTAAGTTGGGAACTAATCCATACTACACCACTACAAAGGGCTACTACCATGCCTAAGGGCATTAAAGTTTCTTTTGAGATCATTATTTTTTTTTCTTGTGAAGTCATTATGCAATCCTAGTAATAGTTACTGTGGTTCCCGCCAGGAAGTTGGTATTACCACTAGCCGATGTAGCATCGATGGTAATGTCCCAAGAACTTCTAACTAACCCCACCCATTCAAAGGAAGCGGGTCTTGATTGATGGGCAATCCACGATCCCGCAGTCTTAAACAGTTCTGTAGCCCCTCCTACTGCGGTTCCGTTAACCTTGATATTGATATCTGTGTCTGGATTTGATGTAGAGTTGTACATTATAGCATTTAGGGTAATTTTGTAAATACCTTGAGAATCTCCAACATTCCACTTGGCTGTTCCACCGTCTTCGGTGGCAATAACATAGTCCATAAAGCTAGTGTCCCCCGCTGCTGCACCCACAGGAATACTCTTAACTATTTCAATATCGGATGCAGTAGTAATTCCGTTTCCAAGAGTGGTCAGGTTTCCAGCCGAGGACTGAGTTCCCGCAGTACCAAATCTAGTCCAAATAAATTGACCATGGACGTGAGGAATTCTTTGAGCAGCTAACGATGTCGCTATTGATCCATCATTATCAACTGTATAGGAAGTTGGGATAGTAATAGCTGATTCTAAGTCTACTGTAGCTCCGCAGACAGCAATACTAGATCCAAAGCTTCCTTGTCCGTCAATAGCAAGGTTACCAGTAGCTCCGATATCCCCCTTTGATACCAGACCCCCTCCAACTTCCGCGACAATGCCCAATACATTCATTGAAACTTTATTAAAGCCAGCATCCGCATCGCTGGCCGCATTTGCAAAAGTTTGAATAGGGATTTGAGCAGCAGTCTTATAGTCACTACCCACCTTCATGGTATCTGCTTCAATTTTCCCCGCACCAGTAGCTCGGAAAGTAATACCTATTTCCATCATCTCTACGGAAGTTGCTCCAGTTTTCCCATCTGGAGCAGTTATTAACCATTCAGGGTTGATTGTGCCTACGAATCCACCTCCAGGTAACCCTGGCACCGTTTTAAAGGTTTCTGGAGCCGTAATAAAATTACCTGAAGGGCCTCCACCAGAACTGCCGGGTGATCTATAAGAAAGGATTCTATTATCTGTTGGTCTTTCTCCAGTTAAAGAGTATTGTCCGTTGAGATTGTAGGAATGTGACCACGCTCCTGGGACGGATGATTCTAGCATAGATCCAGGACCAGTCGGACCAGTTGAGCCTTGTGCTCCAGCGGCTCCAGGGGCACCAGCGGCTCCATCAGCACCCACAACCCTTCCTAAATCAAAAGCACTACCTACTGCACCAGCGGAGTCTACATATTTTATGGTAAGGGTAACTCCAGTAATAGTAATACCTGTGTATCCTCCACCTGTCATTCCTGTTAAACCCGTAGGGCCAGTTGGTCCAGTTGGGCCTGTTAGTCCTGTTGGTCCTGTTGGTCCTGTTGGTCCTGTTGAGCCTGTTAAACCCGTAGATCCTGTTCCTCCTGTTGGTCCAGTAGGTCCAGTAGGTCCTGTCGGTCCTGTTGGTCCCGTAGGTCCTGTTAAGCCTGTTAAACCCGTAGGCCCTGTTGGCCCTGTTGAGCCTGTTAAACCCGTAGGCCCTGTTGGTCCTTGCGCTCCAGCGGCTCCATCAGCACCCACAACCCTTCCTAGACTAAAGGCACTACCTACTGCACCATCTGGTTGCACATATTTTATAAAGAGGGTAACTCCAGTAAGAGTAATACCTGTGTATCCTCCACCTGTTGGTCCAGTAGGTCCTGCTGGCCCTGTTGGTCCTGTTAAACCCGTAGGTCCTGTTGGCCCTGTTGGTCCTGTTAGTCCTGTCGTTCCTTGTGGTCCATCTTGAGTTCTTCCAATAGCCTCCGCAGCCGAAAAGGTGCCTACGTCTGTTGTTGCTTCATTGTTTACTTGAATAGCTGGGGCAGTTGATCGCCATACAGTATACTCCCCATCTGGAATGGTAGTAATTGCCGTACTCCATATATCACCTGGAGCGGTAACGCTTCCTCCAACTACGCCTGTAGCCCAAGTATAAGTTATGGTATTGGTGGTAGGCGTAGTTGGGGTTCCCTCAGCCGTCGTTAAAACTGCATAAACAGGAACCCTAGTAACTTGCGGTCCTGTTAAACCCGTAGAGCCTGTTCCTCCTGTTCCTCCTGTTGGCCCTGTTGGTCCAGTAGGTCCTGTTGGCCCAGTAGGTCCTGTTGGTCCTGTTGGTCCTGTTGGTCCTACATCGCCAGAGCCAGAACCATTTGTACCTGATCTTCCTATTGCTTCAGCAGTATTAAAAGCTTCTGGGGTTGAGACAGTTTGTGCAAAACTTGTTTGATTTACTAAAGCGGTTGATCTCCATAGAGTGTATCCGTTAGCGGGGAGAGTGGGTATGGTAGCTGTCCAACTGTCGTCGGGAGTACCTCCTAAAATTCCAGTAGCCCAAGTATAGGTCAGTGATGCATGATTAGTTGGGGCAGTTGGGACGGGAGCAGTCGTTAGTAAAACTTTATAAACAGGGACTCTAGTAACTTGAGGACCAGTTGGGCCTGTTGATGCAGTACCACCACCACCTCCAGAAGATCCAGTAAGTCCACAGATAGGCGCACAGAGGCATTCCCCATCAGGAAGCTCTACAACTGTACAGACTCCATCTATTGAAGAAAGAATAAGGGGTGCGAACCCTTCCCCAGTGCAACCGTCAGTCATTATTAAGCCTCAGTTTCGTCCGTTTCAGCGTCATCCACTTCTTCTTTTTCAGTTTCTGCGCTCATACCCTGAAGGAGTTCTTCCATATCTTTTAACCCATTTAGAAAGTCTTCTTTGGATACAGAATCATTTTTCTCACCTTCCTCTTCGGATTCGGATTCTTCAGGCTCTTCTGTTTCTTCCTTAACCTTCTTCTTACCCTTTCTAAGGTCCTTTAGGTCATCGCCTTCGATGTCGCCATCACCATCTGCGTCGAGTTCTTTCTGAGCAGGGGATAATTTCTTTTTCTTCTTTACTTGCTTTGGATCATCCATGTCGCCATCATCAGCATCTCCCGTCTGAACAGCGAGATCGGAGCTTTCAGCGGCTCTCACGGAATCATCTTCAAGGTCTTCATCCCCTGTATCAGCATTTTCTGCTGCTTCAGCTTTCTTTTTAGCCTTTGCTTGCTCAGAGCTTAGGCCATCTTCAGCAGCCTGCCTCTTCGCTTTATCCATTAGAAGCTTTTCCTTAGCTTTCTCAATCAGTTCTACAACATCAACTTCTTGCTCTAGGATACTATCGAAGGAAATGTTCTCAACTAATCTAAAGTCTTCACAGAACTTATCGTATCCACAAGTTTCAAAACACTCTTGAAGAACATCATTTACATCAATGACTTCAACACCGTTTTTACTCTTAAGCATCTTACTAAGATCTGATAAGGTATCCTTAATAATGCTACCCTTTGGTGCCAATCTGGCAAGGGACTCAAAAATAACTACTTGAGTCTCTGACAAGCTACTAAATGTAGCAGTGTCTTTGAGGTTCTGGACATTGATGCCATATTTTTCGTTGAGTAGGTTGATGATGACCTGTTTAACAGGCTTTTTCATCTCAAATAGTCTTGCAACAAAAGTTTTAATTTCTTTTTCACTGATTGCAATACTATCCCCTAGGCTGAATGCGTTGCTAATACTTTCAAACAGTTGTTTTTTAGTAGTAAGGGCTAGGAAAGGAACTTCAATGATAGCTTCCACTAAAGTCTCCATCACTTCTTCGTCAGAATTTTCAAATACTAAAGTAGCAAGGTTTCTAATCTTAGCATTAGTAGCCCAAACATCTTCAAAGTTCTTTTTAGACTCTAAAAGCTCTTTCTTTACTAGTTCTTGCTTACAGATTAATTCATAAACCGACTTGTTAAGACCCTTAGAGATGTGATACTCGGGACTTTCTTCTAAAGTTTTATAAGTAATACGTGGGAAATCGAATGCTTGAGATACGGAGTTAGAAAGTTTAATGGCATTTTCAATTTCTTGTACTTCTTGAATAGTCTCTTGTTGTTCTTGTAGGAAATCCGTAAACTGGGGCATAACCTCTAAGAAGCGTTGGAATTGTGTAGTATTGATAATGTTCTGACTATCGCAAAATAAAGAAGTTTTCTCATCTAAACGAGACTTAACATTTTCAAACTTAAGCCTATTCTCCCAGAGTCCTAAGATTTCATCAAAGCTTTTATCTGCGTCACGGTAGGAGTCAGCGTTTAAGCTTCCAACAAAAGAGGTAACCTTGTCTTCAACAAAAGAATCAAAGACTCTGTTATCACTAAAGATACTAGACTCTTGCACTTGAATTTTAGAAAGGACAATATTATCCTCAAAGTTATACTCTCCTGAAATTACCTTACCCTTCTCACTTAAGTAGGCTACTTTACCAGCCTCACTGTCAATAGAAAAGAGTTCAATGTTTTCTCGTAATGAACGCCCTAAGCAATCACCTAATTTTAACAAATTAGTGACGGTTGAATTTCTGTTTTCGAATAAATGGTCAAACATATCTAACTCCTTGGTTTATGTTATTATAGACTATGGTTATATAGTTAAGATCTTTCTGTATTATTTTTGGTAATCTTTACATTTCTAGAGATTAACCGTTCAATAGATTTTAATCTTTTGCTATTAGGCCCCGATTCTTCTAGAATTTTTTGTTTTAGTTTTACTAAAGTGGACAAGTTAGCAGAGTTTATAGACTCCTTATTAAGGGAAGCCTTATTCTTCTCGGCTTCCATCCCTCTCTCAGCATCGGCCTGCTTACCGCCCTCATCTCTAGCGGCATCCGCATCCTTAGCCGATTGCTCCCTATCCATATCTTTGTCTTTTCCTTCTTGTTCCATTCCTGCTGAGGCTTCAGCCGCAGCCTGTTCCTCTGCGGCGGCATCTGCTTTCTCTTGCTTCTTAAGGTCCATGGTATGCTGAATCTCTTGGTCAGTCATATCGTAGAATTCTTTGTAGATAGTTTCTTTAGGAAATAGATCAAGCCCCAAAACGGCTTGGACAACTCGGGCTTTTTGTTCGTCAATCTCCATTTTTCGCTTAGTGAATACGTCACTAGAATCTGGAAGTTGAATTTTAACATCTTTAATAAGATTAGCTGGAAAGCCCACTAAAGCTAAATGTCTTTTAGCAATTTGTTCTAGTCCAATTTCAGCCTGCTGTTGAACTCTACCGATAACCCTAGCAAACTTAGCATCAAGCTGTGACAGGTTAGCCTTTCGCTCAGGAGACTTATCTTTTTCAACAATGTAGTCTTTAGGAATCTTAAGTGCTGCAAGAAGCTTGTCTCGGAAGTAGCGAACATCGTCAACCTCTCCTAAGTTCTGCGCTCCTGGTAGCGTATCAATCTTAGTTCCTTGGCTACCTCGTGTAGGCACATAGAAATCTTCGTCCGCACTTAACGGATTGTAGCGTGCATCAATAGTGCCTGTATTGTTATCGTAGTATTTTTCCTTCTTGAATTTTTCTTTAACCTTTTCAATAAACATCTCAGCCTTGGTGGCTGGCATGTTGGCTACATCAATATAGAAAATCCTTCTTTCGGGTGCTCTGGATAAACGGTAGATAAGCATCGCATCTTCCATTAACTTCAATGAACGGAACACTCTAATGGCTAAAGCAGCGATAGATTTCCCATAGGGATAAAATGCTGGATCTGAAGTACGAAGACGGAAGTGGACAATCTGGTTTCTATCTAATGTAAGGAATTTAGCACCCGCCATGTTGTCAGCAACACTTCCATATGCAGCCCAATCATTAGAGTCAGGAATCTCTTGTAGGAAGTCAGTGAGATATCCATATTCATTTTCTACTCTAATAATAAAATTAGGATTAAGAACCTTCATTCTTTGAAGGCCCTTCTTAGGGTTATTAATATCAATGATTGTCTCCATAAAGCAATCACCATACTTAACCATGTTTCGAATAATATCCCAGTAGTCTCTCTCTAAGTGAATTTTAGTAAACATACGGTTTACTTCGTCTACTACCATCTGACTGTCACTAAGCACTGTCCACCTTTTATTTCTAAGGTTTTTCTGAGTAGCGTCATCAGCATAAATATCAAAAGCGGTACCGATTTCTGGGTAATCGTCCATCTCTTCGTATCGAGCGTATCTCTCTCGCCGAGTTCGTTCCAGTTCAGGAAGCTGAAGAGCAGTCCTGTTGAGACTCCCCATTGCTGGGGTTTCTCCAGGTTTAACAACATCTGCGCTCTGAACAGTATCCCCTGCGAGATTAGCTTGAGGAGTGGACCCATCGTCACCTTGTCTGGCGATGTAGGGAGCAGCCTTTGTAGCAAAGAACCTAGCGAGGAATTGGCCTAACCGTCCCGATGGGTAAAAGTAGGGGCCAATTCGACCGTCTCCTCCACCCGCACCGAACTTGGTATTACCAATTGCGTCTTCGTTTAATTTGTCATCCTTGTCTAATTCATCAGCCATCGTAAATCTTCCTCTAATTGTTGGTCGTTTCCGTCGTGAATTACCGCTCTATGTGGCTCGGGAACTCTTTGCTCAGATTCTTCTGACGCTCTCATCTCCATAGGACCACCAGCCCCTAAAGTATGTAGTAAGAATACTGTTATAGATAAACTCATAATTAAGTCATCATGTTTTCCTTCATCTGCGGTAATCTTACCATTGTCATCAATAATAAAAGTTAAAAGCTCCTCTACTGTTCTTTTAGAATTAAGTTTTAGAATGTTATTTCTAATATATTCCTCCATTCGGGCTAAAAGCTCCTCACGGTTTCTAGTCGTGATTTGAATCCCGAAGTCAGTTTTATCATCTATCCATAGATTATCATACTCCATGACGTTAAACATCCAATCAATTAAGTTATTACCAATGGTATTTCTCTCAATGATTACGGATGCATTATTATATAGATTAGCTTCAGTAGTTAAAATTTGAGCAAGTTCGTTAATTGGAGTTTTATTAGAATAAAACTCAGCAACTTGTTCTCCTGTGTAGGAGTTAAAAATATGGAAAGCTGAGTTATCACGTTCTCTACCCAAACTTACATCCACGCCAATAACATATTCGTGCTCTGGCTGTGGCTCCTTCCAGACCCTCATCTTGTTGTTATACTTGATCCAATAGTCCTCATTGATCTCTTCTACTAGCCTTGTAAGTAAATAACCATCAATGTAAGTATCTCCTGTACCTAGGAATTCACATTCATATTCTTGAAGCCATTGTTTAAGGGGCATATTAGCTTTAGTGGTTGCTTCCCATTTGTCTACATATAGATCTTTCTTTTCCATTTCGAGGTAAAGATCCTCAAAACCTTCCATTCTTCTGTATTCTGGGTGAGATTGCCAGTTGATGTCAATAGGGTTAAACGAGTTCTCGCCAGCTACTGCTTTATGGTAAACATCGTAATACCAATTACCTACCCCGTTAACCGTTGATAAAACAAACGCTCTACCCCCTGTAGAGATAATTGGGTATACAGCAGCCCAAATGGTATGAATATTCTCAATAAAAGCAGCCTCATCGATAATCAGAAGGGATCCTGCCAGGGATCTACCAGACTGCTTACCAGACGGTCGGGACTTAATTGTAGACCCTGTGGACAGCTTCATTGTATGCTTATTGTCCTCAACCATCTTAGGTTTGATGAAGGATGGAAGCTCCTCATACATAATTTTAATTCTATCTAAGACTTCTGTAGATTCGGCATCACCCTTAGATAGAATAACTACCTGCTTATGTTTCTGGAAAACAATCATCCACAATGAGTAAGCTGCGGATATAGTAGTACACCCCGCCTGTCTAAATTTTCTAAGGATGTTAAACCTATTGCCTTCTAAGGCATCCAGGATATCGTGTTGAAAGGGGTATAGCTTAAATGGAACCAACCCTCTTACGGGGTGGGTTACTTTAATGTAGTTAGAAATAAAGTAAGTAGGGCTTTCTTTACATCTTTTAAATTCTTCTATTAATTCTGATTTTTCCATAAAGGATCTTTATATAGCTATTATAGCACATAATGGTATGTTGGATATTAGTAAGTTTTGGAATGACCTTTACGGTTACACATAGTAAAATTTGTAAAGATCTTAGAGAAGGGGCAGAGCAAATCCATCCAAAGCTAGGCGAATTAGTTAAGTGTCCTATGTGCTTGGGATTCTGGACGGGATGCTTTCTAAGCCTAGCCTGGAGAAGTATTACGGGAAACTTTATCCTAGACGGATTTCTTTCTCTAGCAACCTGCTGGTTACTTTTTGCGCTTAGTTGGGGTCTAGCTCTACACGATGATAGAGTATAGTCAACACCCGTTACTACAGCGAGCACATCTAGGAATCATAAACCTTTTTAATGTCATTATTTTTTCTTCTTCTTAGAAGCTACTTCGTAGCGTTGATCATACTCAATAGCCGCTGAAGGCTTTAACGCTTTGAATAATCTTTTGGCTAGATAACGACCTACCACGTGGTCCTGTGGAAAGTGTAAGCCAGCCATTATACGTCCCTGCCCACACTCCTCAGCAGCCTTCAGAAGATTAGAGCGATGTTCGGGATACTTAGACCCATATATCTCTGCGATGAGCCTAGCCTGCGTTGTATGGCCGCTAGGGTAAGAGGGAGTCTTAGCAGTAGCACTTTTAAAGACATCCACCTCCATACCGAAGTAGGAGCAGAGTTGATGTGGCCTGGGCCTGTTAAATTTATTCTTTAGACCACTGATGATTACTGAGGACTCGTCTAAAACTCGGTTGATATACTTTTGGTCATACTCAAGACCGAAGATTGACATATACATCTTAACAGAAAAAGCAGGGTCTTTATCATGTTTTTTAATACTTTTTTCCAGAGCTTCTTTTCGAATATAGGATGCTCCCTGTACTGCAAGAAGATCTTTAGCAGTATCTAAGCTAGAGTTAGCTGGGGGAGGAGGCAGTTGGATAAAATTAGCTTCTTCTCTAAATAAAGAAGTAGCACCTTTTAAGGTCCTCGGTTTTTTTGAGAATAGTAAATCGTCTATGGGTTCATTCATCTTTAAACCTTTTAAAGACTAATATTATTTAGCCTTATCTTTTTCTTTCTTAGAAACTACTTCTGCATCTCTTTTCTTGCCCATCTTTTTAAAAGTCTTAGCAAGAGCTTTCCTACGCGGAGTGCAAGAAGACTTTGACATTGGAGTACAAGCTCCCTTGTTATCGGGATTTACAGCCTTCTGGATCCAATCTTTATTTTTTTCTTTTTCCTCAGTTTTGCCACCTGAAGGGCTGAGATCTTCTTTCTTCAGCTTAGTCTTCTTAGAAGCCACTACCTTTCCAGGGTTTGACATCTCCATCGGACCTTCGTCTTCAGCATCCATATCAGCTTCTTGATCATCATGTGCATCAGGATCCCCCCCAGTAGACGGGCTGTTTGGCAACGCATCATCATCGGATTTCCTATTACCCATTGCTTCTTTCTTCAGCTTTCGCTTCTCAGATAGTTTAACCCTTTCAATAAATTTCATAGTTTAATCCTCATCTTATATAGAGACTAAGGCCCGAAGGGCCGTCGAATTTTTTAGCTAAGATCCGGTCCCCCCGTCTATATATTATAGTTCCAAAAGGAGGCACTACCATGAATACTAGCAAGATACCCGAGGAGACCCCTCAGACCCAGTTTATTGTCAAAGATACTAACTCCGCAATTAAAATTAAACGCGAAGAATCTAGAAATGATGCAAGAAGATACAAAGCAGTTGTAGCTAAGTCTAGAGAAGAAGCTAAATTAGAATTAGCTAAATTAAAACTGCAAATGACCGCGAGAGAATCCGCTTCAAAGCACATCGCAGTTTTTGGACCTCTTTATCTTCTTTTACTAGTGGGAGCTTTTCTGTATGCAGTTCAATACATTCCCTCAAGTGAAATTAGCGTTGTTTCTTCAATTTTAACTCTGCTCATAACAATGTTTGGTGCAAACCTAAGATCCATCGTGGCGGGAGAAACCGATGGTCCTCCAAAAATTGAAGAGAAAGTAACAACTAAAGAAAGTAAATAACCTACATACTATAGAGGAATCACACTACCTCACATTTTAGGAGAACACAAAAATGGCATTACCACCCCCAGCCCCAGTATTTAACCCCGCAAGTCCCACTAATCCTAACTTAGGGTTCTCCACAGAAGCTGGAGCAAGTGGAGTACAGGATTGGTGGGTGCATGTTCAAACAGTCGATATTATGTATGTTAGAAGAAACCAATACAATGGTGACACTAGCAGTACTTTAACTGCTCCTGCGGTTACTTCGAATTACTTAGACATGAACTGCACAGTGCAAACTCAAAATGAGGTTTACTATGACGTAGCCTTCTCCTCAGTAGGCAGTTCCTCTACAGGGCAACTATTTGACCCGCATGTTCTACAAGTTCAGACCGCAGCGGCAAGTGGAGGCTTTGGGGAAACTGGGGTAGTTAGTACAAGTGCTATGGGTATTATTAGGCGACCAGTTAGAAAAGATGCTGCTGGAGCTATTTTAGATCCTACAGGAATCTGTACACAAAATGTTAGTCTAGTAGTAGATGAGATGCCAGGGGCATATGAAACAACTTTTGATACTTCAGGAACCGTAAACGGTATTCTAGCTCAGGCTATGGGACAATTAGCAGTAAGATGTCCTACCTTTAAAGCTACTTTAGTGGATCTCTAATGGTAAGACCAGTTTCTCAATTCAAAGAACGCTCTCAAGAAGGTGAATCGGAAGAGGTTTGTGTATGCACAGTGACCAGGGTTTCAAATGTTCATATTCTTTATGACCCTAATGACATGTTTAATTATTCTATTCAGCTTGACATTATTCAAGTGATTGAATGTTGTAAACTGGGGCAAGCTTATAACTTCATCAACCAATTCGATATAGCTGAAGGGGGTATAGGTTATAACTCTTCTAGACAGAAACAATTTCCTTCTAAAAGATGTCAATGCCCCATTGCTTTGGACAACGGTAGAACGCTATTCCCGAATGGGCACATCGTTTCGGCCATTCATAAACTTTATACACTAAGTAGCACAGGAAAACAACGTGGGCGAATAGAGTTCAGGAATGGTACCCCCTTCCCTTATGAAATGCCTGAGTTTGCAAAACAAATTTTAACTTCTCCAACGCAACAAATTACACTAGGCGTTGGAGTAACTTACCCCATCGAAGAAGAGATAGGCAAGGAATTGGCAACAGAGCTAAATAAAACCGATGTTGATTCTGAAGGATTCCCCACTCTAAACGCGCTTAACAATTGTAAGGAATGTTGTAAGTGAGGACTAATACAGGTTAGTGAAAAACAACTGCAAGTCTTGTGGGGTGGATCGATCCAGCAAAGGTTGGAAAGCCTCCTCGTCCTGTAAATCTTGTAGGTCCGCTCGAAGGAGAAGGAAGAGAGCCAGAGCTAATATACACGGCAAGCACACTAAGGAAGAGCTATGGCAGATCTACATTAACCAACGTGCCAGTTGCTTATACTGTGGCATCCACATCCCCTACTTTGGCCCAGATTCCCATGTAGATCATTTAGTCCCCATCTCGGCGGGGGGCAGCAATTCAGCAGAGAATTTAGTGTGGGCCTGTGCCACCTGTGATGAAAGTAAGTCCGATATGCTTATTACTGATTGGCCCGATTTACCCGTGTGGCATAAAAAATATCTTTAAAAATACTTTTGCGATGAAGAGTATATATCTGTAATATGATATTATCTCTACTACTTGCGTTAGTCCCTCAGAGTCCAATAGGAACGAACTTAGAGGGTGTTAAAGACTGGCATACTCAGACTCCATTCGTAGATGCTTTTAAAAGTTCCCGAGAATGGATCAGTCACCAAGCTAATCCTCATCAATGGGGTATAGGTCCCGCAGTCATCACAGACGAGCTAGGCTGGCCTCAAAGCCTTCAACCTAATCAGCACATAGAGTCCATCATATTTGCTGGAGGCTCTCCTACATACCCTGACGGCGTTTATACGATACGTTACAATGGAATAGGAACTATAGTTCCTAGAGTGGGTGGTGATGGTTCTTTAACTATATTAGAACAATCACAAGGGCATATAAAGATCAGTTTGCAGGTTCCGAGTAATGGGCTTTTTAGTCTTAGGATTACGGACATTGTACAACCGATTGAAAACATCAGAGTATACTTACCCGGCTTTGATAACTCTACAAGAATTTTTCATCCTGATTACATTAAGAGTTTAGAGCCTTTCGATACGCTTAGATTCATGGATTGGGGTCGTACGAATAACAGCCCTGTGGTTTCATGGTGGAATGCTACTAACTTTTTTAATTACACTCAAGCTACTGATCGAGGTGTGCATCCTTTGTACATGATTGAGTTGTGTAATCAGAC
>Ga0070747_1000134_pt1 | contig 35339 bp, 69 predicted proteins | sample VirMetDEL_Mar_31_FD_77321 | JGI IMG/M metagenome (GOLD analysis project Ga0070747, IMG submission 77321) | Aqueous microbial communities from the Delaware River and Bay under freshwater to marine salinity gradient to study organic matter... | ecosystem: Environmental > Aquatic > Marine > Coastal... | reverse complement strand
GTAGTTCAAAGTTAGGCAACATTTTCACCCAACTCATTAATGTATTTTTCAATTTGTTTAGATAATTCTAAAACACTTTTTGATGCTTCTATAACTCTTAGCATATCATCACTATATTGGCTTTTATCAATAGTTTTTTCCGTTTTAGCTAAAAGGTGTTTTAGAATTTCCTTTATTTCATCTTTTCTTTCCATCTCTACTGTTTTAGTATTTGTTCTTTACAATCTGTAAACCCTTTAATATAGCCATATCTTAATCCTTGTGTATAAGCACAAAGTCTATCTTTAGATTCAGCATAAGTATTAGCATCTTTTGAAATATCTTCATCAGTCTTGATAGCATTAACTCTGTGTTGTAGGTAGGCTTCTAATTTTCTTTTAAATTGAACTTGTTTATCAATGGTTTGAAATTCATCAATTCCAATGCCCACAATCCAATTAGTTATTTCTTCTGCTTTCATAATTTATTGTTTTTTATACTCTACACTCTACACTCTACTTCTCATTTTAATGTAGAGTCGTTCATATTCTGCGTCAATTGCAGCAGTATATTTTTTTACATCTTCAGGGTCGTTTTGATTATATAAAATATCATTTAGCGGTTTAAATGGAACACCTTTTTGTACAAATATTTTAACCAAACTACTATCGTGAGCCTGAGCTGCAACGTAGATGGTTAAACCTTGTTTGTTACACCATCTCATTGCATCTATATTACTGTGATAATATCTATAATTGATGTCCTTCTGTTTCTTTGCTTTTTGATATTTTATCTGTTTCGGAGTTAATTTTTTGTTCATTTTCACATTCTTTTATCATCTCCTCTAAAGTTATTTGTCTTCCCATGAGAATTCTGGTTTATTATAGTGATTTTCATCTTTAATAATTTTTTCAACATAATTTCTAGCCATGTAAGTATAATATTCTCTAACATCAAGAATAGTAGCTAAACTAGGTAAATTTAATGAATTTAACCTCATTAAAAAAGTTTTTTTTTCACTTAAAATGGTTCTGATTCCTGTACCTGTAATAGAATCTGCTCTTACTTTTAAGGGTATTACTTCAACAATTCCTTTATATCGTGTAGAATTACTAACATAAGCTAGTTCAATATCTGCAACAGTAATTTCATTATTTCTTGTTAAGTTTTTTCTCATGTTTCTCCTATAAATAACGTCTCCTTCTATCTCTTTTATGTATGAAACAGAACGTTCTGTATAAGATGGTTGATCCATCATTTTACTTATTACTACTGGTTTAATTGTGCATATATCGCCAACACCAACAGGTTTTGCTTGTTTTCTTTTTAATATCATGTGATTTTAATTTTAATTGTTAATAAAATAGGGAGCTATTACACTCCCTATTTTTAATCTTTGTACGACTAGATCAACTGCCTCGTTCCAACAAAGCTTATTTTTTTAATTTCCAAATCCTTTAACCTCTTTTTTTTCAAAAGGACTTTCATCACTAAATGGTGAATCTCTTTGGATTATAAGTTTCTCTATATTTTTACTTACTGTTTCTAAATCCATATCAGGAGCATCAGATTTTAAGCTATTATTTTTGTCAAGTATTTTCCGTATTCTACTGACATTATTATAACCCATTTTCTTCATGTATTCTCCTATTGCTTCTTTGTGTGATTCAGAAAACTCTTTATATTTTCCTTCAATAAATAGTTTTCTTGCAAGTTTCATTACATGAGTTAATTCAAATTTATAAATCACTTTTTCACCAAAATCAGCATGACCAATATATAGTGGATGACTCATAAGCTTGCCTTCATATTTTAAAAACTCTGGATTACTAGACCATTTATACATAATACAAAAAGTCTGGTCATTTTCATCAAAAGACACATAAGAATTTAATAAAAATTGACCAAAATCAAGTCCAATATGTTTATCAAATAAAGGAAGAATATAAGTAAGGCTTTTATTTTTAACCATATTTATTTTATATCTATCTTTCATTTTGCTTCTGTTATTGATTTTAAGTCCATTTCAATCAAACCTTTTGATTGTTGTTGCTCAAAAGTATAATCAGCATAATTATTTTCTACACTATAATAGTATTGATTTAATAATTCATAAACTCCAGTATGCTCATATCCATGTCTATCAATAAATCCATTAAGAGACGCATTATGCATATCTTCAGAGACTTTAAATCTCATAGGTCTATTAGGATTAAGCTTAGATATATAAACAAACTCAAATTCTTTAACAGTGTATCCCATCAATTCAAAATCATTATCAACAATAGATTTTAATCCTTCTCTATATAGTCCTCCTTGAATATAATACTTATGAATAGTATATAACATTGGAAAAGCTTTACAGGGCTCTTCACCTGTCTTTAAATCTATTGGAAATATTAATTTTTCTTTATGATTTATAACAACACAGTCTAACATTCCTTTACATCTTTTACCATTAACTACTGTATCAAATTTATATTGATAAATAATCTCAATTCCAGGAACATTTTGAGCAAAATATTTAGCTGTATATGGATGAGATATTAATGTAGCCGCTGTGTGAGATGCATGATCCCACATATCAGGTTTAATTAATATCTTACCTCTTGATTTAATTCTGTCTTTAAAATATTCTTTTCCTGCTTTAACTACTGTTTCAATAGTCTTTTGTTCAGAATAATTATTATAAACATTAAGGGATTTTGCAGATGAAAGTATTTCTTTTTCGTAATCTTTAATATTAGATGTAATCTTCTTTTGCCTTCTTCTCCCTAGAGGTGTTATGGTATCTGAGATTTTTCCTTCTGTACCGTCAAGACCTTCTAAAATTAAGTCGCAAATTTTCTTTACATTTGTAGTAGGTGCTTTAGGTGATATTCCTTTATGAAATGTTTCTTCAACGCGATGTGGTTCAAAACACATCATATCAACTAAGTTACCAAATTTTAAATTGAAGCTCTGTTTCACGCCTCCTACTACATCTATTCCTTGTTTATCTATACTAGATAACATTGAATAAGATGGTAGCTCTAAGTCTCTGTACTGTTGTTCAGATAACTTTAAATTATGATCTTGTATTGCCATATTTAATATTTAGATTTTACACAATGTCCGTGACTCATTTTATATTCAACTAAATCAGAATAAGTCATGTGTCCGAACTTACTTTCTGCTATTTTTAAAGCTTCTGGTAATAGTTTTTTACCCCAGACTCCCATATTATTTTCAACATGAGAATTAGCTTTAATTTTATTAGCCTCTAGCTCTACCCACTTATTAAACCATGGAGTCATGTATCTAGCTAGATACAATAACTCTTGATAGCTCATAAATGGACAAAGGATGCAGTTACTTGGAGGAGGAATGATATGACCGACAGAATCAATATAATTTTGACAATCTTGCCTATTCATACCTAAATCTAATAAAGGATAAACTTTATTAATTGAACTTCTCATCCAAACATGAGGACTTTCTTCATTAGTACTTGCCCTCTTTTCTTCACCTTTTGCTATTCCTAAAATAACATCAATTTTGCCATATTTAGAAGCAAATTCTTTAATAGCTCTTTTTCTTCCAACTTTATCTGTGTTGTAAGTTTTATGAACATAGTCTTCTAAAAATTTATATATTGGCTTAATTTTTAAATTATCTGTGCATGTTTTAGGAAAACACTTAGATCCAATTCTATTACCTTTCTCTAAAAAACTAACATATCCATCTTTCCAATCACCAGAAGCATATTCTTCTGGTAAAATAAAAAAGAAGGGTATATTGTGTGTGTTACAAAATACCCTACATTCATGTACATGAGAATTTGTTTCAAAATGCTCATTTCTTGTATCAGCCATTATGACTACTAAATCATTCGGAGCATATTTACTTTTAAATTCTTTATCATAAACAAGTTTATATAATATAGCAGTACTGTCTTGACCGCCTCCAAATGATAATACTGTTAATCTTTGCATTTATACTTTTGCTCTAAATACACACCATTTTCATCACATTCTTTTCCATCAGCGTCTTCATATCCTATAAAATGAAACTTATCATCATGTTTCTCATCTTCAATTCTTCTAAATATAGGTATAACAACATCTTGCCTGCCGTACCTTTTAAAAATTTGTAGTGTTTTATGTATTGCCATATTAAATTTTTTTAATTAATTATCTAATCCTAAAGAAAAGTCACTTTCATCAAGAAACCATCCTTCATGTTGAACTAAAAGTTCTGCTCTCATTTCATTAGGAGGCTCAACTTCTTTATTTTCAACCATTAATTTAACAAGCTTTATAACTTCTTCTATTTGAAATTCTCCATTTTGTACTCTATCTGAAGAAACATTACAATGAATATAAGTATCTTCGACATAAAGATTATCAAACTCAAAATGAGCAGGAAAATTAGTTCTTTCTTCAGTTAATGCTTTTATGTTATTTAATTTATTACATATTTTTTGTGCGTCTTTTTCAGACTGACAATCAATCTGAAAATCCCCACTTGTACTTTGTCCCATTTAAAATATTTTTATCCATACTCCTGGATTTTCTTTATCCACAGAGTATAGGGGTTTATCTCTTACTTTACCCTCAACAGGCAGATGCCCATCAATTGTCATTGGTACAGGAAATACAAACTTAACATTATCATCTTCTATGAAATCATGTGCTGTCATTAAATCCTGAATAACTTCAACACTATTGCTGAAATCAAATAATCTTTTGCTATTTCTTACCTGGTGATATCCAATTATTAATGGATCACCTTTACCTTTTCTCATTGTCTCAAAAGCTAATCTAAGAGCTTCAAATTGATTAGGTCTATCAGGATCTACATATCCTTTTACTTCTTTTTTACGAGAGTTAAATGACTGTATGCCTAAAGATCTAATGAATTTTGAAACAGCAGGAGACGAGAAGATTCCTCTACTCGTCTTTACCTTACTGTTTTTTAAAGATGGTACGTTACCAGGTATGAATATCATATCTACTGGTTGTTTTCTACTGTTTAACATTTCCTGAATTTTTGTTATTTACAATATTCGAATTTACTGTTTCCTGAATTATAAGCTACACATTGACCAACAGATCTATATGTTGCAAACGCGTCGCTTCTATCAAAGGTTGTACCTCCTATACCAATCCAAAATGCTTTTTTAGTATATTCTCTACAACTATCATATCCATCAGTTATGATAACAGAATTGTTACCATTATCCTTAATTTTTGCAATAACATTATTGAAATTAGTTCCTCCAGTCTTAGAAAAGCTTAAGATACTTATTTCATTTGCATTTTTAATCTCATAGAGACCACCATCAAAGAAATATAAATTCTCAATCATTCCCATTCTGTATAAAACCATAGCAATACCTTTAGCAAGGTCAATCATTCTAATAAAAGTACCTTCAAAATTTTCAGTACTATTCATGGAACTAGAACAGTCGAGAAATAAATCCATTTTACCTTTGTAAATTCTCTCTTCATTTCCAACATTCATAATCTCTGCATTCCTAAATATGGGATGCAAGAATTCAAGACCAAATAAGTCTTCACATTCTTCACAATCAAACATAGATTCTTCTACTCTCTTAAATTTAGAGGAAAAGTAGTTCATAGATTCATTAAGAATTTTTTCCATTACTTTTCTAATACTGTCCTTGTTAATAGTTACTTTTCTAAGATTTTCTTTTAATTGATCAATTTCTTCAAGAAACTCTGGATTCGTATTCATTAAATCCTTCATTGCTTCTTTACCTAATTGCTCCTCTAAATCTTTAATCTTAGTATCAGCATCAGATTTAGCTTTATCAATTTTATCAGAAGCTTTTTCTAACAAGTCTTCAGCTAATTTACTGGTAGCAGAACTTCTATTACCAGATCCTGAATCTTTACCAGCACCTTTTCCTGCTGAGTCTGGATCACCTGCACTTCCATCATCTCCTTCTCCATCATCACCTCCTTGTGCTTGTGCTTCACCTTCTTGATCTCCTTCGCCTCCTTCACCACTGCCAGCAGTAGAAGATTCTAATCCATTAGACTCACCATCGCCATCACCATCACCATTTTGCTCTTCTTGTTTTTCCCTCATTTCATCATCTACTTCCTGAAGAACCATTGCTAGTTCTCTAGTTAGTATTTGAGTGTATAAAGGAGAATCTTCAGTAACAACTTTAGTAAGAGAGTCATAAACTTTATCTATAATTTGATGTCTGATTGAATTATCATCAGTTTCAGGTCTTCTTTTAACATCTTTGTTTACATAAACACTATAAACGTCGTTGATAAGTTCAGTAGAAAGAGTACATGGTTTTTTAGTCTTTTTTTCAACATATTTCTTAACACCTTCAAGTTTTTTTTCTTCATAAGAAGTAACTCCTGGCATAATAATATGTTTATCTTTCCTGAATCCAAATAATCCGTCTCCGGTATTTTTGAATCTGCCATATGGGTCAAAAGAAGGAGCTTTTATACTCCCTCCTTTGCCGATAGCATTTTTTCTATGAAGAAAACTCATTAATCATTAAGTTGGTTAAGAATATCTTCATCATCATCAGGCTTAAGAAAAGATAATTTAGACTCTTCTTCGACTATTCTGACTTTTAAATCAGCTTCATCTTGCTCAGTAATAACTTTAGCAGCGTTAGCATTAGCATAAGCCATTTCTAATCTGTCATATTGCTTATTGTACTCATCAGTACTTACACATTGACCAATAGCATCTACTATATCATATAATGCTCTAACTTCTTTTGGTACTAAAGTTTTAGCTAATTCTTTAGCCACTGCTTTTCCTACTAATAATTCAGTAGTTTTAACTAAAGCTCTGTCTTGATTCATAGACCAAACTATCATTACATTCTTCACCAATGTAGGTAAAAATGATAAAGCTCTATCTGATAATTCAGAATGAGTTGCATCAAGAACTTTTTTTAATTTAACTGCATCAATAACGATATTTTCAATATCAGATAATTCAGGTAAATTAATTGTATGTGTCTGCATGAATTTCTTACCACCTTTAGAATAATAAGTTAACATGTCTGCTTGAGACAATCTAGTTACTTCGTGAGTAATAAGAAATCTATCCCAAAATGGAGAATCTTTCTCATCATCAGGAATTTCATTACAGGTAGCAATAAAGTTTTGCCATTGACAAGGAACTTTATTTGTACCATTAAATAAAACTTTTTCATTCATAATACCTAGTAAGCTATTTCTTAATGAAGCTGAAGCTTTATCAATTTCATTAATAACAACTACCTTAGCAGATGTAATTGGTGAATGAACTTTATATTCATTCTTTGTAGTTAATGCAGCTAAATCTACATTACCTTTTACAGCATTACTTCTAGTGCCTTCGTCTGTTTCTAATAAAAACAAATCATTGCCACCTAACTTACCTAGACTAGCTTTAGCATAGTCAATAACAGCAGCAGTCTTAGCAACACCTGGAGGGCCAATTAGTAGCACAGGAGTATTTACAGCTTCTCCCAAAGCCATTATTCTGAAGGTTTCTTCCTTCTTTAATAAATTAGTTGAAATTTGTCTTTCAATCATGATTTTTTGTTTTAAATGTTTATATTATTTTTTTTAATTCTTCTTCTCTCAATCTTTTCTTAATTAAATTAAGAATTAGAGTTTTTAAACATAATCCATTAAGAGCATCAACATAATCTGACGGATCCTTAATGTCATATTGCCTACATTCATCTGTAGGTATTTCAATTTGTAAAAATCCAGTTTGATTACATAACTTACGTCCTGCAATTCTACCCGGATTAGTTTTACTTGCGTAATCATTGTCATATAAGACAAAGATTTCTTCAAATCTATCCTTCAATTCATCTGTAACAACTTCTTTAGGATTCACTCCTTCACTTTGAAGTGCTACTGCAGAAATAAATTCTGAGGGAAAAAGACTTTTTATAACCATGGCATCTTTTCTACTACTTGTAATTATCAAGATATTTCCTTTATCAGGCATCTGTGTCCATAACTCCCAAGTAGAGTAATCATTATTGTTTATCCATTTATCATCATTTATATTATATGGTTGATAAATTTTAAACGTTTGTAATCCATCTTTTTCTTCAACAAAAGCATAAGCTAAATCATCAGCTTTTATAATGCTACCATTGATAAAATAATGTGATATTGGAAATACATTACAGTATTCCAGTTGGGCTTTATTTAGCCCGTATTTGCCATTCCAGTAATTTTTATCTCGAACTTTCCAGTCCCTAGTTCTAACGCTTATTCTTATTCTATCTGATTTAATAGACTTTTTTCTGTTGTTTTTAGACACATAAGACTTTAATGGGGAAGTATAAGAAGATGGAGGTTGTAATTCGAACTGAGTTAATTGAAAATCAAAAGCAATTTTATTGAATGTATCAATTTTACTTTTTAATTTAAATAATTTCATAACAAAAAGAAAACAATCTCCTGTTTCTCCTGTTGCAAAATCTTTAAAAAATATTTTATCATGCTTGTCACTATGAAATAAACTGAAAGAAGGATTAGTGTCTTGTCTTAATGGACTACTAATAGCCTTTCTAGGTATTCCACCTAAATACATTTCAAATATCTCTAAATCTGATACAGCACTCAATATGTCATTACTATTTGGTAATTTCTTGTGATCTCTATTTTTTCCAAAAGCCATATGTCTGTGTTTTAAATTAAAAAAGCTTCTACATTATATAGAAGCTTTTTTGTATAAATAAAATGAAAATTAATCGTTTAACCAATCATCATCAGTATTTGAAACTGATTCTGTAGAATCATCAGCAACTGCAAAAACATCTAATTGATTAGTATTTTCTGTTGTAACTTCTGTTGGTTGAATCTCAAACTCACGAATAGATAAATCTCTCGGGCCAAAGTTTACATTACCAAAAGCTCCAGCGGCAACAGCTTCATCTAAATCCTTAAGAAGATATTTAAATTTATCAACTCTAGTTCCAGAAATAACGTATTGACGTAAAGTATGGCGATTGTAAGTAGTTTGCACTAGTTTACCATCTCCTTTAGTTTTAACACCTAAAAGAACACCAATTTTATTATTAGTTGAACCTATTACATTACGTAATAAAGTTACATCTCCATTAAATATTTTAACCCACTCGTCTTTGTCAATCTTAGCATAAGCTTCAGAAGGACTGTCAACTTTACTTAAATCATAAGGAAGGTTTAATAAGTTTACTAAAAATGAAATCAATTCAACTTCACCTCTTTTAGCGACTTTTACACCATCTGCATTATACCAAGACATATTATCTGGTACAATTTTACTTTTAATTGCATCCTCATCTAACCATGTATCTTTACCAAAAGCATTAATTACTTTATACTTTCCAGTTTGAGATTTGTGATGAGTATTAGCAATATAAAATTGAATTTTAGTTGTCACTGTGTTTTCTTCATTAGCTAGATAAAAATCTAATCTAATTTGAGGAACTTCTCGTTCACCATCAGAATCAGATACTTTTGTTGTACCAATATATTCTGGGTCAAACGTGATCTCACGACCATAAATAACTTCTAACTCAGCTTTCGTTGGGTTAACAGCTACTACTTTAAAATTTTCAGTACCAGTGTACAATTGTCTTTGTACTCCTTCACCTACTTCAACTTGTTTACCAAATCCACTCATAATTGTTTTTATATTGTTTTAATTGAGGCTACTTAAGGTGTAGCCTCTTAACCTATTTCTTTAGTTAATTAGGATTACATCCATTCGTTGTCAACAGAAGCCACTAAAACATCCTCTGTTGAGGTTTTACTTTTAGTCTCTTCTACCTCTTCTATAGCAGGAGCTTCATCTGTATCAAGAACAGGATTAGCTTCCTCTGCTCTTGCAACTTCAGCTTGAACTGAATTTTGTAATTCAGCACCTGAAAGTTCTCCTGAATTAGTTTCTATAACAGAAACATCTGCTAATTCATCAGAAGTTACAGGAACTGGCTCTTTAATAGCACTAACTGTATCTAAACTAAAAGCTTCTAATTCTTTAGCTGGAAATGGATTTAATTCAAATTCAACATTAGATGAATCATCTAAATCTAAGAAAGTGAAAATTTCATTACAAGCATGAGAAGAAGTAATAGCTTTACCTTTTTCAGAAGAATCTTCCCCGTAAGATACTTTATTCTTAGAAGATCTGTAAGTTACATCAACTTCTGAGTCTATTGTACTAGCATTAGCTATTAATACTTGATTAGGAACATTTTCTCCCATTTCAACAGAAGCAAATACAAACTCTTGAGTCTCTCCTACTGTTGCTCCAAGTAATTCTGCAGCTTTAGTATTCATTAAGATTCTTCTAGATTTCTTAGCTCCTTTTTGTCCTTCAACAGTTATTACCGCTTGATTTGGATATTTTTCAGAAGCTGTTTCTACTGCTTTTTGACCTAATTTTTTTGTTCCAAAAATGATTGTTGCATTCATAATTAATTATGCGTATTTAAAATTAAAATTATTTGTTTTATTGTTTTTTTACTAACCTTCTTCGTATTCACGAACAGCTTCAAGAACAGCTTTCATGTCATTAGGTATAATATCACCTGCAAACATTCCGTCTGGGCTTTTAGCCATATTAGTTGTGTTATTTTGAGTCATAAACCCATAAGTAATGTCATTACCTTTCTTTTCAACTATTGTCTCAAGAATAATAGCAAACATACCTTCAGGCTTAACTACATCTTGTACTAACTTACCACCTGGTACGCCAAATACAGTTCTGTCAACTCCATTAAATTGCTTAACTTCTGTATGAGCCATAACTATTACAGTTAAATCATCTCTAAGTCCATCAATAGATTTTAATGTCTTGTAAACATTATCACCCATCTCTGTAAACTTCGCGTAACCTACTGTTTTAGCCTTTTCCATGAACTCACCAATCATCGCGTATGTAATTGTATCAATAATGATAGTTTTTACATCAGTTCTTTTGTTGCTCACAAAAGTCATAGCAGCTTTAATCTTATCCCAATTAGTAGTTTTCAGATAATTACATGTATTAGGATCGAAAATACCCTGCTCATTCTTCATAATGTAATTCTTCTTCCAACCTCTGAACGGTGGAGCTTTTTCATCAGGGCAAATGATGAAAGTTTCTTTTGGATCTAAATCTCTTAAAGAATAAGTCTTTCCTGTTCCACTGTACCCTGTCACTAAAATTTTACTTGCCATTTATTGTTTTTGTTTTAATTGATTCTATACTTTTTTGATACGCTACTTGCAATAAGTCTTTAGATAGTAAAAAAGCTATTTCTCTGTGAGTAAAAGACTCTTCAATTCTCTTTGTAACTGTTGCAACTGGATTCTCATGTTCTGAGTCAACAACTAAATTTTCGAATAACTTAATATGCCTAGCTTGGAATCCTTCGATATCATCAATTCCACAAGCATGCATATCATTATCAAAATTCTTTGTATCATAATCCTTATGCGTTGGCAAATCTACTTTATCTGCTTCTTTTCTTTTAAAAAAATCACTCATAATTTTCGTCTAAAATTCTTTTAACTTCTATTAACTTTTTCCTGTTACCAAATTTAGTGATTTCTGGTGTAACTACCAAATTTATAGCAGTTAATTTAACTGCATTTTCTTTGATAAGACCTTGAATTTTAGAGTTTTCACCTAGTAATTCTTCAATCTCTTTAGTTTTATTTTCACTAACCTGTTCAACAGATTTTAAAGATTTCTGAGTCAATTTTAATTCATCTTTAGCTTCTCTTGTTTCTTTTTCCAAAATAGGATTAAGAGACAATGCTTCTCTTGATTTTTTACTCAACTCATCTAAAGCTTCATTTTTCATTTCTAAAGCAACATCATCAAGACCTTTACGTGTAATTTGCTCAGGCTCATCAGATGTTACAATTTGATCTTCTTGATAAAATAAACCATGAAGTTCCTCTGGCCTTAAGTCATATTGACGACTAATATGTTCAATTAAATTGTCCATATCTCTTGTTATATATCTTAACACTTCTCTCTCGCCATATGCATGCCTTCCAAACATATCAGTATCATTTAGAAAATTACCATGATACTTTTCATTTTCATGTGCACTTTTTTGTCCTTCAGAAATAACTCTTCTTACAATTTGATTTATTCTAACATTTAAAGTCCTTCTAATATCCTCAGCAGGCATACGCGTTTTTAATGTAGTTGCAACAGTCTTTCTTCTTACAATAGTTACTATTTTTTCATTTGACTTCAACGCTTCGATCCTCTCTCTGGTAGCTTTTTCTAACTTATCACTAAGTTCTTTCTCTCTTTTAAGAGATTCTTTAAGCAATTTAGCTTTCTCCTCCATGAGTTTCATTTCGGAAATATCCATTGTTACTTTTGCCATTCTTTTTTATCTAAAATATTATAAATTTCTAACCAACTGGGCAATCCAGTTAGGCACTTGTCATCAATATAGACATCAGCAGAAATCTTTCGACAATCTGCACTGAATTTACTGATTAAGTGAGGGAAATTATTGTTGAGATAATGGTAAGGAATTTTGTGATGTTCTAACCAATGTATAGCATCAGCTAAAGCTAATCCTTCACGACAGGTATTTATCACTATTCCAAATCCATCATTAACTAATTTCCGTATAACTACACCAGCATCTTTTCTTTCTTCCCCAAGCTCAGGATAATGAGTCATACATATAGTAAGGTCAAAATCTATCGCTAAGATTCCTTTAAATGGTAGATTATACTCTCTTATCTGGCTCATAAATAATGATTTATATAATAGGATATTAATCCTATACATGTTACAAAAGCAATAAAGGCACCTGTAATTATAAAGAATACCATCATTCCTCTTTTTGAACTTGATTTATTACTCATCTATGTATAAAATTTAACGATATTGCAGTGTTCAATTAGCTCTTTAGCATCTTCCTCTGTGATTACTGAACCCGAAAGCTCCTCAATCATTTTAGGTTCAACATCTGTCATAACTTCTGACTCGTGACAATCCATATCAGATAAACTATATTTATCTATCATCTCATGAATCTTCTCTATATCAGTAGTGTGAATACTAACGTATCCAACCATTTCTTTATGCATCGTATTGTTTGTTAAAATTTTCATCTTTATACCTATTATCCAGATCTTTTCTGAATAAGAACATATAAGATAAGAACATAGCATTACACATGATGTGTCCTACGTGACTTATCTTACTTTCTTCGTCATTATCTGCACCTTCAATAAATGCATTCAAATGTCTCTGAAGGCTCTCGCATACTTCTGTGTATTTGAGTCCTTTCTTCCAATTGTGGTCATCATATTTGTCAGCACCAAACATGAGCACCCGAACCATTGGTTCAAGTGCCTTCCATGATACTAAACTCCACTTTAACTTTCCTTCGTTAAATCTAAGTCCTCCTTTTTTCATTTTGCTCGATTACTTAATTCCAATATGTTTGGGATTTCTTCATATAAAGTAAATCCGTAAGATTCTTGATGTTCATTTTTAGAATTAAATCTATCGTAAACAACTCCTTCTATATCAAATTTAATTTGAATATAATCGCCATTAGGAAGATAAATGTATTTATATTCATCTTCCATTACTTATCTGGTCTAAATCCATACATAGTTGGATGTCTTGGAACTCCTGTATCAGAGTATTCAAAAAATCTTATCTCACATGTTTTCCCAATATGGGAACTTTTATTTTCTAATAAATCTTTAGCTTCATCATGACTAAGTGCAATTCCTGCACCCAACCTGTTGTCAGTAGCTCCTTCCCAAAAGAAAATTGGTTTTCCATGCTCAGGTCTTTTTTCAGATGGAACTACATCCATTAATGTTAAAGACAAATCTTCAAAGTCTTTCAGCTTTAATAGGCTTGAACTTCTTCCATTAAGTTTATAACCTTCATCACCGTGACGTACAATTGTACCTTCGTATCCTTTAGCAATATTACTTGCGTGATATTTCATTAACTGCTCTTTGTTAAGTATAACAACAGTTTCAACTAATAACAAATGTTCGTGTTGTTGAACATATATTTGTAAATCATTATACCTTTCAACAAATGGTTTATCGCTTATCATATCATAGACATGGTGTTTAACACTAATAGTTTCAGGTCTAGCTTTCTTAATAATTCTCATATTTTCTTGAAAACTTAATCCATGAGCATATAATTCTCCATCAAGAATAACTTTTGGGCCATCTGGATTTACTATTTGAACATGAGGAACTGTATCTATAATATTACCTGACCTTGACATTAATGGATCATGTGAACTATTCAAAGCTCTCATTCCATCAAGTTTTGGTTGAGCGAAACATGGATAAACTACTTTTTTCTCTTCTTTTCCAAACACTTTTGCAAGCATTGGAAGTATTACAATTTGATTTAACGCTTCATAAGTGTTATCAAAATATCCTTCTTTAAGTTTCTTTACATACTTAGCTTCAGCCTGTAACTCTGCTTGTTCTTCAGGTGTGGTTTCATTGGATCTCCCAATATTCTTACCTTCACACTGACTAACATTAGTTACATGCTTGCCATCTACTAATCCAGAAACTTGCACAACTGTATCACCATCTGTACTAATATCAAGAAACCTAAGTTTCCCTTTACTATCTTTTTTATATAATGTTTTCATTAACTTCCGAAATTTTTAGGTTTTCTAGGAGAACTAATTCTCCCTAATAATTTATCTGCTGCATTCTCATATGGAATCAGCTTATCTCTTTCATCTGACTTGGGTAACTCTTTAAATCTATTTGTAGCCCCATCGAATAAGTAATGAACATACTTATTAGGAGCACCGAACCTATTCTTTAAAGTTTTCAATGCTCTGAAAGTGTCACGGAATCTTCTAATATCATAACCATGATAATCATCAAATCCATATCTATCAGGTGAATAAACACCAATAATTACTTTAGCATCACGTTGTATTTCCTTATTGTTAGCAAACCCTGCTAAGGATGGTTCAGTTTTCTTCTGAATACTCTCTCCTTTGTGGGTAAATTGTTCTTTTTCACCAGATTGTTCTTGCTGTATTACATTTACAACAGCCCAGTTCCAATGTTTAGTCACTTGCTTTAACGCATAATTAGTACTCCAATGTGCCATAGTTTGATGTTGATTCATCATAGTTGTAGTTCCCTTAACCTTTTCAGGAGTAAGTAAACTCATATGATCCACAATTACTATTGTAAATGCAGAAGGATCGTCAGGAATATAGTGAGAATATACTTTTACTTTTTCAGTAAATGTAGTACCATCACTTTTTTTCTTAATAAATTCTCTGTCTTCAAATACATGTGTTCCATTTTTATCAGCATAATCACGACAGTACTTATAAATACCTGTTGGATTATACACTGAATCTACTATCTCTACTTTTTCAAGCAATTTCTCAACAGCATCAATATGTGTATCAATTAAATCCATTTTATCTTGAGGAAGAGATTTCTCTCTAAATCCTTGAAGTGTTAATAAATCCATATTAATATTACATCTTGATGATATAAAATTACATATCATTGTATCAATAAACTCCTGTTCTGATTCTTCTAATGCAAAATAGAATATCTTTAAATTAAGATTATTCTTTAACGCATATTCCAAAGGCTCCCTAACATAGAGAGCTTTTGTAACTTGAGTTTTACCAACACCAGAATTAGCTGTAACCATCTGAATCATTCCAGGAACTACTCCAGGTACTGATTTTGATAGTTTAGGGTAATTTTGAAATGGAAGACAAAATATTTGTCCAGAATCCTTTCTTGCTTTAATGTTTTTGAGTTCATCAACTCTTTTTCTAACTTTTCCAACACCATTTTCATTCTTTTCCATTAATATTAAGTTTTGATTCAACTTCAACCATTTCACAAACATGTCCATCATCCCATCTAGGGCTTGGTGGGGCATCATCACCAGTAGTACTATATCGAGTACCACATGTCTTACATCTAAATGCTCTTGCCATTTTCTTCTAATAAAAATTCATTAATAATTTCTTTAGCTGTTTTACCTTCAGCATCAATTTCTACAGGTTCTTTTTTGGCCCTTCCTGAAATTATTCTGTCGATAAAGCTTATAGAAATATTTTCATTTTTACAAACCTCTAGTCTTTTATGGTCATATTCTTCTTGATAATGAGACACTAAATCTTCAGCTCTAGCAATTTGAGACTTTAAATCTGATATTACATTAAATTGAATACTCAATTTTTCATTATAAAATCTTTGATGTTTAAGTATTTCTCTACAGACTTTTTCTGTATGAGTTGCTTTTTGTTTTTTATTCATTTCTGATCTATCCATTATTCTCTTGTTTCTGCTGATTTAACTTCTTTTTTTTGTAACATAATTACATATAATCTTCGTTAGCGTATTTATTATCTCCCATATCCTGATCTAATAGATAAGAATATTTCTCGTGGTATCCTTCATTCAACCAACGCGTAGCTTCAACCATATACTCCAGATCACCTGATTTAGTTTTATCTTTAACTTCTAATTCAAGTACTCTGATTGCTATTTGTTGCTTCTGCGTGTCTTTTTTGAATATCATTTCCCATTTATTCCTCAACTTCTTACCAAGAATTGTATTTTCATCTGCAGGAGATAAAGCTCTGTTACCACCAAACTTCTTTTTTACAGAAGTAGGATATGTCCTTAACCACCTAACAAACAAATCGTCATTAACGGCAAAGAACACTGAAGCTTTTTCTCTTAAAAATACACCTTCTTTACTCATCTTTATGAATCCTTTCTTTTCTAATCCGGTAAGGGTTTGAAAACTGGTTTCTAAAATTCCAGTTATTACAAACCCATTTGCAATATTATAAAGTATTAAGTATTCATTTATTGATATCTTGTTCTTAACAATATCATCAACCGGAATTGTGATATTATCCATTTAATTTATTTTTATGATGATTCTTTCTATCTAGAAAACATTTTGTTACTGCTTCCTGTATTGTTGAACCATAATAAGTAGGTAATAAAGGTGGATCATGAGCTATTCCGCCTTCAGAAGATATTGATCTAATATCACAAATTAACCATCTATCCTCATCATTTTCAAAAGAAGTAGGTTGTATTCCAAACCTCCTTATTGGTTTATAATCTAATGGTCTATTTGATCGTGTTTCGATGAAACGCTTATTAATGATATACATCATTTCATCTAATGAGTAGGATTTCTCTACTCTTCTTTTTAGTTTTAACGCCATATTATAAATTTATCATTAAAATTATTCATTGATTTTTTAAAATAGACTTCATCTTGAGTATTCTGAACTACAAGTAAATGCATTTCTGGAAACTCATGTCTTAAACATCTACCTAACATTTGAAAGAAAGAAGCAATACCACTATCTAATTGTGTTATAATTCCTTTCTCTATATTTGTTAAATTAACGCCTTCTCTTAGCATCTTGACAGCAAAGAGTTCGTTACATACCATATCATTAAAACAATCAACCAAATGCTGATTAAAATCGTTTTTATTCTTAGAATGCACTGCACTATCTGCACCAAGTTCCTTAACTTGCTTAATTGATCCTGTAAAACAAAGAAATCTAGTATTATTTAATCTAAATTCTTTAACTAGATCTTTAACATTTTGAGTTTTTACTTCAGCAATAAATTTCTTTCTACTTGAAGCAATATTCAAATATTTATTTCTACAACCAGTTCTAACGTTTATAGGTAAATCATTATCAATAGATAATCCTTCATAATAAGCCATTTGTTTATTTAACGCATCATAATGTTCCTGTTCAGTACCTTGACATATAACCCCAACTTCTTTAGGGTACATTTTCATAGTAGCAAACATATCTTTATGACTGCAATATTTAATCACCTTACCTTTAGGCTTTCTAGCTACATATTCCCATAATTTACCTCTAACTATTTCAGTATTTAAATGGACTCTATGCACAACTAATGAAGGCTCAGGCAATAATTTTAGTTCAAACGATTTATTAAGTGAGATTTTATAATAATGAATTCTATTTGCACAAAACAAATCCATTATAACTTTTTTCTCATACGGAATAGTAGCAGATAAAAATATAATCTTAGTTCCTCTTTGTAAAATATTCTTTAAAGCTTTTATTCTTAATGGTGTTAGTGCATGGCACTCATCAAGAATAACAAAATCAGCCTTAGCTTCTTGATTTTTTAAAGAAGCATATAAAACTGTCTTCATTGATTTACCAACTTTAGACATTCTATGTTTTTTAATATCAAGAAGCCAATTTTTTTTATGGGTACTTTCTTTACAGATTAAGTAACCTTTTGCTTTAGGATTATCTTTAAGAATATTTTTTACAATTTTAAGAGCACCAAGAGTTTTACCAGTACCTGTTGCCCATTCTAAACAAAGAAATCTATGTTTCTTTGATAATGCAACTGCTTTAGATTGTATCCTAGTTTTAGGATTCATTAATCATCTCTTTTATCGCGGGCACCATTAATCATATTGTCAATAATATCATCAATATCATCATCAGACATATTTTTAATATTATCAGGATCAATAGCTATTGCTTTTCCTCCACCTGGTAAATCAACTACACCACTAGTAGTATCTTTTTCTAGAATATCTTTTATTCCATCTGGAACTCTATCATCTAAATCTTTAACGTGTATTTCTCTTGCCGCTAATTTTAATATAGTTGCAAAAGCTTTATCTTGTTTTGCGGTGTTTAATAGGCAATCATGAATAGAAGCAGCATCACCTTGTATAAATGAGGTTCCACCAAATTCAGTTTTGTATAAAAATAAACAAGCTAAATCATTATTTCTTGTTACTATTGTTTTTAATTGTTCAGATATATCATTAAGTTTATCTTCACCATTACTTTTTCTTCTGTTAAATATTCCCATCTTTTTGTTTTTGTTTTTTAGTTCTAAAATCTAAATATTCTAATTCATTATTTGAATCTCGAAATCTATTAATAAAATCAGTAACTGGAACATGTCTTTTAATTTCTTTTTCAAATTCATTAAAGACATCCCTATTAGCTCTTCTTTCTAATCCTGATAATAATTTTTCAAGTAATCCAGGAGGCATATTTGAGGCTTGTTCTCTCATATTTTTTAAACTCTCTTCAGTCTTTCTTTCAAACTTTTCTTTACTATCGTAAACTCTTTTTAATTTAGCATATTCTTCATTAGCTAAAGTTAATACTGATTCAAATTCTGATACAGTAACACTTGCTTTAAAGTCTTTAAATGCTACTTGTGACTGTTTGTTCGTGCAGTTTTCTTCCATTATTTTCTGTTATTTCACAGATTGATCTGTAGTGTAACTCCATCTCTAGAACTGGAGCCATGTTCTTTTTGTGTTCATATTCACCTCGTTGAATTTTAGCTAATGCATTTTTAATATGATTAGTGTCCATGATAGCAATAGCTTGTTGATTCCCATTTTCAGATGTCCAAGTAATACCGCGTTCATTATTAATGTGATTTTGCATTATTTCAGACTTTAAGTCCCATCTAGGTGGTTTTCTTGGTTTTAATCCCATCATCTTTTAGTTTAATTAACATTTCTTTACTTATAGTATCCCAATTTCTAATTTCCATACCTTTTAATATATAGTTAACAGATTTATTGAAATTACTTGGTTTCTTTGATTTTTTAGATTTAACAGGTAAATTACCTGTCATACCCCATTTTATCACATTTCTATTCGAAATAGGACAAATTGTTGTTCCTAATTCTTCTATTACACCTTGTTTTCTTAGAATTGATAATTGTTTCCATCCACCACGCACATTAAATTTATCATTCATGTATTTTTCTAACTCTCCAGCAGTGCATGGAGCTTTTATAAGCATAGCTTCTAATACTTGTAATCTTCTTTTAGATAATAATCCTTCTCTTTTTATTTGAAGATAACAGTTAATTGATGTCTGTCTCATTTGATTTGTTTTTTTTGGTTAATAAAAAATAATACCTTCGCAGCCCACCAATGAGAACTACACCACCTGTTTCGCCGTTTAATATGCATATTGACTGCATCCTACGAAGGTATTTGTGGAATCGAACCACTCTTTTCTTATGTATTTTGAGTACATCTGGTTATACCGCCACTGTTTATCCCCAACTTAATGGTTCCAGGAATGACATTTACTAGAATGTGAGGCTTCCTGATTTCTACCTCAAACAATATTACACCAGATAGACTATATCTATTATCTTATATCACTAACTTTAATTATAGTTTATAATGGGCTTAATGTATACTAAGCCCATTATATTAATTATTATGGTTTTTCATAAAGCCATTGCTCTCCATTATCTTTTATATGCATAAAAGGTAATTCATAACCACAATCTATTGACACTATCTCTCCATCAGCAAATACTAATCCATCTGATAATGATTGGCATTCTCCTAAAGAATCTCCATGATCTAAATGAGATTGTACTGATTTTTCATCTACATTAATAGTTTGATAGCTTTGAGAGTCATTATCATAATGACAAATAGTTACTTGTCCATCTATTTTAGAGGTGTATCCCTCTTTAACTAATGTACATAATGCATCTTGTTCGCAGTCATCACTACAGGAGAATACAAATACCCCTACTAATAATAATAATAATAATTTTTTCATTTGTTTAAATGATTTAAAGTTAATAATAGTTTTGAGGGATTTTATTTTAAATAAAGAAAGGTTAGGTGGTATCCGGCTTTAGGCTTACTCGATACAAGTAATTGAAGAGGTTATCCTCACCTTACGAAGTTCGTAATCTCACGCAATCGGTTTTATTATTTGCTGGCTTCAACCACCCTCTTTCTTTTTACTTCACTGTATGTCTATTAGTTGACGATTAGCGAAAGATTTTAATATTTTAAAAGCCCCTGGCTTCACAGGACCAGCACACTATATGTGAAGTTTAGGTTTATCATTCTGTATAAATTTATCAGATGTCGTATCCTTCCGTTATCAAGACCTATTGTGCGTACTCCTCTAGGAGACTTTGAGCATTGAATCGGATTCGAACCGACATATACATATTGGCATGCATATTGTATATTTCAAGCCACCTCAAACGAAGTGCTGCTTTACCATTTTGCTACCAATGCATATTTATTCTATAAAACGCTTAGTTGGAGATGGAGATGAAATTTCTTTAACCATAAGATGATCTAACAATGGTTTCTTTAATACTTTTTTCCATTTATCAACAGGCCCTCCTAAGTAGTGAGAAGCAAATTCAGCTTCATTCTCGAACACATCATCTGTATCCTTCTCCAATTTCAGTAACTCTTTAGGAAGTGGATATTGATTTTCACAATTTGATCTAAATATTGCCGCACCTCTGCATTGACTAACAGTTTCTACATTACTTCCTTTACCTTCATAATTTTTATCAGCATGGCATGGTAACCAAAATGGCCCTCTTGCCTGTCCAAGATACACAAATGGATGCGAACCACCAGGGTAAGGCTTCTCATTTGTGTTTATTTTCTTGAACGGACACCCCAAGCATGCTTTTTTGCTATTTGTTTCTTTAAACTTTGTTTTCACTTGTAATTTTACAATTAAGTTCGTATATTTCTTTCTCGTATTTTAATTTAGCTAAAAATACGTCTAATACTTTTTTATCAAAGTATTTTAAGTCTTTACGACCTAAACCTTTAATTTTAAATATAACATTTCTTAATAAAGTACTTTCGTTTATTGATTCAACTGCTGGTATTTTTTCCATTGGTAAATTAAAATAATCAATACATGCATTGTATATAACTAAATCTTCTGTTTTAATATCACCAAAGCTTTTATAGTGAAATATGCAGTTGTCATGTGTTAAAGCCACGAAAGGTTTCATCTCTGTCCATCCATAGCCAAAATTCTTAGCTAATTGTATAAACACTTTTTTAGCATATACAGTTGATCTAATTCTTGTTTTTCTAGATATATCGAAACCATACATTTTATCTAATACATATTTTAATTCACTCAGTTCCATGTTATTTTGTTTTAAGTTCTTTACTTTTTTTTAAAATATCGAATATTAATTCGTCTAGTTCATTAGGATTTGATCCTAACCCAACCAATGTTAATTCATTTGAATTAAATTGATGTAATTTTGTCTGTGATTCTTCGTTGATGTTTAATGCCATTTTGTTTATGTTTTAATTAATGATTAATTTATATTTACGCCACTAGTTTTCTTTTAATTGCCCTTCTGGGGTAAGCTTGCCACGAATTATTATCACCTCCAATGTGTTGGTTAACATCCTGCTGGTGTTTTATCTCAGGGATCCTCGGTATGCTTCCAACTCAGGATCTATGTTATTCAATAGTCGAATAAAAGTAATTCTAGTGGCGTAGATATAAATTTTGTTTTAGCACCCTCTTTCTTGTTAATAAGCTGAACCTAGCCAATATGTGATCACATATTCTTCTGTTTACTAATAAGAGTAGGGTCACGTAGCCAGGTCATCGAACTTATGTTATCGGTCATCTGGTTAACTACGCATGCTGAGAGCTCATTTGTGTTGGTGGTGCAATTTTCTTAACCCACTCTTTCTGCATTCCTTTCTCAAGGGAACAACACATCTAGGATTACTCCTGTCCTACTTTCTAAGCATGGGAATCCCAACTTCTTAGTGTGGCCTATCCTGTCAATTCAGGATTAGTATCTTTATGTGGTCTCTTCCTACACTCCTACTATTCCTGCGAATAATAGCGTAAGCCTGAGTACAAAGGTTCAATGTTTAGCCTATTAACTTTTCTGGTTCGCTAGTTGTATTAGTAGGATGCACCATACCGAAAAAGCTATATTTTAAATTTATTTATTAATGAATCATATACATGTTCATTACCACTCCAATCTTCTTTTGATTGAGTATCTAACAATTTTTGAATAGCTGTAAACTCATCACTTGTTAAATCAACTTCTATAGAATTATTAAATAATAAAACACTAATATCGTCAAAATCAAATTCATCAAATTCTTCTCTTGATTGACCATCAGCTTCTCTTTCTTCATTGTGATTTTCTACCCATTTTTCAGGATTATCTGTAACACCTTCAATAGATTTTGCATTTGGAGTACATTCATACTTTGCATTATAAGTTACTAAATATAAAGATTTCATAGTTTTTGTTTATATAATGATGTTCCTTCTCTAACACCTGTTCCATCATATTCTGTATAAATCCACCATTTACCGTCTTCTAATACAGTATTTGGTACAGTGAAAGAACATGGTTTTGTAACTGTGTATTTATATCCTGTTGTTGAAACAGTATTATCATCTAGAGTGACATCCTGTTGTATTGTATGTCCGTCTGTTAATTGTTCAATAGTAACAGTATTATCAATAAATCCTCTTACTACTAAAGTTAAAGGACTTCCATCTAATTCAATTCTACCATTACCCATTATATCACCATTAACTACAAAGTTTGTAGAACTAATATATAGTCTATCTCCTTCATTTATAGTTATTGTTTCACGCATACCTACCCAAGAATTAGCTACATATTCATTCATAGCATTTAACTTAGAGCCTGAATGTACACCACATTTAATACTATCTTTGTTCCACCAATCTAACCATATTGGGTTATCTTGACTCGATGGTACAAATGTAGTATCAGCTACTGATGATTTAGTTGAGGTAGTTTTAAGTGATGTTCCTGCACTTATTCTTTGTTTATTAACAAGTTTAGTACAGTCATCTTTAGTACACATAATAGCTGATACTAAGAATAAACCAATACTAGCAGTTATTAATAAATATATTCTAATGTTTTTAAATATATTTTTTACATCCATGGTTCGTACGTGATTATTTTTATAGCTATTATAGTTAAAAACATCAGAAGAATAATAGCTGATATCATTTTAATAGCGTAAATAAAATTTTGTTTGTTTAGTTTCATAGTTAGTGTGTTTTAATTAGTTAAATAAGAATACTTAGATAATAACATACGTTATAAAAATTACCCTTTCCCCAAAGTTTGTTTTTAAGTTAAACGTCATCATTACCTAAGATTTACTTCTAATCTTTCCAAGCTGTTATTGTAGTCGGGCTTTAAATAACTTTAAAAATTTACTCTAAGTTTTACCCTAAAAACTGGATCATCTAAATTGAAATCTCCACCATTAATATTTGTTTGAGGTAAAGTTCCTTGAAATATAAAACTGAATGTTTCACTTGAATTAGGATGTATTCTTAAAGAAATATCTGGACTATAATAAAATTCAGATGCCTCACCTAAGCTATTGCCTATAACTCCGCCTAAGTTTAAATAACATTCTTTGTGAAGTTGTAATACTGCTGCGGTTCCAAAAGATATAATTGGATTATCAAATCCACTTAATCGTTCAGCAGCTAAGTAAATATCTGCACCATTACCTACAAATCCTGCAACGTATTCAGTAGTAGCAACATCGTTACCAATAACTTGTTTTAAATTCACACCTACTTGACCATAAAAGCCATCACCAAGTGTATCTTGTGCATTTGATAGGTTAAATGCTAACACCATGATTAATAATAATAATACTTTTTTCATTATTGTTTGTGCCTTTTTTAAGGACTTTATTAAATTAATAATTGTTATTTTTTGTTATTTTTACCAGCTAAAAATCCTCTATTGTATCCATCTTCATATGAAGATTGGTTAACTTTAGCTATTGGACATATAGGGATTATTGGTGTAATACAGTTTTGTACTTCATAACAATATCCTTGTTTGTATCCTTCTTTCCATCCATCACAATAATCAGATGTTGTATGAAACATAATAACCATTAAGAACATACATATATTTAATATAAATATTAATTTTTTCATAATTTATAGTTATAATGTAATTGTAAGATAAAAGATAATCCAAAGTGAAGTAACTATAAATTGATAAACTACATCTATTTTAGTTTCATTCAATATTTTATGTTCTTCACTTCTACCAGACATTACTTCTATACAATCTGTAATAAAATCAATTGTAAATATAACTGCTAAACTAAATGTAATAATTTGAACTATCATAGTATATTTTATTTAATTAAACTGTTCTTCTTTTAAATGGCATTTTAGTTTTAGCAACTATTTTCCACCTATCCTCTTTTTTCTTAAGAGCTTTCTCAAGTGTTGAAAGCCATTCAGACCTCCATCCTTCGCGTTTTATTTTGGCAATACAATTTCTAAGATGTGATTCTGTCATATGTTCGACTTCCACACTACTACCATTGCCTAATTGCCAAGTTTTAAAATCCATTTCTTCATCATCCCAATCATCATATGGATCGTATCCAACACCATAATAATCTGCTATATCACCCATCACCAATGTCTACGCCACAGCTATGGCATTTTTTATCATCTGGATGATATTTAGCACCACAATCATCACAATATAGATATTGTCCAAAATCACTAAATCCAAAATCGTGATTGAATTCAGGCTTAATCATCCAGCGTATTACTACAAAACATCCACTTATAGCCATTATGTGTACATATGTAAGAATTAAATCTCTTGGATCATAGTAATCAAACATAAGTGTTTTAAAGCAGAATATAAATAAGACTACTTGAGCGATTATAAATATAAATGAAGATAATACTCTTAATATAATTCTAGCATTTTTTCTCATCGTTATTAGTTCTAAAGTTATTTCTATAAATATACGAGCCAAAGAATAGCATAGCTAATCCTAATAACTTCGTTAGTAATACACTCATTAATAAAAATAATTCAAGTGTATTTTCGTTCATTCCATTAAACTCTTCGTAGTGTTCAAATGGATATACCATTATAGTAATTCCAATTAAAAATAAGAGTATTATTGCTAATGCGTATAATCCTACTTTATTTTCCAGCTTCATCGAGTTCGTAATATATCATTAAAGCTATTACCCAACTAAAAAACATAGATACAGGTGCATTAAATAACCATGCAGGAAGTATCCATATTATTAAAGCTATGATAATATTTAATAAGGTTAATAAATATTTCATTTTTATTATTGTTTTTATTTTGAGAATATTAATCTCAGTTGTTTATCACAATCATTTGTTTTATAATTGTAATCACCTGTAACCATTACTGGAAAAAATACTTTATTCCCTTTTTCTTTAGCTTGGTTTAAGATCTTAATTGCGTGGTCTATATCAATAGCTTCATTACTGAATTGAAATATCCCTTCTACTTTTTTACTAGTTTTTATCATTTTATTTAATGTTAATTGTTAGTTTATGTTTTAATAATCCAATCTCTTTTGTTAATATATCCAATAGCGTCTTCAATAGTATATGTTACTCCTTGTTTACTACCAATAGTATTCTTCCAATTTATCCTAACTCGCCCTTCTTGGGTTATTGAAGTTATTTTATAATCTAAATTAAGATTTGATATGTGATTAAATTTATAACCAACTAACATAGTAAATGACTTTTTAGATACATTTTTAATAACGTCATTAATACTAATTACTTGTTTTCTTTTTTTTAGTGCCATTGTATTATTCTTTAGTTTAGTGAAAAAGCACTCCATTGCCTGTTTAGAGTGCTACATATCATTTAACAGGTACCAAAACACTTATAATATTCTTTCAAGCTATATGCTATTAAGTATTGTCAAAGGGCTGATATGTGGTGTGTTAGATTAGTTAATTTATGTTAATACAATTTCAATTTCGTTTATTACATCTAATTCGGCTTCATTAATGTCATGATTGTCTTCCCCGTCCCAAAATATAACCTCTGCATCGGGGTTCTTTTCTAGTATCTTAATTAATTGACTTGCTTTCATGTTTATTTATTTATTAGTTTATAAAATCATTGTCATTAACTTCACAATGTATATATAATATAACAGTGGAAGCTAAAGTTAGTACAAACCAAAACAAAATATTATGTATGTTGGATGTAGTATCGTTAAGAGTAAAACTTAAGAATATTATGCATACTAGCCATAATATAAAAAGAATAGTTGTTTTAATGTTTTTCATTATATAGTGGTTTTATTTGTTATGTATTACTTTTTGTACCTGAGACGGAGACTCATCCGGTACGAAGATTTTCACACATTTCACACCCTCTTATGAAACATTTAATGTTCCTGTTGGAGTCTTAATTTGTTGCCTTCCTTGTTATATTCGAGAAGCATTCTCTCTCGCCCATCGGCCTTACACTTTCTGAAGGTGTAATAGGCATTTTACCCTCTATCTTTCGAGGGAGCGTACAATATTGCGGGTTTATTGTAAACTACTAGTATTGGTCAGCACTTCTGCTGTATATTTGGTGGTGTGTTTCAGAGAGTTTTTGTATTAAATACGATGCTCCTCTTACTTTACACCACCTGAATAGTAGGCTGTTGTCCACCTTACCTAGCGGCATATTCTACGCCACCCGTACTTTAATCAGTTGTACAAAACTGTATTGTGTCTCGTTCACTTCAATACTCCTTGCGAGAGTAATCCCGTGTGTGGCTGACGATCCCCGCAGTTTATCCACTGTGCACGTTTATATGTTGTGCTTATTTCTTGATTAATTTTAATGCTTCTTGTAATCCTTTTTCTAGTGCTTCTTCATAAGTATTTTCGGGTTCTAAACTGATTAAAACACCTCTTCTCCAAATAAAACATTGTTCTTTTCTAGGCTCTATTGAGAAATATGGAACTACATATACTAATATACTCCAATCATCTAATTCCCTCAACCACTTTTGAAGTAATGATTGTGTTGGTCTTTCTGGTAAAGTTATCGTATCTACAGTATCACCAAATCCTTTTCTTTTAGCTAATTTAGCTGTTTCAAATGATATTAATTCTTCTTTCATGATTTATATGTTTTAGCTATTTAATAATAACTGATTTTGTCTTAATTTGTATTATAATGTCATTTCACCAGTTATTAATGATAGTAGTAGTGAGAGCAGACTCATCCACTCTCACTTTACTACCACTTCAATTAACCACTAATCAAATAATTATTCTGGACTATTGGTATCTACATCTAGTGATGCAGTGCCTAGTTGTTCCATTAATGGTTTAAGCTCAAGTAAACTAACTGCAGATATTACTGAAGTTCTTACTTGGTCTTTACCTTCATACTCTTCAGTTATATTCTGACATAAGTATGCTTTGTTAGGCTCTAAACCTTCACGTTTAAACATAGTACCATTGATGATAGTGCCTGTGGCCTTACCTGCAATTACCTCACCTATGAATGGGAACTCATCGTTCTTATCTTGTGAGAATTTAGTACTGTTGACTTGTTGAAATTTTGCTACGAACATGTTATTATAATTTTGTTTGTGATATACTTGAAGGCGATATCACTTAACCTTTATTTATCTTTTTAGCTATTATATAATAATGATGGTGAAAGATATAATTGTGGAAAGTAAGAGAAAAGAGGGGTTTGGGGATTATCCCCCATGAACCTCTCTCTATAACCCCTCTTTACACGCTAATCATTACACCATTGGTATTATAATTAACGCACAACATAATAAGGGTTCTAAAGTTCAATTTCTCAGAGCGAAGCGATGAGCATGTAGCATTACTCTAGCTCACCCATTGTATTCCAATCTGGGTCACCAGTAGAATAGAATGGATGAGTTTTCTTTTTGCTTCACCCATCGCTGCTTTCACCAATTGCTCTGTATTTCCATATCACCATTGGGTAAAATATGTATTGTTTTGTATTTATATAAGATCCACCACCCGTGATACATTTAAAAATGTCCTTACATTTTTAAATAAAATGACGAGCAAAGCGAGACCAAAGGAGAATAGTAAACACCCAAGAGTAAACTCCTGAGTGTTCACAACCTTTGACCATTAGACCATTAGTAGTAAGTACAACTATGCTGTTTCTACCTCGCGAATTAGAAACAAAGCTTCTTGCAATGAGTAAGCCATAATAAGCTGACCATTGATTATATATAGATTTTTCTTCATGTTAGTGGTTTTAGAAGATTAAACATTAAAAAGATAAGAAACCCTGCTCAATTAAGAACAGGGTTAATAAGATTACTCAGGAGATGAAACCTCAAGTCTTGCAGAACCTAATTGGTCACGCAATTCTTTAACCTCAAGAAGTGAAACTGCAGAGATGATACGAGTCTGAACATTGTCAGGATACTCTTCATCAATGTGGTTATCACAAAGATACAGTTTGTTAGTTTCAAGACCCTCGCGAACAAACATAGTACCGTTATAAATGGTACCTGTTGCTTTACCCGCAATAACTTCGCCTATATAAGGCATGTTGTCATTCTTGTCTGCAGTAAACTTGTCAGACGTTACTTGTTGGAACTTTGCTAAAAACATAGTAAAGATTTTACACGAATATGTTTGGACACGGAACATAGACAGACCGTTGTGGCAATACGCCAAAATATAATAAGGATACTAAAGTTTAATTTCCCGAAGGGTTTAGAGTTTGAGTAAGAAGACTGTTAATTTATTAACAGCCTTATACACTCAAGTTCTTCCCTAATAATCTCATCGTAAAATAAATCATCACTATCAGCTTTCTTTAAAGCCTCTAATTCTCTTATCTTCATACGATGAGTGTTCACCTGTTCTATTGGTGATTGTTTAAACTTAATGTTAAACAACACCTTGCAGTTAGGTGAAAGCTCTGCATAACTCTTATTAAACTTATGTTCAATAAAAGTTTCTCCAGTAACGGAGTTTTTGATAACTGATAAGTCTTCCATTATTTAGTGTGTTTAAGATAAACATACAATGGAATAAAACTCTTAATGATGAAATGCAAATTACTGTCAGCAGTAAATATGTTTCCGTCATTAGCTAATGGTGAGTAATAAAACTTAACAGGAACTTCATCAATTATGATGATTCCATAAATACCATTATAACCTGAAATGGCATCGTGAACAAATTTCTTTGCTTCAAAGCAAGTACTGCCTGAACACTTACCTTTTTCATTAAACTGTTCATAAGAACATTCAATAACCTCAATTTTCATAAGACGTAAGTTTAACGGAATAACTTAATTATTATCCCATAATATAATAAGGATACTCAAGTTTAATTTCTAATTGCTTGCAATTAGCCTTTGCGTAAGTAGCTAAACTGCTTAAGCGATAAATGCACAATATAGATAACGAAGTTAGATAGATTGTTTTTATCAAGACTTTTTAGAATTGAGTAAGAAGAGAACTAAAAAGCTCTCTTCCTATCAATGTTAATGTCATAAGTATTGCATACATAAATCCCTATCTTACAGATAAAGTATAAAGCAAGCAATACTGTTTGATAACCTATCATCTCTAATAAACCCTCATTTGTCCAAGGATGTCTTGGTGCATCATTGAACATAGTTGTAAAAGATATGACTATCATAATTAGTGTTATAAACATTAAGCTTATAGCTGATGTTACTTGAAAGAATGTTTTCATTATATATAGATTTAGTGGTTATATGTGAATACCCAATTGCATGACTCTTAGTTGGACTTAATCCAACGTACTTGAGCATCATGCAATCTTTTACAACACAATTGTTGTGGGTGCTTATCATTCTGCAATTAGCCCGATATGATAAGTCTTGATGAGGCAATAACCCCAATCATGTTAAGGGCTTTCACTCCCTCTCACATTCTGTTTGTCCCCTCTCGTAGGTGGATTAAGCAGTAGCTACGACTAGCCTTGCACAACTCAGATGTCTTCAAACTCTTCAGCTTGACAAAACACAATTGGGGAAGCACACAACAAAGTGTACCCTATACCCCAAAATATAAAAAGGGTAGGGGGTGAAGTGTAATTTATCCCTCACTCAACTATGTCTTTGCAAAAAAAAAAAATAAAAAATAAAAAAAAATTTCATTCACCCACCCAATTTACCCTCTTGGGTATATTCACGCCAGTTACCACCAGTACTACTCCCGTAGAGGTATAATGTCCAGTAAGAGCACTAATAAACTGGACATTGGTTGGTATTTATAATACACATCTCGTTCAGTCTTTAAGTTCGCGAGGACATATCATTCGGAGCTTACGCTCCTCACTCTTATATCCTCACTCTCTTAACTCCCTCACTCGTTGTCTATTATAAAAGATATTTAAAATGCTAGTTATCTCATGCATTAAGTACATATATGGGTGTTAATGTATAGAAAACTATACATATATATATTATTTTCTTTGAATACTTAAAAAATTTTTATACATTGCACATTATTAACTATAAAAATATATTACAATGACATTTGGAGCAGCAATTAATTTACTTAACAAAGGTAAGATGGTGCAGAGATCAGGATGGAATGGGAATGGATTATTCGTGTTCAAGCAAGTGCCTGCAGAAATATCAATTGATACAGTACTTAATATGCAATCATTGCCTGATTCAGTTAAACAAGAATTTCAATACAGAAAAGATAGTAACGCATCAAAAGCCGTTGAAGTTGAAGAGTTTAATTCTATTAGATATAATAATCAGTTAGCTTTAGTAAGTCCTACAAATGTAATAACAGGATGGAGTCCTAGCACTAGTGATGCACTAGCAACTGACTGGATGGAATACTTCTAATGAGTTGGAAAAAATATCTCATATCGAAAGGATATCTTTACTCAGATCTAAATGATGATTACAGAAAAGGATTAGGGTGGGGACACAGCATAAAGATAGCTAAAATAATGAAAGGTTTGTTTGAGATAAAAAAAGATAACAAAGTAGTATTCTCAGATTTTATAGAATCGGAAGAAGAACTTAAAAAGCAAGTAAATAAAGTAGAAAATATATAATATAATGCGTATAACAGTATTAATGAGTGGAAAGAGTTATACTTTCCATAGTATAACTAAAGAAACAGCATATTCAGCAAATTTAGGTGGTGATAATAAATTGACTATCTATATAACAGGTGATAATATGCTTAGAGTAAGGTCGTTAATGTATTTACCTATTGAAATACCTATTTCTTTAGATAAAGATGTAGAAATTACTATGATTGAAGACATGAATTATAATGAAGATGTTAATCTTAGACCTAAAGTTAAAATTAAAAAAAGAAAAATATTATGGAAGAAGAAAACTTAGAAAACAACAATTTGAGTCAATTAGGACCACTAGAGCAAATTAGTCAAGCGACAACGGGAAGCAATACACTTAATCATCTTATGCTAGAAGACTATGGGAATATACTTCTCGATACGAGTACTAACACTCTTACAGTTACATCTACACCGAATTATCCAAATGAATTATCACTTCAGTATATGGAAGTAGATCTTTCAATTCATGAAATAAAAGAAGAACTGAATCAACTAGGAAATCGTATGATGGAACTTAGAGATATGTTAGAACGTAAAATGGATGTTCCTACTGAAAAAATAGAAAGAAGAAAATTAAAAAAGAATTAATTAAAATTATATTACATGTTATTATTTATAGAAATTATTGTAGGATTAGGATTGGTTGCATTTCCAATAATAATGGCCTTTTTTAAAGGAACAGTTGATTATTCTCTATATTGGGGAGTAGTGTTTGGATTTCACTATGATGTAGTATTCTTCCAGGTGAAAGAAAAAGACGGTACAGAGACAAATTTTAGATTAAACCTATTGCAGTTTCATCTATGTTGCATAACTATACTGTTAAAATTTTCGAGAAAAACAGACAGACAAGATTTAGAACGACATGAATGAAGAAAAGAAGAAAAGCATAACAGAAAGTTACAGATTTGATATAATAGATATTGGAATTGAAAGTGAAGAAAAGAAAAAATGTAAAAGAAGACAGTGGCCAGGTAAAATTAGGCAAAGGTCTTGTGGAACAAATTAATGAATCTAATTCGTTTCATTACAATAAACTATCTATGGAAGGCCTTTCAGAAACTTTTTCAAGTGCTTTTGGAAAACCAAAGACTCCTACTGATTTTGATAGTAGAATACGTCCAGGAAGATATAGAGGTAGAATTAAAAAAATCAACCGTAGAAAGGCCCCGTGGGAATGTAACAAAAAGTAATGACATGCATATTTGGTTTTGAGAATCTTATAACTTATATTTGCATCAACATAATTATTACAGTGTTTTAACTGGTATAAAATCTGCAGCTAATTTATCAACGCATATAGATAGGGTACAGACGACCAGAGAGGTTTAAGTAATAATATTGAGTAACGCAGGAAACCTTTTACATATACGCTCAAGATTGGACTGGATACGGAACAAGTAGATCCTTCTGAATTAACAGATGTTATCAGTCCTTGCTAGAAATACACTGTCTTGAGGAAATTGTAATAAAAACTGTTCCAGAGCACACAAACACAGTGATGCTCAAGGAATTTGCGTATTTAATCTTAAAGTAATAAAGTTGTTTACATAATATTTTAGTTTTTAAATGTCTATTAGATTGTCTAATAGACATTTTTTTTTGCAAATATTTGGATTATAATATATTTATATCTACATTAGCATAAATAAATTCTAATAATGGATAACAATAAAATTAATAAAGAACAGATTGGAGAGATTAAAGAAGCTATCGAAAAGAAAGCTTTAGATCCAGGACAAATAGCAAGAAGCCTCAAAATAGCTCCTTCAAAGCGTCAAATCCTTCAACTTCCTAAAGATTTACTACTTAAACATAATGCTCTTATCTTTCATAAAGGCTCATCTTTATCTTCCACCCAAAGAAGGATGGTACAGGATAGAGTAGCTTATGGATTAAACAATAATACTATTAAGCCAGAAGAAGTTGCTCATGAGGTAAATAAACTTAATGCTATGATACAAGGAGAGCTTGTTAAAGCAATAGAAGATATAGAAGTAAATGAACCACAAGAAATCAAAGTAGATGATAGTAGTATTAGTCAATCAAAAGGATCTGGAGAGTAAACTTAAAAGTATTTTAGATACCGCGAAGCTTAGAGACACAAATAATATTGTTATTATGACAGAAAGAAAATGGCATATGGAAGTGTTTAAGTTCTTTTTAGAACATAAAGCAATAGGCAGAATTAAAATAGGAGGATCTACATTCTTTTTAATTAAAGAAATGAGAATCGAATTAAAACCAATAGATTATTATGTCTGATAAAAAAGAAGATCAATTTAAAAAAGAAAGCCCGTATGATTTTAGATTAAAAACATCAGATCATGCTATTCTTAATGCTCCTCCAATAGAGGAACCGAATATATCATTTACTCTTAGTAAAGAGAATAATAATGAAGAAATACTTAGATTCACGCCAGATAAGATGTTCTTACGTGGTAAAGAAGTTGAATGTCCTCAAGATATTATAGATGGTATGAGGGCTTGGCTAACACAATGGAATTACATTGCAACACAGCCAACTAATGAAAATGGTATTACAATAGCTAAGGATCCACAGGAAGGAGAGTTAATAATTCTACATGATAATGATTATTTTATGTCACGCATGAGTATTAACCCTTGGACAATGAAAGTATCTGATTACAAATACAGTATGAAGAATGAAACTATTAAGTAAAGCAGAAGAGATTGCCCAAGGATACAAAAACCTAGTGAAATCTAAATTAGGATTATCTAGTGAAGAAGATGAAAAAATATTTAATGCTCGCAGAGAAATATGTGATGAATGTGAGTTTAAGTCAGCAATGGACAGATGCTTAAAGTGTGGATGTCCATTAGCAGCAAAAACAAGAAGCTTAATTAGTGAATGCCCAATAGAATTATGGTAGAATCTAAATTCGTAAGAAATGAATATGCTGACGGTGCAGTTATTACAATAGAGTGGGATACTCTTTATAGTGGAGAGTGGCCATTCGGAGACACGGATGTTAAAATAATTAGACATAAAACAAAATTTTACTAATGAAAGATTTACTTATGAAAAAAATAGGAGAAACATTTGAAATAGAATTTACACAAGGATGGCCACAAAAAGGTGAAATATTAGATTCTAAAATTTTTAACCTTAAAATGGAAGTATTATCGGAGCCTAGAATAAAAAACAATAAATGGTGGCAAAGGTTAATTAATTTCATTACATTTGATAGATATTATCAAAGAACTTGGACTTATATAGTAGAAAGATTATAATGAGAGATTTATTTTTAGAAGCAAAAGTATTAGATTTTTACACAAAGCTTTCAGGAGAGACAAAGAAGGAATATGCAAAACACTTTGATATAAAGTCATCGAGAGTGGGAGAAATAAAAAAAAGAGAATCATGATGTTTAAAATGGTATTACATGAAGAAGTTGTTAAATTTCTTGAAAGAACAGGAACTGTCTGGAGAGACGGAAACGGTGAAGAGTCATTCGTTGTAAATAACTCATGGTATAAGAAAACAGATCAACCTGGAGTCTATACAGTACAATTTTTAGAACAAGTAAAACC
>Ga0070747_1000132_pt1 | contig 35503 bp, 16 predicted proteins | sample VirMetDEL_Mar_31_FD_77321 | JGI IMG/M metagenome (GOLD analysis project Ga0070747, IMG submission 77321) | Aqueous microbial communities from the Delaware River and Bay under freshwater to marine salinity gradient to study organic matter... | ecosystem: Environmental > Aquatic > Marine > Coastal... | reverse complement strand
TAACTTCAAAAAATTATACAATGCATCAGATGTCACTAAGCGAAATAGAAACGGTCAGACAAAATCTGGTTTATACTCTTTGTTTATCCCAATGGAGTGGAACTACGAAGGATTTATTGATGAGTACGGAATTCCAGTTTTCATTACTCCTGATATCGATGTCTTCGCCCCAGACGGTGAATTAATAGATATAGGTGTAATAGATAATTGGCAGAACGAAGTAGATGGTTTAAAAGATGATCAAGATGCTTTAAATGAATTTTACCGTCAATTCCCAAGAACTACAGAGCATGCATTTAGAGATGAAACAAAAAATAGTATATTTAATTTAGTTAAAATATATGAACAAGTAGATTATAACGAAGAAATGTCTAAAACCTTAGGAATTACTCAAGGTAATTTTCAATGGGTAAACGGTATTAAAGATTCACAAGTAATATTCTATCCAGATCCAAAGGGTAGGTTTAAAGTTAGCTGGGTTCCACCTCAGCAATTACAGAATAGAGTGGTACTTAAAAATGGTATAAAATATCCTGGTAATGAACACATGGGAGCATTTGGTTGTGACTCTTATGATATATCAGGGACCGTAGATGGAGAAGGTTCTAAAGGAGCATTACACGGCTTAACCAGGTTTAGCATGGAGGACGCTCCTGCGAATAGCTTTTTTTTAGAATACTTATCAAGACCACCTACGGCTGAGATATTTTTTGAAGATGTATTAATGGCATTAGTATTTTATGGAATGCCTATACTTGCGGAAAACAATAAACCTCGTCTCTTGTATTACTTGAGGCGTAGAGGTTACAGAGGTTTTAGTATGAACCGTCCTGATAAATCATGGAATAAATTATCTGTAGCTGAAAAAGAAGTTGGAGGAATACCTAATTCCTCGGAAGATATAAAACAAGCTCATGCTGCTGCAATTGAGATGTACATCCAAGATCACGTGGGCATGAGACAAGATGGAACTTTTGGAGATTTATACTTCAATGATTTATTAAATGATTGGAGTAGATTTGATATAAACAAAAGAACAAAGTATGATGCAACAATAAGTTCTGGTTTAGCTATAATGGCCAACAATAGACATTTGTATGCACCAAACGCTAAGGTTGAAAAACCTAAACTAAATATAAATATTTCTAAGTATAGTAATACTGGAACTAATTCACAAATAATCAAATAATAAATATGGCAGAGTCTGGCATGAAAAGTTATTTCCCGAGTCAAACAGTTAGTGACGCTGAAAAGCTAAGTTATGATTATGGTTTAAAAGTAGCTAAAGCTATTGAGCAAGAGTGGTTCAACAACGATAGAAGTCTTAATAGATATAGATCTAATCAAAATAATTTTCATAATCTAAGATTGTACGCTAGAGGCGAGCAGTCTATACAAAAATATAAGGATGAGTTATCTATAAACGGTGATTTGTCCTATTTAAATTTAGACTGGAAACCAGTTCCAATTATTTCTAAATTTGTAGACATAGTAGTTAATGGTATAGCCGAAAGAACTTATGATATAAAAGCTTTTGCACAAGATCCGTTTAGTGTAACACAAAGAACAGAGTACATGGAATCCGTAATGAAAGACATGGAAATGGAGGCTTTTGATAATGAGATAGCGAATGATTATGGTATAGACATGAGAGACACGGGGGAGGAGTTGCCAGAATCAACAGAAGAGCTAGAACTTCACATGCAATTGACCTATAAGCAGTCTATAGAATTAGCGGAAGAACAAGCGCTAAGTGTTTTATTTGAGGGCAATAATTACGAGCTGATTAAGAAAAGATTTTATTATGACTTAACGGTTCTTGGTATTGGTGCTGTAAAAACTTCTTTCAACACTTCTGAAGGTGTTACTGTGGATTATGTTGATCCAGCGAATCTTGTTTATTCTTACACGGATTCGCCGTACTTTGAAGATATATATTATGTTGGCGAAGTAAAAACAATTCCAGTTAATGAATTAGCAAAACAATTCCCACACTTAACAGAAAGTGATCTTGAAGATATAATGAAAAATAAATCTTATAATAGATCAAATTATAATTCAACGAATAGTTACGATAAAGAAGACAACAACACTATTCAAGTTTTGTATTTTAATTACAAAACATATATGAACGAAGTTTATAAAGTAAAAGAAACTGGTACTGGTGCTAATAAAATTATACCTAAAGATGACACGTTTAACCCGCCGTCAGAAAAAGAAGGTGGATATTCTAGATTATTAAGATCTATAGAATGTCTATACGATGGCGCTATGATTTTAGGTACAGATAAATTGCTTAAATGGGAAATGGCATCAAATATGATGCGCCCTAAAAGTGATTTCACAAAAGTAAAAATGAATTATGCTATTGTAGCACCGAGAATGTATAATGGTAAAATTGATTCATTAGTAAAACGTGTAACTGGCTTTGCTGACATGATTCAATTAACACATCTTAAGTTGCAACAAGTAATGGCGCGGATGGTTCCAGATGGCGTTTATTTAGATGCGGATGGTTTAGCAGAAGTTGATTTAGGCAACGGAACAAACTACAATCCCCAGGAAGCGCTTAACATGTTCTTTCAAACTGGTTCTGTTATAGGTAGATCATTTACTCAAGATGGCGATATGAATCCAGGTAAAGTACCTATTCAAGAAATCACATCTGGATCTGGTGGTAATAAAATGCAAGCTCTTATTGGTAATTATAATTACTATCTACAAATGATAAGAGATGTAACTGGACTTAATGAAGCTAGAGATGGTAGTATGCCGGATAAAAATGCTTTAGTTGGAGTTCAGAAATTAGCTGCTGCCAATAGTAATACAGCAACAAGACATATATTGCAATCGGGTTTATTTTTAACTGCTGAAATCGCAGAGTGTTTATCATTAAGAGTATCTGATATTATAGAATATTCACCAACTAAAGATGCGTTTATTCAAGCTATAGGAGTTCATAATGTAGCAACTTTAGAAGAAATGTCAAGTTTACACCTTTATGATTTTGGTATTTTTATAGAATTACAACCAGACGAAGAGGAAAAACAAATACTTGAAAACAATATTCAAATGGCTCTTCAGCAACAAAGTATAGAACTAGAAGATGCTATTGATCTTAGGGAAATAAGAAATGTTAAACTAGCAAATCAACTTTTAAAAATACGAAGAAAAAAGAAACAAGACAGAGATAGACAATTGCAATTGGAAAATATACAAGCTCAAACACAATCTAATGCACAAGCGGCTCAAGCCGCAGCTCAAGCTGATATTCAAAAAAATCAAGCTATAAATGCTAGTAAAGCTGAACTTATGCAAGTAGAAGCTCAAATGGAAGCTCAAAAAATGATGCAAGAGGTTGAAATGAAAAAAGAATTAATGGCTCTGGAGTTCCAATACAATATGCAATTAAAAGGTGTTGAGGTTGATGGAATGAAAGATAGAGAAAAGCAAAAAGAAGATAGAAAAGACGAGAGAACAAAAATACAAGCTACACAACAGTCAGAAATGATTGAGCAAAGAAATAGTGGAAAACCACCTAAAAACTTTGAGTCTGCAGGTAATGATATACTAGGCGGAGGATTTGATTTAGGCGCGTTTGAACCTAGTTAGAATTATTAATTATTATTATATTATATTATGGAAGAAAAATTAGAAGAAGTAGTTGAAAAAACTACACAACAAAACCAACAAGATCCAGGTGATGAAAATGTGGTGAAAGTTGATGAAAGTAAATTTGAATCTGATGGGGATGATAGTGTTATAAAAGTAGATTTAAACAAACCACCAACACCAAAAGAAGAGAAAAATGAAACTAAAGAAGATAACGCTGACGACAGCGGAGTGGTTGCAGAGCCTGAAAATGCCGAGCCCACACAAGAACAAGAAGAAGTACAACCGGAAGCAGAAACACAAGAAACTTCAGTATTAGAAGAAATTACTGAAGATTCCACTGAAGAAGAAGCAACTGAGGTAGAAAAGCAAGTTGAAGAGGCTGTAGCCGAGGCAGAAGCTACGGGTAAACCAATACCAGAAAATATTCAAAAGTTAATCGACTTTATGGAAGAGACTGGTGGAGATTTAAATGACTACGTTAAACTCAATAAGGATTATAGCAACATGGATAATCAGGATTTATTATATGAGTATTATAAACAAACAAAACCTCATTTAAACACAGAAGAAATTAACTTCCTTATGGAAGATGAATTCTCTTTCGATGAAGATGCGGACGATGAAAGAGATATACGAAGAAAAAAATTAGCGTTAAAAGAGCAAGTTGCCAACGCTAAAAGCCACTTGGACGGGCAAAAGTCCAAATACTATGAAGATATTAAAGCTGGAAGCAAGCTCACAAATGAGCAGCAAAAAGCTGTAGATTTCTTTAATAGATACAACAAGGAGTCAGAAGCAACTCAGAAAACAGTTAAAAAGAACTCTGATATTTTTACACAGAAAACTGAACAGGTTTTTAACGACAAGTTCAAAGGTTTTGAATATAACGTCGGTGATAAAAAATACAGGTTTAACGTAAACAATGCTGAAGAGGTTAAGAACACTCAAAGTGATATAAATAATTTTACCAAAAAGTTTTTGGATAAAAATTCTACTTTATCAGATGCTAAGGGTTATCACAAATCTCTATATACAGCAATGAATGCAGATGCTGTTGCAAAACACTTTTACGAACAAGGAAAAGCTGACGCTATGAAAGATAGTGTTGCTAAAGCCAAAAACGTGAATATGAATCCAAGGCAAAGTCATGGAAAAATTGAAGCAGGTGGTACGAAGTTCAAAGTGCTAGGTGATAATTCTTCTGATTTTAAGTTTAAAATTAAAAATAAAAATAGATAACAATTTAAAAAAAATTAATTATGGCAATTACAGGCGTGGCGGCTGCTGGATACACAGCGGCTCCACTAAAACAAACGCTTGCTACTAACTATATTGACTTTGCTACGGCAGGTTCAAGTGATGGTTGGGCGCAACAATATTTACCAGACCTTATGGAGAAGGAAGCAGAGGTATTTGGTAATAGAACAATTTCAGGTTTCTTAGCACAAGTAGGTGCTGAAGAAGCTATGGCTGCTGATCAAGTAGTTTGGTCAGAGCAAGGTAGATTACACTTATCGTATAAAGCTGTTGCTTTAACGGTTTCAACAACAACTGGAACATTAACTTTTGATGCAGGTACTACGGATGCTGATGGTAAATCAGTAACAAGTACAACTTCAGCTATACTTCACGGTATTAGACCAGGTGATATGATTTTAGTATCAGACTCTGATGCAACTGCAAGAGGTTACGTTACTGCTGTAGCAGCTGTTGATGGTTCAACTGCGGCTAACTCTGGTAAAGTTACTTGGGAACGTTATGACGGTGCAAATATCGCTACTAGTTCTTTAGCTGCTGGTGATGTATCTGTATTAGTTTACGGTTCTGAATACGCTAAAGGCGTTGAAGGTAGAGTTGGTGCTAACAAACCATCGTTCACATCTAGAACTAACAAGCCAATCATCTTAAAAGACAAGTATGAGGTTTCAGGATCTGACGCTTCTCAAATTGGTTGGGTTGAAGTTTCTGGTGAAGACGGGCAAAATGGTTACATGTGGTATTTAAAAGCTGCTGGTGACACTAAAGCTCGTTTCGCTGATTACTTAGAAATGGCAATGTTAGAATCTGTAGACGGTCCTGGTACTACTTCTGGTGGTCATCAAGGTGGTTCTATTACTGGTACTGAAGGTTTATTTGATGCTTTAGAAACTAGAGGTAACGTAGCTAACACTATGGCTAACATGGGAGACTATGATGAGTTGATCGCTGAGCTTGATGCTAACGGTGCTATTGAAGAAAACATGATGTTTATGGATAGAACTACTAGTTTACAGCTTGACGATATCTTAGCTGCTCAAAATTCTTACGGTTCTGGTGGTACTTCTTACGGAGTATTTGACAATTCTGAAGACATGGCTCTTAACTTAGGTTTTACTGGATTCCGTAGAGGTTCTTATGACTTCTACAAGTCTGACTTTAAATACTTAAATGATGCTTCTACTAGAGGTTTAATTAATGCTACTGATGCAACTAATGCAATACGTGGGGTATTGATTCCTGCTGGAGTTTCTTCGGTTTATGACCAAAATTTAGGTAGAAATTTAAAGAGACCATTCTTGCACGTTAGATACAGAGCTTCTAATTTAGAAAGTAGAAAATTCAAATCTTGGACTACTGGTTCAGTTGGAGCTGTTACTTCTGATTTAGATGCAATGGAAATGCACATGCTTTCTGAAAGATGTCTAGTTACTCAAGGTGCTAATAACTTTGTATTATTCAAAGGAGCTGCGTAAGCACATTTATTTTAAAAGAGGGTGGAGCTTAGTCTCCACTCCCTTTTATTTTTATTAATTTTATTATATATTATATTATGGCAAAAAAACAAAAAATACAAAAGGACGTAGAGCCTTTAATAGAAAAAGACTTCGAAGAAGTTATGGTGGAAACGCCAGTTGTTGAAACAAAAAAATCAACAAGAAAAGATCCGGTTAACAAAATTATAAATGACTGGGAAATTAAAGATAGAATGTACAAGCTAACAGATGGTAAACAACCACTGTCTCACTGGTTTAAAAGTGTAGGTTTGTACTATTTTGACGAAGAAGTAGGTTACGAAAGAGAAATAATGTATGCTGAGAATCAAAATACAGTTTTTGTAGACGAAATGAAGGGAGATGTTCTTAGAGGAAGAATTATTTTTAGAAATGGAATTCTTAATGTTCCTAAAAACAAAGTTACTCTTCAAAAAATGCTATCTAAATACCATCCACAAAGCGGTAAATCTTGGGTTGAAATATCTGAAAAGAAACAAGCAACAGAAGATTTAGACGTTTTAAATATTGAATTAGATGCAATGTTAACAGCTAGGCAGATGGATATTGATTTAGCGGAAGCTGTTATGCGCGTAGAGTTAGGATCTAAGGTGTCAGAGATGAGTTCTAAGGAACTTAAAAGAGACGTGCTGTTATATGCTAAGAAAAATCCAGAATTATTCTTAGAGCTAGCAAATGACGACAACGTTGTTCTTAGAAACTTTGGTATCAAAGCAACCGAAATGGGAATATTAAAATTATCTTCTGATCAAAGAACTTTTTCATGGGGCTCTAATGATAGAAAATTAATGAACGTTCCGTTTGACGAACACCCTTACTCAGCTTTAGCCGCTTGGTTTAAAACTGACGAAGGTATGGAGATTTACTCCAATATTGAAAAAAGATTAAATTAATCTAACTGTAGACGCAGTCGCTCTACGGGGCGATTGCAAACTACAAATTATATTATATGGAAAAGAAAAAATCAAAAGGTTTGGGCGATACAGTGGCAAAAATTACAAAAGCAACTGGAATAAAGAAAGTAGTAGATACAGTTGCTAAAGCAACAGGTAAAGATTGTGGCTGCAATAAAAGACAACAAGCTCTAAATAGATTTTTCCCTTATAATAACTAAAAAGAAATTATGGTAAGTATAGATACAGTATATCAAAAAGTTTTAATGTTTGCTAACAAAGAACAAAGAGGTTATATTACACCTCAAGAGTTTAATTTGTTTGCTGACCAAGCTCAACAAGAAATATTTGAGCAGTATTTCTATGATATGAATTTTTACTTATTAAAACTTGGTAATTCAAACGAATATAGTGATATAAGAGACAATTTAAATGAAAAAATATCTGTATTTGAAACCACAGGCTCAGTTCCGAGTGGACTTTTACCAAACAATATGTATAGATTAGGAACGGTTATTGCGGGTGGGGTAGAGGTAGAAGAGATTCAACCAAACGAACTTTTGTATATACAAAATACACCGCTACTGAACCCTACAGCTACTAGGCCGGTATATGTTAGACTTAATGAAACTACAATCCAAACCTACCCTGCGGTTACGGTTACTTGTAATTACATAAAAAAACCAATTACACCTAAATGGTCTTATGTCGTTGTAAATGGCAAAGCCATGTATGACAATAGTCAAGTAATTAACTTCCAATTACATCAATCGGAAGAAAGCGAATTAGTTTATAAAATATTGAAATTTACCGGTGTATCTATGAGAAGAGATGATATAATGAAAGCTGGGCAAGGAATGGAAGCAGCACAAATCATGCAAGAAAAACAATAAATAAATGGGATTAATAACACAAACACCTCAATCGTATTACGCGGGAAATAATTATGGTAATTATCAATTTACATCATTAGATAATGTAATAAATCAATTTATAATTGCCTACGTGGGTGAAGATAAAATAATCCCTAGAGTTAAAAGAGTTGATGTTGCTTTTCATGCTCAAAGAGCAATGCAGGAATTATCATTTGATACTTTTAAATCTTGTAAAGCGCAAGAGTTTACTGTGCCAGCAGCGCTTCAAATGCCGTTACCACAAGATTATGTCAATTATACTAAAGTAAGTTGGGTAGATTCTGCTGGTATAAAGCATTTAATGTACCCTACTTCTAAAACGTCAAACCCATCTTCTAACCCACTACAAGATGCTAATGGAGATTTTAAATTACAAGCCATTGGCAGTATGACTGATGGTGATAAAGATATCACGTTAGACAAGGAGTATAAAGATATATTAATTGGTATGGTTGTAACCGGTGGCTCCCTTTACCCTAACGTTACAGTAACCGCAATATCTAACAGCGCTGGTTTAACAACTATAACTGTATCAACCGCACCTGATATAACTGTTGCTGACGCTACTTTAACATTTACTAAAACTGACGGTTCTTTAATACTACCACAAAAGTCTTCTCATATAATAGAGAACTTATCTTGGAATAACTCGTTAAATGATTATAAAATAACAGGTACAGCATCTGATTTAGAAAACCTTGAAATAGGCATGGTATTATATCATGCGGATTTTCCCGCTGGCACCACTATATTAAACGTTAGTGGCACGACTATACTTGTTAGTTCTTTACCTACAACCGGGCCTATAACTGACGGTGAAATACTTTTTGTTTCTCCTGACGCTGCGGATACAGATACGTGGACTAGTTACAAATCAAACACGCCTTCTGAAAATAATAATGATGATTACGAGGATGATACTTATTGGCCAGTCGATGGGCAGAGATACGGATTAGATCCTCAACATGCTCAAGTTAACGGATCTTATTATATAGATTGTGCTTCTGGAAAAATTCATTTTAGCTCTAATATTTCTGGTAAAACTGTGATCTTAGATTATATAAGCGATAGTCTTGGAAAGGATAATGAAATGCAAGTTCATAAATTTGCAGAAGAAGCTCTTTACAAATGGATAATTTATGGTATTGTATCTACAAGAGCTAACATACCAGAATATGTCGTTAGACGTTATAAAAAAGAAAAATTTGCTGAAACAAGAAAAGCAAAACTAAGATTATCTAATATTAAATTAGAAGAAATCACTCAAATTTTAAGAGGTAAATCAAAACAAATAAAACACTAATATATGCCGGAGATAAAGCGTAATTTTACCAAGGGTAAAATGAACAAAGATCTCGATGAGAGAATTGTTCCACTAGGTGAATATAGAGATGCTCAGAACATACAAGTGTCTACATCGGAATCATCAGATGTTGGTGCTGTTGAAAATATATTAGGGAATTCAATGCCTTGTGATTATAGCGGCACTTATTTGTCATCGCAATTGTCAAACCCTATTCCTGTAGGCGCGACTACAGTTGGGTCTATTGCGGACGAAAAAAATGACGCTTTATATTGGCTAGTTTCTGGTTACAATGCTGATGTTACTCCTGACTGGAGTTCAACAACAACGTTGAAAGATATAATCATGCGTACTAATAGTAATGCAATTGATGGCTCTGGTTGTGAACCTGTTTTTGTTGATATTTACGCTTTTACAACTACTAATTTTGAAAATTTAAATGTAGATCAATTAAATGTTTCAGACGTAGGGTTTAGTCAAATAGAAAAAGGTTGGACAGTTACTGGTGTTACCAGTGGTGGAGATACTTCTAACACGGCTGTTGTAGATTTCTTAAGTCACGGGCAATTAATAATGTTTTCATACGAAAAAGAAGCAATAAATACCCCGCAATTATCAACAGTGTGGCAACTGAGTTGGGGTGGGTTTAATTCGGGAATGGCACCTTGTCATGAGTTTTGGGTAGAAGGTGTTAATGCTGGTGGAGTAATTCAAGACGCCTCTAGTAACACTGTATATATTAGTAATTGTACTTGGATGGCTCCTAACACTGCGTCTGAATATATTGGTGCGGAAATTACAATTAATATCGATGCATCAGGAGTTGGAGTTGGTGGTAATCCACAAGGTCCTTTTACTGTAACCGCGGCTTCAGCGTGGACTGAAAATATTACAAACGGTTTTGATCCATCAGTATCTGGCTTTAAACTTGTTTTAGACCAAACAATAGTGCCTTTTGCTCCATTTATTCCAGATGCTGATTTTCAATTAGGCCCACTTACTGGTAAGTATTATGCTCATCTTTGGGATTGGGATCAGAATGGAGTAACAAACGTAAATGACGATTTAATAGCTTCTAGTATTCAATATCTACTACCAGCGGGTACTACGGATTCGTTTAACGGTAATATGTTAGTTTGGGGAGCAACTAATCCTATTAATGGATTGCCAAATCCAAATGCTTATGATGTTAGTGATTTTACCGTTGGAGATTTACTTGTTGTAGGGATGGCGGAAGATGAGAAGCTTCTGTGTGTTGACACGATTGATGTTGCGACTAACTCAATTACAATGGCTAGCCCACATCCCTCGGGAACTCCTGGCGCTTGTGCGGGTGATGGTCCTTTTATTCTTGGTGATAATGAGTTGCTTATGCAGGGCTTTAAAGTAGAGGAAAACGGTCAAATGTATAATGGAAGCGAAATATATGCTAATTTAGACACAACTCTTAACCTTGCATTAAACACTTACACAAACTTAATATGGCAGGGACCTAGGGTGCTAAATTTCAATAATAACAATCTTATAACTGGCATAAACATTGTAGATGACATGTTATATTGGACGGATGGTTATTATGACTCAAGTAACAATTTATTAGGCTCTGAACCTAAAAAAATAAATATACCACGTAGTGTTCAGGGTACTCTTTATACTGGTGAAACTCACACTCAATTTAAAAATCCTAGCAGAGATCTAGGTGGATTAGCTAAACCTGTTAAAGAAGAGCATATAACGGTAATTAAGAAATCTCCATTATCAAGTCCAACGCTCAGTATGGTTGGACAAAGAGCCGGTAATTCTTACGGCACAACAACTTTTGCTTTTTCAAGTAGTTATTCAATTAATGACGAAATAGAAATTGTTTTAGGTAGCGCTACTGGCGGTACTTTAAATTACAAAGTTGGAGACGTTTTGTTCTTAAAAACTAACTCGAGCTTTGGAAGTGGCAGTAGTAGTGGTTTATATCCTATTACACAGCCAGAAATTAGACTTATTATAGAGGAAAAATCAGGTTTGACATATATTTGTTCTATAGTATCTATATCAGACACTGTAACAAACGTTTTAGAAAACTATGCTGTAGATTTAGATAAGAGTTACGAAAAGCTATATAAATTAAAATTTCCAAGATTTGCCCTGAGGTACAAATATCAAGATGGGGAATATTCTACTTATGGTCCTTTTTCTGAACCTGCTTTTATGCCTGGTGATTATGATTATTTACCAAACAAAGGTTATAATCTAGGTATGCAAAATCAATTAAGAGAGTTAACATTGAACGGTATAGTTCCAGGGAATATACCAGATGGAGTTGTGCAAGTTGATATTTTATATAAAGAATCTGATTCTCCAAATGTTTATATAGTTGATGAAATTGTGCCTACTGATGTTTACTGGTCATCGAATTCATACTTAATAAGTGAGGAAACTATAAAATCTGTTTTACCTTCCAACCAATTATTAAGACCTTGGGATAATGTTCCTAAAAAAGCACTTAGTCAAGAGGTAACTGGAAATAGAATTGTATATGGTAATTACTTGCAGAACTACAATCTGTATGGCTTGAGACCTAGCTTCACCACTACGTTAAGACCTAGAGTACAAGATTCCACTTATAAATCTATTAAATCCATAAGAGATTACCAATTGGGTGTTGTGTATTGTGATCAATACAATAGGCAAACTCCAGTGTTGTCAGATGCTTCGGCTTCTATATCCGTTGCTAAATTAAACTCTAGCACCCCAACCCAAATAGAGATAAAACCTTTAAACTCTCCTCCTCCTTGGGCAACTCATCATAAATTTTACATAAAAGACACGTATTCAGAGTATTATAATCTATCTTTAGATAGATATTTTGATGCTAAAGATGATAATGTTTGGTTGGCTTTCCCATCTAATGATAGAAATAAATTAGATTTAGATACATCATTGCATTTAAAAAAGAGATATAAATCTAACGACGCTGAACTTAGCAATGAAGTATATAAAATTATAGATATTAAAAATGAAGCTCCTGAATATATAAAAACTAGAAAATCTATTTTAGGTAGAGCTGGTCAAGATACTGGTTCGTTTGTTTTATTCGATCAAACGGATCTTATACCTGTTGAAGGTGCGAAAGAGTTTAGAATAAATCAAGGGGCTTTAGAAAATACGATATTACAAGACATACATAAACGGCATAATTCACCGGGTGATGATGGTAGAGGTGGTGGTGCTCTAAACAATGGTCCTTTATTTCTTAGGTTGTTAACAACTGATTTGAGTGGTAATATTACAGGTGAACAAACGGATTGGTACGAAATAGATAATATCACAAAGAAGAAGGATGGTTTTCACTACGAGGTAAGAATCAAAAAACCTTTTGAGGCTGACGCAGCGTGGGTGCATAATTCAGACCCTGTTGGTGGTGGTGCTATTGGTGATCCTGATTTTTTACTTGGAGGTGTTAGTAACGCTAGTGATAATCAAATATCTCTTGAAATAGCGCAAGAAATAATACAAAATAAAGCCCTTTTTCAAGGTAGATTTTTTGCTAAAATATTAAAAGATCAAGCTATTAATGAGGCTATATTTCAACAAGGGGAATTTGCTGACACAACTGTTCTTAAAACAGCTGAAGCTGGTTATTTAAAAGATTTTAATGAAAATTCACTAAACATGGGCACTGTTTGGGATGGATACTATACCTGGACTGAACATGAAGACGCAATTAATGACATGGTGGCTAATGGATGGCCTCACAATTGCTTTAACAGCGGGACATTTGGTGGGTATCCTTGTTATGCAAATGCAGCACACAATGGGAAGCCTTATACTGATGATGAGTATTGGAGTTGGTATGTTTGGCAGAAAATATATGCGGATTTAACAGAAGGTGGATCTAGATGGGTTATAGACGAAGCGTTTGCTACTGGAGAAGAACCTTATTGGGGTAAATTTGGTGGGAGCTATGACGATGAACATGTTCACGGTGCTAATTATCTGAATCATGAAGTCACTGGTTCTTTTCCAAACCAAGTATCTACTACTTATGGTGGTTATCATTTTGCAAGTGCAAACGACTTTACCAGAAATCATAACGCTAACTCTACAGTATCTCAAGGCTCTCTTCCAAGCGTTCCAGGTTTAGCACATGGTACCGATACGAGTTCCTATGAATATTTTAGCGAAGGACATGGTGTAAAAAATGACTACATAGATTTATCTTACGTTGGGACAGGTAGAGCTGATTTTAATGCTGGTACAACTAGTATAGATTGGACGGATCAAGAGCATCCGAATCTCAATGATTGGCTGGCAATACACACGCAGTGCACTTACTGGAGAGATTATTGGAAAATATCTGGTTCCAATGGTAATCTAGTTAATAATAATGACATTGGGGACGCAATGGATGCTGATGCTAAAATATTTGCCGATTTATTAACCATAGGTAATCATATAAGATTTAAAGAAGATACTTCTGGACCTAGTGGTAACCCTAGAATATATAAAATAAAAAATGTAGAAAAATTTTACAAATTAAATTACAGCCAAGGGCTTTATGATATAGATTATCCATTTTCTAAACATGAGTCTATTTACAATGAGGTAGAATATACAGGGACGGGAATATTTGATTATAATTACGTTCCTTGGAAACCCAATTGGAGGAAATGGCTTCACAAACCACACTTTAACCGTAGAATTACTTTTAGATTATATTTAGAAGATATTGTTACTGGTGGTAGTCCGGCGGATAATTTAGGTAATTTTAATCCTTTAGTAAAACCAGTTTCTGGAAATAATGTAGATTTAACTAGCACAAATAGATGTCCTATTGAAATTGTATCTCAAAACTACACTAATGATAATGACATACCGTTTCCAGAAAATCCAGCTGTTTTTGAAACAGAACCTAAAACTAGTGAAGGTGTAGATATTTTTCACGAAATTAGTGATACACTACCTATTAATGTTAAAAATTATGGAGTTGATTTTGCTCCTATTGGTAGCATTGTTACTTGTAAATTCCCTGGGTTTATAAGTGGTGGAAAGGGTGTAGTTGTTGGATGGGAAGATGATATTTGTCAATTAGACGTTTTGTTGGTAGATGAGTTTGCTGGCCCAAACATGCTTATTTATTTTACCAGACCTGATGGCACATATACAACGGCTAAATTTTCTGGTTTAGGAGAGCCTATAATACCAGGGCCTTCTGATACTAGTTATAGTTTTAAAGTTGATGCAGACGTTAAAAATAATAAAGTAGGATTAGGTTGGCATAACTGTTATGCGTATGGAAATGGCGTTGAATCAAACAGAATTAGAGATACTTTTAATTCTGTGTATATTGACAAAGGTCCAAAAGTATCTACTACTCTTAGTGATGGATACAGAGAAGAACATAGAAAATATGGTTTAATATACTCTGGCTTGTACAATTCTACATCTGGAGTTAATAATTTAAATCAATTTATAGCTGCTGAAAAAATAACTAAAGACATAAACCCCACGTACGGTAGTATACAAAAGTTAAAAGCCGGTTGGGGACAGGGTGGTGATTTAATAACGCTTTGCGAAGATAGAGTTTTAAAGATATTAGCAAATAAAGATGCGTTATTTAATGCTGATGGTAATACTAACGTAACTTCAACGAACAAAGTTTTAGGTCAAGCTATTCCTTATTCTGGTGAGTTTGGTATATCTAAAAATCCAGAATCGTTTGCATCAGAAGCCTACAGAGCTTATTTTACTGACAAAGTAAGAGGCGCTGTGATGAGACTTTCTATGGATGGGTTGACACCTATATCTACCGCTGGTATGAAAGATTGGTTTAGAGATAATTTAAAATTAAGTAATAAATTAGTAGGTAGTTATGATGATCGTAAACAAGAGTACAATATCACATTAAAAGATAATAATAAAACCGTCACATATAGGGAAGATGTAAAAGGTTGGGTTAGCTTTAAATCATTTGTTCCTGAAAATGGATTAAGTTGTGCTAATGAATATTATACTATTAAGGAAGGTAATCTGTGGCGTCACCATGATGAGACAGTTAATAGGAACACTTTTTACAACACTTCTTCCCCTTCTAGTATAAACGTTATAATAAACGATATGCCTGGCTCTATAAAGACATTTCATACTTTAAACTATGAAGGTTCACAATCTAGGGTTAATAGCATCCAATCAAGCGCTATGGTGCAAGATAAATATGATATTTGGGATGTAACATCTTGGAATGGTACTTTTGATGCTAATGGAATTCCAAATTACACAAACTCTATAGGCGAAATAAATGATAAAAATTATTATAATTTATCTTCTTCTTCAGGCTGGTTTGTGAATACAATTGAAACAGATAAAGAAGTAGGAACTTTAAATGAGTTTATAGAAAAAGAAGGTAAGTGGTTTAATTATATAAGAGGTAAAGCGTGGCAACAATAAATAGTTTTGGCAAAGATTCTTTTGATAATGCTGATTCTTCTTTTCAAGGATTGGGAAATCTAATTACTACAGGTCCACTTGGAATTATATTGGGATGTACTACGCCTGGTTCATTTAATTACAATCCAAATGCAACTCAAGACGATGGTAGCTGTGTTCCGGTTGTTTATGGATGTACGGATCCAAATGCAAGCGGAGGTTACGACCCAGCTGCTAATGTAGATAATGGCACGTGTTTATATAATGGTTGTGATAATCCGTTGTATTTAGAGTATGATGCTAGCCAAGTGCCACCTGCAAATAACAACCCTGGCAATACATATTGCCTAACACTAATCACCTATGGTTGTACTATTGTAACAACTATAAATATAGGTGATAATAACACAAGTAATTTGTTATATCCATTGTACTGGAATGGAAATACTATCGCTGGCCAAGTGCCTTGTGATGGAACTCAACCCGGTGCTAGTGATGATTGTGTTGGTGGTATTCCTAATGGAACTGCTAATTGCTGCTGTGAAACAACTATCGTAGGCTGTACAGATGCTACGGCTATTAATTATGATTCAACCGCTAATTTCCAGCCATACCCAGGTTCTGATCTTGCTTGCATTGCTACAAGTTATGGATGTACAGATCCTATGGCTGACAACTACAACGCTGCGGCTAATGTAGATGATGGTTCTTGTACTTACACCGCTTACGGGTGTACTGATCCAACAGCTTCTAACTACATGGGAGCGCCACCATCTAACGTAACTCAAGTTGAGGATGGTAGTTGTGTTTACCCAGGATGCATGGATCCAGCGGCTGACAACTACGACGATACGGCTACTAATGATGATGGTTTATGTACTTACACGGGTTGTACGGACCCTACAGCATCTAATTATAGTGTTTTCCTTCATCCAGTTGATGGTCTTAATTATTATGCTACTACAGATGATAGCTCTTGTTGTATTGATGGTTGTACAGATCCTACGGCTTGTAATTATAATGCTTTAGCTACATGTGATGATGGTTCATGTAGTGGTCTTTTAGGATGTATGGATTCTACATCTTGTAATTATAATCCTTTAGCTACTTGTGATGATGGCTCTTGTTCGGGTCTTATTGGTTGTACTAATTCAGCATATCTAGAGTACGATGCAAGTTATACTTGTGATCCTAATAGTGATCAATGTGTTACTTTAGGAGTGCCTGGGTGTATGGATGACGGTACAGATCCTAACTATACTGGTAGACCAGTATCATGGGTAGGCCCAGCCAATAACTACGACCCTACAGCTAACTATGAAGACGGTAGTTGTTGTTATGGCGCTGACCCCGAGTCTTGTACGTTTATAGATGCAGCTGGAGTGGTAGGAAACACTATATCAATAGGTGATACCTACCAAGGTGGTATAATATTTCATTTAGACCAGGTTACAAATTCAGATGTGGGTACTCTTTGTGGCGCTTTAATTGTAGATCCTGTCCCACCAATATATTCAACAGCTTGGCACAATAATAACAGCTGTGGAGAGTTTTTCCCTACTGGTTATAATAGCGCTGGTCAATTGACAACTGCTATAGGTTCAGGGTACCAAAACTCGCGAGATATAGTAGATAATGCTCCCATGGGTTGCGTACCTAATGCAGCGTATAGTATTGATAATACTACAAGTGGTGGTTTTTCAGATTGGTATTTACCTTCTATAAACGAGTTATTTACGATTGACCAAAACCTCGGACAGAATAATTTGTTTTGCTTTACAGATCCAGCTGAGATGGTGGATAATCCATCTATTAGCGACACGTACTGGTCTTCTACTGAATCGGGGGTTGATGATACGAGTCACGTTGATTTTTCCACTTCCATTATTAGCGCTAGCGATAAAGACGCTCTAAAAACCGTTAGAGGTATAAGAAGAGAAGGTGTTGCTGGGTGTACGGATGCTATATATTCAGATTATGATCCAAACGCTGTTTGGGATGATGGTTCTTGCACAACACTTTTAGGGGTAGGTGATTACTATCAAGGAGGTATAATATTTTATCTTAACAATAATACTGACATAACGGGTGGTGGTTATATCATATCGCAAGACGAGCTAGAGGAAACCGTATGGAATAATACATCTTTTAATAATTGTGGCACATCGGCTAATACTGCAATTGGAACTGGTCAAACTAATACCGATTTGATTATTGATAGTGATGGCGCTGACGCTAAGGCCGCTAGCTATGCCAATGATTATACTAATGATGGTTACGCTGATTGGTTTTTACCTTCAACAATGGAGCTTGCAACGGCAATGCTTTCTGAAGCCGTTGTTACTAACGCAAATATTAATTTAAACGCAAATTATTGGACTTCTACAGAAAATCCTACTGATCCTGTCATTTCTGCATATGTTTGCATTCCAGATGCTAACTATTCAGCTATTTCCACCTTGGTCGAAGGCAAGCTGGCGGACACGGGAAATATTATAGGAAACACTAACCCAATTAATGCAAAAGCCGTTAGGGAATTCTAATAAATTTAATATATTATAAAATGTTAACAAATTATATACATTATAAAACTAAAAAATGGCAATAAGTAATTTTGGCATAGGTGGCTTTGATAATGCCGACTCTTCTTTCCAGGGGTTGGGTAATTTAGTTAGCACTTATAATTTAGGTTCAGGAATTCCAGGTTGTACAGATAATACGGCTACTAATTACAATGTCAATGCTACGTGGGATGATGGTTCATGTGTTTATGGGATTACTGGTTGTACAGATCCATCTGCGGCTAATTATAACGCCAGTGTAACTGTTGACGATGGTAGTTGTCTATATGTTGGTTGTATGGATTCTGATTATTTAGAATATGACGCTATTTATAACGTTTCAAATCCAGCTGATTGTTTAACTTTAACTACTTATGGTTGCACGGTAACAACCACAGCTTTAATAGGAGATGGATCTCTGTTTCCTTACCCAATTTACTGGAACTCAGATTCTGGATTTACAGCTCCTTGTGATGATACAAATGGACCCGGTTGTTTTGGGTCACAAACTGGAACTAATTGTTGTTGCGAGCCGGTTATAGTTGGATGTACTACTTCGGGAGATATAAATTATAATCCATTAGCAAACTACCAAGCTCAGCCAGGCTCAAGCATGGAATGTGTTACTACTATTCTAGGTTGCACTAATCCAATAGCGGATAACTACGATCCTACGGCAAATCAAGATGATGGCTCTTGTACTTATACAGTTGTATACGGATGTACTGACGCAACAGCAGATAACTACGATCCGGTTAGCACACAAGATGATGGAAGTTGTGTTTACACGGTGTATGGCTGTACAGATCCAACAGTGTCTAACTGGATGGGAACACCAGCTGCTAATGAAACACAAGTAGATGATGGCTCTTGTTGTATTGATGGTTGCATGACAGCTGGGTATTTAGAATATGACGCAAGTTATACTTGTGATGATGGTTCTTATTGCTTAACCGCTAATACTCCGGGTTGTACAGATGCTTCAGTTTCAAATTATGATCCCACGGCTACTGTAGACGATGGTTCGTGTTGTGTTGATGGTTGTACAACAGTTGGGTATGTAGAGTATGATCCATTAGCTACATGTGATGATGGTTCTTGTTTAACGTTACATGGTTGTACAGACAGTACAGCATGTAATTATGATCCAAACGCCACAGTAGACGATGGTTCATGTACTTATCCAGACCCAACGCCAACGTGCACGGATTTAAGTGGGGTTACATACACTATAGGTGATCTTCACCCTACGCTTTCAGCAAGATTAGCAATGTTTTCATATGACGAACCTGATTCAGGTATGGCAACGGGTGATTGTGGAAGAATGTATGCCTCTATTAAAACTGTGGAGATGGCTGTGTCACAATCTACAACCTGTACATATATTCAATCTGGCATGGGACCGGTTTTTCCAACAAATTGGGGCGATGAGGCGTTGGTGCCAGGATCGAATCCAAGTGGTAATTTATCTAGCGCTCAGTCACAGAAAGCCGGTTGGGGATATCAAAACACTGAAGATATGCTAGCCACTGGTGGTTCGACTGCGAACGCGATTGGCGTACAGTGTCCATGGGGCTCGGGTTGGAGTTCTTACCACAACGAAAGCCCGGCTTTCTGGGCAAAGAGCACTGAGTTTCAAAGCGAAGTTGGCACGGCTGATTGGCACATACCTTCTGTAGATGAACTTTTTGCTGTGTGGAATAACCTTGGACCAGGTTCAAATTATAATTGCCCTAGTACCAGTTTTGGGGGAATGAACGCTACGAGTGAGAATTGCTATAGTAGCCCATTTTACCCAGGTACGGGGTGGGGGGCATTTTCTACTAAATGTGATCTTGACAGTGGTCTTATTATACAATACATGACTAGTAACGAGGCTGATAATGATCCAATTAATAGGTACACCACAATCTCTTGGTGGGATGGAACTATAAAAACGCGAATCAAAAACAATTTCCAATCCCAAACACGTGCTATCCCTGTTGTATACGAAGGAAACTTTGGTTGTACGGATTCCACGGCCACAAATTACGACTCTACAGCTTCTTGGGATGATGGTTCGTGTACTTTTGCCTTACAATTAGGTGATTTTTACGAAGGCGGTTATATATTAGAATTTAACAATGGTATAGATGAAACCGATGGTGGTACTGTAGGTTTTAATTACGGAAATCATATTGGCCAAACGGGCTTTAATTGGAGCTCTATAGATAACGACTGTGGCACCGACTTGGATGACGGTGCTAATAATACTGCTTTAATTGTAGCTCAAGATGGAGCAAATGCAGAAGCAGCTTACGCTGCCAGTACGGCTACTATTAATGGTTATAGTGATTGGTATTTACCCGCTTATAATGAATTCCCACTAATTTTCCCAGGGGGTGGAACTATACTTTATCCTGGCCTTTTTCCTGCCGGCCCAGCAGATAGTAATTACTATTTTTGGACCTCTAGTGAATGCGATAGTACTTGGCCTGGAGATTTTACAGCTCTTTCAAGGAAATATCTGTCAGGAGTAGTATGCAGCCTAAAAACAGAGATAGGCACTCCACTGCGTGGTTTAATTATCTATAGAAAATTTTTATAGACTTAACAAATTAATTTAAAATCCAATAGATTTTTTTAAAAAAATAAAAAATAATTATGATATCACAAGTTTTAACATTTGCAAGTGATGTAAACACTAGTTTACAGATTGGGGATGTGGTTTATTACTCTCCATATGGAACCACGGGTGGATTTAACACCGTTAATAACGTTGGCACTATAGTTACATTTGGTGTTGTAACAGCTATATATAACGATGGTAATGCGGGACTATCTGTACCACCTTATAGTATAATTGTTCTGTACGACGAATCAAACGTGGCAACACCAGCGCCATCACCCAATGATTATATAATGTTTGCTAAAAACAAAGAAGTAAATTCCTCTAGTTTAAAGGGGTATTACGCTGAAATAAAATTAGAAAATTATTCTACAGATAAAATAGAGTTATTTTCAATTGGATCAGAAGTGTCAGAAAGTAGTAAATAAATAAAAAAATAAAATATGGCAAGTAAATCTCTAAAACCGTGTAATTTTGAAAAGTTTTCTCATTGGGCTAAAGACATCGTTAAACCCGCCTACCAAGGTGTTAATGGCGGTAAATTAGGGGCTTATCACGCTACGTATACAAAATATTTTACAGTTAACTTTTTTAATTGGCTTGATAATATGTGGCGTGTGTATAGCACTATAAACTGTGAAATGTTTAAAGATAGGTTTCAATATTTAAATAAAGAGCTAGAAAAACCTCACATTAAAAATGGGGATGGCTACCATAAAGCTATAATAGAAGCTAAAATAAGTTGGAATAGAAAAATGAATGAAGAATGTGGTTGTACAGAGCAAGTGTTTAGTCCTATACAAGATGCTAATACCCCTACCACTACACCATCACCACCACCTACAACACCTTCCCCGCAGGTAGTACAAACAAACATAAACACCACAAGCTATAGATCTGGAGGTGGTTCTGGAGGTAGCTCTGGAGGTGGTTATTGATATTAATTTTAACAATAGTAAATAATGTCGCAAAACAATTTATACACTTTTGGTAAGGAGTACGTCCTGCCAGATGGAAGAGAATATATCGGAAGTTATCACATGCACCCCGATAAGGGTGCTATGGTTGGAGCGGAGCATTCCTCAGCGCCACACGATTATCTAACACCAATTAATGATGGGAAAAAAGTAATAACAAGTTTTGATTTTGATTATTCTGATTTGCCAGCGGTAAGCGAAAAAAGGAGTTTCAGTATTGTTGGTCTTGATGGTGCTGAGTTTAAGTTAGAAATAAAAGATAGTACAACTGGTAAGTATTATAATTTTGTTACAAATACCTTTCAAACCTCAGTGGACTCGTTACAAAAAACAATTTCTAACGGACGTTATGGTGGCGCGATAACTTTTCCAGCTGTAACAGGTAGTGACGATCAATATGATATTTATTTACATGCTATGCCAGGTACAGTGCACGCGCCGTACAACGAGGTTAGGTTTGGTGATGGTAGTGTTGATTTAAACAGTTCAACCGGTTCCAGCTCTTTAGTGATGCAAAAGGTATTATATCAAAACGCTGCTATAACTTTAACTTTACAAGGTTATTCTCCTAATGGCACTGTTGATCTTACAGCAGGTACAGCAACGCTTGATACTAATAGATATAAATCAACTAAAAAAACAGCATTTAGCTTTACAACCACATCTTCGGTGACCACTGCGTACAGAATTGTTAAACAACCCGTGGCTGATGATTTTATAGCTTTTGTTTCGCCAACGATAGGATCTGCTCCAGTTACCTTACCAGGTGAAAATGAATATCCAACAAGAAGAGATGCTTTTACTGGGGATGATATTAATGGTGCTATTACTAGTGGTAGTGTGGTTAGGATGGATAATACTGATTTATCTGCAGTTATAGCAGTTGGTGATAAAGTAACAGCTGCCACATCTACAGATACAGTAAATGGCGATTTTAGTGGTGGTGCTACTGCAATAACTATGGATAGTGCTGTTGCTACAAAAATGGCCGTTGGAGATCAAGTGACTGGAAATGCTGTTCTCGACAAAGGAATTTTTCTTGTTGATTCTATTGATTCTACAAATGTTTTTTCACTAGATTCAAGTGCCGCTATTGAAGATGGCACAACACTAACTTTTAGTTCTAAAGTAAATAGAAGTTTAACAACAGTTACAGTTGTAGAGACTAGTGGTACGGCCACTGATTTTACAATGTCTCAAGCTATACAATTTCGTGATAATCAACCTTTAACTTTTACACCGCAAAAAAATTACCAATGGCCCGTAAATAACTATGTTAATTTGATTAAAGCGGGTATGATAGTTGTGCCAGGTACAAATGTTACAGCTAGCACTGTAATTTCTCGTTACACAGATACATCAACAATTTTTACCGGAACAGAACAAGAGAAAACTATAACTAAGAATACCGCACCAGCTAGCAGCACTGTTGGTTTAAAACCAACTATAACAAAGGGATTGGTAACGACACAGGCTGGTAATATTGTTTTTAATAACCAGCAAGTTTTAGCGTTAGCTGGTGACACATTAAAGATTGGGGGTTATGGAGAAACTGAAATACTAAGAGTTTCTGGCTGGAATATTAAGTTAACAGATTTAAAGGTAGAGTTAACAGCGCCTACAACAACAACGTCAGGAACAGTTAGTGCTAGCGCTACGATAGGTGTTGCAGATAGAGAAGGTGTTATAAATAATGTATCTAGAATTGGTGGTATAGGTATTAATCCAGCGTTGCAAAATCCACTTGTAACAGCTGGTGGTGGAGCTGATGGAGCGGGCAACTGGACCGCTGACGCCTCTCAAACTTTAGAAAGTGGAATTACATTAACCGTGGAAAATACTGGAAGAATAGCAACCGTAACTGGCAATGTAGAGATAATAAGAGCTGGCACAGCAGATACAACCGTAAGACTTGATATTGAAAAAATACTTTCTAACTCTGCGCCATAGTAAAAAAATGGTGAAAACTGTGACTATATAAGTAAAATTAAATTAAATTAAATGGAAGATAATATAAAATTTAGATCTTTCAAAAACGGTGACTATGAAACTTGTTGCAAGTGGTGGGAATGGTGGGATAAATCATTCGGAGGAAAGGGCATAGAAAGAGACTGGTTACCTAAAAATGAAAGATGTTATATAATAGAAAAAAATAATACCCCTGTTGCTTGTGTTTTTTTATTTTTGTCATTAGATGTGAAACGTCTAGCTTGGATAACAAACTTAGTATCTAATCCAAAGTATAGAGAAAAAGATAGGAGAAAGTTAATAGAACTTTTGATAGAAAAAACAAGTGAAGAGGCTAAAAAATATGGTGTATCTCAATTATTTACAGTCTGTGGAGATCCACACATGTCTAATATACATAAAAATTTAGACTGGACAATGATCCCCGTAGAACACGAGGCATTTAAATATATATAAAAGATAATTATGGGACAAAAAAGTAGAGAAAGAATGTATGATGATATGAGGGGCATTGCTGACAAGCAACTAAGGCAAGGGCGAGAGGCAGAGAAACAGGCTCAAGCAGCCGTTCAAGAATCTCGTGCTGCATATGAAAGTTTTCAGTTTGAAAATCCTTACGCTGGAATGGAAAATGTATATGAAGATTTAACTGTTAACCAACAGCAAGCTCAATTTCAAGCCCAACAGGGTATGCAGCAAAGAGCGGATATAATGCAAAATTTAAAAGGCGCTGCTGGTGGTTCTGGTATAGCTGGCTTAGCGCAAGCTATGGCAAATCAAGGTCAATTACAAACCCAACAAATATCAGCTTCTATTGGGCAGCAAGAAGCGGCAAATCAAAAATTAATAGCACAGGGTGCTGGAGATGTTCAATCTTTAGAAAGACAAGGCGATGCTATGGTTCAACAAGCTGAAAGCGGGAGAGTATCAACTCTATTGGGAATGGACTATGGTGAATTAGCAGGCGCTAGAGAACAAGTGCAAACAGGGTTTGCTAATCAACAAAGTGCTGTAGCTGCAAATATGGAAATGAAAGCGGCAAATCGTGCGGCAAATATGAAGATTGCTGGTGATTTTGTTGACACAGCAACTTCTTTTATTCCAAAACTTTAATAAAACAAATATAAATATGGCAATTTCAAATATATCAGGTAGTGCTGATGCAAATTTAGTTAGCGCGGCAACGAAAGCGGCAAAAGCTAATGTACCTAAAGATCTTAGTGGTGTTCACGAACGTATCAGCGGGGCTTATGCCAAAGAGGCGAAGGCTAGAGGTGAAATGTGGGGTAAAGCTATTAAAGTAGTGAGTGATATAGGTGCTGATCTAATAAAAAGCGCAAAACAAGATTCAAAACCTGAGTGGAATAACGATGCTATTAAAGACTTTGACTCAAAATACACGAGCGGTGTAAACCCAGATAATACATCTGGAATGGTAAAAGCTAGAAATCCTAAAACAGGAGAAATTGAAGACGTGCCAGCAGAGCAAAGATTTACATACTTTGATAATAATGGTAACGAAAAAGCTATAAAACCTATGACTACAGAGGATACGCTTCGCGATATAAGAACGCAACTAACCGATCTCGCTTGGTGGAAAAAGAATGCAATAAACGAAGGCACTGGGCAACCTTGGACTAATGAAGAAAAAAAGAAAGAAAAACAAAGATTAAAAAACAAACGAGACAATATAAGACAATCAAATGTTGATTTTGGAGCCTTTCAGGAAACTATGAAGACTAAACTAGCAGAGGACAATATAAATACAAGCGCTTCGGGTATGTATAATGCGGAGGGAATGCTTTTTGCCCAAGCTATGTTAGCAAACGGAGATCCTGTGGCACAAAAAGATCCAAACCTAGCTCAGTACGATGGTGGTAGAGCTGTTCAAGGTTATGATGACGAAGGTAATATGATATTTACATATGTAAATAAGGATGGTGTACCTTTTAAAAATAAAGACGGTCAAAATATGACAATAGGAAAAGGAGATCTCGATTCTTTATTCATACCAAAATCTCCTAAAAGAGAGGTGATGGATGTTCTTATTGATCCAAAGTTAATAAGAAATAATTATGAATATGGTTTTGGGAATTTTGAAAATGAAATTAATAGATCGGTAGATTCACAGATAACTGATAAAAATACATTTCTTGATATTGCTTTTTATCATAGTTCTAATACTAAAGGTTCATTAGCTGATAGTTTAAATGGCATTGAATACGGCGAGGGTGGTTTTACAAGTGCTAAAGAAACACCAATGTTTACAATGTTTATGGATGCTCTTGATGGTATTAGCGCTGAAGAAAGAAATGAGTTAGATACTGGTACTGATGGTAAATTAACTGAAGATGATTGGAATACACAAGAAAATCTTGATAAACTTATTAAAAATGCTTTATCTGGAGAAAATATTGAACTTGGTAAATCATTACTAAAGGAATTTTACAAACTTGAGGCCAAGACACATTATGATGATGCTGTTACGGCAAACGCGGATAATTCAATAGACAATATAGGCGGATAGATTAAAATATAATATGAGCAAAACATTAGAAAAAGAATTTCTTGAAATAGATGGTGTTGAAGAAAAACTTCAAGAGATAGCTGACAAGCATGGTTTTACCGTGGAAGAGCTATTAAATGTTATACAGAAGGAATCTAACTTTGATACATCAGCTAAAAACCCCACAAGTTCCGCTACTGGCTTGATTCAATTCATGCCTGGTACAGCTGAAGGCTTAGGTACAAATATAGAAGAGGTATCTAGTATGGGGGCTATAGATCAGTTAGATTTAGTTGATAAGTATTTTACTCAGAACCATAAAAAAGGTCAACATCCTTATATTACTATAGCTTATCCAGCTGCTGCTAACATGGGTATGGATGACATTATTCCTAAAGGTGAAAAAGGTGGTATTATTTCAAATCAAAATGAACCTTGGCAAAACGAAGAGGGTAACGTAACTAAAAGATCTATTTTAGAATATGCTGGATATACCGGTGAAGAAGAAACCGCCACCCCTCCAGTTGAAGAAACAACTACCCCTCCAGTTGAAGAAACTACCGCTCCTCCAGTTGAAGAAGTTAAGCCAGAACAACTTAGTTACAGAGAGCAATTATTTAATGCTTTAAAAAATAAGAATCTTTATAGCGGTGATTACAATAAATTTGAAGAGCAGTTTTCTTCTGTAGAAAATCAACAGGAATTATTTAGAGTGCTTAAAAAGAAAAAACTATACAGTAAGTCTGGTGGTGATTTCATGAATACATTTTTTCCAGTTTCGGACGAAATCACTGAAGAAGTAGAAACTACGGAAGAAGTAGAAACAACAACTGAAGAGACAACTAAAGAAGTAACCGAAGAAACTACTGAAGAAACTATTGAAGAGGAAATACCAGAAGAAGAAAAAATTAGTACTGGTATAAATCGTGAAGCAAAATATACTTTAAATGAACTTGTAGATCTTAAAGACGATCAATTTGCAAAAGAGTTTAGTAATTCAGGTATAGAAGTGAAGGAGCTTGGGGTAATGATGGGTAACGCTGTTAACGTTACTCTGCCAGGTGAAGATCCTATTTATATAGATTTAAAACCATTCACAGACAAGGGCGCAGAAGAAGCCAAAGAAAAGATACAAAGAGTACTTGATTATCAAAATAGTTTATCTGATGAAACTAAAAAAACTATAGGTGTTTTAGCTTCAGACGATGATTATGGCAATATATCCCAGGACGCATTAGACGTATTTAAAGAAAGTGGTTACGAGATAACTAAAACTAAAAACGGGTTTTACAGTAGTACCGCGGAAAGAACTTTTCCCGCTGAATACAGCGCTACTGTGGGTGGAGAAGAAGTTTTTACAGGGACTAATTCTCAATTAAAAAAATATTTTATTGACAATCCTTTAGACAAGGCCAAATCCCAAGAAGTACAGAAAAAACAGTATGAGAAAGCTATAGAGTTAAATAACGCGGCTAAAGAAAAAGCTAAGGAAGAAGTAGAGGATGTAACAAAAGATGTGGCGGCTAAAGAATATTATGAGAAAAATTTGGCCAACGATGTATTTGGTGAGTTTAATACTGGTAGTGTTGCGCCTGAGGGTTTTCATGATTTTATTAAAGACTATTTTAATGATGATGACGACACTGTAGCTAGAAGTGAAAAAATTAAAAATTTTAATCCAGAAGAATTTTTAAGAAGTTTTCATGGTTCTCAAGAAATGAGAGGAGATACCGCTGATGATTTTGTAAAAAAGTATTTACCAGCAATGCAAACAGCTTGGGGAAATATATATGAGGAACCAGATGTTGATGGGGATGGGAATCAAACAGCTGGTGGTTTAGATAAAAAAATTGCTAAATACGCGATAGATAAAAAAGCTTCTATTAATAATACTTATTTAGAAAAAGAAATGGAGAATAGCGGTTTACAAAACGTTGTTCGATCTAGTATTTATTCCACATCGTTAGAGTTAGAAAAAACAAGAGCTGATTTAGAGAAAGCTACTGAATATTTTAAACCAAGTTTTGATGAAAAACAAAATGAATTACAAGTAGATATAGATAATATAATAGCATCAGCTGGGGGTGACGGTGTGACTAACATAGAGTATAATCAAGTTGGAGACAACGATGGTTATTATATAGTGACAGCTAATTCCCCAGAAGTACAAGCTGATTACCAAGCTAGACTCAATAAAATAAGCAAGAGATCAAGTATTATAGCAAGGGATTTTGAAACAACTAGAAATAATTTAAATACTAAATGGAGTGAGTATTACTCTTCTTTAGACGATCCATCGCTACAGTTAAAGTCTGCTGCTGATAGAGATTATGATTTTGTAAACATATTATCAAATGATGTTGGTCATAGTTTTGAAAACATGTTGCTTGACGTTCCAATATTATTTGGTAGTGATGCGGCATTAAAAAGAAAAAATCAAAATCAAGACTATGACGCTGCTCATTTAGAAACAATGCAAACTTATGACGAGGCTTGGAATCGTGATAATTTTTTGTTCAATATGACTAGAACAATGGGACAGCAATCTGCTCCTATAGCATCTGCTGTACTAGGTGCTTATGGCGCTACAACTATTTTTGGCTCTGTTAGAGGCGCTACTATCGCACAAAATGTTATTCCAGGTTTTTATGGTATAACATCCGCTGGTAGTAAAAAAGGTGAACTACAAACATTAGAAGATTACGCTGCCGAAGCAAAAATTCAATTAAAAGAATTAGATTTAAATCAAGATAAATTAGACCCAGAATTATATAGAAAAAGTAGAATAGCTTTAGAAAGAACTATTGCTGACGGTACCATGGATCCACTAAAAAAATGGGTGACTATAATTGGTACTGGCGCTATTGAAGGTACTGTAACTAGATTTCTTGGTACATTGCCAAACGCACTTAAAATGGTTGATGACTTTGCAAATCCATTAGATGACGTTTTAAGGGCTGGTGCAAGGAATGGTTATCAAAACGCAGCTAGTGGGTTTGGTAAGTTTGTATACAGAACTGGTATGGAGGTAGCCGAGGAAGAACTAATTTATTTAGGCTCTATGGGATTAGAATCCGCGATGCTAAATAAAGATTTTGATTGGTCACAAGTAGACGACGTTGCTATAGCAGCCATAATGGTTGCTGGTCCTATGAATGGTCCTGGTATAGCTTATTCTACAATAGCACAGCATAATGTTACTAGAGATATGTATGGTCGAAACATAGCTATTCAGCAAGAGTTAAAACGTATAGATAATGATTTTGGAAACTTAGATCCTAATAAAAAAGGTTATCAAAACCAAAGAGATCAATTAACAGAAGAAAGACAAGAGCAGATGGACAAGCTGTATGGACTCTCTTCTGAATTAGAACTAAACGCTATGTTAGCGGGTGGAGAAAATGTTGGTAAACTAGTGTTAGTTGGTAATCAATTAAACCAGTTAAACCAACAAGCTAATATTGACCCAACGTTAAGCCCCGAAGATCAAGAGATACAAAGCCACATATACTCATTATCATTAGGTAAAGCTGAGGGTAAAAAGTTTAGATCTGAATATGATACCGCGTTAAAGGCTAAAAACAAGATATTAAATAGCGTAAGTTATACTAACGCTGTAGAAAGATTATATGGTGATAAAGGTAAAAAAATAAAAGATAGGTTATTAAAAAAAGATCCTGAATTAGCAAAAGATCCTAAAGCTTTAGCTGTAGCCGTACATCAAGAGATTAAAAATCAACTTCAAAAAAATAAAGCGGCATTAGCTAGGAAAGATGATGGCGTTAGAGAGTATGTGGAACGTCAGATATATAATGGTAAGACATTTGAAGAATCAGGTAGAAAAAGAAGAAATAGAAAAAAAGAAGATGAGTTATTAGCTAGAATTGGTGGTCAACTTGGTATTACAAGTAAAAATACTGGTTTAATAGTAAATAATAAAGAAAATATTAATGCCGCTCTAGTATTAGAAGATATAAACCTTAAAGATTTAGATTTAAAAATAGCTGAAACAGATGAAGATTTACAGACTAATATTTTAAATGCTTATGACGCTGTAAAGAAGAAAGAAATTGATGAGGTAAATAGAAGAAAAGATTTAAGTAAAGAGCAAAAACAAGAAGAAATAGATTTTATTGAGGCTAATTATGACATGCAGGCCGAAGGCATGATTGATGAACTTAGGATGGGTGAAACTAATGGGGCTATAATTGGAGATAAATACATAGTTAAAGATAAAAATGCCGCTTTAGGAGAAATTGAAAGTGGTAATATATTAGCAGGTACTGTTTTGTCACATGAAATATCACATGCTGTAGATCAGTTGACATTTGCCAACTTAAAAGAGTTAACAGGTTATGCTAAAAATCTACATAATTATATGTCTGAAAATCATAAAGACATACATGACGCCGCTATGTTAAGAATGAGGTTTGTTGGTGGCAACGCTCAATATAATCCAGAGAAATCTTTAGAAGAACAAAATAGTCAATTTTGGGATGAATATACTAAGTCTGTACAAGATATATTAAAGAGACCTAAATACTCTTCAGAGGTAAGACAAATTCTAAACGAAGGACAAGGCACGATGAATAAGTTTAGAGCTATGTTCAATGGTGATTATAAAATAAACAATGGTAAAGACGCTGCTGTTTACATGGCTAGCTATATTGATAACTTCAAACAAGGTAAACTCGGTGAGTTACAAAAAAGAAGAATAGATCCAGCTAAGAAACGAGAACAAGAACAAGCCAAACAAGAAGGCTTAAAAGAAGCTAAAAAATCTGCTAATATAAAATCACCGTTATTACACGAACAAGCCAATGAAACTGGTAAAAAAGTAAATAACTTATATGCCGCTAAAGATTCAAATCCAAATTGGAAAAACGATATAGCTCAACTATATGATTCGATGCTTGGAAAATATTTAACTAGTTTAGAAAATAAGGGTGTTAATTTGGGCCGGGTTGATGAGTATGGCAATGTAAGTCAAGAAGATAAAAGAAATAACATAGCTGATTTTAAATCCAACGCTATGTATGGTAATAGAGGTATCATAGATGTTATAGATAGTTTTAAAGAAGGTGAAATGGTAGATGTTGTAGATCCTAAAACAGGTGAAATAACACAAGAAGAAAATACTATATCTAAATATATAAATGGATTACTACCTCAAAGACTATCTGAGTTTTTGAAAGATACAACTATTGATTTTACAGGATTTAAAGTAGATGTATCTAAAGCTGAAAATATTGTAACTACAGAGACAGATCAAGCTATCAATGATATATTAACACCTGAAGTTCAAGATCAATTAAATACTCCATTTTTAAATAATATAGAATTAACACAGGAACAAGTTGATGCTGTTAGAGCAGCGATAACAACTATTGTGGGTGGTAAATTACCAGATTTAAACGCAGCTGTTTCTAAGAATAGATCTGTTACACCATTAATAGCTGCTCTTAAAAAAGAATTTGGGGTTAAACATGGTCCTCTACATAGAGTTGTACAAGAAATAATAGGTAATAATCCAGCTGCTGTTGAAGCATACTTAAGAAATCCAAAGAATAAAAGAGCCATATTACAAACATTAACAACAACATGGTTATCTAAAAATTTACCTATGGCTGTTGAAAAAAAGGTTGTAGGCATTGGTTATACTACAGATCATTTAGGTAGAAAAAAAGGTAAAAAACCAGGTGATATTGTAGCTTGGTTATCTAGTGAGGAAGGTCCATACAAAGGAATGACTGATGGTAAACAAAAGATTAGAAGAAATCCTAAGGCTAACGAACAAGTAACACCAGCAATGTTATTAAGTAATTTCGCTAAAGGCGAAACAATGACTGATATAAGAAGAGGTGGTTTAACAAAACTAGAACTCGCTTTAACTCAAGAATTTGGATTAGAAGTCTTTAAGGCTGACATGATAAATGATGGTGATCTTAAAGATTTATTTGTTGGTAGGCAAGATTTATTTGATAGAGTATTAGCTAATAACTTTGTTGAAGAATTTGTAAGACAAACAGAAAGAGGTATTACTAAACGAAGTGGTAATTATAATCTATCAGCTGGATTACAAATGGATTTTGGATCTGAAGTAGTTGATTTAGCTATAAAATATGGTTATGGTACTTTAGAGTTTGAAGCAGCTATATTAAAAGCAGGTATACCACAAGAGTTTATTATTTCTTTTGAAGAAAGTGGATTGGCTGATATGTTTAGTAAAGACTCACCTAAATACAAAGAAAGGTTAGAAGGTTTGTTGAAAGACAAAAAGCTAAAACCAGAAACTAAAAAAATTATAAAAGAATATTTATCATTAGGAGCTTTCGCTCAAGCTGATAAAAACAAAGGTAATATAGCTAGAGAAAAATCAGCTAAGTCTATGAAGAACCTAGTTGAAGAATTGCCTTTAGAAATATTTTTATCACCAGCTATAACAAAAGGATTCTTTGGGTTTGATAGTAGTTATAGAGGTTTTGATATGAATAGCAAGGGCAAAAGAGAATATAGTAAGGAGGCTGAAAATGCTATGAAAGAATTAGGAAATCTTATTGATTCTAAAATTAAAGAAGCTAAACAAGCTTTAGCAGATGGCAAAATTAATACTGGTAAATTAGGTTTTGATCCAACTAAAACTCGTACTATAAATGCTGGTATTGGTTTAATGGGTAAAATTCAAAAAGTATTATCTTTAGATATAAAAGCTGACGATAAAAAAGCTAGAGTAAGGGAAGAGTATAAAGACGAAATAGAGGGTGCTAATCAAAACAACCCTAAACTACTAGCATATATTCAAAATAAGTTTTTAGAACTAGCTATGGTTGATAATAGCATGATGGTTGGTATGCTTTATTATAATCAAATGGCTACAAGTAACACGGCTGGGCAAAGAGCCTTATCCACGTTAGAGTTGATTCAGTACCAAGATGGTTCTCAAGGCTTGTGGATTGCGGAAGTTGAAAGAGGTAGAGGTAAAAACAAAAAAGTACAAACAGAATATTTTTTCTCTAGAGGATCCGTGACAAAAGGCGCTAAAAATATAAGACCAAATAATAATCATCCAGATTATAATGCCGCAAGAGTTATAGCTGAGGATAGAGTTAGAAAATATCAAAAAGAAGGATTGTTAGAAGACACGCCTCAGGCATTAGAAGAAGAATTAATTTACATGCTATTTGGTGGTAAAGGTGTAAAAAATTATAAAGGTGGGTTATTGAGACAAAAAGGAGAGCATGTTACGCCTAGTGCTGGCGAACTTGGTAAAATATCTACTGAAGCTGTAAAAGCTTTTGATAAAAAAGATATAGGTAATTTTAACGATATTGCAAACGAAATTACCGCTGAGTTTGAACAATCATTAGGTACGGAAGCTTTGTCTTTTGTTCAAGATCAAATACTTGGTACAACAAGCGAATTAGGTTCCGCTAGAATAATATCTTTAATAGATCAACAATTTGTAGATATAAATTCATTTGAAACATTAGATGGACAAAGTGCGCAAGATAGAATGAATAATAAGTTCTTCAATAAAGAAAATATTAAAGAAATAAAACGTAGATTAAAAATAGCTACACCACAACAAATAGATACCGCAAAAAGATTAGATAAAGCTATATCTGTAGCTAGAAAATCTCAAAACCCAAGCAGAGGTATTACTATATTAGATTTTGATGACACATTAGCTACTAGCAAGTCTGAAGTTATATCTACATCTCCTGATGGTGTGGTTAGAAAACTAACCGCAGAAGAGTTTGCTAAAGAAGGAGCTGATTTATTAGATCAAGGTTGGAAACATGATTTTTCAGAGTTTAGCCAGGTTATAGGTGGTAAAGTTGCTAGATTGTTTAATAAAGCTTTAAAACTTCAAGATAAGTTTGGTCCAGAAAACATGTTTGTATTAACAGCTCGACCAGGTGATTCTGCTCAATCTATATTTGAGTTTTTGAAAGCAAACGGTTTAAATGTACCATTGAAAAATATAACTGGATTAGGAGACTCTACTTCAGAAGCAAAAGCATTGTGGGTTGCTGATAAAGTAGCAGAAGGATATAATGATTTTTATTTTGCCGACGATGCAATGCAAAACGTGCAAGCAGTTGATAATATGTTAGAACAGTTTGACGTTAAAAGAAAAGTGCAACAAGCTAAAAGATCTGGCAACATGAATGTTGACTTTAATAATATAATAGAGGAAACAACAGGTGTAAAATCAGAAAAACAATTTTCTGATGCTCAAGCAAGGTTAAGGGGTCAAAAAACTAAATACAAAAGTATAATACCAGCATCGGCTCAAGATTTTCAAGGATTATTATACAACTTTTTAGGCAAAGGAAAACAAGGAGAAGCTGATATGGCGTTCTTTAAAAAGGCTTTAATAGATCCATTTGCTAGAGGTATAAATGAATTAAACTCGTCAAGACAAACCGCTGCTAATGATTTTGAAAACTTAAATAAAAAGTTTCCTAAAGTTAAAAAGCTGTTAAATAAAAATATAGAAGGATTGGATTATACTTACGACCAAGCCACTAGAGTTTATCTTTGGAACAAAGCTGGATTTGAAATCCCTGGTTTATCTAAAAGAGATTTAAAAGCTTTAACAGAGGTTGTAACAGGTAATCAAGAGATACAAGCGTATGCAGATGCTATAGGTTTAATATCTAAAAAAGATGACGGTTACTCGCAACCCAAAGACTATTGGTTAGCCGAAAGTATTGCTTCTGATTTATTAAGTGATGGCGCTATTGGAGACAAAAGATCCGACTTCCTTGCTGAATGGAAAGAAAATAGAGATATTATATTTTCCCCTGAGAACCTAAACAAGATAGAAGCTATATATGGTTCTAAATTTAGAGAAGCTTTAGAAGACATGTTGTACCGTATGGAAACTGGTAGAAATAGACCAATGGGTGGTGGTAGATTAGTAAACACCTTTATGAATTGGACTAATAATTCTGTTGGAGC
>Ga0070747_1000131_pt1 | contig 35532 bp, 46 predicted proteins | sample VirMetDEL_Mar_31_FD_77321 | JGI IMG/M metagenome (GOLD analysis project Ga0070747, IMG submission 77321) | Aqueous microbial communities from the Delaware River and Bay under freshwater to marine salinity gradient to study organic matter... | ecosystem: Environmental > Aquatic > Marine > Coastal... | reverse complement strand
CTCCTTGTGTGTGTGAATTTACATCTTCAAAGTAATATTTATAATCAAGTATTCCTCCACCATAAATATTTTCTTTCCTTGATTCCTGTACTTTAAACCCTAGCTCTACATACCCAGGGTAATCATCATCAAAATTGATTCGTACTGGTTCTTTAAGAATCACATCATCTCTCTCATCATCATCCATTCCCTCATTCATAGGCATAAGATAAAAATCTAATCTTATTTCTTCATAATCATCAGGGTGTGTTTCTTTAATTAAATTAATTAGCTCTCCTAATTTCATTATTCCTCCTCTTGCATTATGAAAATCTCATAATAAAGATGGTAAACAACAGATATATACTCTGTCTGGTCATACTTACTTATATCAATTTCACTAACAAGATTTCTAAAAAGAATAACTTGTTCTTGTAATAAGCTGTATCTGTTTACAACTTCTTCATAAGCTGATATTACATCTGTCATACAGACTCATTCATAGTTGCAAAAGGGGATAGACAATAGATACTTGGCCTATGTCCTGTGAATATTGCTTCAGTGTTTGCCTCTACTAGCGTATCAACAGAGTGAACTGCCTCTGCTAGTGTTGTGCTTGATTCAAAATAAAAATCAACAGATAAAATATTCTCATCTGTCTTTTGGTTTTCATCTGTGAATACATACACATCTGATTCTTTCATTTGTTTCCTTTCGTTATGCTATAGATAGCTTGAAAGATACTAGGAACGAGGTCTGCAATTAGTTGTTTCGTTCTTATCCAGTTATGAACTGGCTACCTTGCTAATATCTTTCAAGCTATCTACTGTAGGTGGGCGAAACTGGAAGTTTTGTATGTTTATATCGCCTTTCCTCGCTTTGTACACGAGTTCCAACCTTAGTGACCTACATAGATAGCTTATAACACATACATAGTGGGCGAAACTGGAAGTCAGATATGTTTATATCGCCTTTCCTCGCTTTGTACACGAGTTCCAACCTTTCTTTCAACATTGGTATGTGTTATAAGCTATCTACTTTCAGTGACCAATCAACAGGGTATATTTATTGGCTCTTACTCATAAATAGCTTAAAGTCTATAAGTGATATCTTCTATATTCGTGGTGTCAGACTCTGTATCATCACACCACAGGATAATAGATACAGTACTCTCATATAGTCTTATAGACTTTAAGCTATCTACTTCTAGGTATTTCTACCATCTTTGTAGATAGCTGTATAAACAACTAGCTAATCTTTGCTTGTTGTTTAAGTAGTATGTCAATTAATTTAGTAAGTTCTCTTTTAGCTTTAGCTGTTGTAAACTCACCTGTTCTGTTTCTAAGTTCACTAACAAGTGTTTCTACTTCATCTAATTTGCTGTCGCATCCATTGATATGGTCTTTTGCATAATCAGCCTTTGAATATGCTTCATCAACTTCGTACTGAGCATCACCAATTTGAGATTTTAATTCATCAATGGAATGCTCTAACTCACCAAACAAACTTTCTAAAGTTTCTTTTTCTTCTGACATTTGTTTCCTTTCTTCTGCTACATAAGTAGCATTGAGTACTCGCTGTATAAACAAGTACTCTATGCTAGTTACTAACCATATGTTTTCTTTGAGTTATTAGGTAAACCATTATCAGTTGGCCTTGCTAAGCCACGATACTTCCCACCTTTTTTACTTTTTAGTTTTCTTCTTTGGTGTCTATTCATATCTACCCATTGTCCCATATGTCATAACAATTTGTTTTGCATTGTTTCCAGCTGATGTCACCCTCAAAAGAGTTATAGTCAGTTGCTATATGGAATATCTCGCCACTCGTATCTGTGTATTTTGTACCACAATCATCACAATCCCAGTAAGTAATCTGTGAATACTCAATATCTACGTAATAATTACTAGCCTGAGTGTCATAAACAGTTAACATATTACCATTCATAGTATCCATCAGGTATATCTGTTTCAACCCATTCATTACCATTTGCTGTAATGTGTGTGTGTTGAAAGTTGCTTTCAATATCAACAGGTGTCAAGTTATCGTAGCTTTCTACAACTCGCCAACCACATTCGTTCAACCTAACATTATACATATTGTCGCCACCACCTTTGGTGTAGTCATCTATCTTTTGTCGTGCTTCATCTTCTGAATCAGCCTCAATATAGACTTCACTTTCTTGGTGATACTTTAGATAATATAAATTACTCATTGTTTTACCTCTATCAATCCATCAGCAATATCTTTTCTATCTGCATAGAAAATAAAATCTACTGCCTCTTGTTTGGTATTGGTATTTACTTCAACTTCCAATATAAATGTTTTCATATTGTTCCTTTCGTTATTGGTGTCTGCACACCATTGACAGCACTGATGAAAGGTACTAAACCAATGCTGTCTAGCTGTGCATAAGATTGCCTCGACTAGCGTTTACAAAAACTTGTAAGAATTTACAAAAAAAAATACAAAGAAATATTTGTACCTAGATTTTATAAGTTCTTATCTGCTCTCTGTTTATACAAAGAGCAGTTAAGAAATTACCTAAAATTTCCTGAGCATATTGTTATGGTCTCACCCTTACAACAAGGGCAGTTAAACAAACCCTCAATCTCTTCACCATCTGAGAGGGTGTATTCTTTTTCACCTAACCTATCGGCTAATTGTTGATAAACAACAGCCGAAGACTGCCTGAAAATGTTTCCATATCCTTGATTAATGCTTCTATCTGTAGCACCTGAACACTCATCAACATTTAGACAAGCAATTTTAATGGATGTCTTAGCTGATTTAGGCTGTTCAACAATTGCAATGTGAGGGACAAGGCCTAACTTTTTAACAACAGGCTTAGCCCATTTATCAAACTCAGGCCCTCTTATTGTGGCTGTTGGTTTACCCTCAGCACCTAACAGACCTATTATTAATTTGCTAAAAGCTGTTTTATGTCCTGAGTCAACAGGAAGCACAGCGTGTACAACTTCGTGAGCTAACACTTGAAATATATCGAGTGTTTCTTCTAAGTTGTTTGCTTTAAGTGTTGGCCTAATAAATAAATGGCGTGTGCCTGACTTATCATAATCAGAATCTTTGACATCTTCTGACTGATACTGACAAACACCGATAGCCGAATTTTTTAAGCCACTGGGCATATGTCCGAAACTTGCTTTGATTTCATTTTCTTTTTTTACAAAGTCATTGAAACCTTTTGCTTTGAGTTCCTTGAATACTTCCTTGATAGAATCTTCAAGCCACTCCTCACGAGTTCCTCTATATGTTTTTGTTTTACTCATTTTTATTACCTTTCTTTGTGGAACTAAGTTCCTCTTGCTACTCACTGTTTATACAAGTAGTAAAAGCAATTTAGAAAATTACAATTTAAGAGGGTGTTTCAATGTTTAGGGTGCTTGACACCTTAAATACTGAACCCCTCTTAAATCATCTGTAAACAGGGCTTAGAGTACTTTTTTAAAAACAGTCTTATAAAATATTATTAAAAACAATATATAAGCTGGAATTAAAATAAATAAATCTAAACTATTAACTAAGCCATCACCTGAAAAATCAAACATCAATAATCTCAGCTTGTGCAATTCTTATACCATTTATGATTCCAGAAATATAAGCAAATATTTCTCTACCATTTTCGCGTGGTGTCAAATCTCTTTGACCACCACCCGAATTAATTACTCGGCATAATCTGTAACCACTTTGATTTATGTCTAACACGAACCAACCAATTTGATTTATTACACTATTCGGATATAGTAAATAATTTAAATCATTTACTAAATCTTCTAATGTAGTTTTTGTTATTCTCATTTTGTTTACCTTTTCTTTCTGATACTTTCTTAGTATCTCTCAACAATCTAAAAATAAAATTGTTGAAAGATAATAATTAAATTATCTTGAAAGGTTTTAAGTTTATAGTTCTATTTTCTTCAGGCTAAATATTGTTAATTGACCGAGCCTTGAAACTCTGATGCTGAAATCTATGTCCCTGTATAAACAAGGAACAAAGTCCACCACTCTGAAACTGATAAGTACTGCCGAAACACGATTTTAATTAAGCTGTATTAATATTTAATTGAAACACTTAATAATTAACCTTTATCATTTCTTCTTTAAAACTAGCAGACTTTACAAGTAAAGTAAACAACATTTGAAGAAATATATTCTAGCTGTATAAACAATGACCTATTAGGCCTGACATAGTTAGTATGTTCTTACTTTCCTTTATTGATTGTATTTCTTTTGATGTACTTAGTATGACTTAGTTAGTATGTTGATGTTTTCATTTCACTTCTAAAGCACCGCACCCCGTATCATTTTAAAAAACATACAGGGTATGTCAGACCTAGTACATTGTATAGACATTTTATTTTATTTAGTTTCAGTATCTGTATAAACAAAGAGTCAAAGCCTAGATATACAGGCTGTATAAACAAATAGTTAATGCAAATGTCAATCTTGGCATAGGGGTCTATATTAAGTAGGCAGTCAGTAAATAAGAAGCATCTTAAGTATAAAAAAAGGTATTAATACTGTATTAGTCAACAGTAATGGTAATAGCTGACATACTACATATAGTAGGTGAGCTATCACAGTAATACTGTTTATCCCTTACTTGCTTTAAAGTGTTGTTACACTCTTTACATTTCTTCAATATTCTTTAATAATAATATTTTTTATTTCTTTTGGGCGAGAACAGGCATATATAGGGGTAGGCCTAATTGTTTATTTTCCTGTGACCTTGGGTAGCTTACTTGTCTTTCTAGTTGGTCAGGTCTCCCTGGTAAGCCTTTTGTGCTCCTGATGCCCTCTTCACCTGTATCACTTTACTAATAAATCAATGTTTGTTACTTGCAGAATACTATAGATTCCCTACAATGTAAAGTACTAGATAGATTCCCTGTTTATCGTATGTACAATCAATATGCCCTAGTTCTACTAGGGTGTGCAAAATAAAAAATTTTTTTTCATTAATTTCTGGAGGGGGATATAATATATTTATCTAAGAAAGTCTTAGATTCGTTATATGAGGATATAACGATTGAATAAGAAAGATAGCTAATAATCATATAGACTATGTGTCTGTGGATTGATATGTTGTTATTTCATATTCTTTCATAACAGTACTGGACATACTGTACGGACAAAGACCTGCTTCCTGCCCGAAGTGGGTTTTTGTTATTGTAGGGGTTCTTGTAAATTTTTAGGAATTTGTTTACCTTTGATTCTAGGATAAGTTCTTGTCTTGTGTTTATTGCAATATCTATACTTGTTATATTTAGATATAACTGTATTGCAAGTCTCCTTCAAACAAATTCTTCCACTACTATATGAAGTAGAGGGTTTGTAATTAGGATATTTATTTCCTTTTATATAATCACTCATACAAGATATAGTATAGTTAGGAGAAATAAAACTTATGTACGGATATAAGAAGAAGAAAAAGAAACCTGGAAAGAAAAAAGGTAAAAGATAAAATATGAAAGTATATACAAAAGCTGGTAAGGAATATAAAGGCTCACACCATAAAATGCCTAATGGACAAATCCATACAGGTAAAAAACATACAAAAAACAGTAAGCGTTTATATAAAACTAAAAAAAGATAATGGCTAAGTTTCAAGGTATGACAGTGAAGTTAAATTCACCTAGCCCTATACGCAAGGGTGAACCTGGTTATGGTCGTAAGAAATCTAAAGTTTTTGTAATGTCTAATGGCAAAGTAAAAAAAGTTATGTTCGGTGACCCCAATATGGCTATAAGAAAAAACAATCCTAAAGCTAGAGCTTCGTTTCGTGCAAGACACAAATGTAGTACAGCTAAGGATAAAACAACAGCACGATATTGGTCGTGTAGAGCTTGGTAAGGAGAAGTTATGAGTTTATATAAAAACATAAATAAAAAGAAAAAAGCTGGTACAAGTAGGTCAAAGAAAAATTCTACAATTAGTCCTAAGGCCTATAAAGAAATGCAAAAAGGTTTTCCTAATAGTAAAAAAAATAAACGCAAAAAGAAAAAGTGAAGTGTGATGGCCCTAAGTGCCAGAAGAACTTAAAATCTAATCAGAGAAAATATTGTAGTAACAAGTGTAAACAAGCTGCTGCATACCTAAGAAGAAAAAATGTTACTGTTGTAGAAACTGTAGGAGAAACTAATCGTGGTACTTATTATGAAAAATTTGTTTTAGAGTACGCCTCAGATATTGAAAATAAAAAAACTACACACGCTAAAGTAGCAGAGCTTCTAGGTGTAAATAAATCTACTGTTACCAGAATGTACAATGCTTATAGAGAAGATAAACAGATTATAAAAGCCCAAGAAAATTGGGAAACACCTGAAGAAGCTATAGAGTCATTAAAAGATTTTAAAGATTTTAGAAATAGATATTTTAAAACAGAAACAGGTGACCCATACGAAACTGCTGATTTTCACGAAAGTTGGATTAACTCAATAATAAAAGCTATAGAAGAAGGTGGCGAACAAATGATTCTCTCTCCACCACGACACGGCAAGACAGATTTACTTACACACTTTGCTGTATGGCAGATATGTAAAAACCCTAACATAAGAATTATGTGGGTAGGTGGTAACGAAGATATTGCTAAGAATGCAGTAGGTTCTGTACTAGACCAATTAGAGAATAATGAATTATTAATAGAAGAGATATGTGGACCTGGTAACAAGTTTCAACCAAAAAACAGAAGTGGTAAGTCTTGGAGTTCTGGACAGTTTACTGTAGGAACTAGAACAGTTACTGGTATTAAATCACCTACAATGGTATCTGTAGGTAAGGGTGGTAAAATACTTTCTCGTGACTGTGACTTAATTATTGCAGATGACATTGAGGACCACGGCACAACAATACAACCTAGTGCAAGAGAACAAACAAGACAATGGTGGACAACTACTTTGTCATCTCGTAAAGAGGAACATACAGCTGTAGTTGTTATAGGGTCAAGACAGCACCCTGAAGATTTATATAACTTTCTTTTAGAAAACCCAGAGATGCACACTATTGTTGAAGAAGCACATAGTTCAGAATGCGTACTACCAGAACACGAAATAATAGAACATCAAGATTGTATGTTGTGGCCTACTAAAAGAACTTACAAATGGTTAACCTCAAGAAAAACAGCAGCTGAAACTACAGGTGGTAAAGCTATATTTGAAATGGTGTATCTCAACAAAGCATTCGTTGATGGTATAACAATGTTTAACTCAGAAGATATAGATAACTGCAGAGATGTTAATAGAGTTATAGGACACATACCACCAGGCACACATTTAATTGCAGGTTTAGACCCAGCAAGTACAGGCTTTCAGGCTTGTGTACTTTGGGCTGCAAACCCAGAAACAGGTCAGTTGTATTTAGTAGATATAGAAAACGAAGAAGGTGGTGGTGTCATACAAGCTAGAGAATCTATAAAGAAATGGTATGAAATGTACGGCCTTGCTCATTGGGTTATAGAAGAAAATGGTTTTCAAAAAGCTATTAGGCAAGATGAAAAGATAAAAGATTACTGTGCAAGGTTCGGTATATATACAGAGGGTCATCAAACACAACGAAACAAATTTGACCCAATATTTGGTGTAGGGTCTATGTCACAATTATTTAAAGAAGGCTTGATTAATTTGCCGTATGGTAGTGCAGATTCTGAAGTTAAGAGTAATATATATCGTAGACAGTTAATTTATTTTTCTTCATCTGCTAGTAAGGCGAAGAGCAATAAAGGGTACAAGTCAGATGTTGTAATGGCATCTTGGTTTCCTTTAAAAGTTGTTAGAAGGTTAGGAAAAGAACGATTAGCTGAGGTAGGATTAGACTACACACCTAGTTTTGGAGAATGGGATATAAGCGATATGAATGAAAGTCCTTGGGGATAATATGACACCAGAAGAAATACAATACGCTATAACAAATTTGCACTTTGATAATCAGAGTGCTTATTCTACTAGAGGGCGTATTCGTGCAATTATGAATGGTGGACCTGATGGCATACAGGCTTTGCTTGGTGACCAATTAAAAGGATTTGAAGATTGGCAAGTACCTGTACCTAACTTAATGATGTCAGGATTAGAACACTTATCACAAAAAATTGGTCGTATTCCTAACTTAAAAGTAGATGTACCTAATGGTAAAGATTCTGAAAGAGCAAGAGCTAAAGCAGATAAGATTAGCAGAATTGTAAATGCTTATGATGAGGTACAAAAATTAGATTTACAAATGCCACAAGTAGGTAGATGGCTACCTGGTTATGGTTTTGCTGTATGGGTTATTAGAGAAAAGAAAGATGCCAATGGAACACCTTATCCTTGTGCAGAACTTCGTGACCCTTACGATTGTTTTCCTGGTTATTTTGGTGCAGACCAACAACCAAAAGAAATGGCTATTGTTCGTAGAGTTCCTAAAGAAGCTCTAGCAAGAACTTATCCTAAATCAGCAGAAAAAATTATGGCTAAAGATGGATATGAAACTAACACACTAGGTATTGGTAATGCCTATGCTTCTGCTTATACAGATTCTTACAATGGTAGTTGGGCTAACTCAAATGGCGAAGGTGACTTAATAGCAGAGTATTATAACTTAGATGGAACTTATATATTCCATATGACCTCTGCAACTATTCTTGACTTCATACCAAATCCACTAGATAGTGGACCTGCGTTTGTTGTTGCAAAGAAATTTGCATTTGACAGATTGCAAGGACAGTATGACCAAATCATAGGACTTATGGCTTCTATGGCAAAGATTAATGTGATGTCAATAATAGCTATGGAAGATGCAGTATTTACAGAAACTAACATATCAGGCGAAATAGAATCAGGACAGTATCGTAAAGGTAGATTTGCTGTAAACTATTTAGCTCCAGGTACACAAGTTAGTAAACCTGCATCAAATGTTCCTTATCAAATATTTCAACAAATAGACAGAATAGAACGACAACTTCGTGTTGGTGGTTCTTATCCTGTATCTGATGATTCACAGTCACCACTTAGTTTTGCAACAGGTAGAGGATTAGAAGAACTAGGTGCATCTATGTCACTTATGATTAGAGAGTATCACACAGTTATGGCTGATGCTATAGAGATGATTGACACTAAGAGATTAGAGTGGGATACAAAAATGTATGGTGGACAAAGTAAAGCATTGTCAGGATATATGAATAACACTTTTTATTCTGAAACATATGAACCAGTTAAAGATATATCAGATTCTTTTAAAACACGCAGAGTGTACGGAGCTATGGCTGGTTATGATGAACCACAAAAAATTGTTACAGGATTGCAATTACTTAATGCAGGTATTATTGATACACAAACTTTACAAGAAAATTTAGATGGCTTAGATAACTTAACAAGAGTTAATGAAAGAATTACAAAAGAAAAAGCAGACAAAGTATTATTTGAAACGTTATTAGCACAAGCTCAACAGGGTGACCCTAAAGCAACTATGACTGTTGTGCAGATACGAAAGAATCCAGATAATATGCAAAATATATTAGATAAATTTTTTACTGCAGAAGAACCAGAAATTCCTGTGGCTGAACAAGAATTGCTTGGAGGTGAAGCCTTACCACCACAAGGCCCACCACCAGGCATTAATCAAGTGTTACAAGGACTAGGTGGGTAATGTCATTAAACAAAGATTTTTCTGATATAGTACACTACTCACTTGGTGAAGTAGATGAACTTGGTGATGATATATTGTTAGAAGAAACATTACACGCTCCTAAAATATTTCACGACCAAATGCCACCTATGGTTTTTCCTTTTGGATATATGATTATAAGTTCTACATTTATGTATTACGAAGATGAGGATGAAGATGAGTAGAGCACCAAAAATTAATAAAACAAAATTAAACACACCACCTGCAGCTAGAAATTATGTAGATAATACAAAAATGACTTATGGTGGAAAAACAGCTATGAAAGGATTTTTAGATGATGCTCCTAAATTTACTAATGAAATAGTTACAGAAACAGCTGCACCTCAACAAATACCAGTTGACCCATCATTACAAAAACAATTAGACTTAGATGCTTTCGCTTCAACAAATAGACAATCTGAACCAGTAACCACAGGCTTAGGTGGTAAGCCAAAACAAATGGACACTACTAGGGAGTTAATAGTAGAGTTGTACAATTTAACAGGTGATATAAACTTAGCCAGATTATTGAGATAATGTCGTACTCAATATTTGACAGCGATATAGCAGATGATGAAGAAGCTAGGCAACAACAAGATAAGTTAAATAAACCTTCTATGGCTACAAAAGAAATGGCACAACAAGCTGCAGCTATAGCTAATAAGTACCCTACATTACCAGCAGGAGCTGTTGTAGGTGCTGCTCGTTTAAACATCTCACCTGATGACCCAAGACTAAAACAAATTGTTATACAAGATTCTATTATTAAAGAAGAAGAAGGATTTGGTGCTGTTAAAACTGCAACTAATTTTGCTAAAGAAAAAGCTAAGTCAGGATTAAGAGGATTATTTTTAGGGTTTCAATCTGCTTGGGAAGAAGGACTACCAGAAAAAGTTAGATATTTAGAAGCTAGACAACAAGGTATGTCACACGAAGAAGCTAAAGCTGCTTCTGAAACAGAATTATTTAAAGCAGGTATTACTGGTAAAGGTGATTTAGGTGATGGTTTATTTCTAGGAAGCACAGACCCTACAACAACAGATGAATATAAAAACTTAGTTGAATCAGGTGTTAGTCCTGTAGATGCTAGACAGTTTGTACTAGATAATATTTTAGGTCCACAGATATACGAAGAGCAAAGATTAAAAGCTGAAACAGGTGTGCAATTCCAAGGCGATAGAAGAGCAAAGTTTGAAGCAGCAGGTGTTGCACCTACAGTTACTATTGGTCGTTGGTTGTTTAAACCATTTGATGAAGTTATAGAACCAGGTACTAAAGCATATAGTTTTGTTACTGGCACTATAGATTTATTAGCACAGATATTTGCAGACCCTACAGCGTTAGTTACATTAGGTCTATCTAAAGTAGGTAAGTTAGGTAAAACATTTACTAACTTACAAGATATGAAAAAGTTTGAATCTAGTGGATTAATAGGTGCAGCTAGGAAATCAATACACGGACCAACTACTAAACAATTTTTAGCTGGAGATGAAGGTTTAGTTTTTAAAAAGTTTTTATGGGAAAATGCAGAAAATGGACAAGTAATAGTAAAACAGTCTAATGAGCAAATTACTGATAAAAAGTTTTTAGATGAACTAAGAAAAATTAAAAGAGATAATCCTAATGCAAAATTTGAAGATGTAGATAAAGAGCTAACAACATTTGTAGATGGATATTTAAGTAATCAATTAATTACAGAAGGTATGTTGCCAAAAATAGTTAGTAGAAAAAATCGTTTAACAAAAATGATGGATAAAACTTATGGTGCAAGAATGATTACTGCAAATGTTGATGAATCTTTAGTACAGATGACAAGACTTTTAAATCTTGCAACTGACCAATTAGATGCAGATGCAGCACAACAATTAAGTAGTAAATACTTTAATAAAACATTAGATGCTTTAGGTAGTGATGATGCACCAACAGAAGTAGTAAATGTATTAGTTGAGTTTTTTCAAAAAGATTTTAAAAACCCTATTGTAAAAAACTTTGGTGGAAAAATAAATAAAGATGGAAGTATATCAGGCCTATCAGAATTTCAAGTCAAACTTATAGAACGAGGCACAAATGTAATGGGCAAGTTTTATGCAGATGGTGATATGGCTAAAACAGCAGGAAGAAAATACAGTAATTTTGATTTACCATTTTCTGGATTGTTAAAAACTATATTAAAGAAAAAAGGTAAGTCTTTAGATGAAGAGGCTTTACTTATGAATCCATTAACAGTTACGCAATTAGCAGATGAAATATATTTACCTAACCCTACAGATTTACTTAGAGTAGGTAAAGCATTAGACACAAAGCTAGGCCCTATAGGTAGTAAAGCATTTGCTGGGGAAAGTGTAGATACAGTTCGTAGATTTATGGATTTTTATTATGGTGGAATATTTAAACCATTAGTGTTGTTAAGACCAGCTTGGACATTAAGAGTAGTAATGGAAGAGCAAATAAGATTAATGGCTTCTGGAACTACTAATGTAATAAGACATCCTATTGATACTATATTAAGAGCTTTTAACAGAGGGCCTGAAACACAAATAGGATTATTAGGTTCATTTGATAACAACGCTTATCACATATCAGCACTAACAGAAACAGCAGGTACTTTGTCCTCTATAAGAAGAAGGTATGCAGGTGCAGGTACTTGGGGTACAGTTGATAAAGGTAAGAACTTTAACTCTTGGAAAAACGCATCTTTTAGAAATGTTTTACAAGCATACTTTGACCCTTTGTCAAAAGAGTTAGCAGCTATACAGTTGTTACCTGCAGCTAAAAGAGCAACAGCATTAAGAGCTTTAAAAAAGAACGCTAACAAAAAAGGTCATTATTTAAACAACCACATTAAAAAAGTTACAGGTGCTAAATCACATATGTTTAATGGTGCAGGTAGGCAATCAGACCCAGGTAGAAAACTAGCTGATGAATTTATTAATTATGTAAATGCAAACTTAGCTGATATAGCAGGTGGTTCTGTGTCAACTAAAACAGCTAAAGGTGCTACTGCAGCATCTAGTAGATGGATTCAAGAAACAGGTAAACCAGAGTTATTAGAATTTATTGCTAGAAAAGATGCAGTTGATGATTTAGCTGGTTTAAAAAATGTAGACTTCGAAAAGTACTGGCGTGGTGAATTAACAAATACAGAGTATGACAGAATTACAACAAAACTTAGACAAAATCAAGAACAAATTAAAAAAGATTTTTTTGAAAAATATTTAGATTTATTACCTAAAACAGCTAAAGCCGAATTATTTTCTGACAAAAGAAGTATTAATATGGCTAATGATTTTGTAGATAAAGCATTTGATATGCTTATGTCTGTACCTACAAATAAATTATCTAGGTCTGTTGCATTTAAAGCTAACTATTGGAAAAAAGTAGGAGAACTAGCTGGTTTTACTAATAAACAAACATTAAACAAACTAATTAAACAAGCTAAAGAAGCAGGTATTGATAAAGGTACAGCAGCAGAAAGAAAAGTATTTAAAAAAATAACATCTTACGAAGGACAAACAGGTGGCATTAACGATATAAAAATACTAGACAAAGCTGCAGCATCATTTTCTTTAGGAGAAACTAAAAAACTTCTTTATGATGTGACTACTAGAACAAGATTAGGTAACTCTACTAGAGCATTGTTTCCTTTCGGTGAAGCATTCGTAGAAATATTTACAACTTGGGGAAGAATTGTTAGACAAGAAAGAGGTAGGCCTTTAAGAAGAGCACAACAAATAATTCAATCAGGTAGAAAAGAAGGTGCAAAGTTTGAAGATGATGACCAGAAAGGTTTCTTTTATCGTGACCCACTTACTCAACAAGAAATGTTTAATTACCCAGGACCTGGTTTGATTAGGAAATGGATGTTTAAAGATTTAGAAGAAAATGGTGTAAAAGTTAATATGCCTGTTTACCTGCAATCTGTTAACTTAGCAGCTAATGTAATACCTGGATTTGGTCCAACTATTACAGTACCTGCAGCATTTTTAAATGAAAAATTTAAAGTATTTAAACCAGAAGGTATTGCACAGTTTATATTGTTTGGTGATTTTTCAGCACCTAGAGCTGGTACTCCTGGTGAAATAGCTACAGCTTTAACTCCTTTTCCTAGTTACTTAAGAAAATTTGCTACAGCATTTACACAAAATACTGATGAAACAAAAAGAATGTTTAACAATACAACTATTGAAGTGTACAAAGCATTACTATTAACCGAACAAGCATCAGATGAGTCACCAGCACAAGCACAAAAAGCATTAGACCTTGCTGCCGAATATGCTAAAGAAATAATAATGTTTAGAGCGTTTGCACAATGGGTAGGTCCAGCAGGTCCTGCATCTCCTAAATATGAAATAACAGATAAGACTGGTAATTTCTTTTTATTTGAAACATTAGCTCAGGAATGGAGAGATATATCAAATGCAGCAGGTGATATAGATGAAGCTATGACAGAGTTTACAGGTAGATTTGGATTTAATCCTATAACTATTGCAACAGCTAAAACAGAAACAATAAAGAAAAGACCAATTACTGCAGATGGTGCTGAATGGGAAAGAAAAAACCCAGACCTAGTAGAAAAGTTTGATTTAACTTATGGGTTTTTAATTGATGAAACAGATGCAGAGTTTTCTTATGATGCTTATTGGAATCAAATAGTAAAAGGTGAAAGAGCACCTAGGACACCTGAACAATGGCAAAGGGCTAAGAATATTCTTCTTGGTAACTTAGAGTTTGAGGCTTGGTTAATAAAAAATGATTTAGTTAATAAAACAGACAAGGTATCTACTGCTGCTAAAAGAAATAAAAAAGCAGATATAGCATCTAGATATTATGGATATGGACTATCAATACCTGGTTCAACTAAGAAACCAGAGCTAGATGAAATAATTATGGAACTATATACTTGGTTTGACCCTGTAACTTATGAAATAATACCTGAATTAAAACAACAACCTGTAGCACAAGCACTGGTAGAATATATTAAAGAAAGAGATAAAGTTATAGAGGTGACAACTAATATAGCAGGTAGCAGTTACTTACCTACTTCGTTTAGAACATCAGCTAAACTTGTATCTTTTAGAAAACATTTACGAAATGTTAAGGCTCAAATTGGTGTTAAATATCCAGAATCTAAGAGTTTACTAGAAGAAGTGTTTGAAAGAGAATTAAGAACAGAATACGAGGATGAAGAATTGCTAAAGGCGTTGAACGAATAATGGAAACATCAACATTTATAGATAGAATTGTTGAGATACTTAGGTATGTAAACTCACAACAACAAGCAGGAGAAAATCAACTTACTTTAACTCAAGAAGAATTTGAAACTATCAATACAGCAACAGATATAAACACAGCATCAAGTTATTTATTAGCATATGGTGTACCTCAATATTTAGTTAACTTAGCATTAGATGAAAATGAATCAGTAGATTCTTTAGGTACATATGATTTAAGTATGCAATCTGCCATAAATGAGTTTGGTATGGTACAACCAGGTTCTTCTCCAGTAGGTGTGACTGCAGGATATGTTAGCCCAAGAGGAGAATCAGCTACAGAGTACTACACAGAAAATGATTTAATAGATAACTTTGCTGGATTAGGTGAAGAAACAATAGCAGGTATTCAAGCACAATTAATAAATGCAGGTATTTTAGAAACTGATGCTTCATTTATTGCTGGTGATTGGGGGCCTACTACACAAAGAGCTATGAGTTTTATTCTAGGAACAGTTAATAGAAGAGGTGTAACAGAAGAAGAAAAGATTACTGGTGCAGCTTGGGAACAAGCATTAAACGAATATGAACTTAATCCACTTCCTAAGTACCCAGATAGTGCAGCTTATCTTCCACCTGATTATGCAAGTGTATCTAACTCAATAGTAAGTATGTTTAGAAGAAGTGTTAATCGTGACCCACAACCTTATGAACTAAAATTATTAGCTAATACATTGTATTCAGAATCGCAACAAGCCTATACTCAATCAGAAGATTTAGATAAAGAAACAAGACAACAAGATGTATCAGGAACTGGTTTACTTGCAGGTGAGTACGGAAATTATTCAAAGGAAAATGTACAAGCTAAGATAGACAGTGAGGGCCTTACTGAGATAGACCCATTAGCAAGAACACAGTTTGGATTTAACAATATGATACAAAACGAATTAGGAAGGTTAGGAGAAAATGCAGATACCAGGCGTACTAGGGCTAGTCTTTTCGCTTCTCTTAACCAACGGCCAAATTAATATGGAAGTAAACAACGAACTATACGCATTTATGGAAGCTATTAGACAGCAAGAAAATGCTGGTGGTGATTATCAAAAAGAACATACACCAACACAAACAATGACAAGTACTGGTTTACAAACTGTACAAGCACAAGGTGGTTATGGAATATTAGATATTAACTGGCCAGTGTGGTCTGAACAAGCAGGTTACGCAGGTGCTGATTGGAGAATACCTGTTATTCAAGATATAGTTGCAGGTAGTAAATTACAAGAATATTATAACAAGTATGGTTCTTGGGATTTAGTAGCAGTTGCTTGGTATGGTGGTCCTGGAGCTGCAGATAAAGCAGTTGCTGAAGGTATAGCGTCTGTAGGCAATACTCAAAACATAGAAGGATTTGGTCCTGATATGCAAACTTATGTTAATAAAGTTATGAATACTTACAATACAGAAAAAGAAAAGCCACAAAAAGATTTAGGTTTACAAGCCTACGCAGAGCTTAGAAATAAAGATAAGTTCTTTACAACAGCATATAACCCACAAGGTGAAATGTTAGATGCACCAACTAATAATATTATGTCACTTAATTCAGCAGATTACACATTGACAAATAGAGAAGTAGTACCAGCTAATGACCAAATATCTAAATATGCTGCTGAAATTATAGATGAGCTTACACCAAACAGAAAAGATATAGCATTTGAAATGCCAGAAAGAGTTATCTGATGGCTGAATGGTGGGAAGAACAAGGTTATGATACAGAAGGAGAGGCAGAAAGAGATGGTGCAAAAAAACCATCTATATTTTCTAATGCTAATGCTCAAAGAGATACATATTTTAAAGATGTAAAAACACCACAAGATTACTTTGAGTTAATATCTAGTGGTTCGTATTCACCAAATTGGACAACAATAGGTGAACTTAGATGGGTTGAAAAAAAATTCAATGTAAATCGTGAAACAGCAATCCAATATAGAAAAGGTAATTTACCTAAAGAAAAAAAAGATGAAGCTCCATTTCCTAGATTAGTTATATCTGAAGCATCAAAAACTGCAGGAATATTTGATGAAACTACTGGGGAAGTTATAACTGAACCAAAAGAAAAAGATGTTCCTAGTGATGTAACTGGATTGAAAAACCTTAACGCTACTCTTAGCTTAATAAATAAACAGTTTAATAATTACGATAGTTTAGATGAATACATTACTGAAAGACCACAAGATATAAAACGCTTTGTTAAAGACAATAAAGTAGAAGTAGAACCTGAGTACGAAGAAATAGGATATGTTTTACGAATAGATGACAATGGTGAACTAGAAGGCTTTGATGAACAAACAGGTAATACATTTAATCCAAAAAATACTAATGAAATTACTGGTAATGATTATTTTGAAAAACCTATAGTAACTGAAAACCAAACAGTTGTTACAAAAAAGAAAACTGATGGTACGCCAACAACAAAATATATTATTGTGCAAGGAGCTGATGGTCTATATGTTAAACAAGCAGACCCTAATGGAACTTACACTGATGCCAATGTACAAGCAGAAATTGATAGATTAAATGCTGAAAGAAGTGAAGCACAAGGTACTACTCAAACAAATCCAATAGTAGGTTCACCAGGTTCTACAAAGATGAATCAATTTAATAATATACCTGAAGGTGCAATACTAGTTCAGTCAGATGAGGATAGATTGTATCTTATGTATACAGTTCCTGGAGCTGGAACAATGTATAAAGGTTTACCTATAAGAATGTTTTATGAAGTAAAAAACAATGACTTGTATAAAGCAGGTATATTAACAGAGGGTGCACCTTTTGAAATAAATTATTTTTTAACAGAAGATGAAATAGATGACTTTATTGTTGCTGGTAATACAGCAGAGCTACCAGGTAATGACCCTAATACAGGCCAAGCTCCACATCCTTTCTTATCTTTTGTAGATAATCTAACTACACAGGCACAGATAGCACCTTGGTTGTTAGAAAAAGAATCAATATCATTACTTGCTGAAGCAGCATTAGAAGGAAGAGAAGTTAGTGATGCAGAGTGGAGAGTTACTAATTGGTATCAAACACATTCAGAAGCTGAAAGAAATTGGCTTAGAACTTATTATGCTGACCCAGCAACAGCTACAGCTTTAAAAAATGATTACAAGATTCAAGTAAGTAGAGCATTACAAGCAGCAGGAGTTACTGGTGGATTTGATTCTGCAACAGGACAAGAGAAAGCTCCACCTGATGCTTTAGTTAGTTGGATTGCAGACAAGTGGGTAAGTGGTCAATGGACAGAATCTTACGCATCAGAACAGTTAGCTTTATTTGCAGACCCATTTAGGTCTGGTGTAAGAGATACAGATTTTACAAACTATGTAACTACAGCAGGTGTTGAAGGTCTAGAAAGAACAGCTGAAAAAGAAGATAGAGTAAAACAATTATATACACAATACCTTGGCCCAGTCTTTGGAAGTTTAACAGATGCAGAGGTATCTGAAAGAGCAGGTAGATTAAGAAACGACCCTGATTATGAAGCAGCTTTAATAGACCAATTAAAAAATAATAGACTAGGTTTGTTTCCTAAATATACAAATCCAGAACTTACATATGAAGATATTGTTACACCTTGGAGAAATCTTACTACATCAGTATGGGGTGAAGCTGCAGATGAAACACAATCTTGGTGGCAAGATATGGTAGCTACTAATGATTTTACTACAGGTACTGCTACATTAAGAAATAAAGGTTTAGAGATTGGTAACAATCAAGTTACTATAGAAGCTACTGAAGCATTACAAAGAGCTTTAGGAGATGGCTCAACACTACAAAATTTAGGAGCTAATCAATAATGGAACAGTTTTTATTACTAGCACAATCACTATATCCTAATATGCCACCTGCAGTATTAAATGCTTTTGCTTTACAGTGGTCTGAAACAGGAGATGCAAACATAGCTATATCACAAGTAAGACAAACACAATTATATAAAGATAATTTTCCAGGTAATGTTTTACCAAATGGTCAAGTACGATTTGATGAAGTTACATATCAAGGTTTAAAAGAAAGTTATATAGGAACTCTTGCAGAATTTGGATTACCAAGAGCTACAACAGAAGAGTTGTTATCTACAAGATTTACAAATTTAATTGAAGGTGAAGTATCAGCTAGAGAATTTGAACAAAGAATAACAGCAGTATATAGAGGAATTAAAGACAATATACCACAAGTACAAGCATTTTATAAAGACAACTATGGTATGGACTTAGGACCTGAAGCAATATTCTTAGCATCATTAGACCCTGAAGTAGGAGAAGAAATAATTGCTGGAAGAATAACCTCAGCACAGATAGGTGGAGAAGCAGCTAAAGTTGGATTTAATATTTCTACTACAGTAGCTGATAGATTAAGAGGTGCAGGAATAACACAAGGAGAAGCTAGACAATTGTTTACTGCAGCAGCAGAAGAACTACCAAGATTGCAAGAGATAGCATCAAGAACAGAACCAAATCAAGATGCAGTTACATTAGATGAGTTTACAGAAGCTGCAATATTTGGTGATGTTGATGTCACAGATAGAATACAAAGATTACAAGCTAGTGAAGAATCTTTATTTTCACCTACAGGTGGAGCAGCACGACAAGGTGCTAGAGTAACTGGCTTAACAGAACAGTAAACTAATACACACTGTTTATACAAAGTGTGTTATAATTAATTATAGCCTTGCAGGTTTCGGCTTAGAATAGATGCTGCACCTCCAGCTTATAACTGGCGTGTAAGCTGCGTATTACAATTCGCCTAGTATCTGAATAGCCCAGAAGTGGCTGACAATTCAAGTTATTCATTATTTTTATTTGTCGCCTATCGCATTATATTCCCAAGGATAATGCAGTTAGTAGAAACTTGGAGTAGGAGATAACAATGGAGAACGAGATGAACGAAACAGTAGAAGAAGGACAAGATAATAATGCTATCAAGCAGATGCGAGAACGCATCAAAGAGCTTGAAGTTGTAGAGAAAGAGTACAAATCTGTACAGGTAGCAAACGCTATCAGTGATGCAGGTTTTGACCCTTCTTCTGGACAAGGTAAAGCATTAAAAGACTTGTATAAAGGTGACTTACAACCTGAAGCTATACAACAGTTTGCTAAGGAGAACTACGGCTGGGGCTCTGAAACCCCTACTGAAGCTGACCCACAAGCTGCACAAAAAGCAAGAGTAGTAAGTAGCCAGGAAAATTTAGATACTGTAATTGAAGCATCAGTACCAGTAGAACCTGTAGGCATAAATGACCAAATTGCACAAGCTCAACAAGATGGTGATTGGCAAACAGCTGCAAATCTCAAAGCAGACAAATTAAGAGCAATAACCCAAAAATAGTAAAGGAGATTTAAAATGGGTGCAGTATCAGGATTGGGAGATTCGTATGACCTCCCTAATTTCGTGGGTGAGTTATTTAATATAACTCCAAATGATACACCTTTCCTTTCTGCGATTGGTGGAATGACTGGAGGTAAATCAGTTACCTCTAAGCAATTCACCTGGCAAACAGTTGACAATGCAACAGCAGCACAAACAGTGGTTGCTGAAGGTGCAGATGCAACTTTCGCAGAAAGAAGCAGAAGCGAAGTAACAAATGTTACTCAAATTATGCAATATGGTGTACACGTTTCCTACACAAAACAAGCTGCAACAGGTAACCTTAACGGAGAATCTATTATTGGAAATCAGCCAGTTCAAGATGAATTGTCTTTCCAATTAGATATGGCTATGAAAAGAGCAGCCAGAGATATTGAGTTCTCTTTCCTAAGAGGTTCATATGTTGCCGACACAAATGTAGGAACAGCAAGAAAAACAAGAGGTATGTTATCAGCTATTTCAACTAATGAAGTAGCAGGTGGTAACGCAGCTCTTGACCAAGCAAAAGTAAATGCTTTGATGAAGGCTATGGCAGATTCAGGAGCTCCATTTGAGCAACCTGTAATTATGGCTAACGCTTTCCAAAAGCAAAAACTATCTTCAATTTATTCAAGTGCTTTAGCACTTGCACCAAGAGATAGAAACTATGGTGGTGTTAATATCAACACTATAGAAACTGACTTTGGTGAAGTAGGTATTGTCTATAGCAGACACTTACCTGCTGAAGATTTAATTTGCGTTGACCTTGCATATTGTAAGCCTGTATTCTTAGACATCCCTGGAAAAGGACACTTCTTCGCAGAACCACTTGCACAAACTGGTTCAGCTTATAAGTTCCAAATCTATGGAGAAGTCGGATTAGAATATGGTCCAGAGCAATTCCACGGCAAAATTACATCATTATCAACTTCCTAATAGGTAGTTAGATAGTATATTTATTAGAGGGAGATAAATACTTCTCCCTCTAGTAATATAGGAATAGATATGGCAGCAGTAAGCACACTTATAGATAGAATTTATAGAGATTTTTTAAACAAACCAGATGATTTATCTGCGTTTTCTCGTTTAGATGGAGCAATTAGTAGTACAACAAGTACATCAGTTGTATATGAATCAGGATTATTTTCTACTGAAGAAGAAAACTTATTAGGTAATGGAGCAATAGTAGAAGTAGGCAAAGAACTTATGCTTGTTACATCAGCTAATACATCTACTAGAACATTAACTGTAGCAAGAGGATATGCTGGTACAGATGCAGCAACACATTTAGATGAAACAAACATTTTTATTAACCCAACCTTTCCTCGTAAGTCTGTATATGATGCAGTATCAGATAACATATCAAGGTTGTACCCAAGTTTATATAATGTAACAACAACAAATGTTACATCTAGTAGTACATATCAAGAAGTTCCTGCATCAACAGTAGAGGTACTTACTTCCTATGTACAAAATTCAACAGGTGACCAATACACATCTGCTGGAATACAGTTACTTAGAGATTTTCCACCATCAAGTACAAACACAGCAGTACAGTTTTACAATACTTCTAATGGTAAGACAGTACATTTAGTTGTTAAAAGAAAATTTGTTAGACCAACAGATGAAACATCAGACATAGAAAGTGTTTGTTTAGTTGCACCAGAGTATGAACAAATAGTTATGGTTGGTGCTGTAGCAGATATCATAGGTGCTACAGATATAGATGCCTCAACACAAGAATTTATCACAGAGAAACTAGCAGCAGAAAGTTACCCAGTAGGTTCAGGTGAAAGACTTAGAAATGCACTACTTAGACTTAGGTCATTGTTAATAGATGAAGCAAGAGGGAACTTGCGTTCTTTATATCCTGCTCCTGTATCAATTATGAACATAAACTATAGTGCATAATGGCAGTATTACCCTCACCTGCTAATACAACAGAACCACAATCACAAGGCTTTGAAGCTAACTTAGATGATTTGTTGTTGCGTTTTGCAGTAGGTCCTGGTAGGCAGATGAACATAAACACTGCTCCACTCCAGGCACAAGCTATACAGACATCAGAAACTCCAGAAGATTTTCAACAAGAGTTTGGTCAAATATATTCTAGAACAGATTTTTCTGGTGGTTCAGGATTAGACAAAGCACATAAACGAAACGCTAGTGAAATAGATTTTTCTAGGTTTTGGGATAGTAATGGCATTGATGTATTTAGTGGTAAAGAAGTAGGACAAGAATATAAAGTATCTTTATTACACGCAACAGAGGAAGCACTAACTTCATCTAATACAAACTTATATATGCAAGAACTAGATGGCACAATATTTTATGCAGATGGTGACACACTTATGAAGATAACTACACCTTTAACAGGAACACCAGCACAAGATGGTACATCTGGTCAGGGTAAACCTAGTTCTGGTAATGATATTACAGGTTTAGCTATTATGGGTAATCAATTATATATTGTTGCTAATGGTGTTATATATCAAAGAACTGCAACAAATACTTATGGTAGTTACAACTCTGATAACACTTACAGTAGATTGTGGTCAGCTAAAGGTAGATTAATTGCATCAGACACATCTGGTGTTCTTTATGAAATAGAACCATCTTCTTCATCAGCAGGTGCTGATACAACAATTAAAACATTACCTAATGGTAGAAACTGGACAGATGTTTGTGATGCAGGTGCAGTTGTATTAGCAACAGCAGATGATGGATATATATATTCTTTTGCAGATGAATCAGCAACACTATCACTTAAAGGACAAACATTTGTAGAAGGTGAAATACCTAATGCAATAGATGCAGCACAAGGTTTTATATTTTATGGTACAGCTACTAACACAGCAAGTGGAAAAATAGGTAGATTATATAGAGCAGAAATAACTAACGCTAATAGTTTATATGTATTAATTAATTCACAGTTAATAAAACAGTGGGGTGATAGCACAACTACATTAGACCAAGCTCCTTATAGGATTCTTTCAACAAGAGATAGTATCTATACAGGTATAAAAGATACAGCAAGAAAAACAAATTTGTGGCGATATTATTTACCAACAGGTGGTATAGCTAGAGATTTGGAATTTGGAGAAGGTGGAATAGTAGAGGGTATAGCAGTATTTTCTGATACTATTTTTGCAACTGTAAGTGGTGGAGGTTCATATAGAGAAACAACTAACTATGTATTATCAGGTTATATTATTACTGCACTAGGAGATTTTTATACTTCTGAAAAAAAACAATGGGTTGGTGCAAAGTTAAATACTAATGATGTAAGCACAGGTACAGTAAAACTTTCTACATCTACTATTGCTACAGATATAAATAGTGTATCAGCTTTAACTTGGCAAGAACAAGTAAGTATAAACTCTGGTAGAGGTGGCGAAGAAGAAGTAATGAGCCTTGTAAGTGGTAGGTGGATTGCAGGAAAAATAGATATAACAACTGATGACCAGACACAAACCCCAGAATTATTATCTTTTGCTATTAGAGGTTTTCAATTAGTCAATGACTTAATTGTAGATATACCAGTAAATGTTTCAGACCAGATAGAAAGACCATTTAGAAAACGATTAAAGGTAAATGGTCAAGGTGAATTAGTATATCAAGCACTAAGAAACAAAGAAGGTAAAAATGTTCAATTAGAGATATACAGACCAGATACTTTATTACGAGGTATAATAGAAAATGTTAGCAGTCCTATTGAAGAAATATCTCCAAGAGGCTCTGTAACAACTTATTGTCTAGTAAGATTTAGAGGTAGTAAGGTAATACAAATATCTACCTCTGGTGAAGGATTAGGTATAGCATTACTAGGAACTGGAAGATTAGGATAGAATGACAGCACAAGAAACGAAGCTCTTTAACGCTTTTGAAACTACATTAACAGCAACTGCTGGTGCTTCTGATTTAAACTTTACTGTAAATAATTTAACTTTACCTGGACCAGATGTAACTGCACCATTGTATGTAGTTATAAATCCAGACAGTTCTACAAACAGAGAAGTAATACACATAACATCTTTAAATGCAGGTACTAAAACACTTACTTGCGATAATGCAGACAAAAGATATTTAGCAGGTTCAGCAGCAACTTCAGGATTATCACACGCTTCAGGTTCTGTAGTTCGTATGTCACCACTTCAACAACACATAGAAGATTTAAACGATAGGGTAGATACCATAATTAACGAAGCTGGTACAGCAGTAAATACAACATTATTTTTAGATGAAGATAATATGGCTTCTAACTCTGCTACCAAAGGTGTAACACAACAATCAGTTAAGGCTTATGTAGATACACAACTTGGTGCAAGTGATTTAGATATTACAACTGATTCAGGTTCAATAGATATTGATTTAGATGATGACACCTTAACAATTACAGGTGGAGAAGGTATTGACACTTCTGCCACATCAACAACAGTAACTATTGCAGGAGAAGATGCAACAACTTCTAACAAAGGTATTGCAAGTTTTTCATCAGATAACTTTGCAGTTTCTTCAGGAGCAGTAACGATTAAAGATAGTGGTGTAAGTAATGATGAACTTGCAGGGTCAATAGCTAACGCTAAATTAGCTAACTCTAGTATTACAGTTACAGATGGCTCATCATCAACAGCAATAGCTTTAGGTGGAACTGCAACTTTTGCAGCAGGAGAAGGTATAGATGTAGGAGAATCATCTGGAACAGTTACATTTTCTGGTGAAGATGCAACAACATCAAACAAAGGTGTAGCTAGTTTTTCTTCTGACAACTTTGCAGTATCATCTGGTGCTGTAACTATAAAAGATAGTGGTGTAAGTAATGATGAATTAGCTGGTTCTATTGCAAATGCAAAACTAGCAAACTCATCTATAACAGTTACAGATGGTTCTAGTTCTACTGCTACTGCATTAGGTGGCACTATAACATTTTCAGGAACTTCTAATGAAGTAGAGGTTGGTGAAAGTTCAGGAACTATAACAATAGGTTTACCTTCATCTATTACTGTAAGTGTTACAGGTGATTTAACTGGTAACGCAGATACAGCAACTCAATTAGAAACAGCAAGAACTATAGGTGGAGTTTCTTTTAATGGAACGGCAAATATAAATCTTCCAGGTGTTAATACAGCTGGTAATCAAAATACATCAGGTACAGCAGCAGATTTATCTGCAACTTTAGATGAAACTAAAGGTGGTACTGGACTCACAAGTTTTACAACAGGAGATGTTGTTTATGCTTCTGGTAGCAACACACTTGCTAAATTAGCAATAGGTTCATCTGGCGAAGTATTAAAAGTTTCATCAGGTGGAATTGTTGAATGGGCTGCAGATTCATCAACTACATATTCTGCTGGTACATTATTAGATTTAGACAGCACAACATTTAATGTAGATTTGTCTGAAGCAGCAGAAGCAGCTATAGCAGATGGCGATTACATATTATTCTTAGATGGTGGTGCAACAGGTACTGCTAAAAAAGAAGCTGTAGCAGATTTAGCAACACTTCTTGCAGGAACAGGACTTACTGCTTCTAGCTCTGTTATAGGAGTAGATGCTTCACAAGCTATTACAGCTTTAACTGGTGGCGATTTAACAATTTACGAAGATGCAAACAATGCAGATGTATCTTTAAAAATGGGAACAAGTGCTACTGAATCATTAACTATAGAAGTATTAAATGGTGGTTCAAACAAAACTGCTGAACAAATTAATTTTACAACTGCTACTGCTTCAGGAACTGCTGACCACGGCAAGATGGTATTTGCAGTAGATGAAACAACAATAGCAACTATTGATGATGGTGGTATTGATTTAGCATCAGGAAAAGAATTTAGTGTTAATGGAACTGCATTAGGTGGTGGTGGTAAAATACTTCAAATTGTAACAGGAACAACAGCATCAGACACAGGTGCAACAGCTTCAACAAGTTTTGTAGATACAGGACTTAGTGCAAGTATTACTCCTAGTGCAACATCTAGTAAAGTATTAGTTTTAGTTACTCAAACTGTACAATATACAAGAGATGGTGGGAATGAACAAGTGGGCTACATAAATATTATGAGAGCCACAACAGAACTTGGAGAGTATTTTTATAAAGGAGATGAATCAGGTAGATATGGACCTAATCAAATATCATTAAGTTTTTTAGATAGCCCTAGTTCAACTTCTGCATTAACTTATAAAACACAAATAAAAGCAGATACAACAAGCAATAGTGGTAGTGTTAGGGCAAATCAGCAAACCACAGGGTCAGAAAGTCCTTCACATATTCACTTAATAGAGATAGGTGCATAATGGATGCAGTAAGTATAAAATCATCAGCAATATCACAACTTGGTGGTACACAGTTTCAAGTCAAACCAGATTTATCTGTAGTATATTTTGATGGTAATGCAACAGAGCCAAGTGATAGCGATATTACAAATAAGATTGCAGAGATAGAAGTACAAGAAGCTAGGAAAAATTCTTACAAATCAATACAAGACCAATTAGATATGCAGTATTGGGATAATGTAAACAGTACTACTACTTGGAAAGACCACATAGCAAAGGTTAAATCAGACAACCCTAAACCTTAATAAAAAATCATATGATACAATCGTATTATGGATTATATAGTTGGCTTTATTTTTGGATTTATATTAAAAGAGTTATTTAATTTATTAAAATATATCAACACATCTGAAACATTTATCATAGATAATAATTGGGATGAGGAATGGGATTGGATGTCAAGACCAGAGGACCTACCATAAATGACACACAACAATGGCTACACTCAAAAGGAACTTCTCAATATGGTCATTGATAGATTAGATAGATTAGAAGAAAAGCTAGATGCAAAGCTAGATAAGGCAGAGTTTTATAAAGTATTGACATTACTTGTAGCACTTGGTGGGGTTGTTGCAGCGATTGTAATGTAATGGAAGATGACTTCGTACTTCCAGAAGATATGTTTACAGACAACCCAGAGTTTGTAGATACCTCAAAAGAATTTGATGATGACTGTGGAGATGCGTGTAAGATATGAGAAAGTTACTATGTTTAGTAGCAGCAGTAACACTACTTGTACCAGTCGTATCAATAGCAGAAGAAACTACAGTTACAGAAAACTTTAATAACCAACAAATAAATACAGACATAGAGTTTATATATGGTGGTAATGACACAGTTGTAAGTGCAGCCACTACACAACATCCTGACTGTGCAAGTACAGAAACAGCAGGAAGTATAGGTTTAGAAGATTTAGATTGTTTTGGTTCTATGTACTTTGGAACTGATAGATACCAACTAGGTATTCGTGCTAGTGCTGATACATTAACTATTGCTTTTCCTAATTCAGATAGTAAACCTATTACAGAAGTAGGTTTTGTTGTTAACGCTAGAGAGACTACAGGTACAGCAACTGTGTACTTTGATGACTCAACAACACAGACAATTAATTTTATAGACCAACAAAGTGAAACTAATCAAACTACAAGTATAACCATTACTGCACCAACAGGTACAACTGTTAATGAAATACAAATACCAGGAGTTACTTCAGGTAATGACTGGTGGCTCATAGATAATGTATACTATAAGTATGATAATGTATCTACTCCAACGACATCTAGTACGACAACAACAACTACCACCACAACAACGACAACGCTACCTGAGGCGAAAGATGTTGTTGAAGATGGTAACACAACCTATCTTGCGTGGGATGAATATGGTTGCGAACATCCGAACAATCCCTTATCGTTTAAAGAATACCTGGAAGCAGTAGAAAGTGGATATTGGTTTGGTTATCAAGATGGTGATTGCTCTGACATACCTGATATTATTACTATCATTGTCGCACCAGAAGAAGAGGAGTTAGAAGAAGATGAAATACTTGAAGAGGTTATATTGGTGGATGGACCTGAAGATTTGGAACTTACAGAGGAAGATTTCGTTGAGGAACTTACAGAAGAAGAGATAGCTGCAATAGAAGAAGAGATTAAAGCAGAAGAAGAACGGCTGATTCAAGAACAAATTGAGTTAGAAGAAGAAGCAGAAATACTTTTAGAGTTAGAAGAAACTATAAACTTAGAAGATATAGGACTACTTATACTTGAATGTCCTGAAGAAGAAATAGAATGTGTTGATTTAACTGAAGAAGAAATAGCAGAAATAGAATTAGAACTACAAGAATTTATAGATGTCATACAAGAGTTAGAAGAACTAAACCTTGAAGAAGAATTTATTATAGTTGAAGAAGAAATTATATTAGATATACCTGATGATATAATAGTTATCCAAATAGAAGAGGAAGAAGTTGAAGAAGAAATTATTATTGATAAGACCGAAGTTTTACCTGAGGTTAATGAGGAGATTTTGGTTGAGCCAATACAGGAAGATGTTGAAGAAGAACCTGTAGATATTATAGAATCTATAACTGATATATTTAATGTAGAAGAAGTTGTAGAACTAACTGAAGAGGAACTACAAGTAGAAGTTGCTGAGATAGAAGAAGTTATTGTTATAGAGATAGAGATAGCAACTGAAGAAGAGATAGAAGAATTTACGGAAGAGGAGTTAGTTGAGTATGAAGAAGCAAAAGAAGAAGCTATACAAGAGTATGTACAAGAGCTTACCAACGAAGAAGCATCAGAGGTCCTAGAAGAAGTTAATGATATTGGTGTTCAGAACTTAGACCAGGTATCAGAAGAAGTACAAGAGATAGTTCAAGCAGTAGTTGAAGAAGCTATTGAAGAGATAGAAGAACTTACAGAGGAACAAGTAGAAGTTGTTGCTGAAGTATTACAAATAGAAACAGAAGATGTTGAGATAATAGCTGAAGCTGTCAAAGAAGATGAAGTCGTAGCTGAAGCAGTAGAAGAATATGTAGAGAGAGCTGTAGAGAACGCAGATGTAGAGAACTATACTCTTGCTGATGTTGTTACAGAGGTAGCTTTCGAATCATTTATAGAAAATCCTATAGAAACATTTGTAGATATAGAAATACAAGATATAAACCTTTCAACTATTGGTGATGATATGACATCAGACCAAAAAGAAAAAGCACAAGAAGTGGTAGTCCCAGTTATTCTTACTAGAATAGTTAGTATGGCTGCCTTTATATTTAGGAGAAGTTAAGTGATTAAGAAGTTATGGTCTTGGTTAGTAACAATAATTAAAGAAACACTAAACCTTAGTTGGACTTTGGTTGGTTTAGTTATTGCTACGCTTACACTAACTGGTTCTGCACAACAAGTGACAGGATTAGCCACTGTAATTACACTAGCTATATGGTTGTTAACCATTGGTTTTAGAAAAGGAGAATAGTATGGACTGCTGTGGTAGTGGTTGCTGTGGTGGTAAGTAGTGTGTAGATGTAATTACCTTTGTTGTGGTTGCAGTTTGCATTGTTATAATTGGAGGGATAAATGAAATTACAAGTAGTTAGAACACAATTTGGAACAGATGCAACTAATGGAATACTGTTAGTTGATGGTCTGTTTGAGTGTTATACATTAGAAGACCAGTATCAAGCAGTAAAAGTTATGCACGAAACCTGCATACCAGAGGGTACATACAATATAAAATTTAGAACTGTTGGTGGATTTCATACTAAGTATTCAGAGAGATATGGTAACTCACATAAAGGTATGTTGCACTTACAAGATGTACCTAACTTTACTTACATTCTTATACACGCAGGTAACACCGATGAGCATACCTCGGGTTGTTTAATTGTAGGAGAAACACAACAAGACTTAGACCTTAGTGATGATGGATTTATAGGACATTCAGGCAAGGCGTATCTAAAACTTTACAACAAGGTGGCAAAAGCATTACTAAATCTTGATGATGTAACCATAGAGTACACAACTATAACTAAATTATTAGAGAAACCTGCATCAAATGCTTCTAGTGATGATGTTGTATTAGCTAGAACAGTCTTAGAAAAACTAGAAGAAGTCAATGGTAATGTCTTAGTAGGTAACGCTATGTTGAAAGGCAGGTTAATAAGATAATGTTTGATAGAATAAAGAGAGCAAGAAACCAGGATGGTACATTTAAAAAAGATGTATGGTGGACACCTTGGTCTGATTCGTGGGAGTATAGAATGAGTGAAGAACTCAAAGATATGATTGAGCGTACAGCTTGGACCTTCATTGAAGCGTTCATAGGTGCATTAACAGTTGCTCCATTAGTTGGTGTAGAAGCTGAAACACTTCAGTTAGCTGCATTAGCCGGTGGCGGTGCTGCACTTGCAGTCATTAAAACATACGCTAAAAAACAAATTACTAAGTAAAGAAATAGTCATATACTAAGTGTATAATAGCCTTAACAGAAGGGCTATATATGACACAAGAACTTGGTAACAATTACTACAAATCTGGGTGGCAACCATCAATAGAGTTTGATGAAAATACTGGCAAAGGTGAGATTACTTATGTTGGTACTGACCCAGATTACAAAAATAAATATGATGACATCTTAAGAGGTTGGGGTTTTGACCCTAAGTACTACGAAATAGAAGGCACAGTTCGTGCATCTTCGTGGGAGGTACAACTTAAAGGTGGTAAACCTACTACTTTCTATGCGTTTAAGGGCGTAGTTAAAAGAAAAAATCCTGCATTAGATGAGTACTTTGATAAGTTACTCTCTCTGTATAAACAGAAACCTAAATTAAAAGATAAAAAATTTGGTGGCGATACTGCTTTTATATTTACAATGGCTGACTGGCAGTTAGGTAAAGCAGATTATGGTGTTGAAAATACTATTAAGAGATACCAGGAAGCTCTTTTGTCAGGAGTAAAACAAGTTAAGGCACTGCGTAAGGGTGGCACATTAATAAATGAAGTGTACTTACTAGGTTTAGGTGACCTCACAGAAAATTGTGACCAAAGTTTTTACTCTTCAATGCCCTTTAATGTAGAGTTAAATCTATCTCAACAATACAGACTAGCTAGACAACTTATTATGCAGACTATTGATACATTCCTACCTCTTGCAGACAAGATAACTGTATGTGGTATTGGTGGTAATCACGGAGAGATGACAAGAAGTAGTAAAGGACAGGTCTTATCAGATAGATTAGATAACTCTGATATGATGCACTTTGAAATAGTTAAAGAGATACTTGCACAGAATAAAAGGTACGACAAAGTAAATGTGATACTTCCTACTGACTATCATCACTTGCTTGACATTAAAGGTAAAGGTGTAGCTATAACACACGGACATATGACAGGTGGTGGTGCAGGTCCAGAAGGTAAAATAATGAAATGGTGGCAAGGACAAATGTTTGGTTGGCTGCCGAGTGGTGCTGCTGAAATTCTTCTGACAGGACATTATCATCACCCAAGATTATTAAAGCAGGGTAAGAGAACTTGGATGCAGTGTCCTAGTATTGATGCAAGTAAAGACTTTACTGCAAGGACTGGAATGTGGAACGAACCAGGCGTTCTCACATTCACAATCAATAAAAGTGGTTGGGATAATTACAAGATAGTTTAGACTAAGTCTTCTATCATATGTGCAATACAATATGTACACAAACCACTATGAGTTAGTGTAGTTTCAGGTGGTAATCCACAATCTCTACACATTATTCTTCTTCTTCTACTGTTGTAAGTACCTGCACATTAGGTAGTATTGCTAGTAGTTGGAGTTGTCCATTAGATAATATTATGCTTTTACCCATAAACAATGGCTGCTCCTTGTCATCTTTTCTTCCTAACAACTCTGCTAACAACATACCTGTTGTTGCTTTGCTTAACATTACATCAATCATTCTTTCTCCTCGTGTATCTTGGCATCTTTTTCGTAAAGATAACCTACTAATTTTGTTATTGAATCATTATCAATAAACTCTGTAGTTTTAGGCATTGACCTTTCTTCCCAAGTAAAGTCATAATTTTTTCTAACTAACTTGTGAATATTCCAAGTCATAATTTTTCCTTTGTACTCTGTAAGATATACAAAAGTCTTACCTGTTTCTACAGATATAACAATGTTGCTATCAAATTTTTTCTTTTCAATTATCCAGCCATCATATTCTATTTCTCTTGATTTGATTTCTACAATGTAGCGTTCATTACTAGCATCATATGTGCTGTATGGGTCACTACACTCTATCAAATCTAAACCAGGATATATTTTATTAAGTTGATTAATTATTTCTATTTGTGTCATCAAAACATTTCCTCCTGATTGTCAGTTATAATTTGTTTTTCATTAGCACTGGTAACTAATGCGTGACAAACTGTGTACTCCCATTTGTAAGGGTTATTGTTGTCTTGTTTTTTATACCTGTTTCCACAAAATACATTACCTTCCATATCTTCATAAAATATTTTATTGTCTTTACAAAGATATGGAGCTTTATGTGTTCTGTCTGGTGCAGGTGGTATATCAAAATTATAATCAGGGTATCTATCCTTAATTTTTTTGATAAGTTTATTTAAGTTAACTCCACCTGTTTGTTCTAAAGTCATTACGACCCATCTATAAGTGACCAGGTATCTGTATCAATCCAATCAAATATATTTTTCTTGTTAGCTTTACCACTATTAATAAAAGCCTTGGCCTTTTTAACTAATTCTGTTTGGCCTTCATCAGTAGCTTTAGTTAGACAAGAGTTAAATGTTTTTAATTGTTTTTCTGTAGGAGATTCGCCTTCCCACTTACCACTTGGAACATCAGTTATATCTTTTGTTTCACCAAATACTTCCTCAACAATTTGTTGATTATCATTTGACTCATCAACAACTACCTCAATCATAGTTATATATGTTGACATCTGGTCAGCTGTCCACTCCTCTATGTTTTCTGGAAAGCTCTGTTCTGAAGTAACTTGTTTGTAAGTTTCATTCATAAGTTTTTTCTTAGCCTTCTCATCAGGTATCATAGATGACACAGTGTGGTCCAACTGTTGCTTTTTGTTTGGGTTATCTTTAACCATATCCTCAAACTCTTTAGCTGACTTATCTGTGACCTTAGCTTCTTGTTTCTTTGCAGCTTTAGGTTTCTCTTCATCCATATAGAAGTCATCAGTACCTGACCACAGCTCAACACCAAGCCCAGCTCTCATTGATGCTCGTTTGAAAGCATCACTCTCTGCTAGTTTAAGACACTCACCTAGTGTTGCTCTTGCTAACGCAGGTCCTTCTACATCTCCTGCACCCTGGTAAACTAATCCATCAATGGTTAACTTACCAATAGCACCTACAATTTTGTCATTAATTATAACTGGTTCAAACTCCCACTCATACTTAACATCACAATCTCGTAGTCTTTCTACATAAACTGCGTGGTTTACGAACTTGCCAAACTTTCCTTTAGGTGGGTCTTGTACAACCTCCTCTGGAAAGGGAGCAAGTAATTTCTTTTTAGTTTCTTTATTCATTTCGTTCTCCTGTTATCATTAGAGAAACAAATGTTTTTATTCATTTGTTTCCTTTCTGAGATAGTAAAGCCTCTAGCAATAGAGGCATACTATCTACCTTATTCATTATCTTCTTTGACTTCAATGACTTGATACAATCTTTGTCTTGATACACCAAGTATCGTAGCCATATCTGTAAATGACACGCCTACTTCACGGCCATTGTTAACTAGCTCTGTCCTCTTTTGTTTAAGAGTATCTACTAGCTCATTAGCTTCCTGTATTAGGTAAGCTACATTATGCAATTCTTCTAAGACATTTTTTTTGGTGTCTATAGATTGCAATAGGGTATTACTGCGTTGATTCACGCTTCTCCTTTCTGTTCAGTCGCTGCTATTGTTAGCTGACTGTTGTTATGTATAGTTGATTTTGTTCAATATAGTCGCCACTATCGTTATCAATAATAGAAACTACATTGTTGCCTTGTGAACATAGCTCAGCAAACTTTTGTCTTGCCTCAGCTATCGTACTGAATTTGTCATCATCATACTGATACACATCAGTACCTCCATAGATGTTATGACACTCTATTCGTATTGACATACAACCTCTCGTTGCTTACTGTCATTGTAATCTACATTATAATTAATGTAAACGATATTATAATTATTAGTCAGCTCACTATCTGTATAAACAATGAGCTGTTTAATGATTACTTGTCATCTTTACTTCTAACTATAAATCTTTTATCAAATATAGATTTATAATCTTCAGTTTCCACACTCTGCAGAGAGTGTTTTAATCTGTCTGCGTTTGGTGTGTACTGTATGTACCCAATCACTTTGTTTCCCTTGACCTTTGTATATATTTGCAAAGGTAAGTTCTCTTTCTTAATGTGATTGTTAAGATTATTTCTAAACTTTCTTTCTTCAGTCTTGACTTCACTTAAGTCTTCACTGCTAAATGTATAGAATTTTACAATAGCAAACGGATTAGTTTTAGCTAGTTTGATTGCTTTCTTAAGTACATCTCTATGGTCGTACCATTTCTTAGTTGGTCTAGTGAGCTCTTTAAACTCATCTTGATTCACTAACTTTGGTTCTTCCATCTCGTTCCAGTGTATCTTTGACATCATTTCCTTTCTGATATTTACTCTGTATAAATACCTATCACCTCTCTGTTTATACAAAGAGGTGTTAGCTAGTTATTCTTCTAGTACATTAAACAATCTCATTAAGTACAGGTCATCTTCTCTCTCCCTGTCTATTTGTTTTTGCGTTTTGTACCCACCATACTTCTGCAGTAAGGCATAAAATAATATTGATACTGCAATCATATCTAAGAAAGACATTACACACGACCTAACTGTGTTAAGTTGTCGTATACTGCATCATATTTAAAGTTCTCGTTCAAATATGGGCTATCTAATTCATAGATAACATTGTCATCATCTATAACTATTACTTGATATATTTCCATTATTCCTCCTCATCATAAAGACCAACATCTTCAGTCAATCCACTTTGTAATGCTTCCACAATGTAGACACTATCACTCAATCTGTCTTGTGTTGCACCCCATTGATGCCAACTGTCATTGATGTCGTTATCAATACGAAACTTACTATCAACACCATTGATAGTTATAGTTCCCTCAACTGTAATTAGTTCCATTACTCCTCCTCTATTTCAGTAAGGTCTAAAGTGTATGAAAATTCAAACATACCCTTTTGGTTTTCAGTAATGTGAAAAGAATCACTATCCAGTTCACGATTACCTAACTTCATATCAAATATCCTTATGTGTTCTTCCATTATTCCTCCTCTTGCATTATGAAAATCTCATAATAAAGATGGTAAACAACAGATATATACTCTGTCTGGTCATACTTACTTATATCAATTTCACTAACAAGATTTCT
>Ga0070747_1000128_pt1 | contig 35606 bp, 44 predicted proteins | sample VirMetDEL_Mar_31_FD_77321 | JGI IMG/M metagenome (GOLD analysis project Ga0070747, IMG submission 77321) | Aqueous microbial communities from the Delaware River and Bay under freshwater to marine salinity gradient to study organic matter... | ecosystem: Environmental > Aquatic > Marine > Coastal... | reverse complement strand
ATTGTATCCAACAAGGATACCTTAAAGCATCTCAAGCAGTAGAAAATATAGGAACAGATTTAGTTAACAAACAAAAACTTGCAGTCAAATTTGAATGCAAAGAATTAACACAGGAAAAAACATGATAATATATGGTTACACACCAAAAACTTGGTTTAATAAAATTAAAATATATTGGGGAAATACAGATAAAAAACTTTTTAGTTTGTTTGTAATTTGGTCAGTTATTTTATGGACAATGTAAGATGTGGTTTGCTTTACTTAAAAATCCACTAATAAAGATTATCGCTGAAAAAACATTTGGAGCAATTTCTCATAAATTAGCTAAAGATAAAATTGTAAGAGAAAAAGAATTAGATGCAGTATCACAAATTTCAATAGAACAAATTAAACAACAAGAACACTCATGGAAAGACGAATGGTTAGTCGTTTTTTTCACATGCTTAATGGCATTTCATTTTATTCCATACACTCAGGACACAATGCAACGTGGTTGGGAGATTTTAGAATATGCTGACCCAATGTTCTGGTACATAATTTTAACAATCGTGGGAGCTTCATTTGGAGTAACTACTATGAATAAACTCAAAAAGAAATGATAGATAGGTTCTTCTACGCTTTTTTTGGCTCTATAGACAATATATTTGAAAAATTAAATAAAACTGTAGACGACCTATGGACTTTTGATTTTCCTAATTCAAAATCTAAAAAATATGAGAGACATAAAAAAATTAATAGAGTTCACAAAAAATAAAGAACACAAAAATAAAGAAATGGCTTTGTTTAAAAATCTTAAAAAAGAAGTTGAAGTAGGTGCTAATGGCACCCAACAATATATAATTAAAAAAGGTATTAACAAAGGGAAGGTTGCTAAATGACATTACCAGACACATTAGATTTACTTTGGTTTCACAGAAGTAAGAACTACAAAAATTTAATAGTTTTTTTAGGATTGATAATTTTATATTGGCTATGAAACGACAACACAACACAGTGTTAATAGGTGTGCTTGGTACAATCCTACTTGGATTATCAACTTATGTATTAATGACTATTGTAGAACTACAAGTCCATGTTGGTATGCTTACAGAAGAAATTATGTCGGTAGATAAACAGATTGGTAGAATTTATAATCACATGGATAGGCTAAGTAAATAATGAAACATATAGTATTATTTATATATCATTGGTCAACTAAACTAAGTTCATGGTCTTGGCAAAAACTTTACAGCAATAGAAAAACAGGATTAGGATATAAAAGATGAAAATAGAAAACAAAGTAAACTCATTTGAAGCAAAATCAAAAGCATTACCTACTTTATTAGTAGATAAAGCATATGAAATGTTAACAAGTGGAGATAAATTAACTGCCAGTGAACTTAAAGTTTGCTTGGATGCATGCAAAACTTATGGCGTTGAAGCAGAACCAACACCTGCTAAATCAATAGTAGATAAATTACCATTTAATGAAGAGTAAAATAATACCCCTTGTAGAACCTGGTGTTAAAAACTTTAAGAATTTTTTGTACCTAGCCTGGAAGCATTTAGCTTTACCAGAGCCTACAGAAATACAATACGACATAGCGGACTTCTTACAAGAACCAAACAAAAGAATAGTTATAGAAGCTTTTAGAGGAGTAGGTAAATCGTGGATTACTTCAGCATTTGTCTGTCACCAACTGTTACTTAACCCTCAAAGAAACATTCTCGTAGTATCAGCAAGTAAAAACAGAGCTGATGACTTTAGTACATTTACTCAGAGATTAATTTCTGAAATGCCTATACTAAAACATCTAACTCCTAGGGATGACCAACGTCACTCTAAGATTAGTTTTGATGTAGCACCTGCAAGAGCCTCACACGCTCCCTCAGTTAAGTCTTTAGGTGTAACATCGCAGCTTACGGGTAGTAGAGCAGATTTAATTATTGCAGATGACGTAGAGTCAGCTAATAACTCACAGACTCAGTTAATGAGAGATAGACTAGGTGAGACAGTTAAAGAATTTGACGCAATTATTAAACCTGAAGTAGGACGTATAGTTTTTCTAGGTACACCACAAACTGAAATGAGTTTATATAACTCTATGGAAGAGCGTGGATACAAGACAAGAATCTGGACAGCTTTATATCCAACTCATATACAAAAAATTAACTTAGGTCACAAACTGGCCCCTGTAATTATAGACAAATTAAACAAAGATAAAAAATTAGAAGGTAAACCTACAGACCCTAAAAGATTTGATGAGATAGACTTAATGGAAAGAGAAGCGTCTTACGGACGTTCAGGTTTTCAATTACAGTTTATGTTAGATACAACTTTAAGTGACTTAGAAAAATATCCATTAAAGCTTAATGATTTAATATGTGTATCTGGGTTGTCTTCATGGAAAGAAGCACCTGCTAAGATACAATGGGCAAGTGGAATAGACCAAATTAAGAATATAGATAGTGAATTACCAAATGTGGGCCTAAAAGGTGACTATTGGGTAAGCCCTATGTATACAAGTCCAGAACATGCTAAATTTGAAGGCTCAGTAATGTCTATTGACCCCTCTGGTAGAGGTGCGGATATGACAGGGTACTCTGTGGTCAAGATGTTGCATGGAGTCCTTTATTTGACTCACTGTGGAGCTTTAAAGGGTGGTTATAGTGATGAGACACTAGAGAGACTTAGCCAGATAGCTAAAGAACAAGATGTTAACTATGTGGTTATTGAAAGTAACTTTGGTGATGGTATGGCTACAGCTTTACTTAAACCTATAATGTCTCGTATACACCCATGTACTATTGAAGAAGTAAGACATTCTAAACAAAAAGAACTACGTATCATTGATACACTTGAGCCAGTAATGAACCAACACCGATTAGTGGTTTCTCAAGAAATGATTAAAGAAGATATTAAGTTAGAACCTGACCATCAGTTATTTAAACAGATGACAAGGATAACTAAAGACAAAGGGGCCATTAAACACGATGATGCCTTGGATGCTTTAGCTATTGCAGTAGCTTACTGGGTAGAAAGAATGGATAGAGACCAAGAATTGTCATTTAATGAACATAAAAACGATTTATTACAGGTAGAACTTGATAAGTTCATGGATAGTGCATTAGGTAGTAAGAATAGGAGTAGTAGGTGGATTTAATAGGTTCCCTTATTAGAACCAGTGGGGCTAGATGTCTCTATAGGTATACTAACAACGCACACCACCTTATAACAAACCAAAGGAGACTATATGTTAATTGAAGTACTACTACTTGGCTATTTGCCCCTAAAGTTATTTCGTAAAGCCCTACATTTTGGCAGAAAAATGCGAAAGGGTATCACTATAGTAGGTGCGGGCTGACGCCCCCGTAGCCCTTTTTGTTCTTTTTTTGTTCTCCTCTTTTATTAGGCTTTTAATCGGTTGTTATAACCGTTGCTTTCTGTTTTCTTTCTGTTTTTTAAATGTTTTGGCCTTGTCTTTCTAGTGGGGCCTATTTTTTTTCTTACTCTCTAACTTAAAGACAACACCAGGCAACACCAGGCCAACCAGGGGCCACACCTAACGCCAAGCAACCAGGGGCCAACACCAGGCAACATAAAGACAACGCCAGGGCCAGGCTCAATAGATATAAAGACAAGCCGCCAGGCTACGTTAGGACAACACCAGGCCACGCCAGGCAATCACTCAATATTAAAGATATTCAATTAAATATTTATAAATCTAAATTTTACGGCCTAGGGGTTACATCATGATTTTAATTTAAGGGCCTTTAAAATGCTTCTAAGGGCCTTTTTTTTCGTGTGATTTGCTTAAACATCCATATTATTAACTAAATGACATTGTAATTAATGTATTTACTGGGTTATTTAGTTCTTGTAATTTATTTAAAATTTCTATAAAAATTAGGGGTACTCGTACAAAAGAGACTAAAACATTAATTCTCTTAGGTGGTTTCGAGACCCTCGGTGAGGTCGCAACGGTTTAAAATTCGATGTGTTAAACGGTGACAGGTACGTTTTAATCTTTTTTAAAGTCTAACATAGTTGCTTAAATTCCAGGGCCTACATAGTGACGGCCACAACTCAACACACAAGACAACAGAAAAGGAACCTATGAAAAAAACCAATAAGTTAAAAAATGAAACTATAAATATAATACCTACAACGCCTGATTTATTTGTTCAATATGCTCAATTATATTCGAACATGAATAGTGAAGGTAAACAAATGATTGAAACACAGCTAAGAGCCTACGGGGTAAATTATGACTTAATGAAAAAAGTTATTAAAACCGATGTTGAACAAAAACCAATCAATGAAACTAATAAGGGGTTAAATTAATATGTCTAAATCAATAAATAATATCTTTGTTTTAAAACCAACGCCAGGCAGCTGCCACCCTCAAAACTTTCACACGCCAGGGCGGCCGCAAGTTGAGACGCTTACAGTTAATCATTTGAAAGCAATTTTTAATGATAAGAACCCGCACGCTTGTTTTGATAATGCCATAAGTAAAAAGGTATTCACAGAGAAGCAAGTTTTAGACCATGATAATTATATTATGTATATGTGCAGCGATGATACTTACGATTATTTTAAAAGTAAGTTAACAAAAACAAAGTACCAGGTTAAACGTCAAAATGTTTAATGCTGTAATGTTAAGTATAACGTTTGCGCTTTCGTTTGCGCTTATGTTTTTAGGTCTAATCGTTTTAATTCATTTTAAAACATGGCTAGGCCTCACAATGATTGTAATAGGCGGTCTTAGATTTTTTCGAGACTTAAATTATAATCTTTAAATCAAAAGCCGTCACTTTGTAGGCCCTGGAATTTCACTAGTTAGACACTTTTAAATATCACTACAGAAAAGGAAACTATGAAAAAAAAGTACTTACCATTTATAAAAAGTAAAAAGATACTTAATATAGATAATAATGCGAAAACAGTTAAGGGCCAAAAACAAGGATACAAGACAGCTATTTTTTATGCTGCGCCTGCGGATGAAAGCGGGTTTAACGTTTGCCCAATGGCAAGTGAAGGCTGTAAAAAAGCTTGTTTATATACAGCGGGCCACGGGGCTTTTAGTAATGTTAAGGAAGGCCGTATCAATAAAACCAGGTGGCTAATTCAAGAGCCTGAAACGTTTTTAAAACAGTTTTTTAATGAGATTAAAAACTTCATTATCAACTGTAAAAAAGGCGGCTTCATACCTTGTTTAAGGCCCAACGGTACGAGCGATATAGCCTGGGAACATAAGCGACATGAAGGGAAAACAATTTTTGAAACTTTCCCTGATTTGATAATTTATGATTATACAAAAGTTTATAAAAGACAGTTAAAATTTATAAACGGTGAAATGCCTAAAAATTATCATTTAACATTTAGCTTAGATGAAGACAACCACAATGAAGCGTTTAAAGTTTTAAAAGCGGGCGGCAATATTGCGGCTGTTTTTAGAAAGTTTTTGCCTGATACCTTTAAAGGTTTCAACGTAATTAATGCAGATGAAAACGACTTACGTTTTTTAAATAAAGTTAAAAAAAAAATGGGCGGTTTAATTTGCGGGTTAGTTGCAAAAGGTAAAGCAAAAACAGACTTTAGCGGGTTTGTATTAGACGCTCAATAATAACAATAATATCTTGAAAGTGTCTTACTAGTGAATTTCATAAACTCACTATGTAAAAAGCTTAATAACGAATTTATAAATTTTTTTAGGTTTAAGCCCTATTAAATGAATTTGAAATAATCTTGAAATTTATAAAAACGTGTTACGGCTTTTTATACCTTAAATATCTGTAATAGCGGAGAAGCTAGATTGCCTGGTTTCTCCGTGTGCAGCTACTAGGGGCGACCTCTTTTACTAGGGGCGAGAATGTAGGGGCGACTAGGGGCGACCTTGTTTTTACTAGGGGCGAGCTGCTAGGGGCGAATACTATCATTAATCATTAACAAGAAAGGAGGAAAATGAAATATATATTATTTACAATACAGACTTTAAATAAACTACGTTCTGAACAAACTAGTGTTTTAGAAGAAGATACTAAAGAATGTTACATTCAAAATATGCAGCATGAACCCCCAACTAACTGAACAACCAAGGAGTAAATATGAAGATTAATTTTATTCTTTGTCAGCTATTCATTGAAAAATGGAAAAGTTGGAGTAAACTTAAAATTAGCCGTGAGAATGGAGAAATCATTTTGGATATCGCATATTGGCGTTTTTATCTGAGATAATTTTCACGGTCGATTAGGTGTGACTTTGGGTTATTTACCATACCGAAACACTAAACAAATAACCGCCTATAATATGAAGGTAAAAACAATGAGCGGACTTAAAATGTTATCAGCCATACAGAAGTTTCGAAAGTATGACGCTGACATACAAAGTCAAACAATCGCAATTTTTCTTTATGTTGCAATACATAGTCAGGGAAAATTTGCTGATACGGGAGTACCAATGACAGCTATTGCAGATGACTTAGACATGGCTCAGTCAAGTGTAAGTCGTAACGTTTCAATACTTGCAAAGTGGAAGTGGAATAGAAGCGAAGGGTTAAATTTTGTGGAAACAAGAGAAGACCCGATGGAACGTAGAAGAAAATTAGTTAGTCTAACAAATCGTGGGAAGCGTCTTTATGATTCTGTTAACAACTAATCAACCTTATAGCTTTAAGGTATGGAAAGGAGGTATATACATGAAGAAAGCTAATCCAAAAGAACTTCGACAAGTTTTTAATAGAGTCTGCAAAATGCGATGGGATGAAGGCAAAGATGAAAGTGTCATCGGCCGTGGACTTAAAGTTATTGAATACTTTAAAGAAGATACTTTTATAAATGACATTGATGAAAATGATATAGACGGTCTGGTTGAACATTTAAGGAATAAAAATCTTAAAAATGGTTCGATTAATAGATACTTGTCTGCTTTATCTACGATGTTAACATTCTGTCAGCAACGATGGAGTGTTTACAAATTAGAACGAAAGCCATTTATCACCTGGTTAAAAGAACCCAGGCATGAGTTAAGGTACTTGTCGGACAAAGAACAGCAAACTTTAATTAGTTTGTTTACGGAATGGGGTATGGATGATGAGCGAGATTTTTTTCTATTATTAATGGATATAGGATGTCGTTTGTCTGAACTACAACGGTTAAAAGTTAGTCAAGTGTTTGGTGATAGAGTCACTTTATACGACACTAAGAATAATGAACCAAGAGGCGTACCCTTGACTGCTAGAGCGCAGAAAATTATAAAACGTTTTTGTTTAGATAAAAGACCTGAACAAAAATTGTTTAGTGATTTTCCAAAATGGAGACCAAACTCTGCGTGGCGTAAGCTACGTAAAGCAATGGGCCTACAAGGCGATGCACGTTTTACAATACATGCTTGTCGTAGAACATTGATTTCCAATTTGATTAACAATGGTGTTCCAGAAAAGTTTACTCAAGAATGGGTGGGCCACAGTGACCCACGTATGATTGGTAAGTACGCTAGAATTTTAAGTGTAAACTTAAAAAACTACGTAAATGTTCTTGAACCCACTACTGGGATTGAAGCAACGGACGAAGACAAACCGTTGTCAAAAACCTCTTAGCGGGTTAAAAAAAAGTTGGATTAGCGTTGAAAGTTGTAGTAAACCATCGGAATGATATCTATGCGCTCTTAGCTCAGTTGGATAGAGCATCGGTTTTCTAAACCATAGGTATCATTAGTCCACCAACGGACTGTTTCGATTACTATTAAGGTATACCAACACTTCAACGCTATCCAACACACATAAAAATTTTTAAGTTCACCTACCCACTAAAGAGATGATTGGTACCCCTATTAGAACCAAGGGGCTAAATGTCTACCTAACTAACTAAAGGAAATACACTATGGATAATACAAAAGGAATTACTTTACCGTTCTCTATTCTCAAAGAACAACTAGACCTGGAGAAGGATATGAGAGACCGAGGAATAAACAGGTTTAGAAAAAGGTTATTAGAACACAAGCAGAGAGGTGAAGAGTCTTTTACTAATTATGGTAAGACTCTCTTATCAAACTCAATCAGGCCCTTCTCAGAAGGTATAAAAGCTTATTGTGAGGAAGGTCACAAAATACCAGGAGTTCAACCAATATCTAGAAAACTACTATCTTTATTAGAAACAGACACAATGGCTTTGATAGCTTCAAAGTCTATTATCAACTGTATTACTATTTCAAGAAGACTAACAAGTGCTGCTATAAATGTAGCAAGTAAAGTAGAAGATGAAATATCTCTTAGGGTATTTGAAGAAAGTAAACCTGAACACTATGGAGTTGTTAAAGCTGACCTAGAGGGACGTTCAGCGGGCTATCAATACAAGAGACGTAAATTAAGAGAATCAGCACAAAAGAATAACATTGAGTGGACACAGTGGACAAGAAGCGAGAAAGTTCATGTAGGTTACAAACTTATAGAATTAATGTGTGTTCATACTGGACTTTGTGACATTCAAACAGTGTTTATTAAAAAACGTAGAGAAAAGAAATTAATACCAACAGCAAAAACTTTAGAATGGATTAATAGTAGAAATGATTTTCTAGAAGTTCTTGCTCCAGAATATTTTCCAACTATCGTTGCACCAAGACGTTGGGAGGAAGGCAGTACAAAAGGTGGTGGTTATTATTCAAGACATATCAAACCATTAACCTTAGTTAAATATCGTAATAGAAAAAACTTAGCTGATTTAGAAAATGTAAAAATGCCTTTAGTTTATAAAGCTGTAAATGCACAACAAGATACTCCTTATAAAATAAATTTATTTATCTTGAATGTTTTAGATAAAGCCTGGGAGAAAAATATTGCTCTTGGTGGTTTACCTTTAGCTGAACTTATGGACTTACCAAGTAAGCCCCATGATATTGAAACTAATAAAATAGCAAGACAGATATTTAGAATAGAGTCTGTAAAAATACATACTGATAATGCTAGACAAAAATCAAAAAGATTATTGTTTGCAAAAGTTAGATGGATGGCACACATGATAAAAGAAAAAGTATTTTATCATGCACATACTTTAGATTTTAGGTCTAGATGTTATCAAGTTACAAATTATCTAAACATACAAGGTGTTGACTTTGCAAAAGCATTGCACCTTTTAGGTACTGGTAAAAAGATAACTGAAGAAAATAAAGGTGCTTACTGGCTAGCTGTCACTGGTGCTGCATTGTTTGGTGTAGATAAAGTTACAAGAGAAGAGCAAGTTAAATGGGTTGATGATAACTTAGAAATGTTTCAAAAAATCCAGGCTGACCCATTTACAAATCGAGAGTGGGAAATGGCCGACAAACCTTTTCAATTTCTTGCATGGGCCAATGAGTGGGCTTCATTTAAAGCTGTAGGTTATGGTTACCTTAGTGCTTTTATCTGTAACCAGGATGGAAGTTGTAACGGAATACAGCACTACAGTGGGATTTTAAAAAATACCAAAACAGCCAGAGCGGTTAACTTAGGTAAATCTGAAAAACCACAAGATGTTTACACAGTGGTTAAAGATGCTGTCATTGCTAATTTAAAAACAATGACCGAAGACCCTTATGCAAAACTTTGGTTACAGTTCGGAGTAAAACGTACAACTGTAAAAAGAGCAATCATGACTAGTCCTTACGGTTCTACTAGATATTCTTGTAGTGATTTTGTTGATGAGGATTTAGTTAAAAGAAAAGACCAGGGGGACGACCATCCATTTGGAAGTTCATCATTCCAAGCTTGCACTTTTTTATCAGGTGTTATCTGGGACAGTATGGGTGAAGTTTTATCATCTGCTAGATTAGGTATGGCGTTTTTACAAAACTGTGCAAAAGTTTTAGCTAAAGCGGGACATAGCATACGTTGGGTTAATCCAGTCGGCTTTCCAGTCGTTCAAGATTATCCAGAGTTTAAATCTATGAGAGTTAAAACTAGAATGTTTGGTGAAATAATAAAACCAAGAATAAATGTTGAGACAGAAAAGTACTCTGTGGTTAAAGCCTCTAACGGGTTGCCCCCGAATTTTATTCACAGCCAGGATTCTGCTCATATGATGTTAGTCGTATGTAAAGCTTACGATAAAGGCATTTCTCATTTTTGTAATGTTCATGACTCTTTTGGAACATTAGCTGCGGACTCACAAATTCTTGCAGATACAATCAGAGAAACATTTGTAGAGTTGTATGATGATAAATGCCCACTAGAGGATTTTAAATTATCTATACAACCCTCACTTACAGAAGAGCAACGTAAAAAATTACCAACTGTTCCAGAAAAAGGTGACTTCAATATACATGAGGTTTTACAGTCTGAGTTCTTTTTTGCGTAAACCAACCCACTAAAGAGGTGATTAGTACCCCTATTAGAACCAAAGGAATAAACATGGATGACTTTGAGTATCTTCCAATAGATGAAATTGTGAAATTGCAATCTAAAGGAATAATAACAAGTGACAACAATATAAATAACAATGAGGAAAATAATGGCGAACAGCTATACAAAGATAGTGACTCCAGTTGGAGTTGCTCAATATCCTTGGTTAACAACTGCTGATACTAAATTCGGTGAACCAGGTGACTATAAAGTAAATCTAGTCATAAAAAAAGAAGACTGCGGAGCAATAATGCATGTTATTGATGACGTGGTTAAAGAAAGTCTTACTCTTGCAAAAGAGAAGTCTAAAAGTAAAACAATAAAACAAGCTAGCTCACCTTACAATGATGAGTTAGACGATGAAGGCAATCCTACTGGAAATGTTATATTTAAGTTTAAATGCAAATCAGTAGTCACTATGAAAACTGGTGAAACTTTTGAAAACAGACCTGCAATTTTTGACGCTAAAGGCATTCCATTGAAAGATGTAAATGTTTGGGGTGGTTCGGAATTAAAAGTTAGTTCAGAATTAATTCCGTATTACACTTCAATGGTAGGTGCGGGTGTATCAATGAGGCTTAAAGGCGTTCAAGTAATTAAACTAGTAGAAGGTGGAAGTGATTCCAGTGGGCATGGGTTTAAGAAAGAAGAAGGCTACACAGCTTCAGAAACTCAGGAGTTTGATAATGAGACCCAACCAGTGGTGGCCCAAGAAGACGACTTCTAAATATCGGTCTGGCCTTGAAGAGCAAATAGCAAGGCAACTAACATATTCAAAAATAACTTTTGAGTATGAAACCAAAGTAATAAAATATATCAAACCAGAAAAGTCACACAGGTATACCCCTGATTTTGTTTTAACAAAAAAAGACGGTAGCCTTATGTACATTGAAGGTAAGGGTAGATTTTTAACGGCTGATAAGCAAAAACATATTTTAGTTAAGAACCTTTATCCAGAGTTGGATTTAAGATTTGTCTTTTCTAATTCACTAACTCGCATATCCAAACTGTCTCGTACGACATATGCTATGTGGTGTCAGAAACATAAGTTTATGTATTCTGATAAATTCATACCAAAAAGTTGGCTAGCCGAGTTAAAGTAGTGTATACAAAAATAGGTAAGTTTCATAGCTTACCTTTTCTGTGGCCCTTAGATTAATTTCTAGGGGCCTTTTTGTTTTTTAGCCTAAAATTTTTAAAGGAATATCAATATGGAAAATAGCGAATTTTCATATCACGCTCCTTGTATTCAATGTCACAGCAAAAATAATGTTGCGGTTTATACAGACGGACACGGCCATTGCTTTGGTTGCGGTCATTATTATTCAACATATGAAAAACAGGAAGCGGTTATGGAAAACACAAATACAAATTTAATAGAAGGTGACTGTAAACCTTTAATTAAAAGAAAAATAAATACAGACACAGTAAATAAGTTTAATTACCAAACTGGTAAACATAACGGTAAATCAGTTCAGATTGCAAACTACTACGACAAAGATAATAAATTAGTTGCACAGAAATTACGTTATCCCGACAAGTCCTTTCAATGGATTGGGGATAGTAAGAAAGCCGTATTGTTTGGACAAAACTTATGGCGTAACGGTGGGAAAACAGTTTGTGTTTTAGAAGGAGAAATTGACTGCATGTCACTTTCCGCAATTCAAAATAACAAATGGGCTTGTGTTTCCATCAAGACGGGTAGTCAAGGTGCTAAAAAAGATTTGCAACAGCAACTCGAATGGTTAGAAAAATTTGAGTCTATTGTGTTGATGATGGATTCTGATGCTGCGGGTAAAGCAGCAGCTCAAGAATGTTCTAAAATATTTACACCTGGAAAATGCAAAATTGCAACTCTTCCACTTAAAGACGCTAACGAAATGTTAGTACAAGGTAAGACAAAAGAATTAATTGATTGTATGTGGGGTGCTAAAGCCTACAGACCAGACGGTATAGTTTCTGGTGAAGAGATTTTTGATACATTAATTAAAGAAGATACTAATGAGACAATTCCATATCCTTTTGAATGTTTAAACACAAAGACAAGAGGAATGAGAACTGGTGAATTGATTGTTATAACAAGTGGTACTGGACAAGGTAAATCACAGTTATGTCGACACATTGGTCACCACCTTATTAAACTAGGGCAGAGTGTAGGTTACATCGCACTTGAAGAAAGTATTAAACGTACAGCACTTGGTCTTATGGCCATTGAAGTTAAAAAACCATTACACCTGGACAGGAAGGTTATAGACGATGATACATTTAAAAATAGTTTTAGTTCAACAGTGGGTAGTGGCTTGTTGTATCTATATGACAGTTTCGGCTCAACCGAGTCTGAAAATCTATTATCCAAAATTCGCTATCTTGCTAAAGGTCTTGGTGTACGTTGGGTTATACTTGACCATCTTAGTATTGTCGTTTCTGGATTAGAAACTTACGATGAACGAAAACTAATAGATGTCACAATGACTAAGCTTAGAAGTTTAGTTGAAGAGACTGGTATTGGTTTAATCTTAGTATCACATTTAAGAAGACCTGAAGGTAACAAAGGTTACGAAGACGGTATTCAAACATCATTAAATTCACTTAGAGGCAGCACGGCCATAGCAGGCCTGGCAGATTGCGTCATTGGATTAGAGAGAGACCAAAATGATGAAGAGAATAAAAAATACACAACTGTCCGTGTCCTAAAAAATAGACACACGGGTGACACTGGCAAGTGTGGAACTTTGTTTTTCAATGAGGACACCGCTTGTCTTGAAGAATCAAAGGAAAGAAATGACTTCTAAACCAATAACAAAAAGAAAACGTAGGCTAAAACTAACAGAAATTTGGACTCTTACTGCTGAAATACAAACAGCAATAGAGTGGGCTAAAAAAAATCCATACTGTGATGTTGTTTTAGGACTTCCATCTTTGCAATTAAAATATGTTGCAGAAACTGTCCTAAGTCAAATGTCAATGTCGGATGAAGCTGCATGTCGAGTTCAAATAGAAATAACAACATTACATTAATTATGAAATTACCAACAATAAATAAAAAAATATTAAACGCACCATTTGTTTCTTTATACTGGAAAGACATCAACGGAACAGCCGAGTGGTTAAGTTTAAAAGATGCAGTAAATAGTAAAGTTACAATTTGTATTTCAAACGGTTGGCTTATCAAAGCTGATAAAGAATTACATATTGTTGCAGGTGATGTGAATTTTAATTCAGACGGCACTTTAGGAGACGTAGGTAACGTCACGACTATCCCAACAGTTAACGTTTTAAAAATAAAAAAGATTAAAATATGAAATATGTTTTCGATTTAGAAAGCAATGGATTATATAATGAGGTGAGTACCATTCACTGCATTGTTTTAAAGGATATAGAATCTAATAAAGTAATACAGGTAAGAGTTAATGAAGCTTTAAAATTATTATCGGAAGCAGAGTTAATCATTGGACATAACATCATTAAATATGACATTCCTGTTCTTAAAAAATTATATGGATTTAAAACTAAAGCAAAAGTTTTTGATACATTAGTTGCTACACGTCTAATTTGGTCTGACTTAACAGACTCAGATATGAAGCGTGTACATACAATAAATTATCCTAGAAATTTAGTTAATCGCCACAGCCTTAAAGCTTGGGGAATAAGATTAGGAAATTATAAGCAACAAATAGATACTGATTGGTCAGTGTTTACTCCTGAAATGCTTGAGTACTGCGTCCAGGACGTAGAAGTTACTCATACATTATATCAAAAGATTTTGGGACAGAAAATTTTGGGCCAATCGTTAGATATAGAACACGCTGTAGCCGAACTGATAAGTAGGCAAGAGATATATGGTGTGATGTTTGATAAAGAAAAAGCAACCAAACTATACGCTGAGTTATCTAGTGAACGTAACAATATCAAAAAAGAAATGGAAGAAACTTTTAAGCCTATTACTATTAAAAGAGTTTCAGAAAAAACTGGCAAACCACTGAAAGATAAAGTGGTAGAGTTTAATCCATCAAGTCGTAGACAAATAGCTGACAGATTAAAAACAAAATATGACTGGAGGCCCGTTGTATTTACGAATGATGGTTTACCAAAAGTTGATGATACAGTTTTAACTTCATTAAATTTTCCAGAAGCTAAATTACTTGCACGTTATTTTCTTTTAGAAAAACGTATTGGTATGTTAGCCGAAGGTAAACAAGCTTATTTAAAACTAGAAAAACAAGGGAGGCTACATGGAACTGTAAATACTAACAACGCAGTAACAGGTAGGGCCACTCATATGCATCCTAATTTAGGACAAGTACCCGCAGTGAGTGTCCCTTATGGTAAACAGTTTAGAGAATTATTTACTGTACCTAAAAATAAAAGTTTAGTGGGATGTGATGTAAGCGGACTCGAATTAAGACTTCTTGGCCACTATATAGCAAAGTTTGATAACGGTGATTATGCTGACGTTGTAGTTAACGGTGACATACATACTGAAAATCAAAAGTTAGCGGGTTTAGATACTCGTGACCAAAGTAAGAGGTTTCTGTATGCTTGGCTCTATGGAGCAGGCGTTTCAAAAATCGCAGAAGTAACTGGTAAGTCTAATAAAGAAGCAGCTCAAGTAAAAAAACGTTTCTTAAATAGTTTACCCGCATTAAATAAATTAATAAAACAAGTTCAACTTTCTGCTGAAAAAGGTTTCTTAATTGGTCTTGATAAAAGACATATTAAAATTCGTAATGCGTTTAGCGCACTGAACAGTTTGCTCCAAGGAGCAGGGGCCGTAGTGTGTAAACAATGGTTAATTGAATTTGATAAAGCAATCAAAGATTTTAAAGATGTTCAACAAGTACTTTGGGTACACGATGAAATACAAATTGAATGTCCGCAAGATAAAGCAGAAGAGATTGGAAAGTTAGCTGTCGAATGTATCGAACGAACTGGCAAACATTTTAATTTAAGAGTGCCTCTAACAGGCGAATACAAAATCTCAACAAATTGGAGTGGAACACATTAATGCCAAAAGCTAATAAAAAGTTTGACCTAGATTTAAAGTACGGTCAACAAAGAGAAAAACAAGTAGCTAACTTATTGATTGCAGATAAATCAAAAGTAGAAGTTAAAACAGAAAGAGACTGGTGGGCCAAGACTGGTAACATCGCAATAGAAATAGAAAGTTGGGGTAAGCCTAGCGGACTAGAAGCAACAGAAGCTGACTATTGGGTGCATATATTAGCCCACGGTAAACAAGACTTTTGCAAACTTATATTTAAAGTTTCGCAACTGAAGAAGATAGTTAAGAAGTTTTCAAAAAATACAAAAATGGTAGGTGACCATCACGCTTCTAAGTGTGTGCTTATTCCATTAGCAGAACTTTTTACACAAAAAAAATAAATCAACAAGGATAGAAATGAAAAAGACAATAATAATTGACGGGGATATTGTAGCTTATAAAGCCGCAGTACAATCCGAAGTAGATACCCATTGGGGTAATGGTTTCTGGACGCTGCATGCGGAAGAGACCCAAGGTAAATATTTAGTAGCTTCAGAAATTGAAGACACAAAAGAAAAACTAAATGCAGATAAAATAATAGTAGCGTTGACTGATAAAAACAATTTTCGAAAAGATGTTTTACCAACCTACAAGGACAATCGAAAACAAAAACGTAAACCTCTTTTATTGAGTCCATTACGTAAATTTCTAATTGAGGAATATGATGCTATAATCCTTCCTAACTTAGAAGCTGATGATGTCATGGGCATCTTGGCAACCAAACCCTCAAAGGGTGAGCAGAAAATTATCTGTTCTATTGATAAAGACCTGCGACAAATTCCAGGTCATTTATATAATGGTGAAACATTAACTAAGAACGCTCCAAAGCATTGCGATTGGTGGCACATGATTCAAACAATGACAGGTGATGCCGTTGATGGATTTTCAGGAATACCTGGTGTTGGAAAAGTAACAGCAGAGAAAATTCTTAACGATAAAAACATGTCATTAAAAAAGATGTGGGAGTTAGTAGTTAAGACTTTTGAAAAACACGGACTGTTTGAACATGACGCTTTACAACAAGCTCGTGTTGCTAAAATTCTTAGACACAAAGACTACAACATGAAAACAGGGGAGATTCATTTATGGCAGATTTAATCAAAGAGCCTCCTCATTATACGCAGCATAAAATAGAACCAATAGATTTTATTATAGCTAACAAATTGGATTTTTGTACTGGCAATGTCATTAAGTATTTACTTAGACACACTAAGAAAAACGGTGTCCAGGATTTACTGAAAGCTAAACAGTACATAGATTTTATTATTAATAAACAACTCAAAGAAACTAAATAGGAACAACATGGATTATAGCAGAGACACAAATTTAACAGAAGCAGGACTCAGAATATTAAAAGACCGTTACTTAACAGATAAAGAGCAAAGCCCTCAAGAAGCTTTTTATAGAGTAGCAAAAGTATTTTCTGATGATTCTGAAATGGCTGAAAGAATTTATAATTATGTGTCTAAGCTATGGTTCATGTTTTCTACACCTATATTAACTAACGGTGGTACTAAAAAAGGAATGCCAATTTCGTGCTTTCTTAATTATGTACCAGACAGTAGAGAAGGTTTAACAAATCATTACACAGAAAATGCATTCTTAGCTTCTGTTGGTGGAGGTATCGGAGGATACTGGGGCCATATAAGAAGTGATGGCACTGGCACATCTGGTGGTTCACAATCATCAGGTTCAATACCTTTTATGCATGTAGTGGATAGTGAAATGTTAGCATTCTCTCAAGGAAAAACTAGAAGAGGAAGCTATGCAACATACCAAGATATATCTCATCCCGAAATTGAAGAATTTCTGGAGTTACGTAAACCTAGTGGTGGTGACATTCATAGGAAGTGCCTTAACCTTCACCACGGGGTTAATATTTCTGATAAATTTATGTCTATTATCAATCAGTGTACTATTAATCCTAGTGCTAACGATGATTGGGAACTTATTGACCCACACACAGACAAAGTTATTAGAACAGTCTCAGCTAAACGATTGTGGCAAAAAATTCTTGAGACTAGGGTTGCCACTGGTGAGCCTTACCTCTCTTTTATTGACACAATACAAAAGCATTTGCCACTCAGTCAAAAGAAACTTGGATTAAAAGTACATCACTCAAATTTATGTAGTGAAATAACATTACCAACTAGTGAAGAACGTACAGCAGTTTGTTGTTTGTCTTCTCTTAACTTAGAAAAATATGATGAATGGAAAGATGACCCTAAATTTATACCTGACGTGGTTAGGTTCCTCGATAATGTATTGGAGTATTTTATTAATAATTCTCCTGATAGCCTTAGTAGGGCTAAGTATTCTGCTATGCGTGAACGTAGTATCGGACTTGGTGCTATGGGTTTTCACTCTTACCTCCAAAGTAAAAGCATACCTTTTGCAAGTGCTATAGCTAAAGGAATTAACAGAACAATTTTCTCAAAAATTAAAGAAGAGTCTTTACAAACTTCTAAAATTCTCGCAGAGGAAAGAGGTGAAGCACCTGACATGGAAGGCACTGGTTTAAGATTTGCTCATATGTTAGCTGTAGCACCTAACGCAAGTAGTAGTATTATTTGTGGTGGAACAAGTCCATCAATAGAGCCTTTACGTGCTAACGCTTACACTCAAAAAACTATGAGTGGTACTCACTTCATGCGTAATAAATTTTTAGAAAAGCTTTTAAAAGAAAAAGAAATAAACACAGATGAAACTTGGAAAAGTATTATTGCTAACAGAGGTTCAGTAAGACACTTAGAACAATTAAATGATTGGGAAAAAGATGTATTTGCAACAGCTATAGAAATAGACCAACGTTGGATTATTGATTTAGCTGCTGATAGGCAAAAGTATATTTGCCAATCACAAAGTTTAAATATTTTTGTACCTTCAGATGTTAACATTAAAGATTTACATTTATTACACCTCACTGCCTGGCAGAAAGGTATCAAGACTCTTTACTATTGTCGTTCAGAAGCAATTAAAAGAGCAGAAATCATATCAACAAAAATAGAGAGGATTGTAAGACCAGATGGTGATTCTGATTGTCTTGCTTGTGAATAATTATGGCCAAACAAAACTTTACACAATTTGTACTAAGGGAAAAACCTAAAAAAAGAATAGGGGTACATTCAAAAAGTCCTAACAAGAAAACTAAATTACAACATAACAAAAAATATAACAGACAAGGAAGAGCATGACATACAGTGGACTATTTGAAAACAAAGAAACGAAACCCCGCAAAAAACGGGCTAAAAATTTTAAGCGACCTAAGACATTAGGTTTACTCTGGCACGTGTACCACACAGTGCTAGCCGTAGAATTAGGATTAATATTAATTATAGAATTTATAGAATTGATGAGGGGAATATGAGTTTATTAAAAGGAAGAACACACTACAAACCATTTGATTATCCATGGGCTTTTGAAGCTTATGACATGCAACAAAAAATGCACTGGCTACCTAGTGAAGTACCTTTAGCTGAAGATGTTAGAGACTGGAATGAAAGATTAAGTGCTAAAGAAAAAAACCTTATATCTCAAATATTAAAATTCTTTACTCAAGGTGATGTAGATATAGCACAAGCTTATCTTGATAATTATATCCCCAAGTTTAAAGCACCTGAAATTAGAATGATGTTGTCTGCGATTGCAACAAGTGAAGCTAACCACGTACATTCTTATTCATTACTTAATGATACTATTGGTTTACCTGATAGTGAGTACCAAGCTTTTCAAGAATACAAAGCAATGTCTAATAAACATACCTATTTATTTAAAGATAAAGGTACAGGTATTGAAGGGATGGCCCGTGAATTAGCCGTCTTTTCTGCATTTGGTGAGGGCCTACAGTTGTTTGCGTCTTTTATAATGCTGCTTAACTTTCAACGCTTCGGCAAAATGAAAGGCATGTGCCAAATAGTTACCTGGTCTATTCGAGACGAAAGTCACCACGTAGAGAACATGATAAAACTATTTCATACATTGATTGATGAAAATAAAAATGTTTGGAATGATGATTTTAAGAAAACTTTATATCAAACTTGTAGAGACATGGTTGAACTTGAAGACAAATTTATAGATTTAGCTTTTAACTTAGGAGAAGTTCAGGGCCTTAAAGCTGATGATGTAAAATTATATATCAGGCATATTGCTGACAGGAGACTGCTACAACTAGGCTTAAAACCTAATTACAATCAAAAAACAAACCCATTACCTTGGCTAGATTGGGTATTAAATGGCGTAGAACATACAAATTTCTTTGAAAACAGAGCAACAGAGTATGCAAAAGGAAACTTAACAGGGGACTTATGGTCATAATTAGACCCCGTATTAGAAGGAAAACACTATGGACGACTTAAAAGACATCCAATTACCTTACACTGTGGAAGAACTTATCAATGTTTTAGATAAAATTTATCCAGAAAAAGCACCTGAGTTAAAAGACAATGAGAAAACTGTCTGGTTTAAAGCAGGTCAACGAAGTGTAGTTAATTGGCTTAAAGACTTAAAAACAAGAAGTGAAAACAATTTATTAGGAGAAGATTAATTATGTGTATGGGAAAAGCTATCAAAGCACCTCAACAAATGGTGAGAAAAGACCCTACGATAGATTTTAATGATGGAAACATTTTAGACCCTAAAGCTTCTCCAGTAGAAATTGACAAGACACCTGTGATTGCAACAAAAAAAGTTAAGAACAATGTGACAAGTCAATCTTCTAATTTAAATATAACAACAGACTATTAACAAAAGGAAACAACTATGTGTATGCCAAAGCAAGAGCCACAGCAACAAGTACAAGAAACAATTACTCCAGTTAGAAATGCAATGTCATCAGGTGATGAACTTGCGCCTACTATTGAATTGGCTTCTGAAGATTCTTTAGAGATTGCTAAGAAAAAGAAATCTAAAAAGGGTACTGCTGCAATGCAAACTGATTTAAATATCGCAAATACTAGTACTAGCGTAACACCATAATAAATGTCTGAATACGACACTGGTATGAACGTTCAAGATACAGCGGAAAGCCGATACGAAGCTTTAAGCGAAACAAAAAATCATTACCTTGATAGAGGACGTGAGTGTAGCGAGTTAACTATCCCCACTTTAATTCCTGAAAATTATCAAACACATTCAAGTGACTTTTATAGTCCCTTCCAATCAGTAGGTAGTAGAGGCGTTAACAACCTTGCTTCAAAATTACTACTTTTATTACTCCCACCAAATCAACCTTTCTTTAGACTAGCGATACAAGGCAAAGCTAAAGAACAAATAGACCAACAACCAGAATTAAAAACTTCAGTAGAAAAAGCTTTATCTCAAATTGAACGTGAAGTGATGGGTAAAATTGAATCACTAGCATTACGTGTTCCAACATTTGAATTAATTAAACATCTTATTGTAGGTGGAAATGCTTTAGCTCATATCCCTAAAAAAGGTAACATGAGAGTTTATGGTTTAAACCAATATGTATGTAAAAGAGACGGTGAAGGAAATTTATTAGAAATAGTTGTTAAAGAAAGTGTCTCTATTTTAGCTTTAGACAATGAAGTTAGAGAACAAGTTCTATCCATGATGTCTAAAGAAAAAATAAATTCAGAAACGAACTGTGATTTATATACGCATGTTTATAAACTTGATAATGGTAAATTTTATGTATGCCAAGAAACAAAAGGAATTAAAATACCTTCATCTATTGGTACATACAATTCAGATAAATTACCTTGGTTAGCTTTAAGAATGGTTAGAGTTGACGGTGAGGATTATGGACGTAGTTACGTTGAAGAGTACATTGGAGATTTAAAATCTTTAGAAGGATTATCACAATCTTTAGTAGAGTCTGCTGCTGCAAGTGCAAAAATGATTTTCATGGTAAGACCTAACTCAACCACAAAGAAAAGAGATATAGCTGTAGCACGTAATGGTGACATTATATCTGGTAGTGGGGATGATGTATCAGTCTTACAAGCAAACAAATTTTATGATTTACAAACTGTAGAAAAAGCTATCGCAAGATTAGAAGAAAGATTAGCTTATGCATTTTTATTAAACACAGCCATACAAAGACAGGCTGAACGTGTAACTGCTCAAGAGATTAGATACATGGCAAACGAATTAGAAACTGCAATGGGTGGTATATATTCTTTACTATCTCAAGAATTACAATTACCTCTAGTGCAATTACTAATGGATAGAATGGGAAGTCAAAATGAAATTCCTAAACTACCTAAAGGTTCAGTAAGACCTACAATTATAACAGGTGTAGAAGCACTTGGACGTGGTAATGACTTACAAAAATTAAGAGAGTTTGTAGCAGAGATAGGTCAGCTTGCACAAATAAATCCTCAAGTAGTTCAACTAATAAATCCACAAGATTTAATTACTAGACTAGCTACAGGACTTGGTATTGACACTGAGGGATTATTAAAATCTCAAGAACAATTACAAGCTGAACAAGAAGCTGCAATGCAACAACAACAGATGCAACAAATGCAGGATACCGCTCAAGATGTGGCTCCTAAAGTTGCTGACAACATGACAAAACCTCAAGGATAAAAAAATGGCAGAACTAGAAAGGGTTATTATACAACCCACAGAAGCAGAAGAACCAAAACCAACCTTAAAAACAGACGCTCCAGGTCAAACTGAGAGACCTGATTGGTTGCCTGAAAAATTTCAATCCGCTCAAGATTTAGCAAAAGCTTATGGTGAATTGGAAAATAAATTAGGAGAGTCTGACAATACAAAGACTCATGAAAATGAAACTAAACCTGTAACAGATAAAGAAGAAAAAGATTTATCTATTAACAAAGATGCAGAAAAAGCTGTTAAAGATGCAGGTCTTAATTTAGATACGTTACAAGAAGAGTATAATGAAGGTGGACAGTTAAACGACAAATCTTATGAAGCTTTAGAAAAAGCAGGAATACCTAAAGATTACGTTGACGCTTTTATTAAAGGCCAAGAAGCCATCGCAACACAAACTTCTAATACTTTAAAACAAGAAGTAGGTGGTGCAGAGTCGTACAATAATATGATGGCTTGGGCTGCAGATAATTTAAACGAAGCAGAAATAAATTCTTTTAACAAAACTGTTAATGGAAAAGATATGGAAGCTACACGTTTAGCAATCCAAGGTCTTAATGCACGTTTCAAAAATAATGTAGGAGACGACCCTTCATTACAATCTGCAAACAAATCTAACTCATCAAACGCAGTAGGATATAGGTCTTGGGCCGAAGTTACGGCTGCAATGAATGATGATAGATATTCAAAAGACGAAGCCTATAGAGGTGACGTTCAAAACAAACTGAAAAACAGTAGATTATAATATGGCAAAGACTGGACTTTACGCAAACATTCACAAAAAGCGTGCTAGAATCAAGGCAGGCAGTAATGAAAAGATGCGAACAGCAGGTACAAAAGGTAGGCCTACAGCAGCTCAATTTAAAAAAGCTGCTAAAACTGCCAAAGCATAGTTGTGCGACCTAACTAGGTGGCAACTGCTAACACTATCAAGTCAACTAAAGAGACCTTTCTGAGGAAAGACAATCTTGATTATGGAAACTGAATGTGAAGGCTTTCTTAAACAATAACACTTAACACAAAGGAAACAACAATATGAGTAACGCAGCTCCCGTTTCCATTGGACGAGTCAACGCTTCTGGTTCAGAAGACGCATTGTTCCTGAAAGTTTTTTCTGGTGAAGTACTTACTTCATTCGAAAGAGCATCAGTAACAGCGGGCCAAGAACAAGTTAGAAGCATTGCAAGCGGTAAGTCAAGTACCTTCCCCGTGATGGGCAGAATTTCTGCAGAATATCACGTGCCAGGTGCCGAAATTACTGGTTCCGATGTAAACCACAACGAAAAAGTAATAACAATAAACGACCTTTTAATTAGTCACGTCTTCTTGAGTAATCTAGAAGAAGCTAAGAATCACTGGTCGGTTAGAAATGCATACAGTGCTGAAATTGGCAGAGCCTTGGCTTTCCAAAAAGACACGCATGTACTTCAAACAATAGGTATAGCAGCTAAAACTACAGCAGCAAACGTTGGTGACACTTCGTACCCTACAGGTACTACTATCACTAACGCTTCGATTGCTTCAGCAACAGCGGCTACAGCAGCAAATGCAATGATTGATTCATTGTTTGATGCAGCTAAACAAATGGATGCTAACTACGTTCCAAGAGAAGGTAGAAAAGCATTTATCAGACTAGAAGAATACTACAAATTAGCAAACGCTACTAATGCAGTCAACGTTGACTTCACAGGTGGTGCTAATGGTGGACTAGCATCTGGTAAAGTAATGAAAATTGCAGGAATAGAATTAGTACCTACTCCTCAATTCGTTTCTTCAAATGTTACAGCGGTACCTGGTAAAGGTTCTGCAACACAAGGTGGTTCTTTCCCACAACTAGTAAACATGACGAATGCAGTATGTTTAGTTTCACACCCAACAGCCGTTGGAACTGTAAAACTTTTAGATTTGCAAACTGAAATGGAATACGATGTTAGAAGACAAGGAACATTAATGGTTGCTAAATATGCAATGGGTCATGGAGTTCTGAGACCAGAAGCAGCAATAGTAATTAACGAAGCGTAATTAATTTTACGTTACTTAAAGAGGGGGACACTGCCGAGAGGTATTTCCCCCTCGACTTAATCAAAAATTTATAAAAACTATGACTACACAAATATCTACAACAACTGAATTACAAGCAATAAACACTATGCTAAGTTTTATCGGTGAAAGTCCAGTATCAAGTATAACTGGAAACATTGGTACAGACGTTGCAGTCGCTAAAAATATTTTAGATGAAACTTCTATGAGTGTTCAGTCACAAGGATGGTTTTTTAATAGAGAATTAAATATAACAACTTCAAGAGATACAGCTAATAAAATACCTTTAGAAGTTAACTGTGTTCAAGTAGAAGCTTCGGCTCCTTATCAATATGTTTATCAATACACTATTAGAAACCAATACTTATATGATTTAAAAAACAAAACAGATGTCTTTACTTATGACCCTATGGTGGACAAAGTCTTAGTACAACAGTTTGAACACACACCTGAGTATGCAAGAAGATACATTGTAGTTAAAGCTGCAAGAAGATTTGCAGCAAGATATGTAGGTGCAACAGAATTAATTAAACTAGCACAATTAGATGAACAAGAAGCTCACATGGCTTTTGAACAAGCAGACTCCAGAGCAATGGATGCTAACATGCTTAATGATGATTATGACACTAGTTACATTGCTAATAGAGGGCCTAGAAGGTCAAGCAGGAACTAATTTATGGGACTAATCTCAACATCAATCCCCAATCTTATTAATGGTATTAGTCAACAAAATGCTGTTCAACGTAATGTAGGACAGGCAGAAACACAGACTAACTTCTCATCTAATATAATTGAAGGATTAACTAAAAGACCTCCAACAGAATTTGTCGCTAATCTACTTTCATCAACAGCGTTTCCAAATAATGCAGCAGTACATTGGATTAATAGAGATAGTGCAAACCAATATGTAGCTGTATTCACAAATGGTACAGTTAAAGTTTTTAATTTAGATGGTGTTGAAAAAACTGTTACTATAGGCACTGGTGGTGCTAGTTACTTAGCTACTACAGCTCCTATCAATGATTTAGCATTTACTAATATTGCAGACTATACATTTGTTGCAAATAAAACAAAAACTATAACTGAAACTTCTGCAACTACAGCAGCAAAAGTTCAAGAATATATTTCTTATGTTAAAAGTTCTCAGTATGGAAGACAGTACAGTGTTACTTTAAATCATTCTACTTGGTCATATCCAATAGAAGTTCTATTTCAAATGCCTACTGGTAATGATGCTTCAACTGATAGTGGATTTAGAGATACAGAAAAAATTGCTCACATATTATTATATGGAACAGCATCTTCACATTGGTCTTCAGGTGCAGATGGTATTGGATTTAAAACTATAAGAACTGACACAGGCGCAACTTTAAGTACATCAGAAGGATTAGCAAATTATTCTGGAATTACTGGAACGTTTACACATACACAATATGGTAACACTATTTATGGAACATGTAGTAGTGGTACGTTTGCAGTAGAAACTACAGACGGTTTTGGTAACCAAGCTATGTATGCAGTTAAAGATGCTATACAAGATTTTACAGATTTACCTTACTACGCAAAACCAGGAATGATTCTTCAAATCACTGGTGAAGAAGGTGATACACTTTCTGATTACTATGTAGAATTTAAAGCTAATGGAGTATGGAGTGAGTGTGTTGGCCCAGGAGTTAAACTTGGTTTAGACAACGCAACCATGCCTTACGCATTAATAAATAATAATAACAATACTTTTAGTTTTACACAACAAACGTATACAAACAGAGCAAGTGGTGATGATGTTACTAACTCTGCTCCAAGTTTTGTAGGTAAGAAAGTTTCTAACTTAACATTTTTCCAAAACAGATTAGGTATAATTTCAGACCAAAATCTTGTTTTATCTGAAAATGCTTCTTACTATAATTTTTATGCAACAACAGGTACAGATGTTTTAGATACTGACCCTGTTGACATTGCAGCAGCAGGAACAACAGTAAACAAACTTTACAATTCTATAGATTTTAATGAACAGCTTTTATTATTTTCAGAAGAAGCACAATACATTTTAGAAAGTTCAGGAGACTCAGTAACACCTACTACAGCAGTGTTAACTAAGACAAGTACATTCTCACATGCAACTAAAGTTTCTCCAGTCTCAGCAGGTAAATATGTTTACTTTGCACAGAATAGAAATGACAAAACAGCAGTAACAGAATATTTTGCAGATGATGATACATTAACCAATGATGGAATTGATGTAACAATAGGTGTTAGTTCGTTAATACCTGGAAACGCATACAAAATTGTATCAAACAATATTGAAGATACAATGGTAGTACTGTGTCATGATACTTTAGATGGTACTAATAATACTGCATACACACCTTCAAGTGCTGTAACCGCTACAAACGCAAGTACATTAAATATCTATAAATATTTCTGGGACTCTAATAAAAAAGTTCAATCAGCCTGGAGTACATGGAGTTTATCAAATTGTCAGATTATATCAGCAGAAGCTTATGACAGTTATTTGTATGTTTTAGTTAATGAAAACACTAATACAAAATTATTAAAAATAGATTTACGTAACCCAGATTTCTCTGCGCTATCCCACAACATTCACGTTGATTTTAGAACAGCTACCTTATCTGGAACTTATAACTCATCTACAGATTTAACAACATTCACACTTCCTTATTCTTTAAACCAAACATTAAAAGCAGTTGACGCAACAAATGGTTCAAATTTAACAATAGATAATTCAAGTTCTGGAACAACACAAAAAATTAAAGGCAACCATACTTCAGCAGTATTTGGTTCAACATATTTATCTGAGTATAAATTTTCTACTCCTTATGTAAGAGAAGATGGAGGGAGTGGTACAATTTCTGTAACATCAGGACGTTATCAAATTAGACAAGTTTCAGTTGATTATCAAAATAGTGGTTTCTTTCAAGCAGTCGTAACTCAAGAAGGTAGAAACAATGTTACTTATGAATTTAATGGAACAATTATTAACAGTGCAAGTGCGATTATTGGACAACCTAATATAACAAGTGGTACTTATAATATTCCTATTCAGTCTAGAAACACACATTATACATGCACACTTAAATCAGACTCACATTTACCAGTGCATTTTGTTTCAGCGGAATTAGAAGGCTTTTACCATAGGCGTTCACAAAGAGCTTAATGGAAAAGTACGTCAGAGTTTCTAAATCTGAGGATGCCCATGAGTTGGCCCCAAAAGTTAGACAAGAAGATTTAGATGAGATTAAAGCCTCAGATAATGCATTACCATTACAAGCTTTAACTTATCCGTTTCAACAATTAAACCATAAAACTTATTCTATAATAGGAACTGAACAAGAAGGTGTTATTGGAATGTTTGGAGTAGTGCCTAGTGATAAGAATGATTATGGTGTGGCTTGGTTATTATCCAGTCCAGAATTACTAAACCATACAATACAGTTTTTAAGAGAATGTCCTAAGTGGGTAAAAGAAATGGGACAGGATTATAAATATTTATACAATTACGTTGATGTTCGAAACGAAGTTGGAAACAAATGGTTAAAGTTTTTAGGCTTTAACTTAATTGAAACCGTTAACTACGGTTATGAAAAAAAACCATTTAATTTAATGATAAAGGAAATAAAATAATATGTGTTCACCAGAAGCAAAAATGGCATTGTCAGTTTTCAGTGCTGTTCAATCTCACAATGCTAAACAACAAGCAGCAAACGATACTGCTCGTTCAAATTTCCATGCTAAAGGTGCCGCAAGTGCAGCTTTATTTGATGACTATAGTGCAATAGATAATAATAAAATTGAAGCAGCAAAAGAAAAAGCAGCAGAGAAATTTGCACTTAAAAGAGAAAAGATTGCTGAGATGTCCAAACAACTCAATTTAAATGTTGGTAACGCTACCGCTATTTATAAAGATGTTGGAACCGATAGTGACGCAGAGTTTACAAGTGTTGACAGGGCCTTTAATCAAGACCTGTTAGCGTTTAACAGACAAGAAAATGAAGCGTATTCAGCTTACGCAAATACAATAAACAATCTTCCTATACCACAACACCCAAGTCAAATGGCGTTAGCTATAGATATTGCAAGTGCAGGTGCAGATTATGGAAGTAATTCAGATAGAAAATATTTTAATAAGGATAAAGCATAATGGCATACAAATCACAGGTTAAATCAGTTGGTTACCAAAGAACATCAGTAGGCAGACAAAGAACATCACCAACTAATGAGTTATCTCAAATAGCTGAATCTTTAAAAGGTTTTAATAAATCATTTGATAAATTTACAGCTAATTATAAAGATGAACAACAGAATGACGCTCAACTAGTTTTTGATACTTTAAAAACTCAAGGTATAACTGACCCTGAAGAAATTAAAAAACTTATTGATAAAGGTGACCCTAGAGTAGCCAATTTAAAAGGCTACTACACAAAAGCTATTGTTGATTCTAACTTTGGATTAGCACACGCTATTGAAGATTTTAATAATATAAATTTACAAGTAGCAGATATAACTGGTGGTGATGAGAATGGTGATGCCATGGCTAATCTTGATGTTAATAAACTACTTCAAACAGATGAAGGAAGTCCTTTAAGAGATTTAGACAACCAATCAAAGTCTTATAATCGTACATACACAGAGTCTTTAAATAAAATGAGATTAGAGTTAGACTCAAAAGTATCTGTAGCAAAAGGTTTACAATTAAACAGAGCTACCAACGCAGCATCTTTTCAAATTATAGCAAAAGCTTGGGAACAAGGTGGAGCCTGGGTAGATAATAGTAATCTTAAAAGAGATAAAAATAACCAAACTGATGAAATGGAAACTAAGGGTGAGTCTATTTATCATTCTTCTACTAGAACTAAAGATTTAGAACAATTAAGAAACGATAAAGTTGTTGGTGAAAAATTTATTAATAAAGATGAATGGAACAAACAAGTTTTAAATTATTTTGAACAAAGAGTAGAGTTACAATCAACAGCTCTGATAACTGACCCACAAGAATTTACAGACATTGTAACATATCTTACAATGAAAAGAGGTAAAGATGGTTCACTTCCTTCTTATCTAAGAACTCCCCAAACACAAGAACAAGCAACAAATATTATAAAATCTATTAAAGGAAAAGTAGCTACTTCTAGTAAATTAGCTATTGCTGTTGATTTAATTTCTAAAGGACATGCTTATAAAAAAGATGAAACAACTTATACAGATTCAAGCGGTAATATTAAAATTGGATTAAGCACAGAAGACCTAAATAACGCTATTGTTACTTGGGAAAAAACTTTAGTAGAACCTCACATAAACAAAATGGTTGCTAATGGAGACGTTCCAAAAGATTTAGCTGAATTTACAAAATTTCAAATAACACAAAAAATGTTAGACGCTAATGGTATTCAACACCCTACTTGGAAAAATGAAATTACAATGGGTTTTGATTCTATTAATGTTATTAAATCAGTAGGAAATGATGACACGCTTGACCCTACTGGAATTGATATTTTTCAAAGAGGTTTTAAAAGATACCAACAGTTAAGAACTATTTATGGAGAAAATGTTCCTACAAAATATGCTTCAACTGACGCTTCTTCTTTTTATGAAATTGTAAACAACCTTACTAGAAATACAAACATGGGTGAAGAAAGAGCAATTATGAAAGCCTATGAAGCTATCAACAATCCAACACTTGCATACGCAGACCTCAAAGTTACTAAGTCAGACATCTATGATGATGTTCAAGGTGAGTTTGATAAATGGTTTGATGAAGGTATTCCATGGTTTGAAGGACTTTTATTTACAAATAAAGAAGATATGCCTGACTGGGCCAAAGCAATAACAAGAGATAGTCCTGGGTTTGATTGGGATGATGTTGACATGTCTTTAGTACAACAAAGAGCAACCATGACAGCAGCTACAATGATGTCAGCAGGTATGAAAAAAGAAGACGCTATTAAATTTGGAATTAACGAAGTAGTTTCAAGACACACTTTAGTAGATGGAGTTCTTGTAAATAATTCATCTTTTCCTTTAGCTGACTCAAAAATTTTAACAGAGAAAAGCCAATTAATTGCTAAGAAATTTGAAAATGTTTGGATGCAAAAATACAAAGAAGATGGCAAATTAGAAGGTTGGTTTAATGAAGGTGATATTCCTTTGGTTGCAGATAGAAAAGGGGATTTAAAACACTACGCAGAAGATTTAGTAGTACGTCCTTTTAAAAGTGGCTTGTTAGTATTAACAGATAAAGGTTCTCAATTACCAGTTCTAACACCTAATGGAGATTTTGTAATTATTTCAACAGGAGATTTTACAGACGGTTCTATTGATGAGCTAATGAAAAAAGATAAAGATTTTAAAATATTAAATGAAAATGCAGTTAACCAAAAAAATCTTTTATTAATTGAACAGATAAAGGTGAATAAAAAATGAACGAAGAATTAATAAATAAAATTTTAGAAGGTATAGCTAAAGATGAAGGTACAGAAGGAAGAGCCGTTGCTTTAGAAGGTGGTGGAAGTACTAGAGGTTATGGAATTACAACTATAGCAGAAGGTTTAAAAAAAGCTTTAAGTTTTAGTAATCTTAATGCTGATGAAATGTCAGATAAAGATTTAGCAAGACAGATTGTTATTTATAACATTGGTGAAATGAAAAAAGACATGGGTGAAGAGACCTGGAATAACTTACCAGACCAAATGAAAATTGTTGCTTCAGACCAATATTATAATTCTGGAAAATTATTTGATGGATTTAAAGAAGATTTAATTAGTGGAAACTATGAAAATGCATTAAAAAATACTTTAGATATTATCTCTGCTAACGACCCTACGACAGGCACAAACGGTGTCATGACTGGTTTAATTAACAGAAGAGTTAGTAAGTACAATGAAGCTGCTGAAGCTTTAGGATTTAATCAGATAACTAATTTTACAACAGGAAATTCTGTAGAAGAAGGAAAACAAACTGCTGTTACTTATAATTATAATAACAGTGAGCCTTTTATAGTTAACACTATTTCAGGCATGCACAGTCAGTCGCTAAAAAAAACTGACATAAGCATAGAAGCTCAAAACGCTATAAGTAACGTCATAGAGTCTGACCCAGAATATAAAGAAATAGCTAATACAGTTCTTAATCAACAAGGAACTCCAATAGGAGAAGTTGTAGGCAATGTTGTAGATACAGCAGGGGAATTTATTAACAATGCACAAGAATCTATTCAGAAAAGTGACGAAAATGCTAGGATGATACCTAAGATTGTTGAAGGCAGTAATCAAATAAATGATGAAGCTGATAAAGCGCAAGAGAACTACGACATGCAATCAGCTAATGAGTTTATAAATAATATTGAAGAACCGCAGTTATGGGATTTAGATTTTAAACAACCTTATGACCAAGAAGATTTAGACCAAATTAATGATGTAAATTTTAAAAGACAACAAGATTTAAAAAAGAAATATACTTTAGGTGATGCTACAGCAGGTGCTTATGAATCTGAAACAATAGAAGCTAATCTTTACAAACAATTTAATGCTGAAAAATTAGCACCAGATTCAAGTTTTCAATTAACTCAAGAAAAACTAGATGCGTTCGCTTTAGATTTACCTGATGATTTTAGAGATGAGTTTGCACACGCTCACAGTGATGCACATGCTCAACAAATTAGACAACAACTTTTATCACATTTAGAACTTGAAGATAAAATATATTCACAAGGAAGAGCAAAAGGAACCATGTTAAGATTAATGGCTGCTTTTACTGACCCCGCTGCTTGGGCAGCAATTATAGCAACAGATGGAATATTAGCTCCAGTTATAGCTATACAAAAATCTGTAAGGGCCTACAGAATGTTAAGAAAAGGATTTGCAGGTGCAGTTTCTATTGGAGGTATTGAAAGCTATTTAGCAACACAAAGACCTGACTATGATATAGATGATGTTATGCATGGTGTCTTAGCAGGTGCATTTCTTGGAAGTTTATTTGGGATAAGAACTCCTAAAATTAAATCAAACAGTTTTACAAAAAAATTTAAAGATGCAGCAGATGAGTCTGACACTAAACTTATCAGAGATGACGGAGGATTTACTCCTACTGGTGGTGGTGGAAAAAATACACCTCCTAAAATATTTAATAAAGGAGACACAGTACTTATTAATAATAAAGGTGGTACAGGAATTATAGTTGGCTTTAATAAAACTTCTAGAAAATTAGGAAACATGAATGACAATTATGTTATTAAAATAGATAACAAATCAAAAGTGTCTTCAACTCAAAACGATAACATGGTTCTAAGTAGAGAAATTGTAGATGAACTAAATATTAAAAATAATCAAAGCAGAAGCGCAGACCTTGTACCTGGGCCTAATAACCCAAACCCATTGAAACCAAATGGTGAAAGAACATTTGATTGGTATGACCCTAATTATGATTTAGCGTTACACACAACAAAAAGACCAGATGGAAGATTTGAAATTAAAATGATTGAAAACCAAACAGGAAAACCAGACGAATTAATTATGCAAGTTAATAAAGATGGAACTGTAGAAATAAGGAAATGTTTATAATGGCAAGAAAAATATGTAGTTGGAAAGACGCAATACCTGAAAATGTATTTGAAGATAAAGCAACCGCTAACGAATATGTTAGAGGCAGAATGGCAGAATTTAATATTCTACGTGACGCTGATATGACACCAGAAACTTGGGCAAGAGCAGTAAGATTTGATTTCTTTGCAGCAATGGCTTCAACCATGAGTAACAAAATGAGAAAAATGGGAAGTCTTTTAGTTAGAGATTCTACTCCAAAAAAAGGCGTAACTAATTACACAAGACCTGTAACTGCTTCAGAAGTTAAAGACATGAATGTAGACAGAATGATGGTTTTATATCATGTACCTCATACAAATTTCTTAAAAAAATGGTTAATAGAACAAAAGAAATTAGGAAGACATAACTGGAATGGTGCAAATAATAATAAAGTAAGAAAAGAATTTAATGATTTAGTAGGTAGAGCAATACGTGGAGAAACGATTGCTTTAAATGAATTAGGATATGTAGGTAAAGAAAGCCAAGAATTAATTGCTAAAATGGCAAAAGTTCAAAGTAATTTACTAAATGAGCAACTTCAAATGCTTAAAATTACAGGTGTAGAAGGTGCTGAAAATATTGTAGATAATTTTAATTATTTAACAAGAGTTCATAATCCACAAAAATATCAAAAAATATTATCTGACCCTAGTAAAGGCCCACAGTATCTTAAAACGTTTTTAGTAAATGCCATGGACGATACAATGGTTAAAGGCTCTAAACAAAAACCATTAACAGCAGCTCAAAAAATGACAATAGCAGAAAATTTAGTAACTATTGTTCAACGTTCAAATTTTCAAAGAGGTGGTGTTAATTTAGATTTTATCATGACTAGTATGCAGAAACGTGAAACTTTTAGACGTACAATGCAAGACCATACTGATATGAAACCTGAAGAAATAGACAATTTAATTAATAAAATGTTTAAAGTTCCTCCTGGAACAACAGGTGCTAGCTCATCTTATTTACAAAGAAGAATTAAATTTAATGAAGGACATACTGACGGTAGAACAAACTTTTCTGATTTATTAGAAAACAATGCTGAAGCTTTATTTATGAATTATACCAACAGTGCAATGGGGGATATGGCTCTTGCTTATAAAGGTATAAAATCTAGAGGCGATTTTGCAAGATTGAGACAAGAAATTGTAGACGATTATTCTGCTGCAACTATTAATTCTGGTAAACTTAAAAAATGGCAAATGGATAATGAATTAGATGCTATGGATATGGCTTATAGTTATATCAAAGGTCAGCCACTTGCACCAAACCCTAGCGGTTTAGGCCCTACAGCAGGTAGATTTATTCGTAAATTAAATTATTCAAGAGTAATGAACCAAGTAGGTTTTGCTAACATGTCTGAAATGGGTAACCTTACAGGTTTAATTGGTTGGAGAGCAACATTAAAAAATGTACCTGAAATAAGACGTATGATGAAACGTTTAGAAAATGGAGAACGTGTAGATGATTTTATTCGAGAAATAGATTACACTCTTGGTGGCATTGGTAACCACTCAATCATTCAACAAGTTACAAATAGATTAGATGATTTTGGAAGCAATATGTCGGACGATTTAGTAACAACTGCTGAAAATAAATTAGACCAATTAAACAGATTTACAAATACTTATTCTGGACAATTTTCAAGTACATCGGCAATGCAAATTGTTACTGTATCCGAAATGACTCAGATATTTGGTAAATGGGCTGTAGGTAAAGGAAGCCATCCTTTTGCTAAACTTAGATTTGGTAAAAATAGAATGTCTGATGACCAGATGAGAGCAAGAATGGATGATTTAGGGATTAGTCCTACAATGTTAGAAAAGATTTCTAACGAATTTAAAAGTCATACATCATGGACTAAGGGAGAACTTGGTACAAGAATTTCAAAAACTAACTTTGATAGATGGTCTAATGAAACTAGAGCAGTTTATATTATGGCTATGAGAAGATTAGCACATAGAACAGTTCAACAAGCAGATATAGGTGAGAAAGCATATTTTGGATATTTAAAAGAATTTGGAATGAATGCAGATGGACACCTTGGACAAATTGCTTATCAATTTAGAAGTTTCATGTTTTCATCATGGGGTAAACAATTCCTATATGGTTTAAAAATGAGAGACGCTATTGTGTTTGACCAGTTTATGAACTCAATGCTTTGGGGTAGTTTAATGTTTACAGCGCAAACTTCACTAGCAGGTTTAGCTCATCCAAACCAAAAAGAATTCTATGAAAGAAGATTAAATCCAGAAACAATCGCTAAAGCAGGATTTCAAAGAGCTGCTTTTGCTTCATTGCTTCCTGTAGGTGCTAATTTATTAGGTTCAATGTATACAGACAATCCTATCTTTGGATACAGAACAAGTGGCTTAGACACCAATATTATTACTGGTAACCCCACTTATTCATTAATATTTCAAAAATTAATACCAACAATGAAGGCAGTATCACAAAGTACTTTTAATCCCGAAAGAACATTTTCTCAATCAGACGGAAATAAAGCTATCGGAATATTGCCATTTTATAATTTAATAGGTTTACAGCAATTTTTAAGAGCAATAGCAGGTGAATTGCCTGAAAACCGACAACAATAAGACCCCATATTAGAAGCTAAACACAAGGAGATTAATGGCTAATTCATTTGTAAGATATACAGGTAATGGCTCTACAACTGCTTATTCTATATCATATTCATATAGAGATGCCGCAGATTTGATTGTCACTATTAACGGTGCCGCTACAACATCTTACACTTTAAACGGTGCAGGTAGCACATTAACTTTTGACACTGCTCCCGCCAATGCGAGTGCTATTGAAATTCGTAGAAAGACTTCACAAACTTCCAGATTAACAGATTACGCAGCAGGCTCAGTTCTTACTGAAAATGATTTAGATACAGATAGTGAACAGGCATTCTTTATGTCACAAGAAGCTATTGATGATGCTAATGATGTAATTTCATTAGACAATGCAGATTTCCAATGGGATACT
>Ga0070747_1000127_pt1 | contig 35657 bp, 81 predicted proteins | sample VirMetDEL_Mar_31_FD_77321 | JGI IMG/M metagenome (GOLD analysis project Ga0070747, IMG submission 77321) | Aqueous microbial communities from the Delaware River and Bay under freshwater to marine salinity gradient to study organic matter... | ecosystem: Environmental > Aquatic > Marine > Coastal... | reverse complement strand
TATTTCTTTAGTAGTTCTTTCATAACTTCTCGATTTCTTGGTTAAATTAATGTATGACAATGATGGCATAAATCATTGATGCCGTTTTGATAGAAATATTTACCACAATTCATGCAACTTTCTATTCCCTCATCTTCGTCTGTTAATTCTTTTCCGTTTAAGTCTTTCATATAAATTGTTTTCATATTAATTTTAATGCTTCTTCGTAAGTATCTATTCATAAGTTTTCTTTAATCCAATCTATACTCCAAGACTTTGCATCTTTACCTCTCATAGTAGTTGTGTCTATAATATGCTTATTCATAGCTTTCATAGCTTCTACTAACTGCTTTTCAGTATACATCTTCTCTTTCACAGAAGTAATATTAACAGTATTGTCTTGGTTTAGTTTGAGTTTAAGACTATATTCATCTTTAGTTAAATCAACATTAAATATGTATTCATACTCAACCTCAAACTCTCCATCAGGATTAACAACAAATTCTTCTAAGAATGATTGTTGTACTTGAGGGATATTCTTGAATGGAGTATCTTGAAATTTACTTCCTGTTGCTCTATCAAAATCAATAATAGTAAGCTTAGGGTCAGTAGTTGCTATTATTTTATTACAATGTTTAGGATTTAGAAATACTCCTTCTATATCAGTTTCAAGTGTAAAATCTCCAAAGTATAGTACATCAGTAGTTATTATTTTATAAACTTTATTATTACATATAACATAACCGCCTTTTTTAATAGGCTCTACATCTTGTGATACAGTAACATACACATAACTATTGTTTCTAATACCACAAAATAAGTTTCTCATTTGATATGAATGTGCTTGATTTTCTGATTTAGTAACCCATTCTAAATTTTGTACACAATCATTTGTTTGGTCAAAATCTATATGATTAACATCAGGTTTATTTTCTGGGTTAGATAGAAAAGTTAAAGCAATTAATCTACACACTCCCTTAATAGTAGTTTTACCATCAACAGTTAATCCTACTCTATATCTTCCTTTTACAAGTGATTTTGTAAGAAGTATTTCTTCTTTAATATAAGATTTATCTACTCCTTGCGAGTGTCTAGTAACTTTTCTTTTTAAAGATTTAATATTTCCATAATTACTAGCTTGATATTTACCTTCATATCCAGGTATATCTTTCCAAATCAATGGTATTGGTTGTTTCATTATTTCTCTACAAATTTAGCGAAGTATTCAATTTTCAATTTATCTCTTTCGAGTAGTTTGGTTGTGACATATTTTTCTTCGCTAATTAGTTCTATTTTTTTTCTATGGAACATTTCTATTTTTTCCTCATTGGATTTGGTAAATCCTTCTTGAACATGTCCTCTATATCTTTCCAAATCCCTTGGATATAATTCATCTACTCTTACATATATTTTATCACCTAATTTGAAGGGGTTAGCATATACGTCATACATACAAATAACTTCTTCATCGTTTCCATTGATTGTAATCCATACTGACACATCAATTGCTGAGCGTTGGCTACGATAGATATCGGCTAGTTTATCGTTAAGATTTTTATATTTAATATCGTCCATTATTTATTATGCATATTTTTTGCTGAGTCTTCCATAATGATAAATGTTGGAATCCCAATGATTAATGTTATGAATGCTATTGGTCCAGCTATTGTTCTTGATTCTGGCAAACCACCAAAAACTGCAATAGTTAAAATTGCGAAGCTAACCACACAGATAATGAACCATAGTGTCATTAATATAAATTTTAAGTCTTTCATATTACAAATATAATAAATTTATTTGGTTCCACCAAAATATTCTTTATATAATTTTAAAGATTAGGGGTTTCCTTTCTTATTTTTTTCTTCAGGTTCTGTATATTCAGGCGTTAGTAATAATGCCCAAAGTGGTACTGCACTATTTGTGTGGTAACAAACGAATCCAATTAGTGCAAAAAATGCTACGTATATTATTGATAATCCTATATATTTCATACTACTATAAATTGATTATCCTCATTCGGATAAAATTCTAAACCTTCATTAACATTTGAAATAACGCAGTCGTCTTCAACTCCTGTAACTTTAAATGTATAAAAATCAAATCCACCACATTTATCATCTTCAGAATAAACAACTACATTACCTACTTGCATTTCGTCTAAATCTATTGCTCTCATAATCTTATTTTTAATGTATAAATTCGTTATTATTATTATTAAAATTAGTTCTAATTTGCACTGGATTTTCGAATGGGCAATCAAACCCTAAATCTTGATTCCAGAAGTTTCCATCTGAATCTTCGTATTCAACGAAGTAAACTCGATTATCTGGTTCAAAAGTAAAAACATAATCTTTTACAGATTCATCATTTTGTTTGATTCTAAATTTCTTTTGGACCAGATTATTATCTTTAAATTTTTGTTGTAAAGTTGACCCTTTAGACGTTACTGATTGGGTGAGGTTATTATCTTTATCGTATTGATTTGCCACCCAGAAGTTTTCTGTTTTACTTCTAAATGGATATTGTTGTTCACCTAGATAGTTATGATAAACGCTAGTTAGGAGTGAATAGACTAATGGTTCTTGACTATCAGTTTTAAATTCATAGTCAAAGGCTTTTATAAAGATTCTATTTTCGATACATCTACCTAAGTCATCATAGATAAATTGCACGAGTCTATTCATATTATTATCGATAATATTTTCACTACCATTAGAATTTAGTTTTATATAAATCAAATCACCATCAACTTCTAATTTATCATAATATTTAAGTTTGGCAATAATTAAATATGTTTTATCTTCGTTCTCGTTCATCTAATTCTTTTTGTAGGTTATTTATTTGTTCTTTTAAATCTTGAATAATATATCTTTGTTTTATGATATGTTCTTTAAAATCCACATTTAATTCTAACAATGCATTATATTCTTGGATATTTTCTTTAAGTTCATCATTTTCAATTTTAAGACGTTTATTATCTTTTGCTATGGTTGATTTATCCATAGACATAATTTTGGTTAAGCGTCTATTTTCAAATAGAAGTTTATCTAATTCATCATTCAAGTAGTTCTTATTGCTTATAGCATTAAGGTTACTTACTGAACGTTCACCTACATTATATTTCGCCATTATTTTTTTAGTTTTTTATTCCATTGGAGTTCACCATCAATTTCCATCCATTTAGCGGCACCAAATGGTACAACATTACCACCGCAGAAGTTACAAGGTTTACTTGGATGTTGGTCCTCATATAAGGCAATCATAGTACAATCATCACATTTGGTGATTAAATCATATTCACCACCATATCCATGATATTTAGGTTCAAGGTGGTAAGATTTTTGTTTAATTTTAGATGCTTTATTTGGTATTAAACCCTTGAAGTCTTCGATTGATTGTTCAACGTGGTTAATTTTCTTTGGTTTATTCTTAGGATGTGTAAAAATCATTTTTACTAATGGATATGTAAAATATCCTACTACAAACATTATTGCATACATTATAATCATAATCCTTTTGATTTTAGAAATTTAATTAAAGTTCCCGAATATATTTCAAACCCTATCCTTAAATTAAGAACTTCATTAATAGATAAACAAGGCTTATTCATTAAAATATATTTTTTAGCAGCTTCTTCAGTTGAAAATCTACGTTTATTAGATGGTCTATTATAATTAAATCCTTTAATTGCTATTTCCTCATAACAACCAAAAGTAGAGTTGGTGTAGAAATACATATCATTTTCAAATATATTAACACCATCTTCTGTTGTGAATAATGGGAATTTAGAATGTTCTATTTTGGTTATTGATACATGACCATTACCTGTACATTTTCCATTACATAGTAATTTATCGCCATTACAATCAAAATAAAATTCATCAATAATAAAAGAACCATCGTGTTGTAATTTAGATATTCTTACTCTATCACCAATATTAAATACTTCACCATCAGATAATCTTCTAACTGAATGGATTATAATATGGTCATTTGCTTTATGTGATAATATTTCAGCAGAACAGCCAGTATTACCATAAGAATTTTGTCCTTCTCTTTTTGTTAATATACAATTTTCATCTGTGTCTGTAAAAGCTAATATCTCATAATCTTTTTCAACAACTTCTTCCCAAAACTCAGGGTAATTTTCAACTTCTCTGTATGGAACTATATAGTCATTAGCTGTTTTATAATTATGATAATTTTTATCATCTTTATCTATATTTTCACGAGATTCTCTATATAAAGATGCTGTAATACCCACATCTACATAATCACCTAATGAAGGATACCATTGAATTAATTTATATTTTTTCATAACATTATTTTTCTACCCAGACAATTTCTTTTGTTGCTGGACCACAATTAAGGGCTTCAGTTAGTTTCTCTTTAAATTCTCTTTCGGTGACATCTCTATATTCTTGAGATTCATTATCAAAGTCCATGACCATTTTAAAATACTCAAGGATTGATGTATCCATTTTTACTATTTGTGTTGGCTTTCCCATTATAAGTTATTTTTAATAAATTCTTCATCATCCCATTCTGGGGTTGCTATTGCAGTTGTTGCGCTTTCAATCCCATCATAATCTATGTTATCACTAATAAAGTCAGAATGTTTTCTTATGATTGACTTAACTTCTTTTATTGAATATAATTTATTCTTACTCATAATTTAATTTTATTAATTAGTTTTGAATTTTGTTGGTGTATTAACCAATGTTGAAATTTCTCATACCATTTGAAGTCATGGGCTTCATATACATGTATACTATAATCAAACTCTTGTAGTTTAAGGATATCATCTTTGGTGAACCATTGCCAAAGGTTATCCATTTCATCAGTTGCTGATAGGTAACCAACGACTTCTTCATCGTAATCCATTAACAACTCGTTATTCAAATAGAAGTCGAATTTGTTATGAATTAGTCCAGTGAATTCACCTTGATGATTATACCATAAACCCTGATTGGTTTTAATATTAGATACTCTATAAAATATTCTACTTTCCATCTTGTATTTCTTTTACTTCTAAATTATTAACAGCCCACTCATAGACATCATCTCTCCATGGTGTGTCAGACATACCCCAACTATAAGAAGCGTCTCTTAAACCTTCTGGCATTGTTATCACAAGTAATTGTTCCAATTCTGGTCTTGAGTATGATATATTGGTTGCGTTGATTAATGTATCATGAAGATGGTCCCAATCATTATCATCATGTTCAAACCTAGCTTTATAGACTTGATAAATCATATTAATAAGGGTATCTATAAGTTCAGTTTCACCCATTGATAAATGGTCCATAACCCTTTGGATTTCAGCTTTAGTAATCATTAGATTTAATGGTGAATCATTTAACAAAAGGTAATATGTTGTTCCTTTATGTAATTTAACATTTATTATTAAATGTGTTACATTTCTAAGAGTTTGCTTAAACTCTTCAATTAATTTGAATTTTTCCAAGACTTTATAATTTTTCACTTAATTGTTTTTCTAAATCGTTTAACAGTTTAACGTACTCTAAGATATTTTTTGTTTTATCGCTTAGTTTCATAATGTAAAGATAAAAAAAATATTTGGGATTACCAAATATTTAATGATTATTTTTATATAAGTGAATATACTCTTTTTTGTAGGTAATTGTTCCACTATCATAATAATGAAAATGATGTGGGTTAATCATTCTATTTTCTAGGTATGCTTCATCAACATCTCGATATCCTAATTCTGTATATGTTTTCATAATGTAATTTCAATCCACGCTGCTGTGGTAGGTGTGTTGGGTTCGACTTCTGTTAGGCCTTTATCAATTTGAATGTAGCAATCTTTTTCTTCTGTTATCTCATTGAATTTCTTATCAGATACTTTCAATACGATGATATCACAATCTTTAGGAGTTGGACCTAGATTCTTAACTGCGTGTGCTACCTGAGCGGCAAGTTTGCCTTCGGTCATTTTTAAATTTTTTCTGTATATTACTTTGATTCTCATGTTTATTCTTTGTCGAAGAACTCAGTAAATAAAGCTATAAGTACTATTACAGCTATAATGAAGCTACCAATCATTCCAAGTAGTTCTTTAATTTGCTCAAATGTTAATTCTTCCATTGATTTACTTTATCTTTAATAATTAATCCGATTCCAATCCAATAATATTTAATGGTTCCCAATATTCCACCAGCAACTGCCCCACCAAATATTAAATCTAGTAAATCGACATGTGAATTAGTATCACCACAAGTTCCTATTACGTGTAGAATTGCATCCATTATTTATGTTTAAGGTATAAGCTATATAATTTTGTAGTAGAAAATTTCATCAGTTCTGATTCAACCCAATCCCAATTTTCATTCCATTGGTTGCCAGAAAATTTCATAAGACCTTTTTTGGTATAAGCATCACATTCACTCATTGACTCAGGTTTAACGGAATTCAATAAGTTAATTAAATCTTCTTTATTTAAATCTAGTTTCATATTATTTTAATTCGTCTGGTCTATTTTTCAAAAAGCCCAAATCTTCGTTAATAATTTTATTTTCTAATGTTTCCATATAGTCGTCACCGAATCTTTCATGGATTTCACTAACCATTGAGACCAATCCATTTTCTATTAGTTCTGGTTCATATTCTAACCCTTCGATTTTAAATTCAAATCCTAGATTATTTAATCGTTCAGCTTCTAAGAATAGAGCTTTTTGGTATCTAGTATTTCTATATAAACTTATTAAAAGTTCATCTTTCAATTGCATGGTAAGAACGTCAACGTTATCTGTAAAGGTACGTTGACGTTCCTTATCATACATTACTGCTTGTATTTTAACCATATATGTCTATTTCTTTAGCATCCTTATACGCTCTTGTAATTTCATCATCACTAGGAACTTTGGTTGATGGTGGTAATGGCATATCAAATTTACCACCTCTCTTATTACCAAATAACCAAACAAATAGTGAGCCGATTCCATATATTAATAACCACACTAAATTAAATGCTAACTGTAATATTAAGCCTATGACACCAAAGAAGTTTCTCATTGACCCATTACCTTTGAATGAAGCACTTCTAAATGCTTTAGTCCAATGTTCAGCCTCTAAACTATATCTAGTAAGAGTGGTGGAGCTATTATCATTCGGTCTCCAATTAAAATTCTGTCTTTCGCCTTGAGTGTTCATAGTATTAATATTTAAATGTTATATACAAATATACGAAATATTTGTGACATTTCCAAATTATTTGGAGTAAATCTTAGTCAATTCTTTTACACATTTCATCAAAGCAATCAAATATGATTTTTAACCATTATTTTTTACGTTTTATAATTGGTTCAACTTGAATTAAGAAGTCTCTAATTGCTGCATTGATAGTTTTCAAATCTTCTTTAGAAAGCTTCTGTGTACCTTTATAACGGTCAGACACACCTTTTTGTGCTAAATTACTTTGCGTAGCGTAAAGCTTTGCCAAATTAAGCATAGTGCGTTGTAATGGTAATACAAGACCACCTTGTTTAATGATATCCTTTTGGATTTGAGTTTTACCGTATCTACGTGGGGTTTTTTCTTCTTTAACATTCTGGTAAGTCTCAAGCAAATCTTCTTTATTCATAATAACTTGAAACATATCTTTTAAGAAGTCAATAGTTTCTTCAGCTAATAAATTTGCTTTTGCGGCTTGTGATAATTCACTTGGGTTATACTTTTTCTTAAACTTATTCTCATAGACTTTTTGTAGCATTGTGTCTTTTGAAATAGTTCCTACTGTTTTAATTGCGTTAAATTCTAAAGTTTCCATAAATATAGTTTTTAAATTATTATGGTACAAATATAAGAAGAATATTTGACACTACCAAATTTTAACCTGGTTATTTTTAAATTGACTCAATTAACCTCCAATATTTTGGGTCGTCACAAATAAGACCATAGTCACAGTTTTCACCATCAGTAGCAAACCCTTCCCCAAAATATCCGTTCCCACCAGCTATACCAGCCATCATACATGTTCTATTTTCTAGATACATTAGGGTTCCTTCTGCTTCAACACCATCATTACTAAATTCTACATGGTCACCTATTTTTGGTTTCACGTCACTTGTTAAATTCCATTTTTCAATTAAACAAATTTGTTTAATAAGGAAATTTTTATAGTTAAGATTATTTTTTTCCATATAGTACCAGAGTCTAGAAGCGTTTGAATTACCTTCCCAGCTAGTTCCGCACCACACTTTAACCTTCTTTTTTAATTTTCTAGGTATTCTAATATCATAATAGAAAGGTGATATTCTTTTAGGTGCGGTGAAGTGTTTATTTAAATTTTCTTTTTTCATATCACTTGTTTAATGGTCTTTATTAAAGTTTGATAAAAACATTTCACCATATTCAGAACGTTGTAAGTAATAAATTTACTTTAGCTTATCTATAAAAGATTGTGCTGCTCGTTTGGTCTTGGTTTTCGAGCTAGAGTATTTTGCTAACCACAAAGCGTAGTTATAATCATTATCTACCACCGCCCCAAAAAATCCATAAAGCTAAATAGGCTAATAATTTAACCAGTGCATATATTCCAAGTATAACCAATACTATAAAGGCTATTGTTTCTAAAAAGTTGTAAGTCCAAGTTATTTCCATTTTAATAATTTTTTAATTTTGTGGTAAGGTACTTCACATATACCCTGAGTTATGCACCATAATCCATTCCGTAATCAGGAAGTTCTTTTGGTTCGATAGTTCCGCCCTCTAATATTGCTATAAGACATCCAAACTGTTCAACACCATCTTCGCCAATTTTATACATATCACTTTTAAATTGATTTTCGTGTTTATAGCAATACTCAATCGCTTCTTCTACTGTCATTTTTTCAAACATAATATTAAAATTTACGGTGCATAACATTGTATATAGTTAATGCGCCAATGAGTGTTGGTGCTTAATTCAATCGTTTGTGGTAGGCGCACTAACCTTATACTTACCGTTATAATTAATGATTTGGTGAATGGTACGTTTCAACCGCAGTTATAGTTTCATCCACTTAAAGCCACTATTCCCGTAGTCTGTATACGCTCGAATGTATATGTGGTCTAACATAAGCAACCATTTGGTGCTTCTTTTATCACCAAATCAAAAATTATAATAACAAATATACAAAAAAAAAATGAAACCCACAAGGATTTCATTTTTTTTCTTTTGACCTATTAATAATCTCTTGAATTATTTCATCATGTTTGTTGAGAATCTCAACGTATCGTTTTTTGGTTTTCTCCATACTTCTTTCCATTGCAGTAATGAAAGATTCTAAGAGCGTATGGTTAACTTTTGCTTCCCTTCTGGTATATAAGATGTCTTTTAGTTTCATCATCATTATATGTGACTCTGACATATAATCGATTTCAGTACCTTCAATATTGTGATAATGATTTGATAATTCCCTATCTATGCTTGATAATTCTTCTTTAGACTTGTCTTTTAATACTTGAAGTTCATCAAAGGTTTTATGTATTAGTTCTATCTTTTCCTTGATTTCCTTAGTTTTATCCCTTCTATTCAATTTACTTCCCTTGTCTACCGATTGTATTAGTTATTGTAGATGATAAACCCATTAGAATCTTTTCAATTTGACCAACTTCATCCTCATTAAATGAATAAGCACCACCTTCATCATTAGTGAGTTTATTTAATTTTTTTCTAAATTTAGACCTATTAGTAGCCTCACTATTACCAGTCCAATCTTCACCAGTCATTTTACGTACAACCGCAGCATGATTTATAACATCATTACCCACTAATAACTTTGTGATTTTCTCAGTTTTATTTTCTTTTGCAGCATCACCAGAACTTTTTACCTTTTGAATAGGGGATTGATGAGATTTAATACCATATTCTTCTATGGTATTTTCTCTAAGCATATTTTTAATATCTTCTTTTTTCATTTTGAATAACTTTGTTTACTATAAATATAAGAGGATAAAGGAAAGAGCCTAAAAAATTATAATAATTCCAATAAATTAGGGTCTTGAAAATAATATGGGAAACCCCACTTTTTCTTACTATCACTTTGACCACTAAAAGGTATCGTTCCAACACCATTAAGAACAAAGTTACTTGTTATCATACCGAACAAATCAGTTTGACGTAAAGTATTTCGCTCTATGCCTACCCATTTAGTATTGTCACCATCGGTGATTTTATGTTGATAGTCGTATTTACCTCGATGTAGATATCGAACAGTCCTACCTATTAATTCATTTGCATTAACGCAAAGTATTGAAGACATTTTATATTGTGATGGTCCTTCATTATACCAGAATTTGTATTTGAAGTTCATCTCTTTTCTATATTTCGAGAAATAGGCACCCCCTTTATCACCACGTTCAGCAGTGTTCAAGAAGAATTTGTTCAATGCTAAGTCATACATTAAAAAGTAATCAGTAGCATTAAAATAAGAATTATTTCTATATTTAAGTAGTTCTTTCATATAGGGACAAAGATAATAAAAAAATCTAGAATAAAAAAATTATTAGTTATTTTTATCCTTTAAGGTAATTTTAAGTCTTCTAAATGCCTTATCTCTTATTTGTCTAATTCTCTCACTTGAAAGACCGAGAATAAAGGCTGTATGTTTTAGAGATAATGGTTCTTTTCCATCAAGACCAAATAAGAATTTAATCACTTCACGTTCCAAATTATCTTTAAGTATATTTAAAATTACCTCACGATTATAGATACTATCAAGTTGATTGACGAAGTGAGTTGGTTTTAAAACCTTTTCATCTTCAATCAATGAACCATAAGTATCTGATGATGTAGATTCACCAATTGGATTATCCAATGATGTAGTTCTAAAACCTACAGTTTCAAAGTAAAAAGCCACCTCTTCTTTCTTAAACATATTACCATATTCATTTAGAATATCGTGATATGTTGCTTCGTGTTGTAATTTTTGTTCTAACTCTTTACATTTTTGACCAATTTTATAATTGGTAGAACTTCTATTGCTTGGTATTCTAACTGTTTCAGAATTTTCTGTAATAAATGCTAATATATTTCTTCTAATCCACCATACAGCATAAGAAATAAATTTGAATCCTCTTGATGGGTCAAATTTTTGAGAGGCACTAATAAGTCCAATATTCCCTTCATTAATCAAATCTTCAAGGCCAATATCCTTGGTCTTATATTGTTTAGCAACACTAACAACAAATCTTAAATTATGTTTAACTAATTTCTGTCTAGCTTCTTCATCATTTTTTTCAAATGCTAATACTGATAATTCGTATTCTTCGTCTGGCGTTAATAATGGTATTTGTGATAAATCATATAGGTATTTTTTTATTGATTGTGTACTTTTTACAGTAATAGATTCTGAAGTAGTTTCTAATTTTCGCATAGTAGGTTAAGTAATTTTTATAAATGTTATTGTTGTGACGGTAGGATTCGAACCTACAACATATGAACCTTATTACAGGGTATTCTAGCCAGTTTTGCTATTACCATATACGTCACAAATATTTAGTGCACTAAATGAACTTTCACAGTAAATGGTTGGAGCTTACCCCACTGTACAAAAGTATCATGATGCTCTCTACGGTCATCGTAAAATTCAACCTCTTTCAAATTAGGAAATTGGTCTTTTAATGAATTAAGATAATTTATTTTAAATGTTAATGTATTATTAGCACAATTATTAAATCTTTTATCACCAGTTAATACTACATCGTCAAACTTTAAATTATGTTTATTTAAAATAGCATTAACTTGATTAGCTAATTGCGTAATTCTACCCGTGCATAAAGCAACAAAGGTATTTGGGTCGGATTTGACCTTATTAAATACACTGACAATATCACCAAAAGTTTCGTTAGGGAAAATATTAATATCTAAAGATTCTCTTTTACCCCACCACCCTTTGTGTGGGAAATCTTCACCAGTAGCATCTTTCCACATTTTTTTACCAACTTCAGGCATTGTTGTATCTATAAGAGTTCCATCAAAATCTATAACTACAACTTTTATTATCGATTCTATATTCATATTTAAAATTAATTTAGGTTAAAGTGCAAATATACACCTTTTATTTGATTTAATAAACATTAATCAATTATTTTTTGTGACACATTGACAACCCGTTGGAATTGTGTCACTCAAAGTCACATATTCTAATGTACCCCTTTGAATAAATTGTTGAATTAATTTATTCCAATCTTTACAGCAATATTCTGATAAATCACTTTTAATTTGGAGATTATTATCATTAATGAAATCATTAAAATAATCACCATTATGGATTTTTTTAATTAGGGTTAAAACTGCTGGTCTATCAGTGGGATGAGCGGCATGGAAGTGTCCATCACCACCCATTATTACTAGTATTTTCATAGGTTAAGACGTTTAAATTGTTTTGTTAATTGCGTGTACTATAAATATCAAAAAATAAGTAAAAAGACTGTTAAATTCATCTTTTTTACTAACAATTTTCTTATTAAAATTTGATATATAAACTCATTATCTTATTTTTATTCCTAATTCTATATTATCTTTAAGGAAGTTAATAACGTCCTCTGATTTTGTTGTGGTTTTGAATAATAAATTAATTCCATGCTTTTCTAAGAATACAGCTTTCATACCGTTATCAAAACTTCCCATGTTATTCAATGTATTAATACCACATTCCATTGAGCCACACTGAAATGGTTTTTGTGGTGTAGTTGGGATTAAACTACCTTCTTTAAGTGGATTATGAGTATGAATAATAAAATCATATTCAGGATTCTCTTTAAGTAATAACGCTTGACTTCTAGCTCCTACTGAAGCTTTTTTATCACCCATATAAACGAAACTATCACTCTCTTCATCTATAAAAACACCAGTCATTCCATTTTCTCTAACTTCATTATGATTCACACCTCTTTGTGATGACACGAAATTAGTGCTATATGGTTCTTGACGATAACCAAAATGACCTGGAGTAAATCCATTTCCATTATTTTCAATATAACCACCATTATCAATTAGGAAATTCATAACCTCCTGAAAGCTTTTAGGTGCATTATCAAAGGGAACGCTTGTATTTTCAATAAACTCACCCCTTTTATATGTTAATCTATGTCTATCTAATATCATTTCACATAACTCCTTGATAACTGAATATCTAAGAATAGTTTCACCATAAATCGTTTCTTCTGGTGTAATTATCATGTTGTTTCTAGTAACTGTATCATTAGCTAATACTAAATTACACTTAGTTTTCTTCATCATCTTTAATGCAATTAAAAATTGATTTTCAGATGTTTCATTTGTAGTGGTTTTAAAACCTACAAGGAAGATATCAGGACGTGCTTTACGAATCTTTCCTATGATTTTGTCAGTAGGGGTTAACTCGATGGTAATATTACCATCACTAGTCTTTAAACGTTTACCATGCCACCCATTATTATCATCAATTGGTAAAGCTTTATAATCACATAAAGCAGCGTTAAGAATTATTGTTCCAACTGTTTTATCTAATAGTAATTCGTCAATGAAATTTTCAACATCTTCATTTGTAACTAATGGTGATGTCCAATTACACATTTTAGTTAAATGTAATTCTGACCCATCTAAATGACTATGTATTTGTCTAGCTGTAATACCAAATGCTGGTGCGGCTAGAGCTAAATGATTCCTAATCGCCTGAAAAGTTCCACCTCCAATTATAATAATTCTTTTTGACATTGTACTGCGTTTAAAACGTTATTAAATAATTCTTCGATTGTTCCATTATTTTCTATTACCACATCACACCAAGAATGGTCACCCATCTCACTTTCTGATTCATGTGTTAGATTATTATATAATTCATGGTTTTCAACTCTTAATTGTACTGGTATTCTATATGGTTGTTCTTCATTAACTAAATGTACATATTCAGGAAATCTTAATGCGAAATGTCTTCTAACCCCAATCATAAGACCACCTCTTTTTAAAACAGCTTGTCCTTCATTGGCTGGAAATCTAACATCTGTAATTATCCATTTAGATATTGGATTATTCCACTTAGAGTCATCCCAAGTGTGTTCTGGGTTATAATCACTAAATAATGCGTTAACCCATATGTTGGGATGGATTAACATTCTACCACCTTGAGTACCTAATATTTGTAATATTTTTCTAGGTGTTAAAAACTCTTTTTCAATTGAATAAGTTAACTCCGAAGAATTACCAAACGTTGGCTTGTCAACTGTAAAATATGTACGTTCACGTTCACCGTCACAAAAGGCTTCTTCATAAGCACCATAGATAACACTTTCCCTATTCTCATCCATTCTTTCAGAGTCTAATGTTTCTGGAAACCAAACTGTGTTTAATCTATATAATACCCAATCAGGTCCCAATTCTTTATTCTTAAAGTCTTGGTCCTCAAGTTGTGCTCTGGTGCAACCCAATATCAAACATACACAATCTTTAAGTTTGTCGGCACATTTCTTAATCTCATAAGTAGCGTTAAATGGTAAATAATTTTCAAACCCTTCAAACGATACTTCTTCACCTCGTCCAACCGTTTCAGTTATGTAAAGTAACATTTCACCTATTAAATCTTTGCCAACTTTCATTTGGGCTGAAACGCCATATAAGTTATTTAATTTCATTATTCTATTGATTCAATTATTGTATTATTTGCTGGATAAACAGCTACTGGTGTTCTAACATAATTTACTTTATCATAAAACACTATGGAATTATGTTCTAATTCATAATAACTTGCCTCGACATCTACTTTAAAATATTGCCCATCATCACTAAAACCTCTTCTCAAAGCGGTATTATATAACACCTTTAATTTATATATTGCCATAAATTTTATCTATGAATACTTCCATCCACATTGATACTAACAATAGCATCAGCTATGTCAGAAGCAGTTGATATTATATTTAATTTTCCATCCATGTCAGACCCAATACCTTTATAAATTAATGAATCTGAACATATAAATTCACTAATTTTGGATGCACCAATATTAAGACTTGCTTCACCACTCAATACAGCGTGAGTAACCAATACTCTAACTGATGTTGCGCCAGCTTCAAGTAATGCGTCAGCACCTTTGATTAGAGTCCCACCAGTATCACACATATCATCAATCATCAATACATTTTTACCTTTAACATCACCTAATATTTCAACGTTGTCTGTTTTATTAGCTTGTGTTCTAGTTTTATCTATTGAAATAAATGGTAGCTTGTTGTTGTACTTCTCATAAATACGGTCTCTTATCTTTTTAACACGTTTTAATCCACCAGCATCAGGAGAACATAATACCGTATTAGAATCGCTTGTATCATGTATATATTTAGAGAATAAATACTTACCTCTTAAATGAATCACAGGTATTTTGAAGAATCCTTCAATTTGGTCAGAGTGTAAATCAAATGTAATGATTGATGTTGCGCCAGCTTCTTGTAATATATCAGCAAATACCCTTGCACCTATTGGTCCACGTCTTTGGTCACGTTTATCTTGTCTAGCATATGGAAAATATGGTATAATTGGGATAATCTCAATAGCACTTGCTCTTCTGGCCGCATCAATTGCAAAGAATAGTTGTTCACGCTTTAATGGTGTGTTAGGTGATGTGATTAAGAAAACTCTTTTACCACGCATAGAAGTCTTGAAATCAACACATGTCTCACCATCAGAAAATACTTGAATGTTAGCTTTACCCAATGGTATATGGTGTCTCATAGTAGCTAATTTATCATATATCTTATTTATAAGACTATCACTTTTGTTTAAATTTACTATTACTGAATCTCTTTTCATGATTTTGGGGTTTTATAATCGATATTCTTCCAATTCTTAAGGTTCCATTTCCTTGCATAAACACCAGTCTCAAAAGATTGTGTGAATAACACAACTTCCAATGCCATTGGTAATTCATCCAATAACACCTTAATTTCCTCTTTTTGTTCTTTTGAATATCTTGGTGGTGATGGGCTTGTCGGGTCAAATTCACCCTCTGGTTTTCCGAATATCATTGTACCAATATCTTCAATGATATCGATACCACCAAAAGGTGTTTCAGCACCCTCTGGTATTAGTGTAGCAACACGGTCTTTGCTAATCATTTCCCAATCCAAAAATTTCAATAGGATTAGGTGTTCTTTTTTAAGTTCAAATTTTGTTAATGCCATTATCTCTTATTATATTTTTTATTATACCAATCAAGTTTAGCGAGGTCAACCTTACAATTTGGTGCTCTCATTTTACCATCAGTTAAAAACATTTGTATAGCTTTATCTCTTGGAATTATGTTATTACTCTTATCGTCTTTACTTGGTGACCAACCTAACCTTAAGATGAAATTTAATACTGCATCAGGGTTATAATTAGATAAGTCTAATAGGTCACTATCTCTCTTTGAATATTTTTTACCAGTAAACATATCAAGTAGAAGTCCTACATGAGAATATAATGGTAATGGTTTATCAAATAACCTATAGAAGATAACTTGTTTAAAGGTATTAACAATGTGGTCAGTTCCTCTAACAACCCATGTTACACCATAACACATATCATCAATTGCTGAAGCAAAATTATATGTTGGTGAACCATCACTCTTTATAATAACTTGAGTGCTGGCCGCAGCGAATACATCTGGAGTACATTTCTTATCACCAGTAATTGTATCTTTCCAATCTAAATTCATGTTAATGTTATAACCGTAAGTATTAGAAAGTCTAATTGCACCATCATCATAGTCAGCATAACCATCAAGAACTAATTTATCAGCAAATGATTTGTATATTGCAAAATTATCTGATTGTTTAAATGTAATGTCATACTGTAAACCATAAACACTGATAGTATCAAAGATAGGTCTAATCATTGAATCCATTGACCTTGATAAATCGGTATCGTCTATACGTAATATGAGCTTGCTATCATCATTTTGATTAGCAATCAACCAATTGAAGTACATGGTACGTAATGTACCTATGTGAAGCATTCCAGTAGGTGAAGGACAAACCCTTACAATATGTTTTTTATTATTCATCTTTAAATTTCCAAATATGTTTACCACATGTTTTTGCTAATCCCCTACAACATCTACTAATATGTTTTCTTAAGTTACCTGTTTTTTCTTCAGCTTCATGTAATGAATTAAATGTGTTAATTAATTCATTATCTTACGACAAAGATACGAAAAATAAATCATTAAACAAAATTTATTTTAATAATGTTTTGTCTCACTCATTATCCATATCTTTTTTTAAAATACTCATATACTGGTGGCCAATCGGTCTCTCCAAAGAACCCGCTTTTATCTTCAAATAATACATTCATGTATGGTTTCTTATCATAATTACCATAGCCAGAAGTTGGTACCTCTGGATTTTCATTTACGTACTTAAAGATAATCCCATCCTCTTCAAACTTCTTAGCATACTCTTCAATCTCATGTGGATGTGAACAAGTATATATACACAATCTTAAATCATCTCTATTTGATATAAGTTGAAGAGTTTCCTTTGCTAATGGATAATACTCAACATTAGTATTTCCAACCTCAAAGTTAGGTTTAATTATAGTACCATGTAAGTCAAAGAAAAAGTATATCCAATCCCATTCTTCTTTTGAATCCATCTTACTGATTTCACGCTTGATAGATTTTAGAATATCAGGTTCCCTAGTTCGTCTTAATGATTTAATTAAAATTATAATTATTATTATAAAAACTAATATTGTTGTTATATAAAAAATACTTAATAAAGTTACCACCACATTTATAATTTAAAGTTACAATTCCCACAAACCCCAACTGGTATAACACCTCTCTCTTCAACTCTCATTTTATTTTCTTTACATTTAGGGCATGATAAACGACCAACCTCCATCTCATGATGAAGTGTGGCCATATCACTAATAAAATGAAAAAATCGTTTAATTACATTCATGAATTGGATTTTTACAATTACCTTTATGCATTCCAAACCCATAACCAGCATATGGTTCATATGCTGTATATATCAAATACTCACAACCTTCATGCTCTAAGATTTGTAATTTATTATCAAGTACATTAATATTTACTCGATTTTCCTCCCAAAAAATTCCTTGTTTACTGTCACTACAACTAAAGATTAATCCAATTACCAATAATATTAATATTTTTCTCATCTTATTTATAGTTATTTACATTCTTCTTAGGTGCATATATTTTTAATAATCTAATACGCTCATTAAGAATAGCTTCACTTGCTGGGTATCTATTATCAGCATTGGTTAAATCTAATGGCATAATATCCCATTGTTCTCTAATTCTACTTCTAATGTCTAAGAAGTAATCATTCATACCCTCACCAAATGGTTTATTGATATTTGAACCATCAAAGTAAACCACCATAGCATCGTCACCATCTTCCCAATCAAACACAATAGTTTGTTTATTTTCTAATGAGATTGCATCTCTTAATACTTTAAATGGACCAGGTAATGTCGTTTTACCTAACGTGTCAGAGAATTTAACAACACCAGTCTTATACTCACCTTTAGCTGATAAAGCATATTTAGCTGATAAATTATCTCTCTTAAGACCATTACGTAATCCACCACCTACTCCGAATAATCCCCATCCGTATGGTGCGAATCCAGCTTCCATCAATGCTTCAATAATATCCCACATTGTTTCATAATCCATACCATCACCCTCAATGAACTTAAGAGTTGTACCGAACTTCCATTCAACACCATTAATCACTTTGGTCTCGAATAAGCCATTTCTTACTGCTAATCTACAAACCCATAGAACTTGTTCTTTTGGATTACCAGAGTCAGGTCTAGCTACAACTACTTTACCATTACCTTCTTTAACACTTCTTAGTGCTAATGGCAATAAGTCATTTTCAACTGAATAATAGAAATCATAACAATCAGCTACCATTGAAAGGATTTCACCTTCTTCAGCGGAATTATACATAGCCTCATATGCTTCATTTTCAGCTTCATAGGCTTGTATATTTCTGTGAGCTAAAGCGTTCACAGAGCTACTCACCACTTCATTATTAGCGTTCTTCCAAGCTTGGTATGCACCCGCAACGGTATCAGTACCACCGAATGTATATAAGTGAGCTTTACCTAATATTTCTGATTCATGATTTGTAATTCCAGCACGACATCCAAAGTCAGTTAGCATTAAAGAACCATATAAATGAATTAATGTTTCATCTAATGTTGGGTCAATTTTTCTGACCATGTTCTTCATTTTCTCTAACCAGTGTTCGTTTTGTGTAATTCTTTCAGATACAGCCCAAACTTTAAGTAAGCTTGATTCAAACCATGCGGCCAATTCACCCATACCTTTTACCATTGAAGTAATTTGTATTACTGGTTCGTTTGGATAAACGATTGACCCAGCTGGCATTGCCTTAATTCTAATTGGTGGTCTACCATTAAATTCATCTACAACAGTTCTCCACATTTCTTCAGGGAATTGATACTCCTTGAAACCTTGTGTTGTTGCTTTAAATGTAGCTAAAAATGCTTTAGCTTCATCAATTTCTTCATGAGTTACTGGCTCATAAAATAACTCTTCTAATATATCTGATAATCCTTCAAATACGATTCTATTATCACCTTTAGGATATAATGTAGGATTCACTGTATGTAAATCTCTACGGAATGTTACGTAGTAATCAGACCTATCTTTAGCTTCTTTTGATTGAAACTTATCTGAACCAATTGTATAGGCATCAGCCATTAATAATCTTGGTGTTTTAAATAACCTCTTTCTAGGTAATGTTACCACCTTATCGTTTTGTTTTGTAAATACTTCGTTTTTCATAAAGTTCTTTTTTCTATTTTATATCCTAATTTTTTAAGTTTGTTCATAAACGGTCTGCGTATCTTGAATTGAAAGGAATTCTTATACATGATATTAATATATTGATTACCATCTTCATGCTTATCATCATATATTAACACATCTTTCTTATCAAAAGCATTTAGTTTATTTTGTATTTGGGTCCACGTTAACGCCATTATTCTTTCCTTAATGTTTCTAAATCTATCGATTCCCATTTATCATCTATCACCTCATAAGCTTCAACCACCTTACCATTCTCAAATGCGCCTCTAGCATTAAAATGCGTGTCTTTATTTTTCATAATTAATATTCTTCTAATTTAATTTCAAATTCATTTGCTTGTTTAATATCAGGGTCTTTTGGTGTCTCCTTAAACTTGAAGAACTCACCTAGATTTGGTATCAATTGACCTTCATAAACCGTTTGAATAAGCTTTGCCATAATTCCTTGGTGTTCTGGCATGATATTACGTTGAATATAACTAGGGTCACTTAATTTTGATGCGTCAAACCATTGTACTTCAGCAATATCATCACTAGCTTTTATTTGACCATGACCATATCTACCTAAGAATAATGTAGTCATAATACCATCTTTTTCTTTTCTATATCTCCAATCTTCAACTTTTTGAGATAAGATATATTTCAATCCACTGATATGTGAACCACTAACTTCTTCCCTAAACTCTCTGTAAGCCGCTCTCTCTAATGATATATCAGTTGCATCAACAAACCCACCAATGAATCGGTATTTATCTTCATTAGGCTTCCTAGCTAATAATATTTGACCTTCATCATTGTATGCACATACATCTACAGTTGGAAAAGTTGTGGCATATCTAGCATAAACTGAATGAATTACACCAGCTCTGAATTTGGATGATTCAATGATTTCTCTTGAAACTTCTTCTCTGATTTGAGTACCACTAATCTCTACGAAATCAGAAGCTAACTCTGTTGTCATATATCTACCTTGATAATAAGGTATGAATGAATCTCTACTACCATATAATAATGGTTTAGAATTAGGAAATATCTCTGAAATTTTATTATCTAATGTTTTGGACCATTCAGCATCGGAACGGTTATCAGCTAATGGTAAGATTACCGCAGTTGGGTAATGTCTCTGTATCATTGCTCTTCTTGTTGGGAAATCTAATGGATTTCTAGTAGTTGCTTGTGTTCTTGACACACCTAAAAAGATAATTACTTTTCTGTGATGACCTAATATGAAGTCAATCATCTTACGTTGTTGGTCGTGAAGTTTGTTAACTTGAAAACGTGCTACAATTACCCCACAATTATAATCTTCTGGGTTTATTACTTTTTGTATATCCATTTTATTTTTTTTAATCCCACTTAGGGAATGATTGATATTCTACACCTAGATTTGATGCGATTGCACTCGATATTTCCATTACCTGGTCATCATCAAAATCAATACTATCTAAATGTTCTCTAAGGGTTTCATAAACCGCTTTTGTTCCTGAATGTGTTGCCATAATTTTATTGTTTACACAAAGATACAAAAATATATCTTAAGGTGCAAATTTTTAAAGGAAAATAAAATAAAATGTTACTATTAGGCATGTTGAATGTATCAATTGGTCTAATCCAATCATAACAAAAAAGTCATGGACCCTTTGTTCAGCCCATAATTTTGCAGTTTGTTTTGAAGTATAGTAATCTGTAAGCCAATGTAATGCAGCGTTAAGTAAACAATAACCGATTAATGACCATGCTGGAATAACCATACTAAAGAAATATCCAACAACCATAAAATAAAAAAGGGCTGACCATACTAATCCCTTAAAATAAGAAAGTATATGTAGTGTCAACCACTTTATGCTTGTGCTCTTTCCTTTAGCCATTTCATCAGTTTGCATAATAAAATCGGCAACAAAGTGTGTCGTTAATATATATAATATAGTCAATATAATATATATCATGTTGTTAATAAAATTTTAACTACATCACTTAAAACTTTTCCATCATAAGTCCCATCAAAATTTTGTTTGAAATAGGACATTACTCTACCCATTTCTCTAGGTGAGTCTAATTTTTCTCTAACAATAAAACTAGCAGCTTCTTCAGAAATCTCATCTTTTGACATTTGTTGTGGTAAATAACCTTCTAAGATATCAATATCTGCTTGGTCTTCACCAATTTCCTTAAGATTAGTAACCATCTTTTTAACGATTTTGATTACATCAGCATCTTCAGTTATGAAACTTCTATCTAATTCACCCATTAATACCCTTAAAATATCTCTTTTAAGGGTATTTCTATCTTTCATGGCTTGTACCATGTCTTTTTTAATTTGTTCTACCATTTTTTAATCAATTAAACGGATTCTTTCTTTAGCTTCCGCAGTTAATGCATTTTCTATTTCTTCAAGTGTCTTATGTGATTTATATAGTTTCATACATTCGACAAATCTTAATTCATCTGATAGGGATTCAACTTTTACATAATCACCTTCACAATCCCCATAATTAATTCGTTTTCTCTTCATTTTTATTATCTAGATTTTCCATGTAGGTTATAATATCAAATTTACTACCAATTACATAGGATGTTATAATAATCGGAATTGGGATGAAACCCCACCAACCATAATCAGCATATAAAAAAAATATAATACCAATAAACCCTGTCACTAAAGCTAGAATCACTAACCCATTTAATATTCTTCTCATTTTATTTTAATTTATAATTAATTGCACTTCCATCAGCTTTACTATACTTTACAGTATCACACTCAATTGTTATTTGTTTATCTTTAGGTAATGTTTGGATATACTTTTTACCAGTACCAGCTTTAAGATAACATAAAGTTGCATGCGGGTGATAATTAGGATAATCTGTTGTATGAGGAAACTTAGCATATTCTTTATTTAACTTTGATAACTCCTTTTTAGTGTCATCTATAATATCAAATTTAAGTACATCAAACTTCTCATTCTCAAAGATACTAATTTTTTTTAGATTAACAGTACATTTTTCCAGTTTTTTTGAAACTTTTTCTATTTCTTCATCTGCTATATCACTATCTAACCCATATAATAAGGTAATGTGAGGTTCGTCTTCTCTACCATAACTGCTATCACCTTCTTCTGTATAGATATCATCGTCATCAATCATTGATTGAAGCTTATCCCATTCTGTTTTTGGGATGTTTAGTAATAACATAGCACAACCATAATCGTGTGTATCACCTTTTTTTTCTAATAAAATTTTTCTTAAATTTTCCTTAATTATTTTTTTACTCATAATATATTGTGTGGTGTCTTATTTTCCACTTACAGACTAGTTATTAATGGTTTTGTTTGGAGGGATTCAAACCACTCAAGTTTTAATAATAAATTAGATAATTTATTATTAAAGATAATTTTTCTTTCTTCAGTTAGAACTTCAGACATTTTATAACCACCTTCAATTCTAACAGTTTTATTTTTCTTTTGAGTTAACTTTAACTGTAAGTTAATAATCCTTTCTTTAAGTTTCTTAATATTCATATCTATACACCATTTAACAACATCAACATTATCCATAGATAGTGGTTCTTCCTCACCATTCCATTTAGTTATAATATTTGTTTTAAAGTTGAAAGACAACCCACGGTTACCACCAAGACATCCATCTTCCGAAAAATATTCAATTGTTTTTTTCATCCTTTAAAATTATTTATATGATGTTCATCATCAGGATATAAATCTGGCACATAATCTGATTGCCAAAATTCTTTTGAATCAACATCCATTATAGATAAATATCCACCACCACCAGCACCCGTATCTAAATTTGTTAATTTATCAATGGTAAGTGGTTCATAACTACCAGCAAATGTAGTAGATGTATGACCAATAAAAATATGATTATACTCTTCAGCATATAAAATTTTCATACTAGTATTTCTTATACCCAAATGCTTCGACCATAAATGTCTATCCCACATTAAATTATAAGCTAATTGACTACCTATTGGTTGTGTGGGGTTAAACCCACCATGAACAAATAGATTATTATCTTGGTCTTTATAATACTTATGTTGACACTTGAAGAACCTTTGATGCTCTTCTGGAATATCACCACTATTAAGATTCAATATAAATCCACTACCAACATCTTGAATTAGTAAATCTAACCCAATAGCCCTCGCATAAGATTTGGCCGTGGATAAACCACCCATAGCCCAAGCTTGGTCATGAATACCAGTCTCAATAAAGGTAGTTAACCAATTATCATGATTTCCAATAATATCAATTCTATTCTTTATTTTAAGTAGTTCTTCAACCACCATAAAAGAATCTTGCCACCCATCAACAATATCACCTATTGTTATTAATTGGTCATTTTCATAATCAAAGTCACAACGCTCTAGTACTTGAACTAAAGCCTTATGTGCGCCATGAATATCACCTACAGAAAATCTTCTCATGTTAATAAATTACTTGTATTTTTCATTTGAGATTTTAATGATTTAATCAAATTTTCAATTTCTTCCTTTGTTAAATCTTTTGGTATAAAATTAATTGGTGATGTTAACTCTATATCCCTATCAGGGATTAAACTAATCAAATACTCTCGTTCTTGTGTAAATGTTGGTGGAGCCACACTAACCCATTGTGTTCTAAATACACCTGGTTCTTTTTCATATGTCTCTTTAACAATCATTCTACCTCTCTTTAATTTAGGGTCGAAATCATTCCAATTAGTACCATCCTTTTGAAACATCATTTCTTGTTTCTGATTGCTATTCTTACCATTCAATTCTTTGTGTGAAAACATAGATTGAGCAACACTTGAAATGCTATTCTTAACCGTATCTTGTTGTCTCCAAATTAATACATTAGTACATTCCATTTTATTAGGAACTTGAAATACTCTGGAATCGAACATAGCTAGATTTAAAACCCTAACTTGTTTCCAATCATCATAATTAGATGGTGATGCATTTTTTTGTAATGACCGTATAACCCTTAATTGATTAAATTTAGCTGTTGCCATTGAAGCTGATACGCTACACATCTTTTGAATATTATTATCAAACCAAGCACTGGTTTCAACTTTTTCGAAATCAGTAACTAATATGCTAATTTCATCAGATTGTACAAACGCACATACAGCCCCTTGAATGTTCTTACAAAGATATTTTGCAGTATCATCCATATCATCAACCAAACCTTGGTCAAACGGTCTCTCAAGCCCCTTGGTATAAGTATGAAAGGCTTTACCATCGATTCTAATCATGGTGTAACCTCTACGAAGCAACTTATACTTAGTTACAGCTTCATATTCTTTCATTCTATTTCCTAATGCGTCTTTCATTTTTTATTTTTTTAATATACAATCGTCTAGTTCTTTAACTTCACCGTAATATGTTTCTCGGTATGCATGAACTTCTTTATAAGGTATACCAAATATAGTTTTATATATTCTAGTTACCCTACATTTAAGTCTACCCATATTTGGGTGATACCTATTTTCATATCTTGTTTTTCGCTTAATACTAAACATTACTTTTTGATTTTAATATATTTAGGGTCAACACTATCTGTTAACCAAACACCATTCTTTGATTTAAAGAACTTAATTCTATCGGCATACATAGCACCTGAATTAACTTCTAATATGATGGCTTTACCTCTACGACTACCAACTTTGGTAGCTGTTGAAATATCTCCACTTAAATGAACTGCATGTCTATTCATTTTCTTAAGACCATCTTTCATGATAACATCGATAAATTTATCAACAGTACCATGATATAATTTCATTGGGGGTCTTTCAGCTTTCAATTCAAGGTCAACCTTAACACTATGACCTTGTGAGGCCCTAATAAGGTTATAATATCCATTATCTCTATCAAGCTCTTTGATTTCAAATCGTTTTTTATCATTGTTTTCAACAATTTCCATTAACTCTTCATAATCTATCATACGGTCATGGATTTCCATTTGGTCTAATAATCTACCAATTGCAACCCAACCATTCTTATCTAATTTTAACCCTATAGTTTCAGGTTTATGTCTTAATACCAGACTTAAAAATTTACTATTATTCTTCATTTTTTAATTCTTTAATTCCAAAATATGTAAAAAATACCATAAAAAATCCCATTATTATCGGTCTATATATTTCAATTTCAGAGCCATATCCTTCTATCATCATTTTAACGTGTCCACCAAGCACAAATGCTGCAAGGACACCACCTAATATTTTTAAAACACTTTTATTCATCATTTAATAATTCTTTACATCTTTTATAACTTAGAAATTCACTCTCTAAGCATTTCTCTTTAAACTCATCCCTTGATAAACAATGGAATAAAACTTCTTCTAAATCAACTTCATCTTTAATCATGTATAGTTCAATTACTTCATTAGCTAAATCAAAATCATCAGTGTGCCATAATACAATGGCTAAGAATTCGTCTCCGAATCCCCATGTGCTTCTTAACCCATTCATTAATGCGGTTAATCTTTCATCATTTTCTATTTCTTCTTTTGGGTTCATTTTTTATTTTTTTTTATAATGTAATAAAACCGCAATAAAGACATTTCATTGTGGCATTTATTGCTCTTTTTTCATCCCACCCATCATAGGTTTTAAGAATATCTATTACCACATTTATATTAACCTCCCCATAATCACTGAATATTTTTAAACATTCACTTATATCATTAGAATGAAATATTTTATAATATTCTATAATTAATGGCTTAAATTTTTTATGGATAAATCGTTTTATATTCATTCTTCTGGATGTTGTAAATCTCTTGTGTTATTTACATCAGTATGATATAACATTTGATGTCTTTGTTGTGCATCAAACCAAGTCTTTGGTGCCCCAAATTTACCTAACCACACTTCATCATACGCCATTTTCATTTGATTGGCACATACTTCATATGGTACTTGACCCACTCCAGTGCCTAAACCACTAATAGTTATTTTTTCAATTTTAATTCCATTTATCCAATCTTCACTCTCTTTTAAATCTTTCAATAAATTAAAAGTGGCTTTAGCGGCCAAATAAGCATTTGGTGTACCTTTCAATATCATTGGCACCCTCATCGTTGGTGCCGAAATACAATATGGTATTTCCTTATTACCAGTTTCAACAACTAACGCTTCACCAACCAACAACTCATTCATTGGTCTATTAGCAATTGCAGTCTTAACATTGGTTTCGGTTTGTCTCCCCAAACGTCTTGTGATAACACCATCCAATCCACCATCCATAAATCCGAATGAGTTTGCTGGAGAAACGATACAGTCTGTTTTAGGTGCAAAGAAATCATCACAATAGATGATTACATCTTCACAATCCATGAACTCTGTAGTCCATGCATCACACATACCTTGATTTCTATCTACTAATTGTATTAACATAATTTTACTTATTAATTGTAACATCTTCCAAAAAAGTTATCATAAATTTTGATACAACTTCGTTTATTGGTGGTGAACCCCATTTATATAAAAGTAATTCATCAGCTACTTCACTGAAGGTTACTTTGGTATTTAGTACATCACTAATATGTTTTGAACATTCTGAAATAAATCTTGGTTCTTGGGAACTATTAATTTTAATAATACTCATCTCTCAATTTTTAATTGTTATATCACAAAGATACGAAAAGTAATTGATAAAAGCAAGTTTTTATTACTCAAAATCATCCCAACACCAAACTGGTGTCTTCTCACCAACCCATCCACCAGAAACATTATAAGTGAAATATTCCAGAGCATCAATATCACTCATCTCATCTCTAGTCATTAATATTTCAAGACATTTCTTAACAGAATAGATTAATCTTGGTTCAGAAAAATCACTCATTATGCCGATTACGGCTTCATCGAAACCATCGGCTAATAATAACTCTTCATCAGAGTATTGTTCAAGTATTTCTGCTAACATTATTTGTTCTTTATGTTTTTTAAATACCACTTAATAAATCTAATAACACATTCATAAGTGGATTCTATTTTTGTGCTTAACACAACGTTATCATAATAAACCTTAACTACTTTAGCATCAGGTCTAAATTTGGTACCTTGAATTGTGCAACCATTAGATGAAATATATACCCCAAAATAACCATGGTCTTCATGGTAGATTGATTCAATTTTTTCAACCACTGGCATTAGCCAATCCCACCATAAATGATATTTCATTTCAGATGGTGTGTTAATAATGCTGTGTGATGATGTAGGTTGGCCATGTGGTGAACAATAAAACCCACCATAATTAACACATCTGTCACAAGGTTCAAGTTCTAAAAACTCTACAATTAATTTATTCTTTTGTTCCATTTTTATTATACCATTTTATATATTCTAATACACAATAATAATGTGCCTCTAAATCGCTTTTAATGTCTTCATTAAACCTACTGCTAGTTGTAAACTCTATCTTACCACTCCACCTTTCTCTAACATTAAAAGATACTGTACTTAGACCTTGTTTTAATACAAACATTTCAACATAAAATTCTTTGCCATCAATGATAATGTAATAATTAAAAGCACAAATTTTTTCAACCACTGGCATTAACCAATCCCAAGACGTATTAAATTTTAAAACAAAATTAGAACCTGTTTCCCCCTTTACTGGACTTGACCATAAAGTTCCATATCTACTATCTTCATAGGGTTCTAACCCCATATAATCAGCAATTAATTTATTCTTTTGTTCTATTCTCATATCTTATTTGCATGATTAATTTACCTAAATTATTCTCACCTTCACCTGTAACTATATCGACACCCCAAAAGGTATCGTTCCACCAATTACCTTCAATAAGGTCTTGATTTTTAGTGTTAATTAATAAAGTTTTAAAAGGTTCTTGATTGAATTTTTCTTTAAGGCATTCTCGCATTACATCAATTTTTACATCATCCCAATCGTCTCTTAAATCAATATCCTTAGATTCTTTTTTTATTTGTTTTGGTGGTATTTGTTTATCGGCACATCTACTTTTCCAAACCATATCATCTGATTTGGCTGACATATAACCATGTTCCACTGATGGATATTCAATCCCATCGTATTTCACATTAACCAATATCATGTTACTTAACCAAGCATATTCACCTTTAAACAAATTAATCATACCTTTACCTTCGTATATTTATTAAATTCGTGTAACATTTCCAATTGACGTAAGTCCAAATGTGATTCCACATACTCAATATCTTCTTGAGTTAAATCATTATAGTAAGCATTAGATAACTCACCAACAATAGATGCGTTGGTATCAGTATCACCACCAAATGAAATGGCTTTTAATATTGCTTCATGGGTTGAATCAGTTGATAAAAATACATATAACACAAAAGGTAATGTACCTTGTGCAGTTGCATCAATCTCTTTAAATGGTTGAAAGGTAGGTGGAAATGGATAATAAAAATCAATCCAATCATGAATTTCTTCTTTCTTATAGTTTTCAAATATCATATGATATATATCATTCAATACTTGACTACTAAACCTAGAATGTAGATTTGTGTGTGATGATGCAGTACTTTTAAGAGCTTCTATTGAACTATTAATCTTATCACCTCTATAAGCATATGGTACTGGTGACATCCTCATTAAACAACCGTTACCATATGAATCTACAACCATTTCATCATCCTTAAGCCACTCTTTAAATGACTTACCGTAATAGTCACTGAAGTATTCATTACCCCAGATTCTATATTCCACATCGTAGCTAGTATTCTTAACCAACTTAGATGCTGCCGCTAACGTCATGATAGTATCATCAGTTACAACTGCATTGTCTGGGTGTATCTTAATATCTTCCAACTTAAGATTGAACTTCTTTTCATAAGGCATACCCGCTAGGTCACCTAATATTGCTCCGTATAATTTATTCATTCTATCCTTTCATATTATTTATATTTTAAAAATAAGTTGAGCTTAGCCAAGATTTTGTTCTATTCTAACATTTAACTATGAACCTTATGATTCATCCAGTTTTTCATGCTGGTGCCACTACCAATCTATTATCGCAATCTGAGTCTCTTGCTAAGAAATTTGTGTTGCATCCCATGTTGCTGTGGTATAACGTCTCTCAACTTCCACATCTCAGAGAGATGTCCTGAACTTCCTCTTGGGTATAATCAAGTTATACCCAAGCGTTAGATTCTCTGACTTATTTTTTAATGTAGTTTAGGACATGATTCTGCATGTATTGGGTGACCTCTATCACCACTCAATATTATATAATAATGTTCTTGAATTTCTACTACCATAACACGACCAATATTATTAATAAACTCACTTCGCTCAATAAGTTTTATTGGGTTTGATATCTCATCATCTACAATTTCATTAGGTGATTCATTGTTTGACTCTGGTTTATATTGTCTCTCTCTACAACTTGCCATCATAATACCAACCAAGATTAAAATCATTAATTTTTTCATAATTATTTATTCTTCTTTTTGTAATACAAAACATAACTTACCATCTTCAGTAAATGAAGAATCACCTTTACCAGTGATATGTTGTGCGGTTACACTTATAACTAACCAACCATCATCTAATTCACGATTAACTGAACTTACACTTTTCGATATTATCACTTTATGTTTCATACTTTTATATGTGAATATTGTTCATTATACATTTCTTGCATATACTCAATATTATTAGATAATGCAAATTTTTTATAAAAATATTTATATCTAGTGAATATTCTTAAGTGCCATGGTTTGAGTTCCCACTTTAATATGGCACCCCAATCACGACCATCAATGTCTATAATAGCAAATACATATTTTTTCATATTACAAATATACTAAAAAAGTTTGACTTAAACAAATTAAACTTTTAAATTTCTGATGTCTTTTTTAATTATTTCTATTTTTTGACTCAAATTATCACATTCCTTATGAAGTTGTTTTTTCTTTTCTTGTTCCTCATTATACCTTTGAATCAATTCATCATCAGCCAGTTCAATCTTGAATGCTGAAAATTGATACCCATGATGGTCTCCATCATGAAGCATTTGAATATGTGTAGCACCTTTAGATTTAAATTTTTTAATTAACTTCTCTAACTTACTGATTGATAATTCTGTGGCATCTACATAACCATACCTCAATTCTTTTCTAAGTTTTTTATCAGTAATTGAATCAATCACGATAAAATCACCTTTTTCATAATCAAATTTAAATTCGTCCTGTAACTCAAAATCTAATTCATCCAATTCTGTATGGGCTACTAAATTTTTTCTAATATAAATGTTCTTAACGTTTTTCATTATTTATTTTTAAGTTAATGATATTACTTTATATGCGGTTTCAAAATCCACTTCAACTAAAATCACTTTAGCTTTATCAATATATCTTTGTCTACTATTTCCAATCTTATCCCAAGATTCATAATGCCAACCACAACCATCACTATGGTTCCAACGACATTGTTTTGAATGAATAATATTTGCCAACCTATATTCTTCAGGTAATTTACTATTTTCTTTATCTAACTTTTCTAACTCATCAGCTTTCGCCCTAAGTTCTTTGATTTTTTCACTATTTTCCATAACCTTTATTTTTAGCATTATTAAAATTTTTAAGTAATTCAGGTGTTAATCCAACAGTCAAAACACCTCTACATGAATATACCATAACATTATTCCCACTTAAATAAAATCCAATTCCAGAAGTGCTGGTATGTGTAGGACTTTCTCTTAACATCACAGTAATAGAGTAACCTTCTTGGATTTCATCATATTCTAAATTATCTAGAACATCGATAACATCTTCACCATAATTATCACCTCCAAATAAAAAGCCCATTACAGCTAATTTTTGTATAGCCGTTAATTGTCTATCTATCTTAACATTGTTTTGCATAATATAAATTTTTACCGTTAGTTTTTAATTCAGTATATTCTTTCCCATCAACATCTTCACCATTGTGAGACCAATGTGGTGCAACTCTAGGATTGTATCTAACTTGTTCACCAGAAACTTCTCTTGGTGCATCTATAAGAACCTTCTCACATAATACCCAAGAACACACTGATTTGTGTGCGCCTAGAAATATCTCTTCTGAGCGGTTTCTATTGTTGTGTAAGGTACAATTAACTAAAGTTAATGAAACCTCGTTAGGGTCAAGATAACGTGACTTCTTGGTGTCAAGATTTTCTATCTTCCATTTCATATAATTGGACCCATTCCCTAGATTAAATCTTACCTTGTAGCTCATATTAATAATTTATTTTTTATTTCCTTATTTTTTATGGTCTGGTATGTAATAACCACCGTATTTACTAGGACCCATCTTTTCAACTTCCTTTTTTCGTTCTACGATATGAGGAACGATGTCAGCCCAATTACCAGCATGTACATAATATCTCCACGTACCATTAACTTTATGCCATCTATTGTGACCATTTGGGAAATCACTTCTAATATTCCATTTATAACTATATTGAGAACGACCTTTATGGTCACCTAATCTTACTGAACCTATTCTGCTGTCATTAAATCTTATATAAGCACTACCAGTGGTTGCAGCGTGCCACAAATAGCACTCAACACCCTCTTTTTCTAATTTACCGATAACAGTTTTTGCAAACTTAGAATAATTCTTACTCTTTCTCTTTGCCATTATAATAAATTTTCAAATATGTATTTTTGAACTTCCTCTTTTATTAAGGTTTCAAACTTTTTAGACCAACGACCACCTTCTCGATGGTAAAATACACCCTCATCACTTCCAGACCAACCACCTTTAAATATTTCAACATCAACTAAGAACCATTCAGATGGTGATGATTTAGAACCACTCATTCTATCAACATAACCAGTTGTTGATGGCATTTTAAGAACACAAAATCTTTGGTCATTAGAAACCCAAATTAATTTTCTGTTTTGGTATTCTGAAGTGCCTCTATAAAATAAATTATAAGCTTTTTGGACATCTTTATCATAATCTTTAGGGTCTAACTCACCTTTATATGTGATAACTTTTTTAATAGCTTTTAATTCATTTGAACAAGCATCTCTAGCCTCTTTATGCTCTTGCCACCAATCAGCTCTAATACTCCTTAATTCTTTATTAAATTCAGATATTTTTTCAAGGAATAATTTATATTTTTCATCATCCTTATACCCTTCATTTAAATATTTAAGGTCTTTTTCTCTTTCTTTGAAAAGAGCTTTCAATTCTTTTTTTGTTTGCTTTACCATTATAAGTCTATTTTTCCGATTATTTTTAAAGATATTTTTTTTGGTGCGAATTTTATTATTTCTTCTTTGAGTAATTTATTTCGATATTTTGGTGTAATCTCAGTACCGTTTCTTCCGATATGGTATTCATAACAAACTGTACACTTGTAAGTCACTAACTTTATAACTTGACCCTTTCTAAGGTTCATATTTTTACAAGCCTTAACAGCCTTATCGTGAGACTTATATTTAAGTTTATTTTTAAGTATTGGTCTACCTAATTCATCATATCCTTTTATTGTTTCACAATGAGTTCTTACCATCTTACTAAGTTTATAATGTTATATTACAAATATACAATAAAAAAATAACCCCACCAAATAAATGATAGGGTTTTTTTTACTAATTTAAAAGATTTACATTAATCAAATGCATTCTGGAATGCTTGAAGTACTGGGTTGTACTCTTGTTGAGTAATTTTAATAACTCTTTTGGTATCAGTTTCAGTTGCAACAGTATTATGATGGCCATGTTCAACTATCATATTGTCGTTTTTGGTATCGATAACTATCGTACCCATTTTGTTAAATTTTTCAACTATTTCAACATTACTTGTGGTAATGTGTGTGTTAGTGGAAGGTTCTAAAATTGTTTTTTTTCTCATCTTTTTTGTTTTTTTTAAGATTGTGATTTAAGTAATTTAAAATAAGTGGTAGCATCTAATGGCACTACTTCCTCATTTTCTTTAGGTAGGATAGTATCATCTATCATTTCAAATAAAAATACGTCCCCCTGTCTTATTATATGCTTAATGTTCCCAAGCATAGATTTATATGTCTTGCATGTTGACGCAATGCATTCTAACGGGTCATTTTTTTCAGCCATTTGACTATCAATCCATAACCAATGTTCATCTTTAGTAGAAGTACACCAACATTTAATAGCGTATATTTTTTCAGTTAGCTTTAATTTTTCACCATTAACTTCATGAAGTTCATATATTTGAGTGAATTCTTCTTCAATGAATTCTTTTTTAAATTTATTGTAAACTCTATTGACTAAATCAATACCGCTTACTTTAATTCTAGTTGTACCTAAATTATTAATCATTTGCGGCACATCTATCACTGAAAAAACCTTCGCCCTAAATTCATCATCCATAATTGAAAAAGCTTCTTCATATGTAAAAGCTTTTGTTGAATCCCATAAATTCATGTAGAAATTACAAATATCTTCATAATTTTCAACATCATGCATCTGTAAATTAATTTTTATTGGTTCAATAAATCTAGAAATAAATCTTTTTTTATTATCCCTATATTTATTTCGCAAATATTTACTTCCATCTTTATAAGAAGGAGCACCATCAATCATTAATGTTTCAATATCTAACATATTAATTATTTATCTTCCAAGTTGGGATTTCATTTAATCTTTTAGAAGCCAAATCATCCATTTCTATGATTTCAATAGCATTTAAATAAATACTAGGTACTTTAACAGATAACTTAGTTTCAGTATTTTTGGTACCTTCAGTTGCTAATTGACTTAAAGTGCAAGCACCAGCCCAAGAATAAACTCGTGTACTATTAGTTAATTTAACACTATAACCACCTTTAATAGCTTTAGCTTTACTTAGTTTACCATAGTGAACTCCAGCTGAATAAGTTCTAATCATTACTTCTTTTCCTAATAAATCGTTTTTCATTTTTTTTTATTATTAATTATTAATGCAAATATATAACTTATTTTTTAAACTAACAAGTTTTTATGCTTTTTTTTATTTTATTTTTTAACCAGAACCAGAACCATAACCAGAACCTCTACCAACACCTCTACCAGAACCTCTACCATAACCATCACCATAACCATCACCCTCGCCAGAACCATAACCAGAACCACAAGCAGTACCAGAACCAGAACTACCACCACCCCAACCACCATAACCATTACCAGCACCAGAACCATAACCTCTTGAAATCTTTATATTCATATGTTTCATTTTTTAACCTATACCATGACCTCTACCATAACCATAACCAGAACCAGAACCATAACCATCACCATTACCCTTTGAAATCTTTATATTCATATGTTTCATTTTTTAACCTATACCATTACCATAACCATCACCACAACCAGAACCATAACCATCACCAGAACCATAACGACCAGAACCATTACCAAAACCAGAACCATCACCAGAACCAACACCATAACCCTCACCAGCACCAGAACCACAACCATAACCATAACCGCCAGCAGTACCAGAACCCTCACCATCACCAGAACCATCACCATAACCATAACCCCAAAAAGAACCTATACCATTACCATTACCAGAACCATCACCAGAACCATCACCATTACCCTTTGAAATCTTTATATTCATATGTTTTATTTTTTAACTATTACCATAACCTCTACCATAACCAGCACCTCTACCATAACCATTACCAGAACCATAACCTCTACCATTACCAGAACCTCTACCAGAACCAGAACCAGAAGCAGAACCAGAACCAGTACCAGAACCAGAACCATCACCATAACCATCACCCCAACCATAACCCTCACCAGCACCATTACCATTACCAGAACCAGAACCATTACCAGAATGACCACCTACACCAAAACCATAACCCT
>Ga0070747_1000125_pt1 | contig 35776 bp, 31 predicted proteins | sample VirMetDEL_Mar_31_FD_77321 | JGI IMG/M metagenome (GOLD analysis project Ga0070747, IMG submission 77321) | Aqueous microbial communities from the Delaware River and Bay under freshwater to marine salinity gradient to study organic matter... | ecosystem: Environmental > Aquatic > Marine > Coastal... | reverse complement strand
GCTACCGCAGCAGTATCCGCAGGGCAAACCGTTATATCTGGTGGAGATTTTGAAGACGTACTCAAAAGTGCAGGGCTGTCGTTTGTCGGATCAACCGCCGCACAAAAGCTGGGTAATGCTAAAGCAGCTTATGAAACTCTTGCCGCTGCTGGCCCCGGCGCAGCATCCTTAGCCGCACAAGCGCTAACAGAATACAACACGGCAAAACTTTTATACGCAGCAGCCCAAGTAGGTTCTGGTGCTGTAAGCGGTAATCTTGGTGCGGGGGTGCTTGCAGCTTTTGGCCCTGATCTAACCACCACTGCTCTCAACAAGGTAGGACTTACCCCCGAACTGCTTGACAGAGCAGGTGTAAACCAAGACTTGTTAGTGAATGGTTTGGTCAGAACCCAAGTAGCCTTAACGCAAGGTATCGAGCTTGAAGATGCTTTATCTATAGGCTTAGGGCAGTACGTCCTGTCTGGTGGCGGTATAGCAGGCATAAACAAAGACACCTTCTTCGAGAAAATGGGCGAGGTGTTACGCGGCACTGGTGAAGCTATAGGTGGTCTGTTCTCACCAAGTCAAGCGGATATAACTGCCGCAGCGGGGGGTATTGATTATCAGTTTGAAGGTTCTGAAGGTATAGCAGGGCTAACTAGAGCACAACAAGACTTAGAACGTGAGGAGTTTTCTGATCTTCTAGGCGAAGATGAATATATACGTAAGTACGGTATTGCTGCCTTTAATAGGGAAGCGGCAAGAGCCGCAGAAATGTCTGAAGTATTAGGAGGCTACAAACCCCGTGGGTTGGTCGATGAAGATGGACTTCCTATATTTGAAGATGTCAATGGGTTGTTACTTAAGTTTAAGGAAAAACCTTCTTTGTGGGCTAATATTTTTCGTACCACTAGAGACATACCGCAAGAACAAAAACTTGATCTTGCTAATGAAATTATAGATGCCCCGCAGTTCCAAAAATATCTTGACGCGGCGGGGGTTTCTTTAGCGGACAGGTTAGACCCACGAAGCACACTTAACACTTTACTTGGACAGTCTTTTGGAGAAGAAGCCCCCACTACACCGCTTAATTTTGAAGCAGATTCTCGAATTGCAGACCCCAATGTCTCTGTAGCAGATACTTTTGTTGCTGATGGCGTAATTGAATTAGATATTGAAGGTACGAAATACACCACGGAACAATTTTTGCCCGGAGTGACTCCAGAAGCTAGAGCAGCGTCTATTGGGTTAGCAATAGATCAAATAGCTGAGTCTATGGCTCGCAGAGCTGGCGGTAACGCCTCTCCCGCAGATTTCCGCTTAGATGCTATAAACGCCTATGTAGAGCTGCGTGGTGAAGGTTATAGCCATTTAAGGTTGCTAGAAGAGTCTGGTGTGGAGCTTACTGGCAGACTTGTAGATGCTGTATCTGCGTTGGATCTCGATGAACTTGCAAAGTTACGTAACAGTGACCCAGAAGCGTACACAAACAAGTTAGGTCGTGCCGACTCTGCTACAGGCAATAAAGAAAGCGCTGAATACGTCAAAGAGAACGGCGTAGAAAGCGCGACTGACGGCATTAGCGTTTACGAAATAGCTGAAGACGCTGTAGAAGCCGCTAATAATGTGGCTGAAAACATCTTACCCGCGATGCTTGCTTCTGGCATGGACGAGACAAAAGCCCGTGAGCTAGCCGCTAATTTGGAAGCGGGTGCAATTAACACCACTGCAAACATGATCCGTGCGGGTGCGGGTTTTACCAAAGCCATGTTGGGGCTTACTTACCTATTTGGGGCACGCCCAGATGACTTAGAACTTGGTCAATACGTAAATAAACTTCTTGAACTTGGCGATTCTGCGAATACCGAAGGATACCAAGCCCGCGTTAAAGACATGTGGGGGACAATACAAGAAGCAGAAGGGTTCTGGGGCACTACTCAAGCATGGACAGACGCACTTGCTGACGACCCAACTATCATGCTGGCTGAACTTGCAGGGGTAGAGCTTTTCCAAGAAATCGGCCCTTTACTTGTTGGTGGTGGTGCAGGAGTAATAGCGAAGGGCGCTGCGTTATCCGCAGCAAAAATTGCAGGGAAAGGCGCGGTATCCGCTTCTGCTAAAGTTGCAGCAACTCAGATTGGTACGAGGGCTGGTTTGACTACCGCCGCTGCTACCGACGCTAGCGAGGCTTTTGGGGGTAGCGCTGACGGGGCTTATGACGAGGCGTTTGATGCGAAACTAAAGCAGTTACGAGAAAACAACGAAGCCACAGTAGCTCTTATGCAATCCGCCGGTATACCTATCGGCAATTTAGTTGACCAGAATGGTCTATTTCCGGGGCAAATGGATGAGATCCACAAGTTTGCCCATGATGCTGCAATGATTAGCGGTGGTACCGCTACGGTGCTGTCGCTTGCATCTTTTGGTTTGGGTGGCGAGGCACTAGACAAACTCTTACTCGGGGGTAAAAAAACCACCTTAAACCCAAAAATGGAGGCTTTGGCTAAAGAGCTAGGTGATCGTGTCAATGCTGGAGACGCTCTCGTTACAGGGCTGCGGGCTGCAAAAACTGCGGGTAAAGAAGGGATTTTTGAATACGGAGAAGAAGCACTAACTGGGACAGCGTTAGAGGCTACTCTAACTTCTACAGATCCAAACCGCGACTGGGGCGCTGCAATAGCTTCTGCCGGTGCGGGAGGTCTTATTAGCGGCACCGCAGTTACATCGGCTTTGTTAGGTGTTGATGGCGCACGAGATGCTTTGGCTGGGGCTGTACGCTCTACTCATGCAGGTATAAATGCCACAATAGAAGGCGCTAAGAGGGGGCTGATTAATGATGCACAGGCTAAAGCGGCCTTAGCAGAATTTGGTATAGCCAGTGATGAATACGGCGGTCTACAAACCACCCTATTAAATGATGCGTTTGACGCGGATTACACCACATATACCGAATCCAAAGATACGTTCCAAATTGAAAACCCTGATTACGCCCCCACTGAAGCGGACATACTTGGTTTTACCGGCGACATCGCTGAAGATAGGTTAGCTGCTAGCGTTGCAGACTTAGTAGACCGCAGCTATATCGACGCACAAGAAGCCATAGATGCCGCAGCGCTTGAAGGTCTGACATTAACTAACGAGCAGGTCGCTCAGTACGTACGCCAAACCGAGTCTGGGCAAGCCGAGGCTGCGCTTAACAGCTTACGTTCTGATGTTTTCGACCCGATGTATGTCACTAACCGAGAAGCTAGGGATTACTTTACTGACATTGGGTATACACCTACACAAGAAGACTTGGCTGAGTTTGTAGGTAAGTCAGAAAAGTACGCTTCAGACAATGTGACTGAATACTCTGAAAACATGTTAATGCTTCAGCTAGACGGGCTGCTTGGTAATCCAAACACAACGCCTTTGCAATTAGACAGTCTGCTAGACCAGATTGAATCAATCAACCCAGACTCTACTGCCCGTACGGATTCTGGCATTGACGATGACGGTAGCTTACTTAACCCAACGCCAGATCCTGTAGACGATCCTGTAGTCGATCCTGTAGTCGATCCTGTAGTTGATCCTGTAGTCGATCCTGTAGTCGATCCTGTAGTCGATCCTGTAGTCGATCCTGTAGTCGATCCTGTAGTCGATCCTGTAGTCGATCCTGTAGTCGATCCTGTAGACGATCAAATAGCTGCGTTGTCCGACCAGCTAACAGAGTCTGAGCAGCAGCTTAATGACCGTATAGATCAGCTACAAGGAGAGGGTAAGACTCGTGATGAAGCATTGGCGCAGGCTATTAGCGAGCTTGCAGGTCAATTGGGCACAACAACACAAACTCTGCTAGACATCATAGGGGACTCTGAGTCTTCCTTACGAACAGACTTTAGGGACGAACTAGCTGTCCTAGAGACGATTGTATCTGAGGATATGGCTAATCTTGAGACAAGTATCCTTGGCAAGATGGCTCAGTACCAAGCGGAAGGGCTTTCTCGGGATGAAGCACTAGCCAAAGCTATTGAAGATGTGTCTCAAGACATGCTTACCCTCGAAACAAGTTTCCTTGGCAAGATGGATCAGTACCAAGCAGAAGGGCTTTCTCGGGATGAAGCACTGGCTAGGGCCATCGAAGAGGTGTCCACAGAGCTAGGTACAACAAAGGCAGAGCTGTTAGACGTTATAACAAACTCTAACCTCACCATACGAGAAGACTTCAAAGACGAATTAGCTAATCTGAAGACAAGTTTGCTTGGGGATATGTCGAACCTTGAGACAAGCATTCTCGCTAAAGTGGCTGAATACGAAGCAGCAGGGCTTTCTCGTGATGAAGCGTTAGCGCAGGCTATTGATGAGCTTGCTGGTGATCTAGGTACGACAAAAGAATCCCTAATAGACGTTATAGCGAACTCTGAACTTACCATACGAGAGGATTTCAGGAACGAGTTAGTCGATCTGAAGGCAAGTTTGGTTGGGGATATGTCCAGCCTTGAGACAAACCTTCTTGAGAAGATAGCAGAGTATGAGGCAACAGGGCTTTCTCGTGATGAAGCGTTAGCACAGTCCATTGCAGATGTATCCGCAGAGCTAGGTACAACAGAAGAAAACCTGCTGGACACTATAGCGGACTCTGAGCTTGCCATACGAGAAGACTTCAGGGATGAGCTAACTACCCTAGAGACAAGTTTGTCCGAGGACATGTCGAATCTTGAGGCAAACATACTCGATAAAGTAAATGAGTATGAAAATGCAGGGCTTTCTCGGGATGAGGCATTATCGCAGGCTATTGACGACCTTGCCGGTGATCTCGGTACAACAAAAGAAAACCTGTTAATCACCATAGCAAATTCCGAACTTGCTATACGAGAAGACTTCAAGGGTGAGCTGACGGGCCTAAAGGCAAGTTTACTCGGAGATATGTCGAATCTTGAGGCAAGCATCCTTGATAGAGTAGCTGAATACGAAGCAGCAGGACTCTCTCGGGACGAAGCACTGGCCCAAGCTATCGAAGCTGTGTCGGGAGAGCTAGGCACAACAGAGCAAAACCTGTTAGACGTTGTAGAGGACTCTGCACTTGCCGTACGGGAAGACTTCAGAAATGAGTTGACTACCCTAAAGACAAATCTATCTGAGGAAATGTCCAACCTTGAGGCGAACCTCCTTGGGAAAATGGCCGAGTACGAGAACGCAGGGCTGTCTCGTGATGAAGCGTTAGCCAAAGCTATTGAGGACGTATCTGGAGAACTAGGTACAACAGAGCAAAACCTGTTAGACAGAATAACGGACTCCGATCTTGCCATACGAGAAGACTTCAAGGGTGAACTAGAAAGTTTGCAGGCAGACCTATCCGAAGGTATGTCCAACATCGAGGCGAACCTCCTTGGAAAGATGGCTGAGTATGAGAACGCAGGACTCTCTCGTGATGAAGCACTAGCTAAGGCCATCGAAGATGTATCTGGAGAGTTAGGTACAACAGAACAGAACCTGCTAGATAGGATAACGGACTCTGATCTCGCCATACGGGAAGACTTCACAAACGAGTTATCTGCCTTACGAACAACTCTATCTGAAGATGTATCTAACCTTGAGACAAGCCTCCTTGAGAAGATGGCCGAGTATGAGGGTGCAGGACTTTCCCGCGATGAAGCGTTAGCGCGGTCTATTGCAGATGTATCTGGAGAACTAGGTACAACAGAGCAGAACCTGTTAGACAGAATAGCGAATTCCGACACTGCCATACGGGAAGAGTTCAAGGATGAGATAGACAATTTACAGGCAAGTCTAGCTGGAGACGTAGCTAACCTTGAAGCAAACCTTCTTGAGAAGATAGCGGGGTACGAGGCGGCGGGACTTTCTCGGGATGAGGCACTATCGCAGTCCGTTGCAGATGTATCCGCAGAGTTAGGTACAACAGAGCAGAGCCTGTTAGACAGGATAGCGGGTTCTGAACTTGCCATACGAGAAGATTTTGGAACCGAGTTAGCTAACTTACAGGCGAGCTTATCTGGGGATGTAGCTAACCTCGAAACAAACCTTCTTGAGAAGATAGCCGAATACGAAGCAGCGGGGCTTTCCCGTGATGAGGCATTAGCTTTAGCTATCGAAGATGTATCTGGAGACGTAGCTGGCCTTGAGACAAATCTACTTAACAAAGTAGCTGAATACGAAGCAGCAGGGTTGTCGCGTGATGAAGCACTATCCAGAGCTGTTGCGGATGTATCTGGTGACGTAGCCAGCCTTGAAACAAACCTCCTTGATAAGATAGCGGAATACGAAGCAGCAGGGTTGTCTCGTGATGAAGCACTAACTAAAGCTATCGAAGACGTGTCTGGGGATGTAGCTAACCTTGAGACGACCCTACTTAATAAAGTAGCAGAATACGAAGCAGCGGGGATGTCCCGTGATGAAGCACTAGCCAAGACTGTTGACGAGCTTGCTAGTGATCTAGGTACAACAAAAGAAACCTTACTAGATGCCATAGCGGACTCTGAGCTTTCTGTACGAGAAGACTTCAAGGGCGAGTTAGCTGATTTACAGACAAGCCTATCTGGAGAAGTAGCTGGCCTTGAAACAAACGTCCTCGACAAGATGGCTGAGTACGAGGCAGCAGGGCTTTCTCGGGATGAAGCATTAGCTAAAGCTATCGAAGATGTGTCTGGGGATGTTGACGCCACAACACGTACCCTTCTGACGAAGATTGACGAAGCTGAACAAGCAGGTGCCGACAGAGATACGGCACTGCGTACCTCTATATCCGACCTTGCTAGCGAGCTTGGCGTTACCGAAGAAACTTTACTTACACGTATCGGAGAGTCTGAAGAGTCCCTACGCGCTGCAATCGGTGAAACTGAAGCTGATTTGTTGCGTGCAATTAGCGGCGCTGAGGGTGCACTGACTGCCGAAATTGAAGCGGTAGCGGAGCTTGTAGGTAAGCCTGCTTCTGAGGTGACTGATGCGGATATTGACTTTGTTGCTGACCTTATCGCACAGCAAGAAGCGATCAACGACCCTGCTACGTACACACAAGAACAGCTAGCCTATGACGTAACAGGTGACGGTGTAGTAGACCAAGCTGACCTAGACCTCCTGCAACAAGCTAGAACAGGGCAAGATGTACTGTTTGACCTTGACAGTATGTTCGCTCCTACGGGCCTATACGCCGCACAGCAGCAGACGCAACAAGCGCTACAGCGTCAGATGGAGCAGCAACAACAGCAACAGATTCAGACGCAACAGGAACTGCAACAGCAGCAAGAGCTACAGCAACAGCAGCAGATGCAGCAGCAAATGCAGTCGCAGCAGGCAATACAGACTCAAATCGCACAAGAAGGGGAGCAGGCTCGCCGTAGGGATCTGTTAGGCCAGATCATGGGTGCCGCAGACATAACAGGACAACAAGTTACAGTAGATCAATCTCCCTTGGCACAGATCGACTATCTGTATGATTTTGGTAGTATATTCGGGCCGCAACAAAGAGCGTCTATGTTCCCTACACCGTACGGCACAATCGAACGAGGGCCAGTTCAACCGACTACACGGCCTAGACTGCCGTTTGGACGTAAACGTGGAGGTATAATTGATGCAAACGACGAACTATTACGGATTATTGGAGAAAGCTAATGAGCTGGTGGACTGATCTTACATCTGGCGTGTCCGGTGCTTTTACCGATACTGGAAATGAAAACACGTTTTTAGGGGGCGTTGGTGATTTTTTTCGTTCTGATGTTGGTAGTCTTATTGGAACCGCAGGGCTTGGAGCTTTAGCCACTAAGACTGGAATCATGGACACTAAAACGCCTGTAGTTGGCTACCAAGGAAGCATTCCAGAGTATGAGGCCGTGCGAGAGCGCGTACCTATGCAGGCAGACCCTAACCGTAGGCCCGGATCTGCTGGTAGAAGATACTTCAGTGATGTTCAGTACGCTGACCGTCCTGAACGTCAGTCTATGACAGTAGAGCAAGCACGGCAAAAAGCCCAAACACAAGCGCAAGGGCTAGCTGGAATGGCTGCTGGCGGTGCTATTGGCATGAACAAAGGGTACTACTTAGGTGGTATTACGGATGGTATGGCTGATAAGATTCCAGCTACTATTGATGGTAGACAAGAAGCACGCCTTAGCGATGGGGAGTTTGTCATACCTGCGGATGTGGTGAGCCATCTAGGTAACGGTAACTCCGATGCCGGTGCAAATCAGCTACACCAAATGATGACCAGAGTACGTAAAGAACGCACGGGTAACCCGAAACAGGGTAGGCAAATCAAACCTCAGAAGATGCTACCTGCATAAAGGTAATGACTATGTATAAATATAACACTGGTGGTGATGTAACTGTTCCCGCAGATCCGAATGTAGGTCAAGAAGTAGGTAGATCAGGTGCACTTGCGGAGTTTGCTGGCCCCTATGTCACAGAAATGCTGGGTAGAGGGCAAGCTCTTTCGGAACAACCTTACCAGTCCTACATGGGGCCGTTGTCTGCTGGAGCATCTGACGTACAGCAACAGGCGTTTACAGGACTAGCTAGCCTAGCTGTACCCACCACCCCCGCTACATTTGATGCTGCTACTGCTCAACAGTATATGAACCCTTATACAGAAGCAGCTCTTCAGCCTCAGCTACAGGCGGCACAGCGTGAAGCGGATCGTGTGCGGTTGGCTAACGCTGCTAGGATGCAGCAGGCCGGAGCTTTCGGCGGATCTCGTTTAGGTTTAGTAGAAGCAGAGGGTAACCGTGCGCTACTAGAGAACTTAGCAAATATCCGTGGAACAGGTTACTCGCAAGCGTATCAACAAGGTCGGGAGCAGTTCGCTCGTGATAGAGGGTATGGATTAGAGGCGCTAGGTGCTCAACGTGTTGGCGGGGCTGAACAACGTGCTATTGAACAAGAAGGCATAGCGCAAGACTACGCGCAGTTCCGTGAAGAACGTGATTACCCTTATAAGCAGGTTCAGTTCCAGCAGTCGCTGCTACAAGGATTGCCGATTGCAGCGCAAACCTACAGTTACTCTCAGCCCAGTACACTATCTACCATGCTGGGCAGTGCGGGGGGTGTCAGTGAACTTCTTAATCTGTTTGGTGGTGGCGGTGGCGGCGGTGGCGGCGGTGGTGGAACTCCACCCATAATACCCAACACAGGAGCATTCACAGATGCTCAAGGAAACACGTACGTAGACGGTGTACTACAAGGTACAGGAGTCTCTTAATGCTTAATTCACGAGGTTTGGGCGAGCAGGTACAGCGTAAGAAAGAAGCGTACCAAGGCAACCCACAGGCACTACAGCAGCAGTACCAAAAGAGTCAGCAATTAGTTGACCTTCTTGCGCTACAGCAGCTTAAAACAGAGAAAGAAGCCGCTGCCCGTAACATGCAGATGCAGATGCAGCAGAACCCTGCCACGATTGCACAGCAGCGTGAGCAAGAAGTGCTTGGCATGATTAAGCAAGAGCAAGGCCGAAAGCTAGGCGACGTTGCACAGCGCACTGCCGGTACGCTAGGGCAGATCAACAAAAGAGCGCAGCAGAACGTACAGCGCACTGCCAAGCAAGGTTTACCCTCTATAGGTGGCCCACAAAGACCCCCCGCAAACGCCCCACAAAAGCCCGCTATGATGGCTGGTGGCGGTATTGTTGCATTCCAAGAAGGCAGTAAAGGGCCAATATCTGCGGTATCTGAGGAAGAGATTAGGGAGTATCTTGCTCGGTTCAACCAATTAGATAACCCCAGAAACAGGGAGATGGCTAAAGAAGACATCCTCAAAGTCAGAGCGCAAGAAGCCAAATCTGCTGCTAGAACACAAGCGTTAGCGGGTAAAGCGCCCGGAGCCGAATCGCGTCGAGCGCAACGTCAGTTTGCAAAAGAGTACGACCCTACAGCAGCGTTAGGTGGCCCCCCAAAAACAGAGCCATCTGCGGCACCTACTGAACGCACAATACCTGATATGGGCGGTATGGGTGTACTAGCTCCCCAACTCCCCAAAGTTGAACCCGATGCTACGAAAGGGCAAGGTCTTGAAGCTCTAGGGTTAGCTCCACCTACACCTCCACCTACTGTTGTAGGCACGGAGCGTCAGGATATAGCGCGAACTCTTATGAGTGAGATGGGCGTCAAACCCGAAGGGACTCGTGAAGAAGCTAGAGAAGCCGCTGAAGCCCGTACCAAGGGTATTCTTGAAGCCGCTATCGGTAGAGAAGAAGGTAAGTTAGGGCCGAAAGAGTCTCAACTACAGCGTATGCAAGACCTACAAGCGCAACAAACAGACCCTGATAAGTTACGTAGAGAGCGCCTTACAGCGGGTCTTCTGGGTGCTGCGGGTCGAGGTAGCACTACCCTAGCTGGATTCGGCGCAGGCGTATTTAATCAGCGTACCCAGCAAGAAGCCGCTGCACGTAAAAACTTGACGGATCAGTTTGGTATTGAAAATGAGAAAATTCAGCTTGATCTGGATATAGCAGGTTCTCAGATCCAATCGGGTCAGGATGCCGTTGAGCTTCTGGGTAAAGACCAGCGAGCCGCTGTTGCCGCAGTTCAAAGTGCCGCAGCGGATGACGTGAAGATGGCTATTGCTGAAGGTGATCGTAAGTTTGATGCCGACATACAGGGAGCTAAGACTAAGCTCGAACTGTTCTTGAGCCAGATGGAAGACCGCCGTGCCGCAGCGGAACGAGCAGAGGATAAAGAACTGGCTTACACGCAGCTAGCGGTTGAGTTCTTGCAGGGGAAGAGGGAAATGGAGAAAGAGATTATGGGCGATGCTGGGTTTGATATGGCCGATAGTCCGGAGGAGGTTACTGCTGCTATAAAAAGGCTTGAAACCATGACTGTTCAATTCCATCAAATGCTAGAAAAAGGGAACATAAACGACTTTGAAGAGTTCCTTCAGAGGCGTATAGGTGCAATAAGTGGTAGTGGTAACGAAACTCCAAGCGGCATAGACGTGAATCCTGATTTAACAGCCCTTGTAGATAGGTATGCACAGTAAGTCCGTATGCCAGTAGTACCAAGAGAGAAAGTTTATCGGGCGTACCGCAACGCTCTAGCTGCTGGGGATACAGAAGCTGTAGACGCGCTAAGGGGTGTTTTAGTAGGGCGTACTACCCCTCTCCCTACCAGCGCACCACGAGAAACCGGCATATTCGAGGACATTACCTCTGGATTCGGTGCGGGTGTTGTCGGTGTAGGTGAGATGGCTGCACTCGGTCTCGCTGCGCCACTGGAAGAAGAAAGCGAACTAGCTGCACGCGAGCGTATTCAGTCTATTGCGGAGTCTTTCCGTCCCGAAGGCGGTGACTCAGAATCTATTACCTACAAACTAAGCTCCGCGCTTGGTTCCGTTGCTGGCCTTGCTTCTATACCTGTTGCCGCTGGTATAGCTGGTGCCCCCGGTGCTGCGGCTTTGGGTCTTGGTGCGTTAGCTGCCGGTGCTGCCGGTGCTGGTGAGGCGAGTGAGCGTGCTCGTGCCGCTGATACTACAGAGCAAAAACGTGGTGAAGCCACCGTACGGGGCACAGTAATCGGTTTGCTAGACATACTCCCCGTTGCAAAAGTAGTTAAGTTCGCTGATCTACCTACGCTAAACAAGCTAGTTGACAAGATACCGCCTGAGAAGGTCGAAACCATTGGCGAACGTATCTACAGCGCGGGTGTGACAGGTGGGTTTGAGGGTGCACAGGAAGCTGCATCCAACATACTGCAAAATCTTAACGAGCAAGAATACAACGCTGCTGCTGAGACGTTTGGCGGTACCGCAGAAGAAGCTGCATTAGGCGCTGGAGCCGGTGCTATTTTACAGGGTCTTGTTGACCTGTTCGCCCCACGCAGAGCCGGTAAGACCATTGGTGATGCTGTTGAAGAAGCTGAAGCCGAAGGGCAACTTGAACTGTTTGACGACGCAGAGGAGCGTACTCCTGAGATAGATGAAGTCATAGACGACATAGATCAGGAAGAACGAGACAGGCTGTTTGAGGAAGAACGTACAGCCGAAGTAAGCCCTGACCAAATATCACTGCCGGGGCTAGAGCCAGAACGTGTTGGGCCACAGTTGCGAGGTCTACCTGCACCAGAAGGTGAAACTATTGCTGGTGAGACGTTAGCTGTAACGCCTGAAGGCGATGTGTTAGGTAGACAAGAAGCCTTAGACCGAACCAACTTACGTGATAGAGAACAACAGATCACTGAAGAGCCAGTATCTGACGAAGCGCGGACAGGTAGAGAACGTGCTGAGATTGCTCAACGAGAACAGCCTGACCTATTTCCGACTGAACTTGCTGTAGCAGAAGGAGCCGCAGTAGCGCCAGAAGCAGAACCAACACCCGAATCGCGTCCTGTCACAGAAGAAGACCTCACTACCGCTGGGTTTGCGCCGAATGCTGCTATACGCAGACGTGTTATAGGTAAAGACTTAGATGACCCAGAAGTCCGGGTTGAGCTAACTAACGAAGCTAACCGTCTAAAATCTCAAAAGGTTCGACGTGGCGTTACCCGATTGCTAGAAGGAGTACCTAGTGAGCAACGTGATCTACCTACCCCGCGCAAAAGAGAACCTGTCGCAGCAAGAAGTAGAACAGGCGATGAAGCTGATCTACGAGGCGTGGGAGTCCCTACAAGACGTGCGGATACCGTGGAACCTGCTGCACTTGTCGGAGAACCAGTGGGAGATGCTGGAAGAGGCGTTGGACGACCTGTTTCTGGAACGAGAAAACAGCGTGGTGCACTAGCCCGAAAGGTTACTTCGGCAGTAGCCAAGGCTAACGCAGCCCGAACTGAAGTAGCTAAAGCCGAAGAAGCTGCAACAGTAAAACCAACGCAGGCTAACCAACGTAAGTTGGCTCGTGCTGAGAAGAAGCTACAGAAAGTTACTGAAGAAGGTATAAAAGCCAACGAACAGCTTGCCGATGTAGATACGCAAGTCATACCTCAAGAGACTGTGGACGCCCAACGCCGTGCAGAGCGGGCTATGTCCGCCACTGCCGCAGCCACACCAGCTACCGTAAAAGAGGTTTTGACGAAGGAACCTACACCCGCCCCGGCAGAACCTACTGTAGAAGAGCCTACGGCGGACGTAGATCTACGTGCCCCAGAGGAAAAAACTGCCGACAAGCAAAGTCTTTTAGCTGAACGTCGTGCAGAAAGAGACAGGCTCGTAAAAGAAGAAGGTCTCAGTAAAGCAGACGCTATGCGTGTCGCATCCGAACAAGTCCTCAACGCACCTCCAAGAGACTACACCGAGGTGTTGGATGCTTCACTGCCTGACACTGTAAAACGTGCGGTACGTAACAACGAACTACGTCGAGCCTTACTAGAGCTATCTAACAAGTCAGACGATAAGTTCATCAAGCGAGTAGCTGGCCGTCTGGCTAAACTCACTGGTGACACCAAGATAATGACCGTGCCCCCAAGCCAGTTGGGTACAGTAGACGGTAAACAGGTTGACGGACGGTTCATAACCGCAGACAACACAATCGTACTGAATAAAGACTACACAGATGTGTATGTCCTACTGCACGAGATGGCGCACGCTGCAACGATTAGCACTCTGAAGAACCCGTCACACCCGACTACTAAGAAGCTGATAAAGCTGCATGAGGCTAGCAAAGAGTACCTACGTAACTCTTATGGGTCTAAGAACGTAGCAGAGTTTGTCGCTGAAGCCTTTACTAACCCCACCTTCCAAGGTGAGCTAGCTCGAATCAACCCAGACGGTAGGCCGCTTAGTGTCTGGCAAGAATTTATCCGCGTGGTATCTAACTTCCTCGGGCTGGGCAAAGAACGTGGTACTGCACAGCGTGAAGCCCAACAGTTAATTGAAGACATACTGGCACCTGCCGCCAAGCACCGTGGTGCTCCTCTCTTAGCATCTATGACCGACCCTGCTGGCGTACGTAGAGTAGAGGAAGGACTCAAGGACGCCCTACCTAAAGGGCCGATAGAGCGTGCAAAAGAAAGAATAGTTGGCGAGTACGGTGCACTCACAGCAGGGCAGAAAAACACCGGACTAAAACGCAAAATACTTGGTCTCTTACCTAACAACGCCGTCGAAGTAGAGCTTGAAAGGGCAGGTGTAGTCGGTGTTAATAAGGTTTTCGCTGCTATAGAAAACCAACGTGGTGGCCTAACTACCGCAGAGCAAGCGGTCAGAAACAACCTACAACCTATACGAGAGTGGGCTGCTAAACAGTCTGGAGAAACGATTAAGGCGTGGAATAACTTGATCTACGACAGTACCGTTGACCAAGTAGATCCAGAGCTAACGCCACAGCAAGCACAAAAACGGTACGGCAACCAGCCCGTAGACGGCACTAAGCAGCTAAAAATAGACCGCTACAAAGAACTACGGGCGGTCTACAACAGCAAGATGGTTGGTGCCGAGGGTAGGAAGAACTACGCCGCTTTGCGTAAGCTATATAAAGATCAGTACGACCAACTTAATGACACGCTGCAAAATCGTATTGACGGACTGCCCATAGCAGAACAAGCGAAGACCAACCTCAAGAACGGTCTATACGCTAAGATGTTAGAGGCGACTAAGCTGGAGCCATACTTCCCGCTGACTCGTACCGGCACGTACTTCCTGTCTGTGAAGAACCCCAAGGAAGGCGCGGACTCTGCCGTGTTTGCATACGAGAACGCTGCGGAACGGTTCAGGGCAGCGGAAGCCTACGAAGCAGAAGGTTACGGAGTATCGACGTTCAGCCCTAGTGACAAAGCCTCCTACGAGGACGCGCCCTCTGGTTCTTTTGTCTCCAGCATACTGGGCATTATGAAGGTGAACAAAGTAGACCCAGAGGTTCAGGAACAGATAACACGTTTGTTTATTGAGTACCTGCCAGAGTCTTCTTTCGCTAAGTCACTGCTTCGACGTAAGGGCACTGAAGGTTATGATGTAGATGCTGTGGAAGCGGCACGTACGAAGGCTTTTGATCTGGCACGGCAGGTAGAGCGCATTAAGAACTCACGGCTAATCGACAACGCCGTACAAGAGATGCTTGAAGCCAACCCTAAAATGGCAGATGCGAACAGCCCAGAAATCGAAGAGGTAAAAGACCGCGCTAGATTTGCCGTCAATCCGCCACTGGACAGTTTCGCTAAGAACGCAAACCGTATGGCATTCATGTGGACTATCGGCTTCAACGCCTCGTCTGCGCTGGTAAACTTGTCGCAGATACCGTTGTTCGCATACCCGATGCTGGCAGGTAAGTATGGGTTCGGAGCCACACGAACCGCTCTAAGCGGTGCTACTAAGTTGTTTATGGGTTCTCCAATGAACAAGGACATAGCTACTTTAGTCGGGGACGCAAGAACGCCACGGTCTGTAAGAGAAGCGCTACGTAAAGGTGACCTCAACGCAGCGAGAGAAGCCCTCAAAGACAAGGCATTACCATCGCTGGATAACTACTATACGTTCTCCCGCGACAAAGATGGCCGAGTCACTTACGAAGTACGTAAAGACCTAGACCTCGATGCAGCGCAAACAAAGGAATTGAAAGACCTTCTACCGTTGATGGAGCTTGCTTCTAGGCGGGGGCAGCTTAACTCGTCGTTCATTGCCGACACACTCAGCACGAGTCAGGCGGGGCGTAAGATGTCTAAGATGGACGCGGTGACAAACGCTTCGGCTCTTATGTTCCATGAAGCAGAAGTAATGAATCGTCAAGTTACGATGGTGGCAGCGTATAAACTCGCACTAAAGAAGTTTGATGGTGACAAGAAGAAAGCCGCAGAAGAAGCTGTACGTGAGACGCAGCTAATCAACGGTGGTGCCACACTAGAAACTGGCCCACGGTACGCCCGTGAGAGTTTAGGTCGTATTGCGCTGATGTATAAAGCGTACGGCATACAGATGTACTACACGATGTTTAAGTCTGGTAGACAAGCTATAGAGAACTTTTTTCCGGGCAATGACGCTAAGAGCAGAGAGCTACGTAATGAGGCTCTGAAACAGCTTGCCGGTGTACATTTATCTGCTCTGTTCTTCGCTGGGGTACAGGGTCTACCGTTGTACGGTGCAGTCTCCATGCTTATTGACATGTTTAGAGAAGACTACGAAGAAGACACCGACACCATGCTACGGCAGTACCTAGACAGTGAAGTGCTATTCAAGGGCGCTCTGTCTGAAATAACTGGGGTTGATGTATCGCAGCGCGTTAAGCTGACCGACCTGCTATTTGAAGCCGACAGATTCAACAGTGATCCATCGCCAGAAGAAGAGATTGCTCACCTGTTTGGTGGCCCTGCATGGAGCATCTACTCACGAGGTAGAGATGGCATAGACAAACTACGTGAAGGCGAGATAGAGCGTGGTATAGAAGACCTAATGCCGGGCGCTGTACGTAATGCTTATAAAGCTGTTATCAGGTACCCGAGGGATGAGGGCATTCTGACTCGGCGCGGTGATCCTATCTACGATGATCTCACAGCCGGTGATTTGGCTACGCAGCTACTAGGGTTTCCGCCCGTCGATTACACCAGACAAGCGGACGAGACATCTACAGCTAAACGCCTAGACATAGCTGCGAGTGCTAAACGCCGTGACCTGCTGAGACGTTACTACGTTGCCAAGAGATTCGGTGACAGAGAAGGTATGCGTGATGCACGGCGATCTATGCGAGAGTTCAACAAGTCCAGTGCCGTGCGCCGAGATCGCCAGAAACGTATAACAGGTGACACTATTGATAGGTCAATACGTGGGCACGAGACTCGTTCTGCGGAGATGCACAACGGTACAACGCTATCGCCATACATGAAGCGTACGGTGGATTCGGGTGAAGGGTTCTTGTAAAAAACCCCCTTACCGCAAGAAGGGGTGGTTACGGTAAGGGGGTAGGAAGGCGATAAGACCTTTCAGCAGGAGACCGGACGACCTTATCAGGGCGGATCGTATCACACCAATCTCCAGACGCGAACCCCTAAAAAACGACCTTCTAGGACGCCCTTGGCTCGTATATCCCACTCCATCTCGTCCACGCAGATGCGTTTAATCTGCTGTAGTGCCTTGTCCGTGTCGATGCACGGCACAAATATCGAACTCCCTACCACCATAGCACCCCAGTCCACCACGATACGTACCCCGTCAGGGTTCAAGTCGTGCGTCTTGAGGGTCATCATCTAAACTTTCTCCATCTTCGTTAGTTGCATTAAACACCTTGCAGTCAACTATCAGCACTCTATATGCAGGCATGGCCGACCCTATGTGCGTGCCTTTACCTAACCGCATAGATCCACGCTTACCACCTAACTTGTTAATCAGGTCGCTCGTGAATGCGCCGTAGTTAATCTGATGTGTGGCGCACCAAGCCTTCAAGAACCTCGGGACTAAGTACGCCTTCTTCGTGTCCGTCTCGAACCGCGCTACTAGCCTACCCTTCGGTAGTGCATCGGGTATGACGATGCTGTCCAACCCATTACCGGAACCACTACGCAGATCGTCCGTGCTCTTGATTACCAGTATGTTGTTATAGTTTTCAGTCAGGTAGTCGTTAAGTGTTTGTTCTACTGATGACCCCATATCGTTAACCGATTGCAGGTTTAGTTTAAGTAGGTTAACAGTCCACTTAAATAAGCCCTTCATGTCGTAGTCGATTAGCTCCAGCTTGTTAGCGATGTACGCCCCAGCTAGTGTGGTAGCAGCTCCGGCAGACCAGAAACGGTTTTCTGATGTAAGCCCTGCCGCCTCGTCAATCTTACGCTGAAACCCAAGTACGAGCTTCTTAACGTCTTCTAGGTTCTGCATGACCCACTGGATATAAATAACCCCAGCGTGCCCATAGTTTTCTTCGATAGACCTATCGAACGCATCCGTACCTTTCTTCTCCTCCGTGCTGGAGAATACCCGCTGCGCCCTCCATTCCATTATCCTCTGCGCCTCTGCTTTCGGCGCTTGCTTTTCCGCTGCAATACGTTCAATGACACTGGCGTTGCCTGTAGTTACACATGAGAGGTGCCACGGCTCGCCACGAGCACGTTCAAGGTTAGCCCCACCAGCCATACGCCCACGCTGTTCCCCAGAGGATATTTGATACGCTAAGTCACTTAGCTGCTCACTTTTCTCATTGGTCAATTCGTCTATGTAAAACGGTAGGTTGTGCAGCACCTCCGAACGATTAAACTTTATCGCGTCGGTATCCTTTGCGGTTATCATCATGCCTTTCTCAGCACCCCACACCGAACCCGCTACCCGTATAGCTGCTGTTTTGCCGCACCCACTAAGTGGGCTGTGTATGTGTAACGCACAAGCCTTCTGAGGCAAGAAGGCCATTAACGGAGAGCCAAACGCTGTGCTTACAACGTACTGGTGCATCACAAGTTCGGGCCGCGTGTTGTAGAAATTAGCCATCTTTTTCCACGCCTCCAGCGTACCTTTCGGTTTGAGGTATGGGATTAGTGCGGCTGTCGGTGTGGACGGTGGGTTGTGGTCAATACGGTCTGCGCGTATTTCTTTGTTTCCTACAACAAAAGCGTCCATGTTCTCGTCTACCCAACCGAACTGGCGACGTGCCGTGGCTGCTGTAGAGGTTGCTTGTAATTCGTTTACCCAAGTAATCATATATTGCATCAAATCGTTTAGTTGAGGGATGGCAACACCTTGCATCGCCATGTTTTTTCTAAATTCTTCTCGTGAAGTGACCGCCGTAAGAGGCATCGTAAACTCACGTACACCGTCTTGTGGCAGGTGTATCCTACAAACTACAGACTCCCCGTCCTCTATATCTAACAAACGCTGCGTAATGTAAATGTCGTTATGGTAGATGACGTGCTCATCAACTTCCCCGTCTTGGCTTATGTTCCTGACATAGACACCGCCGTTCTGACCACGGAAGTATGGGCGCGGGTAGACTGGTATAACGTGTTGTGTAGAAAGATCTTGGTTTTCCAACTTTTCAAGTAGCGTACCTTCAACTGTTTGTAGTTGCTGATCTTGAAGATCATTTACATACGTACCGTCTTCATTGGCTTCTGCTTCAGCCACCTTGCGCCCTAGCACAATCGGTGAACTGATCTTACCCCAGTGAGGGCATTCCGTGCAGATACCGCCTTCATTCTCGTCAAATGTTGTGCAGCGGTACGGCCCCTTAATTAGATCCAGCTTCTTTAGCGTTAGCTCTGGCGTGTATTCGGGGTGTTGGTTTGAGATCTTGTGCGCGGCTTTCTCACCGTCTTCGCAGAACTTAGCGATGGACAGACCTGCCCTCCACATAGGTTCACTCGTTTCGGCTTGGCCTTTTATTATGCGGCGTAGTTGCTCACACCCGTTACCGTTCTGTGCCTTGAGCAGTATGGTTCTGAACTCGTGCTTATAGTTCTGAATGATCGCATCGCGTAAGCTCGCTGGCCCCTCCGCAGGTACGTACTTCTTGGGAACTGGTATCGTGTCCATCCCCAGCTTACTGGCGAAGAAGTCAAAGTTAACCGTATCAGGAGTCTTACCTATGACTTCTACTGGCGCAGGGGTATCAGGTTTGTGGTTATGCGTACCCACTATGCGAAGAACCCGCGCTATATCAGCAGGTACTGCGGGGTCTATCTCAAGCCCGAACTCTTTGCACTTAGCCTTGAACTGGTCAGCCACTACCTTCCACTGCTCTACAGCAACGGGTTCAGATAGCACCCAGTAAACGTGTATGCCACGACCAGAATTAACGATAAGAGGTTTTGGTAGTTCTAGGGCTACGATAAATTCTTGTAGCCTACGTAGCGCCTCCCCCTGTGTAGCGAACCCCTCGTTCTTAGCTACTTTGTCTTCGCCAACGTCTAAGTCTAAGAAGAATGACTTAATCTGTTTAGCGTCATCACCTTTGCGGGTACCTTCTTCTTTGAAGTTACTCATCGCAAAGTACATGTCCCACCCTTCACTGTCGTGATATTCGGCGGCTTCTGCTAATTCATCTGTTGAGTGAAAGTATGTCTGCCGTACCCCGTTCGACGCTAGGCCGTATTGTAGAGCGACGTACACACCTTCTGTGGGTAGTACCCACCGTAAAAATTCTCTTGTATTCATGGTTGCACCCAATGCCGAGAGACACTATGGCAGGGATGTCGGCGCATCCTTTTCGGCAAAACCTAGCCATAGTGGAGTGATTGTTAGTGGTTAGTCATCCCAACCGTCAACAATGGCACTCAGATCGTCGTCATCTTCCTTGGGTGCGGGGGCAGATTTCTTTACGACCTTCTTGGGTTCCTCCACTTCGGAGGTATCTGGCTCATCGCCAAATATATCGTCAGAGTCATCGTCGTCTAACGCGACATCGGTGCTCTTGACACTGCTAGTAGTATCACTAAACGGGTTATCAGGTTGTGCTACGAAGCCGCCTTCCACAACACCGAAGGGCGAACGTGACACCATCGGCACGTATTCGATCACCTGTACACCGCTCAGACGTAGGCTAACGCCGTTGTCACGCATAGAGTACGGTACGAAAGTGAAGGCAAGGTTCACGGTGCTACCGCTGGTCAACTGAAAGTCCGCTGGCAGTTTGTTGTTCTGCGCGTCCACTTGTAGTGGTGGCGTGGTCTTGTCGGTACCGTAAGCACCTTTCAACTTGCACTTGCCGATGTAGTTACCGTCATCGTCCTTCTTGAACGGTAGGGCAAACTTATCAGGCCAGCTCTTTTCTTTCTTAGCTTTGTAGCCCACTGCCATTGCCTTGTACAAGGCTTTGGCTTCGCTTTCAGACATCACGAAAGACATAGAGTATTCCGCGCCGTCGTCCAGCGGGTCACACTTAACAGACCCACCCTTACCACCATTCGCTTTGTTATCGAACTTGTAGGTAGCGTCGAGTCTTGGGTAAAGGGCTTTCACACCCTCGATTGTGTAGTACATATTTGCTTCAGCCATTGTTGGTCTCCTTAACTTAGGCTATTTATTGTGAACCCTTCAGTCGCAGCGAAGGGCGAACCCTCGCGGTTGTGGGGCACGATGTCGAAAGCAATCGCTGCTAACGTGTCATCGTCATCCACCATCAATCTAACTTTCTGTAGTTCCTCTTCTTCCAACGGTCTTTGTGGGTAAAAGAACAGCTTTGGTACAGGGCTACCCGCATCGAAACTTATCTTTGTCACCACTGCTGCACTGGGCGTTCCATGCCCACTCAAAAATTTGGCGTAAGCCTGTAGAGGCATAGAGCTTCTACCTTGGGCCTTACCAAATATGGATGAGGCAGGTACCTGTAGTTGGTACACAGTGTCTAGTGCTTGCTCTTCAACAATCGCTAGTCTCTGACTAAACCTACAAGCCCTACCCCCTCCAGTGCCAGAACCTCGGACGTTATTGGTGCAATCAATACACCGCGTACTCTGTCTCTGGTCTGGCGGCACTTCAGGTGCGGGTCTCTGGGTATCGTTCGACCAGCATGTCGGCAGACGTTTGGCGCTAGGGTCGTAGGCATCTTTGTAATACGAGCGAGCTACTGTCGCTGCGTTTACGATAACTACGTCTATCGCCGTACTGTCCGCTTGCTGGTCTAACCCAGTAAACCTATTACCCTGTATGCTGATTCGGCGCACTATACGTCCGCATCAGGATCAAACGCTGTGGGGTCAAAGTCATCCACAACAGCTTCTTCCGTTGCTTCTTCCTTAGATGCACCACCCTTTAACAGAGCTTCTGCGATACTCGCCAAGGCGAATCGCTGCGTTTTACCTACCTTGATGTACGTATTCTCTGGAATTACGCCATCCCTCACCCATTTACGGGTCGTGGATAATGACACACCAAAGTGCTTTGCGACATCCTCAATCGGAACTAATTGCTCCATCACGCTTTCCTTATTGTGAGTGCAAACTCTGCGTCTACGTTCAAGCCCTTTGGCAGAAGGTCTGGGTTCTCTTCCAAGAACTCCCGTACGTTCTTCTGATTCAGGCGCTTATCTAAGAACTCAGGTACACCATGCTCAAGAATGAACTCGTGCATGTGCTCCCAATCGCTAGTCCAATACTTCTGCTTAACCGTACGGTAAAACGTACCAGCATCGGTCTTGACGCTTTTGATGTCGTTCTCTTTCAAGTAACTCAGTAGCGCACTCTTTATTTTATTTTGCTGATTGACTAGCTTGTCATCAGCCTCCTTAAATTCCGCAGATAGGCGTTCCCGTTCAGCCTTAATCTTGAGGTAAACCCCAGTCATCTTGCCTAGTGGCACACCGTCTACGTCTTTTGCATCAGCCATGATCTTCGTCCTTCCATTGCCGAGAAAGGTAATATAGTGGTAGGTAATGGCTTAATCAAGTATTTCTTTGTAAAGATCAATAATTTTTGTATGTGTGTCTATTTTGTTATCTAGTAATGCGTACACACGCTTTTCTATGTGAGATCCTTGTAACTGTACCACTGTGCACTTATGGTCTTGCCCCGCTCTGTGGATGCGGGCGTTAGCCTGTGCGTATGTTTCTACCGAACTGGTTGGCCCCCACCACACAATTGTATTAGCAGCGGTCAACGTAACGCCGTGTGCCGCAGCTTGCGGCTGGATGACTAGCACTCGTGGGGTATCTGTCTCTTGGAACTCTTTGAATATGCGCGTGCGCTCGGTGGCACTGACAGCCCCACTAATGACCTCGGTAGGTATCTTGTCCTTGCGTAGCTTGTCAGTAAGTAGCTGGATCGTATGCTTGAACGGTACGAACACGAGTACCTTCTTACTGGACTCGTCAATTACCTCACGTAGCACCTTGTATCGGTGCTTGATGTCGAACTCCACCACCTCATTGTCATCGGTGTACACCGCACCAGAACTGATTTGTAGCAGCTTGTTCATGTTGACCGCTGCTGTAGCTGCCGTGACTGTCTCTTCCGCAGCTTCCATGACCATGCGGTTCTTCAGTTCTTTGTAATACTTCTCTTGCTGACGGGTCAGCGGTACCTCACGAGTTGTGTACACGATGTCAGGTAGGTCAAGACACTCTTCCTTGGTAAACCGTATCGCTGGTTGCAGTGCACTGAATACTGTCTCGGTGGCATCGGGCTTAGGCACCCACTTGAAGTTAGTCACTTTGTACATGACTTGATCGCGGAACGAGCCAAAGAAGCGTGGTACAGCTTTCGGGTTAACAAGTTTAGCCAGACCGTACGCATCCAGCGGACTCTGTGCAGCGGGTGTACCCGTCATCATCCACAGCCACGTATCAGGGCTGAGTAGCCTGTTGAGTGTCTTCCACCTGTCAGTCTGGGCATTCTTGTAGTGCGTGGCCTCGTCCACAATCACTAGGTCAAACCCACCGTTGGATATGGCGTCCGCTACGATTGCCACCCCGTCATAATTTATTACTACGAACTCCGCATCGCTTTCGATCACAGCGGTTCTTTTCTTCGCTGAACCGTGCGCTATATCTACCTTGCGGTGCATAGCAAAACTAAACAGGTCTTCTCGCCACGCCGAATCCATAATAGATAGAGGGCAGATGACCAGAGCACGTTTGATGCGGCCTTGTTTCATCAGGAAGTCTGCTGCCCAGATAGCACTGGCGGTCTTGCCTGTACCCTGCTCGTTGAAACAGAACGCACGTTTGTTGAGTGTCAGGAACCCAGCCGTGGTCTTCTGGTGCTCGAACGGTTTGTACTTACCCGTCCACTTATACTTGCCTTCGATGGGCGATGGCGCTTTTATGTTTAGATTCTTGAGTACGTGGGTCTCGTCTACGCCCCAGTTAACCACCACACGGTTACCTGATAACTCCTTACTCTTTGGTATGACCTCGGTAACTTTCCGTGGATCACGTAGCCGCAACAGCAGCGCCTTGTTGTCTATTACTTTCATATACCCTTCATGCAAAAAAGCGCGAAGTGGGTGTCCACTACACGCGGTTAAAAAGCCCGCCATGCGACCACACCGGACGGGAACGGTGCCAACAGGCAGGAAGTCCGCCTTGGTCTAAACTGTTATTAACACAGTAAGAAGAAAAGACAGTACGTTGATCGCCACGACAATACCTACGCCGACCAATATGCCCGTCTTTACGTCGTCCTTATTCACTGCCTACGTCGAGGTCTATGCCCCGCCTTCTTGGGCTTCTGCCCGTTACGGCTGCGATTAGCACTCTTGCTTTCTATCCGCACGCCGTCCGCATTACTACCACCACGACTTAACATCTTATTGTGGCTTACGTCTCTACCTTCCCTCTTATCCGCTCTGCCATCTTTGTTGGCATCACGACTCGTTCTGTCCATAGCTCGACGCGCACGCTGCCTCTCCATCCGCGCTTCGTGTGCTTTACTGCCCACTGGCGGGTTCTTCTGCTTCTTGCGGTCTGCTTTGTTTTTGTACGGCATCAGTTCTTTCCGTTGTGTGGACATTCCAACACTGGACACCATGCTTTACATAGTCCGCTGGGGTTGGGGTTCCACGTATCGTTCTCAAAAGCTGTTTCCATGTCGCTGTATTTACTCAGCCACTTAGTCCACATCTTCTCCTCTTCCTCTATGGTGTAGCGATCCCTTATCAGGTCGTTACTTACCACAAACAACAGCCCAGCCCGAACGGTCTCCACCTCGGGGTAGTGCTTGAAGGTAGCCAAAGCCATAAGCTCTAGCTGCCCTTTGTCAGCATATCTTGCCGACTTGCCGGTCTTGTAGTCAATCACCCATGCAAGGTTGTCCTCGCGGTTCAAGATCACAAGATCGGCAATACCTCGGAACCAAACATCGTCAGCAAAGAAGCTACACGCCTCTAAGTCTTTGGTTAGCCCCATCTTAATCTCGCATAGCTTCTCACCTTTCTTGGCGTTCAGCGCATCGAGCATACCTTGAGCGTAGCTAAACCGTGGGTCGAGTTCACCGCCGTCACGGATATATTCTTCCGCAGCTTCGTGAAAAGCTGTTCCATACAACGTAGCCTCAGACTCCTTGAACGGGTACTGCTTGAGCACCTTCTCATGGTAGAACTGCTTAGGGCATTGCTGGAATGCCTTGATCTTACTGAACGACCACGGCGCTATGCTCATGGAGAATCAAGTATCAGATTTAAGTCACGTAACTCAGCTATAAGTAGTGCCATAAGAGCGTGGTCAAATGTTATATCTCTATTGTTCATGACTTCTTGTAAATATGTCGCATCGTCTATGACGGCATCAGCGTTGTCACGCCGCACTAGCTTTTGCTGCTCTTCCCGCGATGTAAAGTCCATTACTCACAGTCTCCATATGTGTATGCCATACCACTCTCACATTCAAGTGGTAACCCCTTAGCCCATGTCGGGACGTACCTCATGCACTTCTCGACGTACTGCTGGGCTTGTATCGCTTCAGACTCAGGTACACATGCGATAACTGAGTCGTGAACTGTCAGTACCGCTCGGTACTTATTATTTATTAGTAACATCTGATCGCCTATCACACAACGTGCTAAGGCTTGGCAGACGTTCTCTATCACCTTGCCACCGTAGATCCGCGTTCGGCCTCGGCGTGTCTTGTAACTATACTCTGTCCCCTGTGAGTTATACTCTCCCCTGAGATCCTCATAACGCATCAGGAGCTTAGACGGTAGACGTATAGATCCCCGGTCTCCTATAACTTCAACCACATCATCCTTACCAAACTGGTAAGTAGCACCGTTCGCCATGTGCGAGATCATGTTATGGGCTTCTCGCCACACATGACTGATCTTCCAGTTTGTATCACGGTATATGTTGATAATCCGTCGCGCTTCATCAAGTGATATGTCCGTACCAAAGGACTTCAACTGCGCCTGAAACTTAACAGCGCCCATGCCATAACCGGCACCCAGTATCGTAGTCTTACCTACAAACCGCTGATCCTTCGTTATCTGATCTTCAGGTACTTCGTAAATCCGTGCCGCCATCTTGATGTACACGTCTTCCTTTTTACGGAACGCATCGGTCAGGTCATCCTGCCCAGCGAACCACGCCAACACTCGCGCTTCAATCTGCGACGAGTCACAGTCTATGAGTATGTAGTCCTCGGGAGCGATGATACTTCTCTTTAACATCTTACCGTTTGGCCCACGGCTCGGTAGGTTTTGCAGATTGATCTTGTCATCCCCACCCCACCTGCCAGTGTGTGCCGCATAGTATCGCACAGGAACCGGCAGAGTTCCGCGATTGGATATGTCAAGGAACCGCTGAGTACGGGTCTCTTCCAACGTACTTTTGTTGCCCAACCTAGCAGCGACTAGCGCCTGCACTTCTGGGTTCTCGTGTTCGGCAAGAGCTTTGAACCCTTCATCAGTCTTGGCGAATGCGTAGGTTTCTTTTTCCGTGGTGGGGCTGACCTTGGTAGGTGGTTCAACACCTTTGGAGCGCAGCAGATCAGCAAACTTGTCGTTACTCATCAGCTCTTTCTTGTCGGTCACGCTAGCATCACATAACAACTTATCTTTATGTTCTTTGATCTTCTCAAGATGTTGGCCCAGTAAGTCTTGATCTAGCTCCAGCATAGGATGTATGAACATACGCAGCGTACAGTCAATGATCCTGAGTTCTTTCTTGGGGAACCCCTGCTTCATAAAGATGCTGAACAGCTTATAGGTAAGCTCTACGTCGTTGATGCAGTAGTCGCCGTAACGATCTAACTCATCATCAGTAAAGTCTAGGCGGCGTTTGTCCAGCGCGTTGAGTATCTCAGTACCCTTGGCACCTACGTTGTATCGTTCCGCAAGCGCCTTGAGACTTCCACCAACTTCCACCCCATGTACAGCACGGGCAATACAAAGAGTATCAACCCAAACCCGAGGGCGAATATCAAATAGCCAAGATAATATAGCGCCATCGAACATAGTGTTGTGAGCCAGCACCATACTGTTAGCCCAGTCAAACTCGTCAAAGTATTCTTTAAGCTCTTCGTGCGTCCCAGAAGCCCATTCGGTGTAGCCATTGTTTACCTTCACCCCCACACCCACGATCTCGAAGCGAGGGTCGCGGATGTATTCTTCAGTTGTCATCTTGGTCAGAGAGAAGTCTTTACTATAATACGTCTCGAAGTCGAGCGTTATTAAGTCCATGTTTTACCGTCCTTTTCTGTTAGCCAGATGCGGTGTTCGCCGTCGTTACTGATCTTACGGCTTGTGATGTTCCAACCCCTACGTCTGGCAGATATACGAAACGCACGTACCTTGTGCCCGTAGGGATCGTCTACTACAAATGAGTCCCCCAGAGACATACGCTCTAACGTGTCTTCATAAAGGCGCTGATGCTTGTATTGCTTATCAAACAGCAGCACCCCTTTTTCGATCACGATTTCTTCTAAGTCATCGCTCACTCAACCCTCCAGATACGAATTTCGCTTCTATCGGCTGACCCTCGCATCGTCATTTTGTAGCCGAATTGCGTTCTAGCCGCACTCCTAAAGTTTTCAGCCTGTTTAGACACTAAGATGTCCCTACGGTTTCTAGGCCCACGTCTTGTCGAGTCAACAGGAAACGCAATGCTGTCACCAACCTCCATAACCTTTAACAAGTTATAGAATTCTTCGTTGCGCCTTTTGCCGCTGGCCTTCTTGGGTATTGGCACATGCTTATCTAACTTCAGCATCATGCCTCCTCCTTTTCTACAACGCGGGTGACGATTACGTCAGTAGTGACGGGCTTGCGTATCCAATCACCCCAAGTACCACGGTCATCTATGATCCTGTACTGCGCCATCTCTTCGTCTTTGGCTTCCACGACCACTTGACGTTCCACAGTCTCAGAGAAAGTTACGATAAACTTTTTCATTCTATCCTCCACACCCGAATGACGCCCTCGTCAACTAAAATGCGGGACGATATTTCTTGCCCAGCTTTTTGTGCTCTTTTCGTAAAAGCGTTTGCTTCGAGTGAATAGGAGGGTCGTTTATCCTTCCCCGTGGTTTTTTCGGAAAATCCAAATGCCACACTGTCGCCCACCTGCCACGATCTAATAATTTTTTCGAGGTACAGGTATTTAGTGTTTCGGCCACCAGACTTACCCTTCGGCGGCATCGGTAAATTTTTCTCTATCTTCGGCTCCACCTTAACCCCCCAACCGTTTGATCTCAGCGTCGATGTAGAACCGGATCTTCTTTGCATCGCGTAGCTCGTCGCTGTGAGATGCCTCACCCATGCGATAACACGCACGGAATATCTCACCGATTTGCGCGTTCATGTTCTTGTATGAGATTAGATCCTGTAACTCCGCAGCCCCAGCAGGTAACTCGTAATAGGATGCAGTGCTTCCGTCGCTAGTTACAGATTCGTGTTTGTCGTCCTGTACCAGTGTTTGTGGTAACTCGTTTATAAGATCCTGCCTGCTATCGTTTGCATATTTGGGTGTAGCTTGTTCCCTTGAACTTGTTTCCCAGTTCCTCTTAGCCAACTTCCATTTGCGTAGCCACTTACCAGCATAGCTCTCGCTTACGCCTACTTCAGCAGCCAGAACTTCAGGCGTGGCGTACCCGTTCTTGTTCAAGTATTCAGTCACCATCGCCCCCTTTACCGCTTTGCGGTTGTACTTCCGTTTCGTCATCTCGGTCTCCTAGTTAAAAATCAAACGCCAACTGGCGCTCATCTACCTCTCTTTCGTTGAGGATGTCTGCCACTGTGTGCAGGTTCTCCTCGTTCACTACGGCAGCGATTCCACCCGCCGCCCTAATCTGGTTTATGTTCATGTCTTGCAGTGGCGTTGTCTTACCCTTCCCCGCCTTGCACTCAATCCCAAAAAACTTACCGTTGTAGCACCCCACTATGTCCGGCACACCACTCCTACCGTAGCCTCCGGTCACGGGGTAAAAGTAATAAACACCTAACTTCTTTAGTGTCTCCGCTACCTTCTTCTTAACCTTCGCCTCTGGCGTCATCGCCATCGCGTACCTCCTTCAGTAAATTAGTTACACTCAGCGTGAGTTTTTTCATCTCACGTTGGTTAGCTGAAATAGCTTTGGATAGGAACTGCAAATCGTCCAGCATCTCCATTGTTGTTTTAGCAAGATTCTCCACCGCCCGTAGGCCCGTAAGAACTTCCTCCAGCGTCTGCTCATCAACCTCAAGCTCTACGCTTATTTTTGCCATCCTGTTTCTCCGTGGGCACTGGTATCAGTGTCTCGTTATCCGTAAACCCAAAAGCTATCCTGTCCCGTCCGCAACCCCACTCCGGCTACTTCAGACTGTTGTGGCTCTAACATATTCAGAACCACCAGCTTTTTCCGTAGGTCTGCCGGTAGGGTTTCCATACCACGATAAATAGGTTCGTAGGGCGAGTCAACACATTCCGTACCTAAACAGGTTAATTTCCACACATCTGTATTAGGGTCTACCTTGATGTGGTAGATCGGCCCCTTATGTGTTAACTTGTTTTGGTTACCTAGCGTGGTGGCTATGTCCTCGATCATGCGTAGCGTCTCGAAATACTTAGCAGACATAGAACATGTCCTCGTCAGCTTTCATACCAACGCCAGTCACGTAGTCACCTACGGTAGCCATATTCAGGACGCTGATCTTGCCGATCAACTCCCCGTGCTCATCGTCTTGGGTACCCTCGACGTAGCGTTTGGGTACTTGGGTTGCGTCTACCGCACTGTAGTATATTCGGTCTATCTTCTGAGCCTCTAAGATCTGACGGCCCCTGTAGTCCTGACATACGTGCACAAACGTGGGAGTCGCCCCGACGGATTCTAATTCAGCGTTCTCTTTCTCGTGGCGCAGTACCTCTTCGACCTTAGACTTTACGTCCAAATCTGTTATCTGGTGGATCATACTCTGAAGCGTGGCAAACGCGGGGCTGTGCCCTGTAACGCCCAAGTCAGCTAGTGCCTCGGTTCGTTTCTGTGACGAGGCGTATATCAAATCGCTACGATTTTTATCGTAAACACGAGCATGTATTGTTGACATTTCAAGTGCTGACCACTCGACCAGTGCTGCCGCAGCTTTCTTCACCGCCGTGTTTAAGTTCTTACTCCACTGCATACGATGTTCTGCGCTGTGGTCTGCGTACCTTTCGTTAGTGATCGTGCGGCTGCTAACCGCGAACGTGCGCCGCACATTAGGCTCCAAACGATCAATGAGCCTACCTCGCGCAAACGTCTCGTGAGGGTAGTACACCCAGCAAGAATCCGTAATGCTTGTACTGAACTGCACACCGCGCATCTTCTTACGCAGCGCATCCTGAAACTTCTTTAGATTTGGCGATGGTTGGCGTGGTAAATTCTTACCATCGGAGTGCACGATTTCTTGCACCCGCATTATGAACTTATTGTGCATCTTTCTTATGTAACTCATAACATCATTCCTCTTTCGTTGTTGTAATCAAACCACAGGCCACGTTGACCCATTGATTGAATTGTCTACGCACTTTTCTCTTATCTCCTTGCGTAGTAATGTATCTTATATCAGATCGTAGTGTAAACAAAGCTAACAGTGGTACACGTAGTGTATGACCATCTTCCATAATAATACGTTGTACCTTGTCACCGTCATACTTGTTCACGCCAGACCACGGCCCACTCATCAGCACCTTTTCATCCCGCAGTAGGTGCTTGACTGCGCTGACATACTCCCAGTCTGTTACGGGTAGCAGTTGTGCCATCACACACCCCCACTCCCAGAACGCATCAAGGTAAGGCTTTAGCTCCTTCTTGCGTTCTTTGTCTACGGCGGTCTTCACATGTCGCTCGACTGAATGTGCACGACCTTGCCGTTGTTGGGAGTCGCGTGTTGGTTGTCGATCACACACCACAGAGTTGGGCAGTCCCATGTACCCCAGTCACCGAACAGGTAGCCATCGGTGAAGATGATCGTTGCTTGTGGCTTGATCTGATGTCGCTGCATGTACTCGACCACGCACTCAACATCGGTACCGCCGCCACCTTTAGGTCTGGTAGATTGGGCCAGCGTGTCTAGCTCGTGCGTAGCGTATGACTCGTCACCCACAACCTCGTGACCCCAGTACAGTAAGCGAACCTTGTCGGGCTTGACCGTAGTGCAGATCGACTGAACTTCTGACAGGAACACAGCCAGATCGGAGTCGGGGATAGACCCTGACGTATCAATAGCAATCACAAGCTCATCGACCTTCTCGCTGATACCGCTGGGCAGATAGACACCGGCACCAATGTATCGACGGTTGGGACGTTTCCATGTGGAGTAGTCGTTGCCAGTACAGGTTGTCTGGATGAACTCGCGCAGTACCTCACGCCAATCGACCTGCAATTGCATAAGCTCATCGAGTAGACGGTTGCCCGTAACACCTGACTTACTGGCTATCATGCTGCCCTGACGTATCGCTACGTCGATCTCTTTCTCAAGATCTTTGACCTCATCGTCTGACAGGTTATCTGCGCCCTCCCAGTCATGGTCATCGAAACCCCGTGGCTCGTCACTATCGCCCTTGCCGTTAGGTGGGGCTGGGTTGCCGCCACCACCTTTGGGTGGTTCCTGCGTACCATCATCCAATGCCTTGAAGATCACGGCAGTATCAGACCATGACCCATCGGGCTTGCGGAACTGCTCATCGTATAGCCCGATCTGGTTGCCGTCCGCATCGCGTGGCATAGCGGCGAAGCCGTCCTCTCGGTTCTCATCGACCAGCTTGCCATTGATGTTGTAGTCGCATGACGCATTAGCGAGGTTGTGGTTCTTGTCGTGCAAGTGTTTCCACGTTATCAGGTGCCGGTACATCTTGTGATAGCACTCATGCAGTATCAAGAAGCGAAGCTCGGCATCGGTCAGGGAATCAACGAACGCTCGGCCATATATCTCGTCACGTCCGTTGGTACATGCAGTCGGTACGTCATCGCTGACAGTCTTGTTGCCCACCATGAGTACACCAGCCAAGGCCATGTACCGTGGGTGAGCAGTAATATCTATCACTGCTTTGGTGATCCGCTGCTCGGCGGTCAGTTGTTGGTTTAGTGCTAACATGTTATCTCCTTATACCTTGTCCGCTGCGAACATGTAGTTGTTGTCCATAGCCCATTGAGTAAACAGCTTGTTCTGCATAATCATGGACTGCTTGGTCTTGTTGTATTTGCTGGATCGAACGCCGTTGGCGAACAGACCTTGGGCTTCCTTGTCCAGCCGGTTGATGTATGTCATCCACGCATCGGCCCAGTCACGCTCCAATGCTGACAGTGCTTTGAACACCACCATGCAGACAGCAGCTTGGGATGTTGGCACCGTGGCATTGTCAGGATCGTTCTTGATTGACTCCAATGACGGTAGCTGGTCAGCCAGCTTGAGGAATGACATGAAGTCTGCGGCGGCTCGGGTACCGATGGTACCAATGAGTGCTGCCTGTAACGTGTCATCATCTAGCCCCTCACGGCGTTGCAAGATGTCACTCGCTGCGTGTAGTGAACGTGGCGTGCAGAACGCAGCCCGATCCACAGCTTTGGGATGAAAGATGTACTGGTTGTCATCTGGATTCGGTACATCGCGGAAGTCTTGCATGACCTCGGGAGTTTCTTTGGCCCAGCCCAGTATTGTGTGATCGACACCGTTGCTGATGCCCCACTCGACCCACTCCATAGCGGTGGGCTTCTTAGTCTCGACCACGGTGATACGGTTGCGGGCATGTGCAGGTAACAGATCACCCACACCCTCGCTGCCAAGGTTAGTCGTGGCGAACACGATAGAGTCGGGGTGCAGCGTGTAGCTGCCGATCTTGCGTTCGAGGATCAGACGTAACAGGGCATTCTTGACTGCGGGGTTGGCCTTACCGAACTCGTCAATCATCAGGATAATCGGCTTGTTGTTGTGGGCACCCAATTCCTCGTTGGTCAGGTACGTCACATAGCCAGTGCCGTCATCCAGCTTGGCGATGTTGGGTATCGTGATGTCACCCAAGTCCTTGGTCGTGCAGTCGAAGTAGCATGGCACATGATCCGGTCTTGCTGCTGCAAGTGTGGTAAGTAGTGATGACTTACCTGTACCCATGTGGCCTTGAAGTAGAACCGTCCGATTGTCACCGACTGCTAGGATCAGCGATTCGGCTTGGTCGAGGTTCAGTGCGTAAGTTTGTTGTGCATAGCTCATGGCTATCTCCTTTCGTTGTGTTTGTTATAGGTTCCTATAACTTTGTGGTTGTTAGCGTTGGTTGATGGTAGGCGGTATCGCCCTGTTGTGTCCTACTATTATACAGGGCGTACCACGTTAAACCTAGAGATCTGATTACAGATCCAAGGACGGTAGTTTGCTGATGATGTCTTTGACCTGCTGCTGTTTGTCCAGACGTAGCGTCTCGCTGTTCTTGAGCGCATCGGTGTTCACGCCGTACAGCGCATCCTCTAGCTGGTCTGCAATCGCAGTCATCTGGGTGTCACCAGTCAGGTTGAAGTCACGCATCATACGTATCAGCTCCAGCGACGTGTCGAAGACGCTATCGTATAACTTGTTATATTTCTGATTACCCTTGGCATCTAGCTCATCTTTCGGGGATAGCTGACGCAGCACAGTCTCTAGGTTCTTGTGTAACCGCGCCCAGATGTCATCCATCGCAGACTCGATAGCCCCACGGTAGAACGAGTCATACTGTTGCTTGAGAACTTCTTGCTGTTCGTTGGGTATGTCGAGTCGGAAGTCACCGGCCTCGGGCAGTGGTTGAACAGCCAGATTCCATCCGAACTTTCTACGCAGCTCGTCAACCGGCGGGTAGTCATCGTGACTAAACATGTTACCTAGTTCTGCCATCGCGGTGGATGTACGCCACTGGTACGCATCCTCGAACAGTTGGTACAACCGGCGGAACTCTTGCTCCAGATCTGTCATGGTGTTCTGGTAGTCGAAGTATTGAGATGTCGGCACCAGACGTAGCCCCATGTCAGACCACGGCAGGGTCATTGCGTAGTGGGTGTTGCGTGCGTTACCTACAAACTTCTTTAGGTCTTCCAGTTCAGTACAACCGGCGAGCAGGTTCTTGTTGTAGTTACCGGCCTTGGCTGACGCGCCGTTATCCGCTGCGACCTTACGCGATGCTGACTTGTCGAGCTTACGCGCAGTCCACGTTGAGATCCTTAGCTCGACCAGCACAGAAGATGAACTGATGCTGGGTGCGTTTACGGTTGGGCCTTGGGCCAGTTGGTGGATGTTGTTTGCTTGTTCCATGTGGAACTCCTTATCGTTGGTTTTGGTTAAAAGTTGCCTTCGGCTACCTGCAAACAGGTTATGCCGTTGGATCGCCACATATCGACCACACGCTGGCGGTCATCTACTGCAAACAAGATGTTGCTCTTGTCCACGGTTTTCAGTATCTCGTTGAGCATGTCCTGTTTGATGTCTTTGTCAGGGTCATGCCTACGGTTGTCAGGACGCATCATCAGGTAGGTATCCAGATGATCCTCGACCATTCGACGGTACTTGGGTTCGCTGCGGAGCTTGTCATCCATCACCAGACTCAGGAATTCTTCCACCTCACAGCCATCTAATAAGAAGTTACGGGTAACCTCGCGGAACTGTTCCATGCGTCCGGTGCAAAAGATAACTTGGGTCGGATCGAAACGACTCAGACTCATCCACAGTAGGCTTACTATCGGCTGGTTGGGCGTGTCGTTGACCATCGCTGCATTGAAGGCATCAAAGTCCTTTTTCTTGCCGGTGACAAAGTGCCGCCGATGTTCGATGTCAGCCAGTGTGCCGTCGATGTCAAAGATGATAGTCGGCATGTTCTCTAGCTGCGGCTTCTCTGGGTTGCCCCAGATGTTTGGATCGACCTGTTGTACAGAATCAATAAGATCTTTCATTTTCATGTGAAGTTCTCTTTGTTGGTTTGTTATAGGTTCCTATAACTTTGGGTTAGTGAACTGATACGAGCACCGCGCTCTTGCGTAGTGCCATGAGGTTGACGGTGCCGTGGCGTCGGCAGTCGAGATACTGAACGCCGCCCTTGATGTACACACGCTCGGGCATGTCGAGCAGACGGAACAGCGCATTGAGTCGGGACTGCGTGGTGCGCGACGGTGCTAGTACCTTACGCCCGTTCACATCCTTCTCGTATCCGCCACAGGACACCCATAACTTCTTTACCCCATCTTGATTCGACATGGTGGCAATGCGGTTGCCGTGCAGTAACAGGTCAAGGTTGCGGGTGGCGTGGTTGAACACGGACTCGGTGTTAGCCATTGATTTGGTCTCGCCCTTGATGAACGCACCGACTATTTCTTTTCCTACCTTACGCATTGTTGTTCTCCGTTTCGTTGCTGTGAAAGTTATAGGCTCCTATAACTTACGTGGTCGCCGGCCCGGTGTGTGTAGAGAGTTCTGTGTAACACAAAATTCTCCTTCCCTGACCAACAAGACATATTATCGCCTATATAACGTGTTATGTCAAGGAATGTGGTTTGGTGGTGTCAAGTGGTAGGAAGTGTAATGTTACGTAATGTTACGCAATGTTACGTCCTATGGGCCGGTAAGTGTTTGATAAATAAGCAATGTTGCATTATTGCGTTTTTGGGGGAATTGAGAGGGTCAGCGTGCGAGTGTGTGGGAAAGGTAACATTAGTTCTGTGTAACGAGATTTTCTACAAGTAGACCCTCTCGATCTACCCCGTATACACATTTTCTCAAAAACGTAACATTATAGATAAATATATAAATATAGTCTTTTTTCTATAGTGCAGTAATCCTAGCTAGTCTCAGATACCATTAGATACAACGAGGATAATGTTACGTTTTGCCTCTCAAAAACGTAACATTAGGGGAACATTACGTAACAAACGTAACATTACAGAATGGGAAAGTTATAGGAGCCTATAACTTGTTATGCGTGACGCGCAACGCTACGTCTGGAACTGGTATCAAGGGCGACGTGCGACGGACGCAACGCAACGGCAGGAACTGGCTTCAAAAATTTGGGGCGAAAAAAAGCCCCTCCGAGGAGGGGCCGTTGGTTGGTTAGGACAGGCTGGCTCTGAATGCCGCCAGAAG
>Ga0070747_1000120_pt1 | contig 36779 bp, 40 predicted proteins | sample VirMetDEL_Mar_31_FD_77321 | JGI IMG/M metagenome (GOLD analysis project Ga0070747, IMG submission 77321) | Aqueous microbial communities from the Delaware River and Bay under freshwater to marine salinity gradient to study organic matter... | ecosystem: Environmental > Aquatic > Marine > Coastal... | reverse complement strand
TTCTTGCTCTGCTTTGAACGACTCCATAGCAGCGTCAGTCATCTCGCTTAGATTGGCGTCCTTCTCACCCTTCTTGATAGCATCAGTCCAACAGACTTCAGCAGCTGAGTGTATTGCTGTACCGATGGCCGCACGACTGTTAGACCGTGACTGTCGACCCTCAAGGAACGTTAGTCCCCACTGGTAAGCACACCCAAAGAATCCATCTATAGCAGATGGCCGTATACGTATATCTGTGTTGTTTATCTTAATAGTCATTAGAACGGTATCCTTGTATCGCTTTTACACTTAGCGCACCACATAGATGCAGTCTCGTCATTCCACCTGTGATTGCTTACATCGTAACAACAATCGTTAGAGGTAGTCTCAGGTTCAGGCGTGAAGTCTTCATCATAGTGAACTACGTTAACACCTGCTTCGTGTAGTAAGTTTAGTCCAAATTGCTGCGACTCATGCCAAGTAGATGTCTTGTCTGGCGAAGGACAAGTCACAAAGCCAATGCCTGCTTGTATCATTGCTTTACAGCAATCTAAACAAGGTGAAGAAGTAATGTAAGCCGCACAGTCTGTCACATCTGCTCTAGCGTTAAGAATCGCATTTAGCTCAGCGTGCACAGTCATAGCATTTTTAACAGCTTGGTCGTTCACACGACTGGCGCTGTCTTCAATGCCTCTAGGTATGCCGTTGTAGCCTAAGCTAAACTTGTGCATCCCAGGATAAACTAAGACACAGCCGACCTTACGCTTAGGGTCTTTACTCCAACTACCTACAGTGCGTGCAAGCTCAATAAACCGTAAGTCCCACTTATTCATGGTACTCATTTCGAAGTCCTCATAGGTGGCATAGGTGGCACAGGCGCCTCTATGTCTGACAAACGTTGGGCTGCGCCTTGTCCTTGTCCTTTTATAAGCAAATCTTCAACAAGTTTAGCATAACCTTGAAGGTCATGCCAATTGTCAATGTACATAGAGTCTCCATTCATTATGCGAGCAATCTTATGGAAAATCATATCAATGCCCTCTTGTTGAAAGTCTAAAAGCGGAAATAACCCCACTGCTAGTCTATGATTATTTGCCATATTTTTCAGTGCTTGACATAGTTTAGCGTGCTCACTAAATTCGCCGTAACGACTTCTTTCTTCTAGTGTGTTTTCGATAGACATTTTGCTGTCTCCATGATTAGGCGGATTTTAGGTTCTGCTGGACGGTAGTAATGACCTTTGTCTTTATCATTAGCTTTCACGTCACTAGCAGTCTTCTTGACTGTCTTTGTATCATTGCTATCACAAACAGCATTCAATACAGCCACACAATGATGCTGTCCTAAACCGATGCATTGCATTTGAGCTAATGCGCAGCCAATTATGTTGTGCATGAGCTTCACTTGGTCTTCAGCATAGACAACTGCATTCTGGTCTAACAAAGCACCTACGAAGAATCCTGGCATCAATTCAGACTGATTTAGTAAGCCTTCTAAGAATAGTGCTGCACTTGCTTGTGCTTCTTCGTCGTTCACATCTAACTTCCACAATGCACCTAGCGCAACATAAACTATATCAGCTAACTCTTTAATGTCGTTAACTTGGTCAGGCGCTTGTATCCACTCAGAGTACTCTTCAACAAGTAGTGTATGAGTTAGTTGTGCGTCATATTCTTGTTCGTAGCGTAATGAATTCCACTTAGCTACTCTATTGTATATATCTTGCATTAGTTATGCCTTTAGTTCAAATGTTATGGGTTTAAGGTGTACGTAATTCTTGAAGCAAAACCAATCTGGTGTCATATGAGTCATGTCATGACCTTTGTCGATTAGCAACTCAAAATACGTGGGCTTTAAGTCTAGTCCTTTGTCTACTGCGTTTAAGTAATCTTTAGCTTGTTCAACGTGCTCTTCATAAATATGGCAGTCTCCTAAGTTCATTGTTACAATGCCAGGGTTCAGTCCAACTTCATTAGCTAATGTGACTAACCAAGTAGCCGCTAATATAATATCAGCAGGTAAGCCTATCATCATATCGACAGACCGTTGGTTCCAGATAATGTCTAAATACTTACCGTGTCGAACATAAAACTGATAGCTATAGTGACAACAAGGTAAATCCAGGTCGTTCAATCGTTCAGGACGCCAGCCGTTGATAAGCATGCGACGGTCATAAGGGTCATTCTTTAGCTTATCTCTAAGCCTGTCCATTTGCCCGTCAGCGAACCACGCGTTGCCGTAGTCTACATCAATACTATCATCTTCTTTTGCCCAGTTCTTCCAGTAGTTGCAACCCCACTGTTCAAAGTCTCTAATGTGCTTTGGCTGTCTAACCATTGCTGCAAACTCACCAAGTACACCTTTGTAGAACATCTTACGACCTTGTAGCAATGGAAAAGTGCCATCCATCATGTTCACTGTCAACGTTCGCCCAAAGACTGCGCTTGTAGTACCATTCCGTGTATGACGCTCTTCACCTAGACAAGTTATCTCTGTCACTAGCGAAGCATAGTCACGTTCAAATTGCTGCATTATTGGTTCAACTCCCACATAAAGTCATCATTCTCAATGTCTCCCCAATTCATACCAATACGGACGTTCACTGGCATAGGGAGGTCTGTTACTGCAAATAGTGTTGACATCTCAACCCATGCTTCTTGCATTGCATCAGCGAGTATCTTAGCTACCTTTTTACCTTTCTCAATATCGTTATCCTCAATAGTGAATATCCAACTATCATGAATGAAGTTAACTAGTTTAACACCAGGGATACAGCTAACCTTAGGATACATGTAGTGTAACGCAAGCTTAGCTACTTCAGCACCTGCACCTTGATTCTGTATATTAAGTTGGTCAGTCATCATCTTACCTTTGTACTTGCGTCCCATTGGTGTTGACCATATCTTGCCTTTCTTCCAAGCAGAGATGCCTTTCTGTTGCCAGGTGTATATCTCTCTCCATAGCGTACGCCATTTCTTACGCAGTGAGTACCCTTCACGTTCTTCCATCCAGGTAGCTGCTTGTAACAGTAATATGCTACAGAACACAGATACACCACCGCCGTACAAGAAGTTGAAGTTTGCTGTCTTAGTAAGCTGACGATGATCTTTAGTAAAGTCTTTGCCGAATATCATTTCTGCTGTAAAGCTATGGACATCAATACCTTCTTTAAACTTTTGTACCATTAGCTCACAGTTAGTTATAGCAGCAATAGTTCGTAGTTCTAGTTGAGCATAATCAGCGTATACCATCATTGTACCGCCAAAGCAATCTTTAAGCTTACGAGGTATCTGCTGTTTGTTTTCATCTTTAGAAGTTAGCCGACCAGAGCGAGCTGAAGGTAAGAACTTACCAATTAACTCATACATGTTGTCGTATTTCTTAAGAAAGCTGTTTTGCTTTATTAGTTTACGTGTCTCATTAACATCCTTAGCTTTCTGACTACCGAAGTGAGTTAACGTAGCTAAACCAAGCGCGTCAGAGTTCTCAGACTCAATATAAGGTCTTACTTGTTGCCAAGAGTTACAATTGATAGGAAGGTTTATTTCTGCTATGCGTGCATTGTTTTCAATAAAGTGTGTCTCAATACGGTCGTGGTCTATAGGCATGCCATTCCACTGAAAGTCTAAACAGTACTTCATTGTTAGCATATCCAGTTTATACGACTGGTCTTCTAAATAGTGCTTAACAGCATCCCATACTTGAGGCATGTAATAAACGTCAGTAGCAGCATAAGCGAACTGGTCATGTGATAGTATAGCTTTAGACCAGTCAGACTTCTGCAGCTTCTTCTTGTCTAACTTTTGTGCTTTGTAAGGGTCATAGCCTAGTACATAACCCATAACATCATCTAAGCTAAACTTTTCTTTTTGAGGGAACGAAAGCCGAGCTAATAAAAATGTATCATCATATACACTCTTAGGAGTCCAACGTGTCTCTGTTTGTTGCTGAATAGTCGTTATGTCATAATGAGCGTTATGCATTACATTGTGATAGTTATTCATCAATAGACCAAGTCGGAGTTCATCAGGCCATTCTACTACTTGTACATATTCATCGCCGGCTTGGAAGAACTGAGCTAATCTGACTTTGCCGTAAAAGCCTAGTGTCTCAGTATCAAAGAAGACCGGCGCAAACTGGCTTAAGTTTAGCTCATCCAATTTGACAATCTTAAATGGTGTGTTCATTATAGTTTCACCAACTTCTTAACTTCTGCTGAGCCGAGCTCTTCTTTAATTTCTTTAAGGCACTCTTTACGCAACTGGTTAACTCGAATTGTATTAATTTGACAGGTTAGTTCTTTTTCTACTTCTTGACAACGCTCATACTCAGTTTTGTCTACTTTAGACACAATCCACTTGTATTTGATGTTGGTGTTTATATCGAGCATACAGTCTAGTTCAGTGATGCGAACAATCTTTAGCTCGCCATGAACATCAACAACAGCGTCGTCACCAATTTCAAAGTCTTCAGTTGTTTTGTAGTAGTAAGTCTTACCTGCTTTTAATGGTTTTGTGCTGTCACTGTAGAAGGTTGTGAAGTTAACGCCAATGAATTTGAAGTTCTTGTTTTGTGCTAGTAATAAGTCAATAGTGTTCATGTTATGTTACCTTACCTTTAATGTTACAGTTATGGTTGAAGCCGGCGGTCAGCTGAAGAGGGTACTGCCGCCAGCTTGTTTTCTAAAGCTTAACTTTAGCAGTAGACTCTTCGGTACCTGCAAAAGCATCTTCGTCTTCGCCCGTCCAGCCGTCTTCTTCATCTGCCTTGTGTCCTGCAAAAGCATCCTGGGATCATTCATCTAGTTTAGTTAGCTAAATCTCATCAAGATACATCGTGACACCTGCTGATGCTACTATCTTTGCCTTAGTTTCCTGCTTATAGATGTCCATCGCACCAGCAACGTAGCCCATAGAGCCGTTACCGATTTGAGTTTCACCCAGCTGAACAACGTTGCCTTTAGCATTACGTGTCTTGACCGTCTTAGTTTTACCGTCTGGCCAAACTGTCGATGTCTTAAATGATACCGATACCTTACCATCAGGATTATAAACATACTGGTCTTCTTCGTCTTTCTGAGGATTACCATCAGCGTCTAAGAGCTTCTCACAGAAGTAGTAGCCTAATGACTTAGGTTTCTTCTTGAAGTTTGCTGGCTTGTTCTTAGCCCAGAAAGCATCAATCTTAGCGATGTAAGCTTTGTCAGCTTCGTTGTTTTTAGGGTCTAATATAATATCAGCTTTGTACTGTAACTTGCCAGACATATTTTCTTTGCCTTCACCAGTTATAGTTACCCAAGCCAACTCACCTTTAGGTGTTACAGTTTTACTCAATACACTTGTCATACTTAATTTACCTTTTATATTACTCTCAGATTCACGGGATTGTCAATCTGAAATAATATTATAATTCAATTTTAATAAAATGTACACATTTATTTTGATTATTCTTGATGTTCCTTATACCATAAAGCACCAGCTTTGAATAGCTCTTCAAAATGGCTACGTTCATAGTGCTTATGTGCCCTCGTAAATAGAATCGCTTGCTTCTTAGCTGCCATCTCTAATGTCTCTGGGCCTGGGCTAACACCAACTCTGTAGATAAAATCAGCCCAGTTCCATAGCGGCACAGGTGCATGCTTCCAATTCGGTGGTTGCAAGATTCTAGGTGACGATTCAATGTAGCTATTCTTAAGGTGGTACCCACTCATAACTGCTACCATGTATTCTATGTCCATTAGTTTGTTACCACCTTGTTAGACGCCCGTGACATGCCGACGTACATTAGTTTAAGATATAACAGATAGTCGCGAGCTGCAGCCTTAGCTATATCATCAGTGTCCAGGTATACTGTATCGTAAGTGCTACCCTGGGACTTGTGCACTGTCATCGCATGGCTGAAGTCTAAGCAGATAACGCACTCATTGAACGTGAGGAAGTCTCTCCATGCTTTACTCCTGGCCCGAGCTAACTTAGTTGTGTGATTAGCTTTAGCCCATCCAGCCGCTTTAAATCCTTTGTGCTTCGCTTCAATGGCTTTATTAGACTCTACAGCTAATTGTTTATAATGCTTCAGCATATCTAAATAGTCTTGATGTCCAAAGACGTAAGCTAATGAATATGCTTCCTCGTCTAAGTCGTCAGCAACACAGTACTCAACGCCTTCCATCGTATGAAGATGCTCTAGTGTTCTGAACTTAGAGTCTAGCATCATCTCACGACCACCGAATGGTAAGTCTATCTTGCTAGGCGTAATAGTGCCGCCTGTAAATAGATAATGCTTTTTGGACGTCGGACTGAACAAGATATCACCGTATATAGGGATCCCACGGCCTTGTATAACCTCGTTTAATTCTTGCACCTTTGCATTAGTATAGGCTAAGATTATTGAGTCTCCAGAGTGGTCGTGCATCGTTAATTCTTGGCCTCGAATAAAGCTATCTGAAGTAATCAGCGGCTCAGGGGCTGCTCCTTCAATAAAGCTAACTAATTGATTCAACGGAGCCATCAGAGGGTTGTCCTCAGCTTGGCGATATATCTTTGTCAGCGTTACCTGGTAGTCACCGTATGGTTTAAGAGTAAACATATCACCTACTGGTGGGAGTTGGTGCGGGTCGCCTATCCAGACAACCTTAACACCAGGTACTCCATCGTAGTCTTCATCTTGTAGCTCTCGGATATCCATAAGGTCTTGCTCACCGATCATAGAGTACTCATCAATAAACATGACGTGCACACGGTCAGCAGGTCCTTGTACCTGGTTGCTGTCAATATGCTTCACACTAGTTGCATTGTTATTAATCGTTGGTCTCTTCTTCAGGAAGCTGTGCAATGTGCTTATGTTAGCTCTTGAACCTAAAGTGCTCCGTAAGATATCGCAGGCCTTATGAGTATACGCGCATACAGTATAGCTTTCTAAATCGGTAATAAGCTTAGCTAACTTAGTCGTCTTACCTGTGCCAGCACGCCCAGTGACGTACATATCCCAGGCGTTGTCATCAGCCATAAACTTCTTAAATGTCTCAATCATTAGTATAGTCTCTCTATGTAGTAAGGGTCTAAATAACTATAGATGTACTCAGGCACTGGAAATAAGCTAAACTCCAGTGCAAAGTATATGCCGTATCTCACGCGAATACCCATAGATAGAAGAAGCGCCATACACCTACGGGTGGTACTAAGATGTCGGCAAGAAACCACATGGGCTTCCTGTCGGTCATGTCAGCGATGGCTGCACCTGCCTGGCATGCTATTGTTAGGAATGTTATTATGTAAATCATTCTGCACTCTCCATACGTTTGCGTTCTGCTTTTGATAAGATTATCTTAGGCATGCTACTCGCTGCCATAGATATCTGCTTAATCTCGCCTTTGAAGTCCGCTAAGTCTTTAGCCATCATAGCTGACTGTTCTTCTTTTGATAAACCGTCAAATCTACTGTTCATGTTGTTCTCCTATTTACAATATGTTAGTGCAGTTATGGGATAAGTTATGATAATGCCGTTGTGGTTACGAGTAGTAGCTGTGCCCGCCTTGTCATTTACAGAAGTGACTATGACATATTTACCTAATGCTAAGCACACTTGGTCTTCCATTTGGTGTCCAGATTTGAAGCCACCCTCCTGACAACCTATTAATAGTAATACTATAATAAATGCATACTTCATATTGTTCTCCTAGTTAAATCGCAACTGTGTCACGAAAGTTTGAGTAAGTAAAAAAATAACTCTTGAATGTCATTATGAACCACACCTCACCAGTGTCAGGGTGGACTCTAAGCCCTTCAGCTTCCCAGTATTTATTGTACCATTTGTGACGATATGGGATTGTAACCATGCCGACTGGCTCTCTAGTCTCCCGGATATACTTACAAACTGTTATGAACCCTTTACCTACTTCTCCGGAAGCAACATAGATATGGCCTTTGTAGTAGTCAACACCTTGAGGTAATAAGCCTGCCATACCTGGTAAGTCTCGAATTTCTTGTGGTGTTAGATGTTGAGGCTTATCTTTGCGCAAGAAATTAAAGTCTGCATCATACACATCTCTGTGAGTGCCGATGTCTCTAATAATCTCATTGCCTTCTAGTGTTATCCACTGACCATGGAACGGTATATCAACACCAGTGCTTGTGTGTCCCATTGATGGCAAAAGATAGAATTTCTTTTTCTCCCAGTCAAACTTAACCCGCTTAAGCTTCTCAAGTGCTGTTGACCGGTCGCTAGTCCAGCGCTCTGTCCCATCAGGCATGAACAAGTAGTTCTGAATACTTCTGTACCATGGCATGTCTATTTTAATCATTACTATTCCTCGAATGGATTGTTGTCTTTAAATGTGTAATATGCTGAAGCGGCGCCGTTCTTCGTTGTCGCTATCGCGTTAAAACCTTTCTTACGTAATATCTTGCGAACAGTTTTAATATCACCTTTGTAGTCTGTCAGTTCGTCATACAAAGTCTCTAGTGCGTCTAAGTCAATGCGACCGTTCTTAACACCTCTAGCAAACTCTGGTGCGTTATGGTCTACTCCTAGCTCTTCTAAATACTCTCGCATGTCATGCTCAAAGGCGTAAGCTATACGTTGTGCTGCGTACATTGAATCAGCTATCAGTCTATGCTTGTCAGAAGAACTCGGCGGTGTCATATAGTTATCTTTAGACATCAATGGTACTTCTTTAGCTAAGTAATAACAAAAGTCCTGTACTTCTTCCATCATGCGGTCATACACATCAGCGCTAAACCAGGGTTGTACCTCTAGCACGTTAGGCGTCTCCATTAGATGTACTCGTCTATCTTTGTCGTCCATCATTAGTGGATTCTTGTTAGCTGTCATTAAGAATGTGACATTGTGCTTGTAAGGATAGCCCTTAGTTCGCATATCTCTAATCTCCACCTCACGCTTACCTGTATACGATTTTATTAATCCTTTAGCCATCTCTTTTTCTGACATTCTAGTTAGCTGGTCACCGTACTCATCTAGTTGAACAAAGTAAGTATCCAGCAGCCAAGTGTTATACTTCTCTAAGAACTCGTTCGTTGTAGGCCGAGCTACTCTGGTCATTATCTTCTCTAGTATCTTGACAAATGTATCCTTACCCGAACCAGGCACACCTAAGAAGAACAGCATCACTGGAGAATACTCAAACTTAGTTAGCTTGCGCTTAATAAACTGAACTAAATAATCTCTAGCTGGTTTATCCGGCACTAGACACTCTAAGTACTTAAGTATCGTTGTAGGTGACTTATAAAACCGCGCGTAGTCATTAGGGTTATGAAGTATGCTTAGCTCAGCAGATGGCTTGAATGAGTTAAAAGCTAACACTTGAGGCTCATCGCTGTCACAAAAACCGAACACCTGTGAAGGGTCTGATCTTATGTGCACTATCGGTAGCTTCTGTTTCAACGCTTGCTTCTTAGGTAATGTTGATGTGACAGTGACATCCAGGTACGAGATGTAGTCTGTGTCTCTAGCAAAACCTTTAAGTTGCTCGTTCGTCATATCTATATAATAGTACAGCGAGCGGTTATCATCAAAGCACAAATCTATAACTAAACCATGCTTCGTAATAACTGTCATGCGCTTCTCAGACCAGTGCTCGTTATATATCCATATAGGCTTGCCGTTTATCGCTGCGGTGCCTTCTACCATTGGATTTAGTATAGTTGCATCATATCTGTCTTGTTCCATTGGTATCTCAAACAAGTCATTTACATACGTCATGCAGTCCATATAAAGCTCTTGGTCTACACTCTCATCAGCACCAAATATAGCGCTAATCTTGCTCAGGTATTCACTACCACGACCTGCTGGTATATTGTTAGGATGCAAATAACCTAACCGCTGATATTGCTCTATCTGACGGAAATCCCTAGGCGTAATAATCTTAAACAACGATGGTATAAAGTCACCACGTTTACCTACAAACTGAGTCAGTAGTGGAGCTAAGCATGGTTTTGATTGTGATTGCTGATTATACTCTTCGTTAACAACAATAGTTTTCTTTTGTAGTTGCTGTAGCAGAAGTCTAGTATGCGAAGGCATTCTAGCAATAGGGCTAATAGCATCCCACTCACACTTAGTTGAATTGCCAGCGGTTGGGAGGTAAACAAAACCATTATCACTGTATATATCCAAAGCAAGATACTCATCACTTGGGCTAGACGTAGTAATTCCATCCTCGTACGTATAGATAAACGTTCCCGTTGTACCTTTATTTTTTCCTCTTGAGTAGAATATTGCTTCATAATTAGGGTCCAGTTGTTTGAATAACATAAATGTAGCTTCGTTGTCACAATCTATAGCTATAATATTGCTACAAGCGCCTGTGACGACACCGCCGATCTTAGTAACTTTAGTGTTCTTGCTGTCTTTATACTTCTTCTTCCAGCCTTTCTCGAACTCAGGTATTGTCTTACTGCCGTCGTCTAAGCGTTTAAGCTCACCTTTCAGCGGGACAGTATGCCAGTTCAAGTCGATAAATTTTTGCATTTACTGTCCTCCCAGCGTTGAAGTATATTCTCTATTGTGTCAGGCAAACTTTCTTTGTCTACGTCATAGCGGGTGTTAGGTAAGTAGAAGTACACTTTGTCCCACACAACACGTATAGCGACTATCAGAGCTAAGTCCATGTGCATGCCGTGAACACTAAGTATTCGCTTCATGCTTATGCTCCCTGTACAGACGGCTGACGGTGGCTTGTGCAATGTTCAGTTGCTTAGCTACGCTTTGTTGTGTATAGCCAGCATCAACTAATTGTACGACTAGCAATGGGTCAGCCTTTATGTACTTCTTCCGCTCAGGAAGGTTAACCACTTGTTTCTTTATATAGCTAATCATGCTAGGGTCTACACCGTAGGCTTCAGCGAGGTCCTTCTGAGGCGTCAGACAATGTAGTAGGTCATGTACTATCTCGTCGTACTGAGCGGTGGTTAGCTTACCTCGTTGCACTGTGAGACTGTGCTTCTCTAGTGCTTTCCTGACGTAGTATATTGACACATCTAAGTGCTTAGCTATCTCTTGTACTGAGCACCTAAGATTAACTAAGTCTGTGAGTGTCTTCTTGTTTATAATCTTGCGCTTTACTGTTAGTGGGTACGTACCTAGTAATATGCGCTGCATCACTGGTATCGTCATATTATAGCGTGACGCTAACTTCGGGGCTTTCCACTCAGCGTGGTCTAGCAACTCTATCACTAAGCTCTCACTCACAAAGCTGTAGTCTAGTGGTATACAATGCAATCTGCAATACTGTCTTAGCTCAAGGTGAGTGCTCTCTGTAGCTTCCACTATCTGAGTCTCGTCTAAGCCGTTGTCCAGTGCAGTTACTATATTCTGCTTAATCAACATTAAACTCTCCGGTTATCATATTAAGGTGTTCTAAATGTATAACTTGAGACAATAAAAAGACCGTAAGTTGGAGAAGGCTTCATGGCCCTCTCCTCGGTGTCTCTGCCGTCTTACAGTCTAGTCGTAGGAGTCGTAGGAGTCACCGTAGTGATCCTTATAACATGCCGCGAGCATCAAGATCTGCTAGGCACTCGTCAAGTGTCTCAAATCCTTGGTAGTCGCCGTCAATAGGTAGGATAGCCTGACGATCAGCTTCTAAGTCAGTAAGCATTGCATTCAAGTCTGCTGGATCTACGTCACCCGCAGCTGTCTGAGAGAGTAAATCTTCTTTAGCATTCTTAAATGCACGTTCTTGCTTTGTCCAATTGCTGACACCGCTTTTACACATGCTGTTCAATCCAGTAGCTGAGCTTGCTTTCTTACCAAACTCAATTAACGCTGGAGATAACCAAGTCTTATGATAGTAGCAATGTACAGCAACCACGTCGCCTGCTTCGTTACGGTGAAATGATGTTGCTTTACCACCACCGCCACCAGTTTTGGCAGATGCTAGAGCGATTACACTGTCAATCACATCGTTAACAGTTGCTTCTCTGTTTGCTTCTAATAAAGAGATAATTTCTTGATACGCTTTCTTAATTGTAGCCATGATACTTGTTTCCTATGTTGGTTTGGGTAAACTTGTTTGATGTTGTCGACACCAGAAATTTAATTATAATCTAATATAAGAACCTTGTACACTGTTTTATTAAATTAAATTGCGATAAACTTTGGCAATCGTAGCGTGTTTTCTAGTCACTGGAGAATCTGGGTCAGTAGCTAACTTGTCATGCTCCTGAGCCGTCGCTTCAAGCTCCTGGATTATCTGCTCGACGATGCAGTTCTGTGTCCGTAGCGCAACCGTGATAGCTAAGTACTTCTCCGGCTCATTAAATTCAGCTACTATATCTTTCACGCTGTCAGGTGTATCGAATAGGTTGTTCTTTAGTGTGCTTAGTTTCATCCTAATTCTCCTGTTGTTAGTAGCTCTCTTAGCTTTCTCTCTTGTGCTGACCGTGCTGCTACCTCTGCTGCTGACCATGCTGCCTCTGTTGCTGACCATGCTGCTTCTGCTGACCGTGTTGCTTCTGCTGACCGTGTTGCTGCTGACTCTGCTGCTGACTCTGCTGCTGCTGACTCTGCTGCTGCTGCCTCTGTTGCTGACTCTGCTGACCGTGCGGACCATGCTGCTGACCATGCTGCTGACTCTGCTGCTGACCGTGCTGCTAACCGTGCTGACTGTAGCTCGGCGTCGGTAGCTTTGCCTTCTGTGTAACGCCAAACGACGTCTAAGCACTCTTGTACTCTAGGGTCGTCAGCGAGGTGGACGACTTGAGTAGCACACCACCAAGCGTATTTACGCCACAGTATGTCGTACTGAGGTAAGCACTTAATAGCCCCCTAGAACGTAGTCTAAACCGTTGCTATCGAGAATGTCGACCATTGGAAACTGCTCATCTTCTGGAGTACCTGACTTGCTTTCTAGTAGTGTCGCCCAGCCGTCGTCGCAAGGGTCGTGCGCTTCTATTTGCGCTAAACTAATTGTTATCATAATCCTAATTCTCCTAGTATTTGGTTAGCTATATCATTATGTAACTCACTATTGTCGAGCAACTGGGTAGCGTCTATACCAGCCATAACTAAGTGTGTTATCGTGACTTCCGGGTACTCTGCTGGTGTGGTGTGCGTTGCTGGATAGTGTGTACCTGTGAGAGTATATTGCACAGTTGAAGGTATTTGGGTGCAGTTTACTAGTATGTTGATGTTCATGTGTGTTCTCCTATTGATTATGTATTAATTTAGAAAGATTCAAAATAATAACTGAGAAAGTAATTCACTTTTTACTAAAAACGGCCTGACTTTTTGAGCTTGTTTTAATAAAATGACGATATGTCTAGCAAGTTGCAAGTTGCTGACATTGGTTGCATATGCAACTAGTACAAGCATATATATCTGATTTTGATGCTGAGTATACTTTGATTTAACAAGACTAAATTGAATAATTGACTTTCAAAAGGCTTGTATATGGTCTTTATTTCAAAATATGACATCTTATCAGGGCCTAGTATTAAAATTGAATATGGGACGAAATAGGACTAAACTGGGCTAAGTCTGACGTGCATTATATATATAGACAAACGAAGATATACGCAATATCAATTTAAGTAGTTTTGTTTTAGTAATATGCGTTTTTTCGGTGGTACATTCCTAAACGAGAATGATTCTCATTAGCCCATTTTTGAGCTCTATTATTATTATATTATATTATTAAAATATATATTATTAAATGAATAGACTACTACAATGGTAACTTGCTCAATATTAACTTAGTTTAACGAGTAAAGGCCGAACAATGCCGGCCATATAGGTTACTCAGTAGTATAAGTTACGATAGTTTTGGCAGTTTCTTCTATTTCAGCTAACAAGTTAGGCAACTCACTAGGCTCTACAACTCCATTAGTGACGTCATCAAGCAATGTACTCTTAGCTTGCTTCATTACTCTTTGTTGCTTTGACCAATGACTAACACCTTGCTTGCACATTGTGTTAAGTCCATGAGCAGTGCTCGCTTTCTTGCCATAAGGCACTTCACTTACATCTTCCCATTCTTTATGGTAGTAACAAAATACATGAGTAACATTGCCATCATCGTCTTTCTTAAAAGTCTTAGCCATAACCTTAGCTATCATTAGTTCTTCTAACTTAGCTATAAGTGTAGGTGTCAACTTCTTACCCTCATTCTCTTTTATAAGATTATGCAAAGTAACAAAAGCAGTTTTAATAGTCATAATAGTTCTCTCTTTTAGTTGGTTGATTTCTAAATGCCTACTACATTAGTAAGTATTTAGAAACCAACCAAAACTATTGCGCGGAATTGCACCAGCGCTATCAGACTGTTAAAGAACTAGCATGAAGGGCTTCTTCATGAACTCATTGATTTAAGTGTCAATCAACTTGGGATTATTATCTCGCGTTTTGATTAGTTTGTAAACTCTTTTTATTAAATAAATGAATAAATATTTGATCTCCAACGAAGCTCGTCGCTGAGTTATTTATTAAAGTAATATAAACATCAAGGCCTAGGCTTAAAACTTGATATGGAGTGATTTGAATGACCTCGAGTTGAATTTGATGTTGTCATATTATATAAATAGAACGCGTGCGCGCGATTATCATACTTTGAGACATAAGTAAAGCTATCAATTGTAACAAGATGCTACGAGAGTGCTTAACATGTTTGGAGTTGAAAGTACAATAACATTTAGTTATTAAAAAAGCTGTTTATATACCAGGATAAGGGGCTAGGAGGCTGCCTGGGCGGCTTTATTCTATAGGAGATCGGAGTTTAAAGAGGCTTGCTTAATACCTTATTAAATTTATTAAGAAAGCTTAGTAGTTTATTAAGTTTATTGGGTGAGTCGTTGTTTCAGCAAATAGCCTTCTAATGCCCATATCTTTTCTCTGGCATTCTTAAACGCTATCTTCTCGCCTATCTCAACATCGAAATTTTCAGGGCTTGCGCAGGCACTTTCACCGGTTACTGTGAACCCATTCTGCAGTGTCAAGCAGCACACTGTTAAACAAGAGTCACCAAATACATGAAACTGTCTCGACTTTATCGTATCATCTATCAGTCCTGGCGTCAAGCGCACCGCGTTTAACCCTTTAGCTTGTATTTCGTTCTCTATCTTTTGTTCATCCATCTCTCTTTCCTCGTTATAAGTCAAATCCGGAAGTTCGGTTTCGACGCTTAGTTTGCACTATCTCTAGCTTACTTCTATGTGAATTGTCACTTTCATTCGTGTTACTTGCGACTCCTCTCAGCGTATCCGCTCCATGCGACCACTCATCATGACGTGGTGTCTTCTTCCATACTTTCAAATTATCATCCCACTCCTTAGAGTACTTATGGAAACACTCCATCACGTACGTGCAGCGCACATCTATGAGCACCTTAGGTATCATCCTACGAACAGCTTCAATACCGTCAGCAATGGACGTCTTGGGCATCTTCGCCACTCCCCACAGCAACCGCTTGCCCTTCACTATCTCACGGGTCATCACTAGCCTATCTTTAGCTTTACCTCCGCCACCGGTCATGAGCTCTCTATTAGCTATATCGTGCGGCATTTTAAGGTCTCTGACGTTGTATTTACGACTAGCGATTTCGTCAATATAGTGTTCCATGCCATAACCGTCATTCCAGTACTCATCGATAATGCGATACTCTCCCCGCCACCACTGCGTGAAGATTAGCACCATATAGTCATCAACACCCAGATCGAAGAAGACATCGACAGGTATATTAGGGTCATACAGGTTCTGTCGTACTCTCCCTTTAGCTACAACATGCTCAGTGAACGCGAACGACCAGTAAGCACCGTTCTTAGAGGCACTGAAGGCTTCTTTAGGTGTTGCAGGGTACTCTTGGTATATGTCACCCTCGAGTTCTCGGCGTTGAGATATCCAGAAGTTGCACTGTCGCTTACTAAGCCTGTACCCAGTTTCTTTCTCTAGCTTAATAAAGTAGTTGCGCGCTTCTTCATCTACAGCTTGGTCTACAATTTCAACACAGTCTGGGTCTCTGAACCAGGGCAAGAAGACAGGTAAGAAATCTTTAGAGCTAAGAGTTCCACTGGACTGCGCTATTTCAGCTTTATCCCACATGTCTTTGAAGTCGTTGATGCCTTCAGCAGTAGACTCGATTACACCGGTATTACCTTTACCAAGCGCCTGGAGCGTACCAGTTTTCGTCTCTCGCGCTCGTTTAGGATACTGGTTAGCGATCTTACCGAACTCTGAGATGTGGAGTCTTTGGAGGGTGGCAGATCTGAAGGAGACTCTGATGAATATTTTGCTTTCATTGTTAAAACTAAACTCCTTGCTGTTATCTTTAGTTAGTGCTATACCTAGGAAGGATTTCACCTTAGGACTTAGCTTATCCCACAGGAACTTAGTTCTTTCTAGCAGCGTAGCAGCTTCATCAGCACCTTGAGCCATCAGACCTAAGTTTAGATGAGAGCAGAATACGGCGTCGTCAAAATAACTAACTAGCCACATAGTTGATATACCTTGTTGCCTAGACTTAAGTATGATGATACGAGAGTGGTCTCTGCTAGCAGCGTAGACTCTGTGCTGTGCGTAGTTCATACGGAACGTGACAGGGTTACCATCTTTATTAGTTATAGTGTACAAGTTATTAAGGCGCCATAACTTACTAGTCAGATACTTAGCTTCGAACTCTTTCTCGCTGCTGGTTACCGGAGGATTATTGAACCTAGAGTAGAACCCAGCTAAGTCAGGGTAGAGCTCATTGAACTGCGCTTCTGTTATCCGTAGGCGATTAGGCTGCTGGGGCATCTGTTAAGAACTCCTCATAGCCAGAACCAGCGTTATTCTGTATGTTTATTTGAGTAGAATTCGAGTTAAAGAACGCAGTTTGCAACTGACACAGCACCTCAGTGAGTAACTGCAGGTCTGACGCATGAGCAACGCTACCGACGTGTGATTTAACTTGTGCAGTAATGTGCAGAGCAGTCAATTGCAGCTCTTTGTTTAGTCTGTCTGTGTAGGAGATATCTTTAGTTAGCTTACCGGCAGCTTTAGTTAGATTAGGGTCTTTAGCTACTTCGTTAATCACCTCGCCTAGCACAACACGGTCCATGTCTAGCAGGTTATCCAGGTTACCATTAGCTAATTGGTCTTTTAGCTCTCTGTTCCAGCGTATAATAGTAGTTACTGGTACTTCTAACTTGGCTGCGACAGTTGAGAAGTTTGTACCTTGCTGCAGTAATGACAGTGCTTTGTACTTAGTTTCATCATCATACTTTGACATTGACTACTTCCTCCTCATACCGTTTTAGTAAGCGTATGACTACACCGCTGAAGTTTAGGTTACGTTGGTCGCAGTGAAGTCTCACAGCTTGCACTGTGGCTTCATCAGTAGGTCGTTTGGACTTGGTAGAGAACGAGTGAACAGGCATAAATAGGTTCCTTTTGGTAATCTTAATATTATACAATAAAAATGTTCCATTTGTAAATAAAATGTTATATAATATTCTAGAAACTTCATAAACTTAATAAGGAAGAACAAATGGGCACTCCAAATGATGACACATTTGCAGCCGAAGTAGACTCGGTTGTAGCACAATTAACTAAGAATGAGAAAGGTAAGCTCGTATTACCTGAAGGTGTCGAGGCTTCTGAGCACGCTATGTACGCTGCTAAAATAGAGGTACGCCGTCGAGATACTTATTCTTCGTATAGCAAGATAAAGAATGAAAACGTTGCGCTGCAGTCTGAGAACACAGAAATGGCAAAACAATGGGAAGAAGACGCGTTAGCCAACCTCTCTGGTGAAGACCGCGCTGAATTAGCTGAGTTAAAAGGCAGCGACGTAGACGCTTATATAGCTAAGAAAGAAGAGCATATTCAAGTCACCAAAGAGAAGTTTGGTGAGCGTAGAGCTAAGGTAAAAGAAGTAGCTAAGAATGAGACTGAAGTAGAACGTCGGACTCGTGTTGTAGCAGAGTATAACGAAGCACATCCTACCGCCCAGTTAACTCAAGAAGTTATCGATAACGACATCCCACCACGTATGCTCAAAGATGTTGAGACAGGTAAGACTACTTTTGATGAGTTTGTTGTTAAAGCGTCCGCGTACTTGACAGCTAATAAGGTTATTGGTATGGGCGAGACTAAGGAAGAAGAACCTAATCTCAGTAACGCAGGTGGCTCGCATGTACCAGATGCGTCAGCTGTCGAGAAAGACATGCAAAATTCTTACAAAAAGGAGATATTTTAGTATACTTATTATACGTAATTTGATATAATTAATTAAATTTGAACTTTACTCCGTTTCGACGCATAATTTCTCAGATTTGCCTACCGCAGTCACCTTAATCGGATTCGCTGCACTCAAGAATAACGGGTGCAACGAGCACTCCCTTTCAATCTACTTATAGGTGATAATTATGGCTACTGGCGTAGTATCGTTAACTTCTGACTTAAAGCGCAAGAAATGGATGCGCGAAGGTCTAATTCAAGCAGCATCCCACTCATTTTGGACTCCATTTACTGGCAACACTAAAGATGCCATTATTTACCAAGAGAATAATGAAAACTCTGGTTCTGGCCACACTGTTGTATTTGATTACGATGGCAACTTATCAGGCAAAGGTATCAAAGGTAAAGATACTGCGTATGGTAAAGGTGAACAGAAGAAGAAATTCTCTGACAAGATCACAGTTGAGCGTTACCGTCTCGTTGCAGACAATGGTGACAGTTTCGATGGTGTTGATATCGGCGATTTAAAAATCAATGAGCACTCAGACTCTCGTAACAAACTAGGTGACTTGTTTGTACGTTTTAAAGATCAAGCAATCTTTGATGCTGCACAGGGTAACTATGTAACTCAAAATGGTGGTGCACAAGCTCCTTCTCATATTATTGACTTAGGAACAACTTTCACTTTTGACCAACTGGTTGACATTGAAAAAGCTATCCGTACTTCTAACGGCTTCAGTACTGGTGCTGTTCGTCGTCCATTAGACCCTTACAACATGAAACGTGGTGATGGTGGCCAATATGGCATGCTTAACAAGTGGGTATTCGTAATTGACGCGGCTATGGCTGCTATGTTGCGTAAAGACACTTCAGGTTATCAGACTATCATGAAAGACGCTGACATTCGTGGTCAGAACAACCGTAACATCTCTGGTGTATTCGGTACCATCGGTAGTTTAGTGATTGTTGAAGCTCCTCACTTCTTTGGTGAGACAGCTGGTACAGCAACAGGTTGGGGTCTTGAAGACTCTGAAGTTGAAATCTGCGGCTTACGCCAGTATTCAGGTACTGATCCTACTTCTGATCCTTGGACTGGCCAAACTGGTTTTGACTATGCAGATGTTAATCTTCACTCTCGTGGTCTAATCCTTGGTAAAGGTGCATTGCAGCTTGCCTTTGGTAAGCAACCTGATTACAAATTCCAAGAGTCACAAGATTTTGGAATTAAGTCTGAGTCTGCCGTTGAATTCTGGATGGAAACTCGTAAAACAAACATGACAGCAGAAAATGATAAGTATAAGCAGGCTAAAGTAGCTGACTTAGACTATGGCGTTATCGCTGTTGACGTAGAGGTACAATAATCATGACTGATATGAGACGTGAAAATAACGCCTTTCAGAAGAAGTGTGAAAGCCGATTTGCTATCCGCATCGATGAAGGCACCGACGACAATGACCTAGCCTTAGGCACTGGTAATCATCAGGTTTGTAACTTACCGCCTGACTGTATTATCACTGATGCTTATGTGCATGTTATTACAGTATCTGATGCAGCTACTTCTAGCATCGCTAAGCTCGGCACAGCTTCTGCAGGAAGTGAAGTAATGTCGGCCGCAGCACTGCATACGGCTACAGGTGAAACAGGTACATTCACTGGTCAATCTTTGACTGGTACAGGTGTTACGTTATGGCTCGGTGTTGTAGTTACAGGTGCTCAAACAGCTGTAGGTGAATACTATGTCGTAGTGGAATATTTGGAACCACTGAAGAAGACTGGCGAATATACTCAAATCGCTACTATCTAGTAAGCTAGTAATAACCATCCTTAGGGGTGGTTATTGCTATTATTACTGAGGTTACTACATGCCTACTCGTATTGAAAATATCTTATCACGTGCACGTGACACATTAGCCGATCCAGATAAAGAACGCTGGACAGACGCTAGGTTGTTACGTTTACTTAGTGAAGCTCAAGAAGACCTTGTCATACATACAGAGCTGTTTAAAGCTACTGTAGACATACCCCTGGTAATCGGTCAAGCTGAGTACGACCTCCCTGCTGATTGTTACCGTATCCTTCGTGCGTCCTCAGAATCGTACGAGATACCTCTAGAATCGTACACAACGATGGATGAGAATGCTAGACGCCAGATATACGCAGATACAACTTCCGGCACCTGGGAGCGCAACAGAGGCTCCATTATTAATTCAGATTTTAATAGTCGGCAGATAACTTGGGAAGACACAACAGGGAGTGAGATAGAAGCAGTTATCTACGACAATAGAGACCCTTCTAAGATTCGTTTCTACCCTATACCTAATGACTCTGTAGCAGCTGCTGAGTACACCTTTGAGAACTCTGGACCTGTTGTGTTTGTTGGTGACGAGCTGTATGGTGTAGTTGTTGACATAGAGACACCTGATTTACCTAACTACACTTTCGATAGCGTCTATGGTGCAGCTACAAGCTTCTTCGACCCTGCTGTCGACACCGAAGTTATAGACAGTCCTTATGGTGTTGTTACCTCGGTAAATGAGACCATAGGATTCGTGAAGATCTGGTATACTCAAGCTCCAGCTGAAGTAACAAACGCAGCGACAGATACATTGTCAATACCTACGATATACGACAAGGCTATGAAGTACTATGTTATAGCTAATGCTTATGATGACGACCATGACACTGCAAATCAACAAAAGAGTGCTAAAGCGTTAGTGCAATACGACAGAGAGCTAGAATTAGCTAGGCAACATAGTCGTACTGATGGTATCAAAGGTCCTCATCATAGAACTCAATATAGGAATGCATTTGAATGACAGCTCAACGAACAGTTAAAAAGAGTCTTATTGGCCAGGAAGACATTCTTTATGGCGAAAGCTCAGTTACGCAGTCTCGTGCAGGCAACAACTATACTATTAACGAGGTACGCAACATATACCCTGTTAATAGTCTAGCTGAACGTGACGCGTTAGACACTGCTAAGTTTACTAAGTGCACTCACTACAAGGCTGATGGTACTCAACCTATTGACTACGAGTATATTGGCGGTGTTTGGACTCAGTTAACTATTGAAGTAGACGTACAACCTGCTACTATTATAGAGATGACAAGTAACACAGGCTACACTGCCGGTCTTAACGGGCTTAACCTGAAAGAACGTACTACAGGAAGTGGTGGCGGTGGCATATATGACGTAGTCTTAGCTTCTAGTGTGACTCCGAATACTTATAATATCATTGCAGGTGTTGTAGATACATCGCTTGCATTCGTGCTAAGAAAGAACACAGATGGGCCTTGGACCTCAGACCAGTTTGGAGTATCTAAGGTAGCTACTGATGTGCCAGGCTTCCAGGCGCTTATAGACCAGACTTCAGCAGCTGGAATGTCGGAATGTGTTATATCAAACGGTGACTACTCAACAACTACAGGCGCTATAGACAATGATACAACAGAAACTAATGTCATACTAGAAAGAGGCGCTGAGATTAAGACTAGCCAGTTCAACTGGAGAGTGTCAAGAAGAACAACTGAGTTAGCTAAGCAAGGCAGTTTAAAGCCTGTGTTAGACTCATTGTTAGCTACTACAAAACAACGAGTTACTTTAGTAGAAGATTCAGCCACTAGATTTGAAGTAATCGCACCTTTGAACGATGAAGGTGCAAATGGTGTATGGCGCTTTGATAACGCTGAAGGTAACTTTGACGGCTCTAGCGGCTTTACACGACCTTACATTATAACATCGATTGCCAGGTCTTTAGCAGAGACATATGACAATGTTGGTGTTGCTGCGATGACCTTGGTAGGTACCTGGGTAGTGTCTGCACCATATCAATATTCTCTCACTGCTACTGATACAGCTACTTATGTGTTTACTGGTACAAGACTTAGATTAGACTACTTAGAAGCTACTAATGCAGGTATAGCTACTATCACCATAGATGGTGCACCGGCAAACTTGGTGCCTACGTTAGATTGTTATGGTGTAAGCGGGAGCACAATCAGCGTTGACGTAGCAGACGAACTAACAGATGCTACACATACTGTCGTAGTTACCGTCACAGGTACTAAGCACGCGTCTTCTTCAGACTTTAGAATCTACATACACGATGTACAAGGTTTAAGGGTGTACACACCACTAACGGATGCTGCAGGTAGCACTGTAAAAACTGCCTTTGATGGTTTTTCTAATGTAGCAAGTACTTACTATAAGCTAACAAATTCAGCTATGGATTACGCTATAGCCTTTAGGCTGAACAGTAGTGGCGCAGCTTCAACACCGTTCATAGGCTCTGTCCATGGCTATGAAGAAAGACAAACTATTATAGCTTATGTAGATGGTAAAGATATCAGCTTACTAGACATAGCACCTTATGATGGCATGTTCACAGGTTCTACTATCCAGATAGTACAGACTACTAAGATTAGGCACCCAGACGACAGTGGTGATTTTGCCGATGTGACGATTACACATACTTTCAGCAAGCATGGCTACACACAAGGAACATCTTGGACGTGGCTTAAAGATGTTTATATAGCTAATGGTTATAGTCAGATGGCTGTAGGTCAAGGTGGTTTACTAGGTGGTATACCTGGTGATCCTAATGGCTGGTGTAACAGAGCTTACTTCCGAGGCTTAGGTCAACTAGACGTTGGTACTGGTGACGTTAGCGAACATGGTCATGTTATAACTCCTGAGATACTGCTATATGGCACACCGAAAGAAGCAGGCGAGCCTAACAGAGATGCTGATTCAGGTGCTCATGGCATGTTAATCAACTTCTTCGATATAGAACGCAGCTTAGGTAGATTCGACCATAATCAGACTATACTAGATGGTGTCTGGCTGCAGGATAACACTACTAAGAAAAAGGTATACGTACAGAACTATCGTAACAAAGGTACCACTCTCACAGGTGACGGCTTTGTAGGTTCTATGTCAATAAGGTTGTACTATTCACCTAATGACGGTGTCTACAACGCAGTGAGGTAGTATGACTAACGAAGCAGAGATACAGGCTCTAGATATTCGGCTAGAGCAACATCGTGCAGAAACAGCAGCGCATCGAGAGGCGGAGCAGTACGAGCGACGGGAGATGAAAGGGTTCTTTAACGCACTTAACGAAAATATGATTCACTTAACCGCGGCTGTTACAGAGTGGAAGACACGGGATGCTATGTTCGAGAAGACACAACAAGAACAGAAAGATGAGATAAAGGACCTTACTATTAGGTTGCAAAAGATGGAACTTCGCATGGTATCACTAGAGAGTACTTCAGCTGTGAATACTAAAGCTAAAGACAGGGTCACAGAATTTGCATTGAAGATAGGTGCACTAATACTAAGCTTAGCTATAGTCGGTGGATTAGCTTATAAATTAGCAGGTGGACAATGAAGATACAGACATTCGATGGTGGTATCAACAGCCGTCTAAGACCTCAGATGATTAAGCAGAATGAAGCTGTTGTCTATAGCAATATAGACAACGAAAAAGGCACACTTGTACCTGTAGCAGCTAAAACTGACGCTGGGATACTGACTGATCGTTTTGCTCATTTCTACCACGCTAAACAGAAGTGGGTAAGCTCAAACACTTATAGAGACTATGTAGAGTTCGAGAAAATTCTGTACTATACCGACCGTGTAGGCCGACCACAGAAGTACAACGGCTCTACCACGCGTAACTTAGGTATATCTAAACCTAATGCACCGCCTACAGTCACTGCAACTAGCATATCAGATGCACCAACTGAGGCAGACTTAGTACCCTCTACAGCTGGTGACATGCCAGCCTCCGTTCAGAACTATATACTAGTTAACGACAACGGTGTGTACTTCTCTGAACCTCTTAAACTCAGTATAGACTTAACTAGTTTTCGTACTCAGATATTACTTGACGATAACGATTTAAACTTCGGTAGAGTTACGTTCGGTACAGAGCGTATAGTCAGCACTGTTGCTACTGGTCTACTAAGCGTGCACATACAGAATGTCAAAGGTCCTACATATGGTGTTAATGGTATTAAAGTGTATCGACTGTATGGTCAAAAATACTACTTAGTTGGTTCATTAGCTAATGATGCAGCTGTACTTAACGACACTGTGTACGACATAACAGCTAATGATGAGTTTGACGAGACTAACGTTGCACCTGTAGCTGGGTTAGTACAGTACGTATATACATTCTACAACTCTTCAGACGGCACAGAGTCTGCGCCTTCTTCACCTTCACCAGAACAACAAGTGTTGAGTGCCATTAGTTTAACAGACTTACAGATATCCAGTGACCCTCAAGTTAACAAGAAGCGCATTTATCGTGTAGGTGGCTTCATTACTACATTCTCTTTAGTTGCAGAGATTAGCAATACCACTACAACTTATTCAGACACAGTTGAGGATGTAGACATCATTGGTACAGTGCTTACTGCTTCTAATAACGTAGAAGCTCCTATAGGCTTGTCATTCTTGACTGAAGCTTATTCAATGCTATTTGGCGCTGAAGACACTAAGTTACGATTTACGCCGATAGGCGAACCTAACTACTGGTCTGAGTTCTTTTTCTTGCAGTTTGATTCACCTATCACTGGCATAGCTCCTACTACTAATGGTCTTATAGTTCTAACAGAGTTTAAGGCCTTTGTAGTTACTGGTACAGGTCCTACAGTATTGTCAGTATATCCATTACGAGGTGACCAAGGTTGCATCGATGCTTCTTCTATTCAGCTAATCGGTGGTGCTGCAGTTTGGGCTTCAACAGATGGGATATGCACATCAAATGGGAGTGAGGTGAGAGTCATAACTAAGGAGAAATTGGGTAAGATTTCCTTGTCACCTGTGGATTCAGTTTTGCACGATGAGGTTTACTATCTGTTAGAAACTGACGGTAGCATACTAGCTATAGATGCAAGATATGGCCAGGTGGTTAAACGCTTATCGCTGGGAGTTACAGCACTTGCTGTTGCTAATGATGTTCTATATGGCTACAGCGGCACTACTCAGCATAAATTGTTTAGTTCCTCGTCTTTCGAATCTCTTAACTACACATCTCCTCGGTTCATAGAAGGCGCTTCTTCAGAGGAAAAACAGTATAAAAAGGTGTACATATATTCCAAAGGTGATATAATAATAAATATAATCATAGATGATGTCATTGTCGCTACAAAGATACTGACAACTGAAGGAAGCCACCAAATACAAGTACCTAATAGTAAACAACGAGGTCACTTTATACAGTTCAGCATATCAGGAACTGGCGAAGTTTACGAGTACGAGTACAAAACAGGCAGACGCAAACTTGACTAATACATCTTTTACACAAGTACCACTAAGCGTTGATGAACCAATAGCGCTTCGTAAGCACTTACAAAAAGTAGTCGAGCAGATCGACATCATAGAAGGTAACAGGGCAGGTGACCCTTACGTTAAAGATTCTGACTTGCCTGCAGTAAATTTGTCAGCTCTTGACACTTCAGTAACTACATTATCAGACGCGGTAGCGAAGATACAGGCTAGTCTTGACGACATAACAGATGATATAGATGCTATACAAGCTATAACAGACGTTACACGATACACGATAGAATACCGCAACCTTAATCTTTCTGTATTCTACGACTTCAACGGCACTGCGTGGAGCACTTTCCAAGGTAAAGGCCAGATGGGTACAGTAGGAAGCAACTATGTTAGCCCGCCTATTCCTTTAAATCCACTCACAATATACCAGATATACGTTGAGAGTGCCAGAACTAATGGCGGTGGGATAACTCAAAGCGTTATGATAGAAGACACAGGTGTAGACCTTAAAGTATTCTACAGAACCGGTGACACATTCGCGCTGGCACTTTCTAATGGTTGGACACAAGTATGACACAGATAGCTAGTACACTGCTTAAAGATATATGCCCAGCTATGGTAATACCTAGCAAAGAGAGTATAAAGTTACTCGAAACTGCTATGCTCGCTATGCCTAATATAGTTAATCATGTAGACCATGTCTTTGCGAAGGGCGCCTACCTGCGTTGCATAAGCATGGCTAAAGGCACGCTCATTACAAGCAAGCGACACAAGACACAACATATAAGTGTTGTTGTGAGTGGCGACTGTACTATATCTAAAGAAGACGGTACTTGCGTACGAGTACAAGGTCCTCACGTTTTTGTTACTGAGCCAAACACTAAAAGAGCCATTATAGTACACGAAGATACAGTGTGGATGACTTTCCACGTTACCGATAAAACAGAAGTATCAGAGATCGAAAAAGACGTGATACAGGAGGATGTATAATGACTTGGGGTTATGTTGCAGTAGCTGCGGCCACTGTTGTTTCAGCGTATATGTCTAGCGAAGATGCAGAAGCCGATCGCAAAGCTTCAGAGCGTGCTGGACAAACAGAGTTAGGCTTTGAGCAAGAGCGTTATGACTACTGGAAAGAAATCTACGGGCCTGTGCAAGCTAATTTATCTGACTACTACACAAATTTAACAGCTGATCAGTATGAAGTCATCGGTTTAGAAGCTATAGAAGAAGAAAAAGCGAGGAGCCTCACACAGTTAAATGAGAGGTTGTCACAACGTGGTATATCTGATAGCGGTTTAGCAGCTGCGGCAGAAGTTGGTATAGAGATGCAAACAGCCGCAGATAGAGCAGACGTACGACGGTCTGCACCAGGTATGGTAGCGCAAGAGCAACTTAGCTTTTTACAAGTCGGTTTAGGACAAGATCCGTCACAGTCGCTGTCTAACACACTAGCTCGTCAGGCAGATCAACGCAGAGCAGAAGCTTCGCGTTCTGCGCAAGCCGCATCAACAGCTATTACTACTGTAGGCACAGCGTTGTCTGACTACTATGGCACAGAAGAAGGAGGAGAACGCGAATGACATCATCAGTCCAGTGGGCAGGCGTAACCCAAGGTTTAGCTAACGTTGCTCAACATATGAAAGATAAGCCTTTACGGGATGCTAGACTAGCAGAAGCTAAATCGAAGCAATCCCTAGCTGCCGAACAGCTTTCGTCTTACCAGGGCTCTGCATCGTTGCGTAAAAGTCAACAACAACTGGAGTTAGAACAAACACAGGCACAACTAAGGTCTCTTCAAGCTAACACGTTGAAAACAGACACGTACGCAGCGTTTGACAAGTACGAACAGCAACGAGATGTAAAGCACTTAAATCAGTGGTTAGCGGATGCAAAGCAGACTGAGATGGGTACAAAACTCCACAAAGATGTGTCTAGACTAGACGAAGTTACTCGTACGCCTAAAACAGAAGCAATGTTAGTCAAAGCAGGCGTATCTGACTTAGATGGTTACTTTGCTGACCAACAGACTAATGGAAACTACGTAGTCGCTACAGGCCCAGATGGTAAGCAGTCATTGAAGGACATGGATTCTGTCTATCAGGCGATGGGCTATACTAAGTATGCAGACAACAGAGCTATAGAACGCATGACTGCAAGGTCTCGTGTTAAACAGTTAGCTCAGACTGGCATGTTATATAAAGACATGACAGCAATGGAGAGGTCTGCAAAGGCAGTCCAGAAAGAGTTAGGTATACCTTATCACGAAGCGTTAAAGGTAGTTCAGGACGGTGGGCGTAAAGCAGGTGGCTCAGCTATAGAACGCATAGCTGGAGAGTTACAAGCAGCTAATCCAGGTATGACTTATCCAGAGTCGATTGAGAAAGCAGCAAGTATGACGAAGAGCGGTAGCACGCTGGAGCGTGAGACTAAGAAAGTTCAAGCAGAACAATCGGAGTTATCTCGTGAAGAAGCTATGGAAATCGCCAAAGAACGTACTCAGCCTGACACAGCGACACAGAAGAACCTGGCAGCGGCAAAAGATGTCACAGTACAACTTGACGAAGCGGCAGGTGGTAATTTCTTCGAAGCTGATACATCAGATAGACAGGTTAGACGTAGAGTCGGACCTCTTATAACTGAACTAGAAAAACTCACAGGTAAGTCGTTAAGTAATGAAGACAAGCGTATGGCTCGTAACTTTAGAGAGCTTACTCACTTAGGTGATGTTTCTTCTGAGTTGACTGATGAACAAACAGGTTTATTCGATAACATGCTCCACGGAGTTAAGCAGTACATCAGTGATAATGTTACAGGTGTCGGTGCTTCAACTGCGTATGAGACAATTCGTAACGCTGTACGACATGACTTGTTTGGTGCTACACTACCAGCTGGTGAGATTAGAGCGTTCAATAAGTCTCTAGGTTCTTTAGGTAAGCAAACAGGACCTGTATTAAAGCAGCTACAATTGTCTATGCAAACTGTTAAGTCTAAGATGCAGTCAGTCTATGATATGAACGACGAAAGAATAGCCCAGTACTACTTAGGTTCAAGTCTAGAAGACATTGACTTAGTTATAGAGAAACTTGACCAACGTATCAGACAGGTGTCCAACATTGACAGCAAGCCATTGTCTTACAAAGACGTCCCACAAGTAGGTGACTTTCAGACTAAGTCTCCAGAGGAGAAGAAGCAAAGCTTCGACGAGCTATTCAAAGGGAGTAACCTCTAATGAAGGCTGTCATAGAAGACATCGGAGATTCTTTTAAGATACGCTATGAAGCTTATGAAGTGTCTCGTAAGGAAGCTAATGAAGCTTGGGATATGTATCACAATAGGCAGTATACTACAGAACAGTTAGCTATATTAAGCAATCGTGGTCAGCCTGCTGAGACGTTCAACGTAGTTAAATTGTTTGCTCGTATGTTGGTCGGTTACTACTCAACTGTCGTTAACACAGCTATAGTTAAGGCAGAGAATGAGAGTGACATTGATACTGCTGCGTTATTGAACGACGCAGTTGATTATGTATTCGAAGACAACAGGTTTGACATAGAAGGCGACCAGATTAAGCTAGGTGGTATGATATCTGGCATATTATGTTCTTATTTAGATGTGCAAGACACAGGTAAGCGCGACCAATTTAATCGTCCAGTTAACAGGATTGATGCTAGTCACATACCAGATAGTGAACTAGTTCTAGACCCTGCTAGTACCTTAGATGACTACTCTGATGCAGAGTACTTACACCGTTTCAAGTGGTTGTCTAGAGCTAAAGTAAACAATATGTTTGGTGCAGGAACTACTGAGGAGTTAGACTCTTATTACAACTTCTTAAACGTGGATGAAGCAGACTTTGAGTTCAACTACGGCTGGGAATACACAGGCTACTACAGAGTCTTTGATAACTATCTTATAGTTCATACTGTACTTGAAGATGAAGACGGTAAGCGGTGGTCCATTTTCTGGTCTAACGATAAGATACTTAGCAAGAAAGAAATCACGTTCAAAGAAACTAGATGGCCTTACAGAGTTCAGAAGCTGCATAGCTCAAACAGAACAGAATACTATGGCATCTTCAGAGAAGTACTGGAGTCTCAGAAGGCAGTTAACCAAGCGCTGATTAAGCTACAGCTGATGGCTAACTCAGAGAAAGTATTTGTAGAAGATGGTGCAGTTGAGAATATCGATGACTTCACACAAGCAGTCAATCGCGTTAACGGCATCGTAGAAGTTAAGAGCTTAGGCGGTATAAGAATCGATCAACTAAGTCGTGAGATACTGGACCAGTATACTATTATAGACAAGTCCTTCGACCGTATACAGCGTATCTTAGGCATCAATGACAGTTTCTTAGGCATGGCATTTGCATCCGACTCAGGTCGTAAAGTTAAGTTACAACAGAATCAGACGGTTATGTCACTTAGATATATAACTGCACGTATCGAAGCTTTCTATCGCTCTTTAGGTTGGGACATAGCTAACTTAATAAAGCAGTACTATACAGCTTCACAGGTACTAAGAGTATCAGATGATGTTGTTGGTGATCGCTGGGTGGAAGTTAACAAGCCTATGATGCGATACAGCGGTGAGTTAGACCCTCAAGGTCAACCTCAGATGGAGCCTATCTTGCTCCCTATGGTAGACCCGGCTAATAATGAGTTTATGACTGATGAAGAAGGTAATATCATACTCGCACCAGTCAATGAGGAAGGTACTGACTTTAGCTTTACTGAGTTCCAAGTTAGTATAGAGTCCTCAAGCTTCAATGATGAAGATGAGAAAGCTCAGCTAATGTTAGAGACTGTTATGGGTGGTCAAGTAGGGCAGATGATGTCACAGGTGAATCCAGCAGGATTCTTCCAGATGGCTTCATTAGCTATTAAGTCTCAGAAAACTAAATACAGCCCTAACATCAGTAAACTGTTAGAAGAAACAGGCAGAATGCTAGGTGGTGACCAGGCAGCAACAGAAGAAGCTAAGATGATGGCGTCAGGAGGGAATTCAGGTGGCCAACCACTTAGTCAGTCTCTCAAACTGCCTCAAAATACAAATGAAGGAGTTTAGAAGTGCCCAGAAAGACATACAAGAGTCAGTACGGTACGCCTCAGACTGTACAAGGCTATGGTGATTTAACCGTAGACGCTTGGGGCAGGCCAAAAACTTCACTTGATTACAGTTTAGTTCATGGCGTATTCACTTCATCTATACCATTAGCGGTATGGTTTGAGCTATTTAACGGCACTGAACGAGCTATAACTAATGCTACTTCTGTAGACGGTAAATTACATCTTGTGTCAGGTGCATCAGCTACAGATGTTTCAGTACTGTGCACTTATAGGAATCCTCGTTATCAACCTAATAGAGGTCACTTGTATAGCTCATCTGTGTTCATGCCTTCTAAAGACGCAGTTGGTATACGTGAGTGGGGTATATTTACACTGGAAGCAGGCTACTTCTTTAGACTACGCGATGGTATACTTTACGCTGTACGTCGAAGCACTGTAGCTTCAGTAACAACAGACTTTGAAGAACTTATTACAGAGTTACCTGATGACATAGACTTCGAAATGGGTAACATTTATGACATTCAAATGCAATGGCGTGGTGTTGGTAACATTATGTACTACATAGGTGACCCGGCCACTGGTTTTTCTATCTTAGTTCATACGATGAAGTTGTTGAACACTCTGACTGAGCTAAGTGTCATGAATCCTGCTTTACCCATTGCATTTAGTTGTGAGAACACTGACGGCACTGAAGTTGTTATAGAGTGCGGCTGCGTTGATATATCCACAGAAGGCGGTGGCACCGAGCAACGCATATATGGTTCTATAGGCACTAGCACCGATACAGGTTCTGTGGCCATAACAGGTTTGAACAGCCCAGTATTAGCTATGCACAATAAGTCTACTTTTAACTCACTAATAAACACACAAGATATAGTTATGCTATTTGCAAATGCTTGGTCTGACCAGAAGTCTTTCGTTAGGCTATGGAATACTCGCGACAGCACAGCTATAAGTGACCCTGTATGGGTGGACTACCTTGACGGTCATCTAGAATACGCAGAAGCTGATCCTGCTGCAGGCACACCGATTACTTTCGACACTACAAAAGCGGCTCTAATTTTCGGTAACCGACTTCAGCAGGATACTCCATTTAGTACACCTGCTATATTCGAAGACAAGACTGAGATATACTTAACACCTGGTGATTACTTGCTAGTTACTATACACCGTGAGAATGGCATGAACGCTAACGTAGGCGCAACAATTGAATTCGCTGAGGAAATATAATGGGTGCTATAAAGTCAGTGCTAAAAGAAGTGGTAGACGCATTTCCTAAGAAGCAAACTATCAAAGGAAGCAATGTTGAAGCAATGCTCAAGAAGAAAGGAGTTAAGCAAGATGAACTTAGCTTTGCTAAACTTGGTATTGATGATGCTGCGCGATACGATGACGAAGGCCTTAAGAAGCTAGAAACAAATCGTGCAGACACTCTCGAGACAGTCGAACAAGACCGTACACAGTTTGACTGGGTTAGTCTACACGATGAAGCAACAAATCCAACGTATAAAGAAAAAGTTATCACATTTAAGCAAGACGGCCAGAGCTTGCCTGGTACTGCTAAAGACAGTGAAGAAATTGCAAGACTCTACCGAGAAGAGGGCGAAAAGCCTGCTAAAGAATATGCGCGTACCTTAGGCTACCAAGACGACGATGATTTAATGCGTTTTATGGGTGAGCTGCAGGATAGGCGTAGAAGTTCTCGTTATACGTCTGAGCACTTTACAGGTCAAGAGAATTACTTGATGCATACTCGCACGTTCGATGATACTCTAGACGGTGCACCTACTCGTGTCCTTCAAGAAGTCCAGTCAGACTTGCATCAGCAAGGCAGGAAAATTGGGTACGGTATACGTCGCGTGCCTTTGACTGATGAGGAAACAAGAATACTAGGTGAGCCGGGAGCTGATCAAGAAGCCTTCATGGGAGTTATAGCTGATCACGCTAATGGTGCAAATGTAGACGATATCTTCGAATTTGCAGATGAATTATTAGCCGGTAAGTCTAGCATTCCTGAGTCACCTTATCAGAAGACATGGCTGCGTAAGGGTATTGAACGTGAGTTAGTAGACGCTATGAATGAAGGTCGGCAGCAGTTAGCTATACCGATTAAAGGTTCTTTAGGCAAACTGCAACGTGGCGCAGGCGTACAGAAATGGTACGAGACTCAAGTATTTGATACAGCTAGGAAGGTGGCTAAGGCGTCAGGCGCAGACTTTGAGGTTAAGCGTGTTGGTTCAGGTGAAGTAGAAGCCGTATTTGAGCCTAAAGAGATTACACAGTTAGGTGACTTCTTTAACAACTTAGAAGGAGCTCCAAATAAGGACGACTTGCTTGATGAGTTTCTACAGTCTCCTCGCATCATAAGTAATCCAGAAGCAACAGCTATCACTAATCAAGTTAAAGCTGGGCAACTTGCACCTTTCGATGCGTTTAAAAAGCTAGTCGCACTAAAGCAGAAGTCAGGCATCGAATATGCTGTTATAAAGCCTACTGAGAAGACTTTACGTCAAGACTTTAGTTTGTACTCTACTCCAGTTGCAGGTGCCTTTGCAGGTTATATGGCGCTGAAGCAAGGAGCGTCTGAAGAAGAACTTAGTGCATACTTAGCTAATCAAGGTAACGACGAAGAAGAGATAGCAGAGACTGTTGACAAAGCTAAACAGATTCAAGCAGCTATTGCACAAGGCGCTACTGAAGAAGAAGTTAAAGCTTATCTGATGGGTCAACAGCCACAAGAACAGAAAGTTGAGACTTTAGACACTATTAGTGCTACTCGTGCTGAAGAGATATTAGCTTCTAAGGATAACAACCCTAGTGCGTTCGTCGTACCTCCAGAGCTAGTTGAGGACGCAAAAGAGCAGTACCAAGCAGAGTTAGTGCAGTTTAAGAAAGAAACATCACTACCTAGCTTCTTGCACCCAGCTGAAGAGTTGAGTGACGAATACGCTGAACAACGTGTAATGAAGAACCTGAACAGTAAGGTGGATGCTTATAACGTACTAGTCAGTAACAAAGAGATGGATTTAGTAGACTTTGTAGCTAAGCTAGAAACAGTCTATCCTAACATGGTCTCAATAGCAGATCGTACTATAGCTTGGGCTGGTAACGGTGAAGCTATGCAGACAGCTAAACAAGCAGAGTTAGCTAGTAGACTACGTATCATAAAGCAAGCTGAGAAGTTAGGTGTGTCTCTAGAATATGTAGGAGAGCACGGGTTAACTGATGATGCTGCACCTAGACCTGACATTGGCGTTGTTACAGACGAAGGTCGTTGGATGGCAGTAATGCCAGATGGTACTAAAGTCGATGCAGACCCTGGGTTTTGGGCATCTATACAAGCTGAAGGCGGTGAGATTAGCTCGGCTATTGCAGGCGGTATATTTGGTGCTAAAGTAGGCGCTAAGGTACCTGGCGGTGCTAAGGTTAAGTTAGCAGGCGGCTTAATTGGTTCTATGATGGGTGCAGCTGGGGCTGCTTCTATAGGTAGTCAAGCTGATTATATGGTTAATGCTATTCAGATACAGCAAGACTTGAATGCTTCTATCGCTGGTGCCAGAGCACGTGATGCAGCTCAAGCAAGTGCGTTAGGTGATGCAATAGCCTTCCCTGCTTTCAAGGCGTTAGGTTTTGTTGGCAAAGGTACTGCCGGACTCTACCGTAAGATTAAGAACGGCGACTTGATGGGAGCTAACCAAGCACTTAAAGAGATGATGGCCTTATCTGACGACGAAGCTGCAGCTATAGTTCAACAAGCTGAGCGAGTCATGAGCATGGACGGAAGCCAGAGTAGCAAGGAGATCAGCTCTTTCATCACTACACAGCCAGGTGGTGAAGCAATAATGAACGTAGTAGGTACAATAGATACTACTGCGAAACGAATTGTGTCATTAGACATAGATAAACGTGCAAAAGACTTAATTAAGACCTCTGGAGAGCTCGTACCGGACCGAATTGACAAAGTCCTTAGTAAAGACCTAGATAATTATGTGACGGATGTGAAGTCGTTTTACGGAGACATAAAAGCTCAAGCAGCTAACACGCCTGATGCAAACAAGTGGTCATTTGATTATGCTAAACTAGGTATTGACCCTGTACTAGACGCAATGCAAACTAAGATAGACGATGTACCGACGTTAGAGCGATTTATGTTGAAAGCTCAGCGTATAAGAGAACGTGTTGACGGTAGAACATTCGCTGATCTGCTTGACTTGCGTCAGATGGTTAATGGATTCATCTACGGTCGTGGTACTAAGAAGGCAACTGAACTAACTGCGTTCAGAGAGCTAGTTAGTAAGATTGACGAATCAATCAAGCAAGGTTCTGATATTGTTATGGAGAACCCTAAAGAGTGGCGCAGTAACTGGGCATTGGCTAGGAAGCAATATGCTGATATGAAAGGCGTCGAAAAGAATGTGTTATACAAATCGTTAACCGCACCAGGTGTTGATGACACCATAGCAGTTAAGAAGATGGTTAGATATATAACTTCTGGTGATGAGACTTGGACAGACGTAATGGCTAAGCTACCAGCTAAGACTCAAGCGTCATCTGAGAACGCTGTTGTCGATGCTTTAGTTAACAAGTTCTCTCAAGGCGAAGGTTTCCAAGCTATTAATTACCCTAAGCTATCGGAAGAGTTAGGTAGGACAACTTTTGCAACACCTGAAGCACGTAAGCTAAAAGAAGCTATCAGCAGACTTGGCGATGTGTTTAAGAACGACATACCACTATTAGACCAGTCTGGTGGACTAACTATACCGCATGCCTCGCAAGGTTTAACTACTGACCTGCAAGAGAAAGCACACTACTCTTTAATGAGCTCTGTGTGGACTAGGATGCAACAGTTCATACCAGGCAAAGCTGGTCGTAAAGCCGCGTTGATAACTAAAGCAGCAGACTTGTTAGAGAATCCACTGAACGTTAAGACCGCTAAAGAGCTTATGGATGAAGTAGGTCCTTCGGTTAACTTAGCTCCAAAGGTACTTGAGTTACAGCGTGAAGCAGCTCTTGAAGCAGCTAAATCACACAGTGCAACAGTTAAGCTATATGGTAAAGGTAAAGTACTATCACCTAAGGGATCCGGTAAAGAAACAAAGATTCATGTGTCTAGGATAGCTACTCCAGATGTTGCAGCACAAGTTGCTGAGGCAGAAGGTATAGCTCAATCTAATATTAAAGCCCTCGAGTTTGCTCTTAAACAACGAGGATATCAAGCAATAGTGCAAGGAACAGAGAAGGTTAAACTACTATGATAAGAAATGTAAAGAAGAACCTTGTAGGTATGCAAGACATTGCTCAAGGTCTAGGCGACACTACTCAGACAAGGAATAGTGCATCAACTACTATAACTAAGTTAGACGTACCTTACTCTGTAGCTACAGAAGCAGAGATGCAGGACTTAGACATCGCAGTATATACTAGGTCTAGAGTTTACAGCACTACTGTGCTATTCACGGATTACATCTACGACCCTGCAGCGGTTGCCGGAGTCAGCTCTAACACTGGTGCTGGCTACTGGGTAAAAGTATTACTAGTTGCAGCTGATGTTAAAACTTCGTATGAGAGTAATGCAGATACAAATGCATTCACAGATGCGGAAAAGGCTAAGTTAGCGGCTAGGACAATTAACATGGACAACGTGAATACACGAAGGTTAGGTAATCCTGTATTCCACGTGCTTAAGAAGAACAGTGCAGCTCATACGCTTACTGGCGCTTTGACATGGACACGGTCGACTTCTAAGACCTATAAGAATAGACAACTACAAGTTAAAACAGCTGCAATAGACACAGAAGCAGAAGAGCCTACAGGTTGGGCTATTGCTCCAGCAGCCACTAACATAGTGTTACGAGCTAAGAGGTTCGACAATGCGTCATGGACTAAAGGCGCAACTACCGTAACACCTAACAGTGTTAATGGCCCAGATGGCCTTCTAACTGCTGATACGCTTACTGCGGACGGCACCAATGCAACGCATAATATGTATCAGGCTGCAACGTGTGTTGCAGAGACTGTGTATACAATGTACGTGGACGTTAAAGCAGGCACTGAAGACACAGTCGTGCTATTTGAGGGCTTAGCTACAGCAGCCAGAGCGACCTTTGATCTAACAGCTGAAACAGCAGTACTTGGCACCAGCCATACCGCCAACCCTAGTGGTCTAGAAGCTAGAATAGAGAAGTATACAGACGGTTATTACCGATGTAGTCTAGTATTCATTACTGACCCTGCTCAAGTGTCTATGAGATTCTATGCCTACTTAGGTACTA
>Ga0070747_1000119_pt1 | contig 36889 bp, 50 predicted proteins | sample VirMetDEL_Mar_31_FD_77321 | JGI IMG/M metagenome (GOLD analysis project Ga0070747, IMG submission 77321) | Aqueous microbial communities from the Delaware River and Bay under freshwater to marine salinity gradient to study organic matter... | ecosystem: Environmental > Aquatic > Marine > Coastal... | reverse complement strand
TCCATAGTTAATACTATTTATGACCAAGTTAATAATATGCCTGACGGGACTACTCAAAAGATAGGAGAACTGAAGGTTACTAAACCAGTTAAAGTTCTCTTCGAGGGTACGGAAGATGATATCTTCAAAGTTATCAAACCGGATCAAATTGAAAAGAAATTTTTTGATTACATAAACGATATGGTGGAAGAAAAATTTGCATTCTTGTTTGTTGGTCAGTGGGTCAAGGGAGGATTTGGTGAAGATCGCAAAGATATCTACCGAACCATTAAAGTATTTTCAGAAACATTTGCTAATAAATCTAAACAGCCAGCTTTGATATTGAAGACAAGCGGAGCTACTTTTAGTATATTGGACAAAGAAGAGATCTTAGGTAAAATAAAAAGTGTACAGAGAGGGTTTCCTGAAGAGTGGAAGCTTCCACCAGTCTATTTATTGCACGGCGATCTTTCAGAAATAGAGATGAGTTATTTATATAATCATCCAAAGATTAAATCACTAGTTAGCTTCACTCATGGTGAGGGTTTTGGTAGACCGTTACTTGAAGCTACCATGGTAGATCTACCAGTGATCTGTTCCAATTGGTCCGGACCTGTAGATTTTCTTTCTAAGGAACACAGTTTGTTAATTGATGGTAAATTAGAACAGATACCAAACTCTGCTGTGTGGGATGAAATATTGATAAAAGAATCTTCTTGGTTTACGGTTGATGAACATCAAGCATATACAGCTATGAAGTATGCATATGATAATATCGTTGAGCTCAAGGATAAGGCAAGAGCACTTGGTAAACACAACAGATCTAAATACAAACAATCCGATATGATGGTGTTATTTAACGATATAGTCAGTGGTGCTTCTAAGGATGTTCCAAAACCGGTAAGTCTCAACCTACCCAAACTAAAGAAAATATAATGAAGTTAGTTACTTATTGTTCATTATGTGGCGAGAAATCTTTACATATTATAGAGAAAGATGGAGAAAAAATGCTTCAGTGTCTGTACTGTGGATATGCATCATCTGATTCCTTACTAGAGGGTGTAGAGACTGATGTGTTGGAAAAGGCTGGAGGTTTAGCACAAAAATATAAGAAGGTAGTTCAGAACAGAACTTGGATACCTGGTGTTATGACTTTACCTGAAGGCATGATATACCTGATAGAAGAGAACGACCAACCTAAATGGGCATTTGCAGTGATGGTAAGTATTCCTGAAGAGGAACAGTCAAAATATCCAGATGGAGAAGGTGGTTACCATACAAAGAGATACGATACTGATAATCAAACAGTTTTTAGTAAATTTTATGAGTGTATAGAATTTCTTAACCAGGCCAGACAAATCTTAGATAATGCAAAGCAAATACAGTCATAGGGATAAGATACTTAAACTCATTCCTCTCAAAGAGGCTAAGATTCGCGCTGGACAGATCATTGAGTTTAGATACTCTGGTCCTGATATAAGAGATAAAAGACCTCTTGTGATGGTAATGGCCAACGGCTTAACTGATAGAAACGTCAATACTGATAAAATATTGCTCCATGGGATTAATTTAAACTATCTGTCCAATTATGAACTGGATAAATTATTTGAGATACTGAGTCGTAATATCAGAGGACAATCCAGAGAACTATTCCAAGATCAACGAGATGAGCGAGGTAGGTATGTGTCTCCTGAAAATTCAATTACAAGAATGGCTGTTCCTGGAGGACTGGGATCTGCAGCTATGACCGTATTGAGACCGATCATGCAAGAAGTATATGGTAGCATATCTAAACCAATTCTCAGTAAAAAGAATGCATATAGAAAATATGAAATCAAGAACATTACCGGTGTGAAGGGTATAAAATTTAAATTATCGAAGGCTGGATAATGACATCAATTAGTTACAGTATATTGACTCACAACGAAACGGATAGTCTTGAGGCTCTCTTGGATACGTTAGTCAAGTATAAAGATGCAGAAGATGAAATAGTTATCGTGGATGATTACTCGAACGAAGATACTATAGAAATAATAGAGACGTATAGTAGTATTCATGACTTTAGATACGAGCAGCGACGCTTGGCTAAAGATTTTGCAGGTCAGAAAAATCATCTTAGAAAAATGTGTCAGGGAGATTATATTTTTAATCTAGATGCGGATGAGATGCCTCATGCCACTTTGATAACAAACATTAAAGCTATCCTGGATAGTAATACTAACGTTGATTTAATCTGGGTACCACGAGTCAATACAGTTACTGGTATAACCGATCAGATAGCTATGAAATGGGGATGGGTATTGAATGATAAAGGATGGGTAAACTATCCAGATTGGCAACCTAGAATACATAAGAATCGATCTAACATATATTGGGTAAAACCAGTACATGAAAGAATGGTGGGATATACAGATTACAGTTTTCTTCCACAAGAAGAAGAATGGAGCTTATATCACCATAAAACTCTAGAGAGACAAACAAACCAAAATTTATTTTATCATGAGGTACTAACAAACAAATGATTCGAATTAAATTACTAGATTATCACATTGATCGCAACGAAACTACATTTAGACCTTACATGGCTGCTTATGATTGGTTCAAAGAAGCTGGTATAGAGTTTGTAGGAGAAGCAGATTCATACGACTATGCGTTCGTGGGTCAAGCTAGTGTAATAAATAAAAAAACATCTTTAGAAGAGTCTGTTCAAAAGGGTCTAGAATTTTTATCTAACATTACCGGTGAATACTTTATAGTGGATGGACAAGACTCCACCAGCTTGATAGGAACGGCAGAATTGTTGAGAGAATCTAAAGCGGTCTGTATGTTAAAAAACAGTATGTTAAGAGATCCTCAAATGTACAAAGAGAAGACTGCTAATGGTAGATACTATTGGGGCAAAGGTGATTATAATGTTCCTGATATAGATGAACTAATGCCTCGTATAAGATTGGCAGGATGTAATTGGCTTTCCACCGTACAGACAAATTGGTATGCATATAGTCCTGAAAAGGAATTTGATGTATCTTGTATGTTTGGATATCCTACAAAAGAACCAGTATACGAACATGGGTTATCCCAAACAGATTACTATGATCCTCACAGAAAAGCATTAATGGAAACATTAGATCCATCTTTCAAATTAGCTAAGTTGGAAAATGGTGTCAGAATACCAATTGAACAATACTATAACAACATGTATAAATCCAGATTCATTATGGCTCCTTTGGGTTATGGAGCTATGGCACCAAGAGATTTAGAGGCAAGTATGATGGGCTCCATTTTAGTAAAACCTAACCTGGATTGGATGATAACAGAACCAAATCCATACATACCAGGTGAAACTTATCTGGACGTCAAATATGATTGGTCAGATCTAAATGACAAAATATCTAACGTATTGGATGATTATCCAAACCAACAAAAATTTTATGTGGAGAATATGAGAGAGACTTACTCTAAGTTGTTTACACCTCAGAGATTTGTTACTCACTTTCATGGTATATTATCAAGTTTAGATGGGGTAGGTACAGAATGAATTTTGCTTTTATAGTGGATAAGTGTATACAAAACTCCTTTAAGGTTGATGATGGTAAGGCTTATAAAATGTCCGATGATACACCATATGAATGGCATCATAGTATTAGTAACGAATGTACTATGGGACCATTTGCTTATCCGTTTTGTTTCAATGGTTATTTGATAAATTGGCCTGAATGGAATGAATTACCTAATCTGGATCTAGATGTAATATTTTTGGTTATAGAAAAGAATACAGATCAATATAGCATCGAGGATGTACGCAAAAAATATCCTAATGCAGAGATTTACGCTACTATAAAAGAATTATACTTTTATGATGGATATGATAATAGAATAAACTTATTCAATAAGGCTGATGGAGTGGTAATTCCATACAAAGATTCAATAGATAGGATATTTCCTCAACTGAGAGATGATGTAAATAAAAAATTACACTTTTTGCCTCAACCGTATGATATTAATTATTTGTATATGAAATTTTACAAACAACAACGAACGGAACAAATATTTAGTTATATACCACCTCATCCACCACGTAGAGGTAATACGGAACAATTTGCAGATTACTTGGGTAAGAAATATAACGTACCGGTTGTACGAAAGGCTACTGAATATTCCCCAACACAGTGGTTAGATTTCATGAAAGCATTCAGTAAATCTACGTTTTGTGTGAACTGTGATCCAGAACCACAGCAGGGTCAGCAAGGGATACAAAGTGCTATATTGGGTATACCAAATTTGGGAGGTGTAAACGACTCTCATTATATTTTACATCCTGATACAGCAACAAATAATCTAGATGTACTTGAAGAGCAATTTGTTAAAATGTTAGATGTAAACTACAGAATTCCCATTATACAGGAATCTTTTAAAAAAGCTAATGAAATATATTCATTTGAAGCAGTACAGAATACATTTCGAACAATTAGGGAGAACAATTAGTGAAAATATTAATAACAGGAGTTGCTGGACTGATAGGAAGCAACTTTGCAGATTGGATAATTGACAATCACGGAGATGAACATACTGTAGTTGGTATAGATGATCTGAGTGGAGGTTATTTAGAAAATGTTAATGATAAAGTTGAATTTGAACAATTTGATCTAGTGGAAGATAATAAATTAGAAGCGGTGTTTTCTAAACACAAACCCGATTTAGTATATCATATGGCGGCTTATGCAGCAGAAGGACTGAGCCCCTTCATGAGGAGTTTCAATTATAAGAACAATTTGATATCTACGTCAAAGATTATAAACAACTGTATAAATCACAATGTAAAGCGTTTAGTGTTCACATCTACAATGGCAGTTTATGGACACGGCACACCACCATTCTCTGAAGATGATTTACCAAATCCAATAGATCCGTATGGTGTAGCAAAATACGCTTGTGAGATGGATATAAAGATAGCAGGTGAGCAGCATGGTTTGGATTGGTGCGTCATCAGACCTCATAACGTATATGGAAAAAAACAAAACATTTGGGACAAATATAGAAATGTTTTGGGGATATGGATGTATCAGCACATGATGAACGAACCCATGTCAATATTTGGTGATGGAGAACAACAACGAGCTTTCAGTTATATAGATGATACTCTAGAACCATTATACAAAGCTGGCATTCAGAGTAATTGCTCAAAAGAAATAATTAATCTTGGAGGTATGCAGCATTACTCCATTAATGAAGCTAACGAAATACTTAGAAATGTTATTGGAGAAGGTGATAAAATCTACAAAGAGAAACGACATGAAGTAAAGGATGCTCATCCTACTTGGGAAAAATCTGTTGAATTGTTAGGGTATAAAGATGTATATTCTCTACAAGATGGATTAGCAAAAATGTGGGACTGGGCTAAAAAACAACCAATTAAAGAAAGAAAATTTTGGGAAAGTTACGAGATTGAAAAAGGCATCTACAGTTACTGGAAAGAACGGTAAAGACTATATATTCACCTTTTTAGGTGAGTTTGGTTATGAAATGTTCAATTGGCAGGGTGTTGTTCGCAAATGGGCAACATTATACAAGCTGCCACAAGATAGAATAATAATCTGCGGACGCAAAGGGTTGCAACCTGTATATGAATTTGCGGATGAATACGTAGACATATCAGAACTAGAATCTTATAAGAAGAGTACAGCAGGTATCTACATAGCTGTTTTGGAGTTGGCGCTGGGTTATGATCAAGAAGGTTGCTCCGAACTAAATAGAAAATGTGTTGATGATATCAAGGCTGAAGTTCAAGAGTTCCTACAAGAAACAATAACATTGCACGAACCACAGTGGATATGGAGTTCAGATCCTCAGTACTTAGAAGATTGTAAATTTGGAAAGATAGGACCTCAGCAAGGAGGTATCTATAGTAAACGTAGAACTCCATGGTCATATTTGGATATTAGAAATAATATGTTTGCTAAGGTTGAATTACATAATCAAACTGATTGGAAAATGTATATTCAATCAAAATATAATTTAGATCTAAATGATGATTATATACTATGCCAATCAGCTAAACGAGACTCGTTCATGACTACTAAATCAAAGGAATTGATCGATCACGACCGAGTAATGAATGAGATATCAAAACATCGTCGTGTCGTATATTTAAACTTTGATACTGGAAGGGTTGGCGATAGTAAGTCTACAGATGATTCATCTAATTTCCACTCGATCTCATGTGACGGGTTTGAACAACAGAGCTGTTTGATCAACAATGCAAGCGATTGTGTGTTTTTTACTGAGGGAGATTTCAGAAGCCACCTATATGTGCCACCTTTTTTAGGAAAAAATATAAAAATTGTTGCCCATTCGGAGGTTTTTGGGCTACATTCAGCACCAATAAATTTCTGGAATCAAGAGGTTTTCACATTTGGAGGACAAATGATACCTTACTCATACGAGACTTTAAATACTCAAGAACTTATAAGAGACCTATCGTGATTAATATATTTCAACCTATGCTGGGATGGAAAGAATTGGAAGCCGTTAAAGAAGTCTTTGCATCCAATTGGATTGGTACGGGACCAAAGACGGAAGAATTCCAAAAGAACTTCTCAGAGTTTATTGGAGTGGATAGAGAACAAGTCATGATGACTAATAGTTGCACAGAAGGTATGTTTCAAATTATAGAGTTCTGCAAGAATAAATACAAATGGCACAACACTATACCATTTGAAGTAATAATACCTACGATTGGATTCGTAGGAGCTTCTAATGCAGTAATAGGTAACGGAGGAACTCCTGTATTTTGTGATGTCGATGAGCGATCACTTAACGTAACGGTAGAATATATAAAAAAACATATTACACATAGAACAACAGCTATCATGTTAATTCATTATGCAGGTTGGACTTGTGATATGAAACCTATAATCGACTTATGTGAAGAACAAGGAATAATCCTCATAGAGGATAATGCATGTAGTGTAGCTTCAACTTATAAAGGAAAAGCTACCGGGACGCTTGGAGATTATGGTGCATGGTCGTTTGATGCCATGAAGACTTTAGTGATGGGTGATGGTAGTATAGTCTATGGTAAAAATCCAAAAGACGTTGAAGAAATTTCTACACAGAGTTATCTGGGTTTGTTGTCCGATAGCGGTTATAGTAACACTGTAGATAAGAAGTGGTGGGAATATGACATCAGCTCACCAGGACGTAGATCCGTAGTAAATGATATAACGTCTGCAATAGGGTTAGTTCAATTGGAAAGATTGAATGGTTTCATACATGCAAGAAAAACAAGACATGAGCTGTATGATGATATGCTCAAAGATGTATCGTGGATCAAGACACCTTTACCAATCGTTACCTCCGAAGACTCTAAATCATCTTATTACATGTATTGGATACAATTAGAAGATGAACAAACTAGAGATGAATTAGCAATGTATTTAAAGAAGAATGATATTTACACTACTTTTAGATACTACCCATTACATCTCGTACCTTACTATCAGAGTACGGAACAACTTCCTAATGCTGAACGAGCATCAAGAAATACTTTATGTTTACCTCTACATCAAGGTCTTGACATTAATGAAATACAATACGTAACGGATAAAATTAAGGATTTTAAATGAAGATATTATTTACAACAGTTTGTAACGACAAGTATATTGATGGGGCTCTGGTGATGCTTCATTCAATGAATACGAATATAAAACAATTTAGACAGTGTGATGTGAAATTCTTTCATAGTCCTGGAATAGCTGATCTCAGTAAATCAAATATGAAAAAAATTAAAGAAGTTGCTCCTAACGTGATATTTGAAGAAGTCGATCCTAATAATTATATGCCAGCTAAGATTCCTGGAGCTGGTAACAGAGCACCTGAGTGCAAATCTGCATATCTAACACTCGAGAGTTTCAAAGAGACTGAGTATGACAAGGTAATCTTGTTTGATATTGATATGTTGTGTATAGGTGATGTGAGTGAGTTATTTGAATACGATGTAGAGTATGGTCAAGTCGGCGTCAATACAGGACTAGTGGTGCTGGGAAAGAAATACAGAACTCGAGAGGTATATGACGGCTTGATAGAAATGATCCACTCCCACAATGGCAATGGAATGGATCAAGGAATACTAAATGATTATTTCAGAGGTAGAGAGGAACCAATACCTCGTATATTTAATCACTATCCACTATATGAAATGAATGCTGATAGCAGGATTATTCATTGGGCACATTATGATCATATCAAACCATGGGTGGTTGATGAATGGAAGGATAAGGTTGAATTGTTTCAAGGGAAACCTCCTTATAACAATCCAGACCCTACAGTTGGAAACATACCAACAATGCTTTGTAAACCAGCATTTGATCTGTGGAATCAATATTATTACGATATAAGAGAATTAATAGAGGAAAAATGAAAAACAAACCAAATGAAATACAAATAAACAGTACTACTCTACAAGAGTATGCAGATATGATGGAAAAGGGTGAGAAGTTTTCATACACCCGTTGGGGTGATGGTGAGTGGGGATGTGTCTTTGGAGCAGATGGTCAGAATGTAGATAAGCATAAGTATTTTCCAGAGATGGCTACTTCTCTAAGAGCAGCATTAAAAAACAACAAGGGCTATAGAAAAGCCACTTGGCCATACACTGCACCAATGTTAAATAACATCAAGCCTCAGGTGGAAGGTTATTTGGACGAACATAAACTTTCTAAAGATTGGTACGACGCTCGTGTATGGGAAGACTCTTGTCTCGATAACACTATAGAAATATTGATTCGTCAATTAGAAAAGATGAATACAGTGTTTATAACCGGAGAGAATAAAAAGAACATTCCTATTAAACATATTGGATTTATTACAATACCTTCCGTTGACTGTTTTTTAGCTAAAGAGGATATCAAGAATGCTATGAGGCAAGCTGTAGAGAAGATTGATAATCCTGTATTTGCCCTTTCAGCGTCTATGGCTACTAATGTAATAGTAGATGAGATGTATGATGAAATAGGTGATAAATGCTGGATGATAGATTTTGGTTCAATATGGGAACCATTTGTCGGTAATGTCACAAGATCATATCATACATTATACCCAGAAGTCATAATGCCTCGAGGAACTTTAAAGAAGATATCAGATGATTAATTACACAAAGATAGTCATACTGGGCTCAGGTAGGAGCGGTACTTCTTACATCACAAGAATGTTGAAGGATAATGGAGTTCATGTTGGAGACGTAACTGGTGGAACATGTGAAAATTTGGACATGAGAGAAATAAATGATAGATGTCTGAAAGTAATGCTCAATGCAGAAACTAGAAGTAAACTACCATATGGAATTATACCACCCGAGGAATTGAACCCTCCATTAGAGTTTAGAAATGTTGTAGATGAGTATATGAATTGGGTCGACCAACAATATGAACCGGTTTTTTGGAAGCAAGGTGATCCGGTATTGTGGGTTGCTAAAGATCCTCGTACAACATTATTAAATGATATGTGGACAAAACACTTTGATGTAATTGTTGGAATGTATCGTAATCCGGTGGAAGTTGTAGCATCATATAAGAAACTTTTAACGTCGTATTACGAGGATCCTTTAGAAGCAGAAGCCAATCTAATACAGTATTGGAAAAGATTCAACAAATCTCTTCTACACGTATTCGACACTACGGATAAACCAAAATTTATGTTTGATTTTAATCAAGATATTAACGTACAGATTAAACAATTGGAAAAGTTTTTAGACTTTCCACTTCCTGATTCGGGATATGATTCAAAACAGGTCAATCAAAAAAGCGATCATATCTACGATGATCCAGAAATTAACGAACTGTATAATCAGTTGAGGAGCTACAATGGACAAAACGCCAAGTAAATTAAACATATCTACAGTAATGTGTACATATGACACATACGATTTTCTATGGCCAAACTATATGAAGACGTGGAATAAATACTGGGAGCCAGATACACACAATATTGTTATAGGTGAGACGATAAATCATACAGAACCTAATTTTGACTATGTGACACCGGGTAAGATTAGAGAAGATGGCAAGGATCTCTGGGGTACTCGTATGAAGATGGCGTTGGATATGGTCACGACTGATTATGTATTCGTAATGTTGATAGACTTTTATCTATGGGAACCAATTACGTATCAAAATATAGAAGACGAACTAATCTTTTTGAACATACAACAGGGTAATAAAGTTGTAATGGATGAAAATGCTCCAAGAGCATACAATCTACAACATCTTGCTGGTAATTATTATAAGTTTGAAAACCATAGCGACTATCAAACATCGTTGATGCCATCAGTTTGGAGAACTGATTTTTTAAAGCAATCCTTAAATGATAATGATGATCCATGGATATTTGAAACTGTAGGGACAGATAGGATTAAAGGACAAGATAATGGTGTATACATTCATATGAGAAACGATCCAATATTCTACAACGTAATACGAAAGAGAAAGTACATACCTGAACAATGGGGTAAAGTCAAGTGGACTGATTTTGTTGAGAAAGAAGGTTTGGAGGATATTACTCCTTACCTGACCAATGATTTAACAGATTGGAGTTAAAATGGAAATAAGAAAAGATATGTTACCTGTGTTGAAACCTCATGGAGATGATGCAGATGTACAAGCAGTAACAGATGTCATTAGGAGTGGCTGGTGGGGTAAGGGTCCAAAGGTAGCTCAGTTTGAAAAAGAGTTTGCAGAAATGGTTGGAGCCAAGTATGCTATCGCAGTCAATAGTGCAACCAGTGGTCAAGATTTAATATTCAAGGCATTGGATATAAAAGACTGTGACGTTATCAATCCCACTATATCTTTCATGACCACAGCTGTTATTCCACTTTTTAATGGATGTACAAGTAATATAGTGGATGTAGATCCTCATACCATGTGTATAGATCCCCAAGATGTAAAAAAGAATTTGAAACCCAATACTGAAGTTATCATAGCAGTTAATCAAGCTGGTGTACCGGCAGACATTGATGCAATCAGAGAGTTTTATGATGGGTTAATCATTGAAGATACGGCTCATAGTTGTTACACTCCAGGAGCAGGTTCAAAGGGTGATGTTGCTGTATGGTCATTTCAAGCTGTCAAGACCATGCCTTGTGGAGATGGTGGAATGGTCACGACTAATAGTAAAGAGTTATACGAAAAGATGGAACCATTAACTTGGTTTGGTATCTCTAGCACCTACTCAAGGGTTAAGGCAGGTTCTGGGTACTCCTGGGATTATGACGTCGAGAAGTTAGGAATAAAGTGTTACATGACTGATTTACAAGCTGCAATTTGTTTAGAACAAATGAAAAAGCTACCTGCACATTTAGAATTCAGAAGGCATGTTCAAGAGAGATATAATAGAGAGCTCAAGGGTTATATACAACCACCTCCCCATTCAGAAACCGTACAGTATTATTGTGCTAAAGTTGATAGCTCGGTTAGAGATCAACTAATATCTTACTTGGCAGATAAAATGATACATACATCAGTTCACTTTAAACCTCTGCACTTATTTAAAATATTAAAACAAGATAGAGAATATCAAGTAGCTGATGTTGAGTGGAAGAAGCTGATTAGTTTACCGTGTCATAATAACATGACTGAAGAGGATATAGATTATGTAATATATTGGGTCAAGGAGTTTTATAATGAACTCTAAAGTCTTGGTGTTAGGAGATGGATTACTAGCCTCTGAGATAATAGCTCAGACTAAGTGGGATCAGGTGTCCAGAAAAAAGGATAGTTTTGATATCACAGATACATCAACTTACAACAAGATGACTCAGATTGTAGATGGAGCCGGACAAAGTTGTCCCTATGACGTAATATTAAATTGTATAGGTTACACAGACACATATAATCCAAAGAGAGAAGAACATTGGGACGTAAACTATAGAGGTGTTTCTAATTTAGTAGAATTTTGTAACTATTGGAAAGTAAAATTTGTACACATATCAACAGATTATGTATACACACATTCAGTTGTAAATGCTTCAGAACAAGATGTACCGGTACATGCTGGTAATTGGTATAGTTATACCAAACTGTTAGGAGATGGTCATGTACAGTTAAAATCTAATGATTATCTACTGATAAGAACTACACACAAACCTACTCCATTCCCATACCCAAAAGCATGGCTAGATCAAGTAGGAAATTTTGACTACGCTCAGAATATTTCTGAACTCATATTGAAATTGATAGAGAATAAATCATCCGGTTTATTCAATGTGGGAACAGAATCTAAAACAATGTATGATCTTGCCAAGAGAACTAACAAAGACGTCTTGCCGGTATGTGAGGAGTATGACAAGACAAGACCATATAACTTAACAATGAATATAGATAAATTGAACAAGGAGTTAAGTTGAAAATATTAGTTACAGGAGGAGCTGGCTTCATAGGTAAAAGACTGGTGGAGAGATTGGATGGAGATTGGGATAACGTGATCAGAGTTATAGATAACTATACAGAGCAAGTACATGGAATCATACCTGATAGTAAGGATCAGCCTCACAGAGACATCACTTCTGATGATACTTGGAAAGAGCTAGAACATTTCCAACCAGATGTAATTTATCACTTAGCAAGTGATACTGGTACGGGTCAATCAATGAGTGATACTACGAGATATCTAACCAATAATTTAATTGGTACAGCTAAATTATTAGATTTTGTATCTAACCTATCTACACAACCCAGAGTAATACTAACATCAAGTCGTGCTGTATATGGTGAGGAAGAAAATCACATCAACACCGTACCGATTCCAAGATCAATATACGGATTGACCAAGTTGGTTCAAGAACAAATGTTTTCCATTATGGATAATTCCAAGTACACTTTTCTCAGACTTCAAAACGTTTATGGACCTGGTCAGAGTTTAAATAATCCATACACTGGATTGATTAGTATATTTACAAAACTACTGGACAACAACCAAAACGTAGAGGTATGGGATGATGGTAAACCAACTAGAGATTTTCTCTATATCGAAGATGCGGTAGATGCTATTATCAGATCATGTACAGACAAAACAATAGGTAAGACATATGATGTAGGTACTGGTGAAGGAACTCCGGTCATCGATGTAGCAAACAAATTGAAAGGATTACTGAATAGTTCAGGAACGGTTAGTAGGAGTAGTTGGCACAGACCCGGAGATATACTGCATGCAGTATCCGAATCCCATTATTTGTTCAACAGAGATACAAATTGGAAATGCAGAGTCAGTATTGATGATGGATTATCTAAACTCATACAATGGTATAAGGAGCTATAAATGTTAAAGAAACTGATTAAGGCAATCAAGAAAGTATTTAATCGTAAGAAAAATCCAAGATACGGTTCTAACCAAGACCCGTTTATTTACAAATAAATATGAAAACAAAAATTATAGATAAACATTGTATTTTTATTTTGGGAGGTTGTAGTTTTACCACTCCACATACTGACAACAAGACATGGGGATCCATACTTTACGAGACATTTCATAGGAAGAATAACTTGTCTATAGATGATGGTACTGGAGTTTTCAAAGAATACAAAACTACTTCAGTTCACAACAATGCGGGTGTATCAGTTGGAAATCAGTTCATATTAAAGGATACAGTGGGTCTTGTCGATTCATATAAGCATGAAAATATTGATTATATAGATTTTGGTGAAGATCCTCCAAAGGGTTTAGACAAGATGGCTATCATTCAGATTAGTTCTTTGAATAGAACGGATGCATATGATCATGAGGGTGGTCAGTGGCATCATGCACCTAAAGTTACAAGAATGTATGACGTGGCCACTAAAATTTGGAAACCAATTGCAGAGTTGGGTCAGAAAGCGCTTAGATTCTATCAAAAGATAACTATCAAGCAAGAAGAAGAAGCTGAACGCAAACGAGGTAATAAAGCTGTAGATCTAAATGGTATACCAGCTTATGATTACTGGGATGCGTATTATGAATACATATACTCCGAAGAAAAACATTTTAGTGAGTTACTCACAAATATCATAGCAGCTCAGACTTATTTTGATAAACACAATGTGCCTCATAGATTTTTTTTAGGTTGGGATGTCCTCACGGTATCTGAAACTTATATTGATGGTCAGACATATACCATGAAAAACAACATGTGGGATACAGATTCTCTTTACGAGAATAAACACTTAGAACTTTTAATTGAAAAGTATCCTCACTTACGATGTTTGTGGTATACGATAGATTGGTCTAAGTTTTGGTTTTTTGAAAACGAACATGTTAAGTATGGTGGGCTCAATGAATGGCTCAAGTATAACTTGGAACCAAAAGATTGGTACGTTGCAGAGAATGATTCTCATCCTTCAACAAAGGCACAAGACAAGTTCTTTAAAGAAGTGATAGTAAAAGAAATAACTAGTATGTTACAGGAGTTTACTACTTAATGAGAATATTAGGAATCAACGCTTTAAACCATGATGCTGCAATATCCATGATAGATGATGGAAAAGTAGTCTTTGCGGGACATTCAGAAAGATACAGTGGAATTAAAAATGATCCTGAATTAAACAGACAAATATTTAGAGATTGTTTTCAAAACGGTAAACCTCACAAGGTAGCATACTTTGAACGTCCGTGGTTGAAAAAGGCACGGCAGCTCAGGGCAGGTCAATACTCAGAGGTATTTAGGTTATCAAATATACCTGTAAATTATCTTGAACGTCATTTGGGAAATATTCCAATAGAATATGTACAACACCATCAATCTCATGCTGCAGCAGGTTATTACACAAGTCCTTATGAGGAATCTTGTATTGTTGTAATAGATGCTATTGGTGAGTTTGAAACATGTACTATTTGGTATGCATATGGCAGTCATTTTGAAAAACGTTTTAGTTTAAAGTATCCAAATTCATTGGGTCTGTGGTATTCAGCAATGACTCAGCGAATTGGTCTGAAGCCTCAAGAAGATGAGTATATTCTCATGGGAATGGATGCTTGGGGGACTAGAGATAAAGAATTAAAACAAAATATTTATAATGATTTTTTTGAAACAGGCGACTTACCACTCCAAATGAAAGAAAATTTACATAGAGGATGCATGAACTGGAATCCATCATATTATCCCGATGATAATACTGAGGAATGGAAGTTCAACATAGCTGCAAATGTTCAGTGGATATGTGAGGAAGAGATCCAAAAGGTGTTCAAGATAGCTCAGGAATTAGTTCCTGAAACACAAAATTGTGTGTATATGGGTGGAGTAGCATTAAACTGTGTAGCCAATTCAATCATAGCCAAAGACTACTATCCTAATTTGTGGATATTTCCAAATCCAGGCGATGCTGGCAGTTCTTTAGGCTCTGCAGCTTATCTGTTTGGTGAACACGTTAAGTGGGATTCACCATTCAATGGATACAACATTAAAGGACGTTATCCATGGGAAAAAGCTCTAATGTCATTAATAGATGGGAATATAGTTGGTGTAGCAAATGGTAGAGCAGAATTTGGACCAAGAGCTCTTGGTAATCGTTCCTTGATAGCAGATCCAAGGGGACATGATATTAAAGATAGAGTAAATAAAATCAAACATAGACAAGAGTTTCGACCGTTTGCTCCATCAGTATTAGAAGAACATGCACATACAATATTTGATATGCCAGTAAGGAAATCACAATTCATGCAGTTTACAGCACCTTGTAAATTTCCTGATTTGTATCCAGCAATTTGTCATGTAGATAATACATCCAGAGTACAAACAGTTAGTAAGGATGATAATCCTGGTTACTACAAGTTAATAAATGAATTTTACAAAAAGACTGGATGTCCTATGGTGCTTAACACCAGTTTAAATATTAAAGGTCAGCCTATAGTCAATGATTATATTGATGGTGTTGAATTTACAAAGAAATATAAAGTAGAGGTATTTTAATGAAAAAGAATGTAGTTTGGTTACCCATGATCGTCCACCAAGACAATACAGAAAAGTATGGTGGTTATGGATATTTTGAATATATTAAGAAGAGCTGGGAATACTGGTGCAAGCGAAATGATTGTTTGTTGGTTGAGTTTACGGATCCAGTTCAGAATGATCTGTTTAGGTACAGACCAAATTGGCAAAAGATAATTTATATATTTGACGTTTTGGATGAGATGGGTGTTGAATATGACCAAATATTTTTGGCTGATAGTACTTGTATGATAAAATGGGATGCTCCCAACATGTTTGAACTCACTGATCGTAGATTTACTGGTTGGAAAGACACAGATAATATGAGATGGATCTATGATAGTATTCAGGGATATAAATCTTTCTTTGATAACTTTGAACTCGATCAAGAAAAATACATTAACAGTGGTGTCATTATATTTAATGATGATCACAGGGAATTGATCCAAGGCTTCAAGAAACTTTATCTCGACAACACAGATGAATTTATTAACATGCAAGACAATATAGTTAAGAAAGGAACAGAACAAACTCCTCTCAACTATTGGCTACAGATGAATAATGTTGATGTCAATTTAGATTTACCATTAGGATTTAAACTTACACACATGCACAGAAAAGAGTTGATCAGCCACAATTGGCAAGATGGTGATGATAAGACTCCTTTTTATGTAAAGTATGGTTACAACTGGGTCTTTAATGGTATTCCCAAAGACCAAAGGACCAATTTAATAAGAGAAACTTGGAACATGATAAAGGATAATTATAACATGGAAACGGTCGACTATGATAAGATACTGGATGAGGTTCAGCATAAGAATACAGCAAAGTATACGACGAGTAGAAAGTTTAAACGAGATTTGTTGGAAACGTTTAGTGATAAGAAATATAAAGAGATGACTTGCTTGGAGATATGTTGTTCGCAAGGCCAGTCCACCAGGGTGCTCAGTCATATTTTCAAAGAAGTGATTGCAGTAGATTGGGATGATTGGAATTTGGAACAAGCGGCAAAGAACAATGAAGGAAGAGATAACGTAAAGTTTGTGAAGATGGATTTGTACAAAGATGAATGGAAATTCCCTGCATGTCAAGTAGTGTTCATAGATGCTGATCATAGATATCCTAACGTATTGCAGGATATAGACAACAGTGTCAAGCACTTTGATAATCCAATCTTTATATTTGATGATTATGGTCTACCTCCCGGAGAAACAAAACAAGCAATAGATGAGAGGGTTGCAGATGGTACTGTGACGATAAATAAATTTATAGGTGAGAAGCCTGAAGATCTCATATCAGCAAGCGGTACTCAGTTTTTTGATATGGAAGGAGCAATTGGTAACCTAACATGAAGAATATAGTTTTTATAATAAATGTAGAGAAGCCAGGACAAACTAAACCTGAATACCAATTCAGTATAGATTCTTGGAAACAATGGTGTGATACGGTTGGAGCTGAATTATTTGTATTAGATCAACCTCTAGTCGATATGGATCAGATGCATATAATTTGGCAACGTTATTATCTATTTGAATTATTGGATCATAATAAAATTGAGTATGATCAAATATTACTAGTGGATGCAGATACTATAGTTCATCCTCAGTGTCCAGATTTTTTCAAAGAAACAAACCATGAGTATTGCATGGTTCATGATGATGGAAGTTACGATTGGATTCTGAGAGGAATGGAACATTATGAGAAAAGAATATTCAAAGGAGAATGGTTTCCTTTTTGGGAATATGGAAACAGTGGATTCCAAATAGTTAATTCAAAGCACAGAGATTTTTTTGATGCAATGAGAAATTTTTACACTCAACATCAAAATACTATCAGGTTGATACAAAGTAGTTTTGGAATAGGAACTGATCAAACACCTTTAAATTTTATGTTACGTAAACATAATATAGATTTAAAACTACTACCTTACAAATATAACATGACCTGTATGACAAAGAAAGAAATAATTGGAGAGGATCATTTATATACTAAACTGGGTTGGGTATATCATTTCAATGGATTACCAGATAAATCAAAAAATGTACCCCTGTTGATGGAAAAGGCTTATAATTATTTATACAGATGAAAGTCGGTCTAATAGGTTACGGTAAATGGGGTAAGACCCTACTCAAAAAACTCACGAAAAGAGCAAAGGTTCGTTTTGTAATAACGAGCTCAGGTCTCGATCTCCTGAATGATAAAGCTATTATGAATGACGTCGAGTGGGTGTTCATAGCTACACCAGATCATACTCACGAGTACATAGTAAGAAAGTGTTTATCTAAAGGTGTGAATGTATTTTGTGAAAAACCACTCACTATATTATCGTCGGTTATGGAAGAGTTATACCAGCTAGCTGATTATAACGATGTTCATTTGTATGTGGATGATGTGTACAATTATTCTTCTTCAGTATTTAAACTGGGAAGTAGTTCTACATCGATAAAACGAACGAAGTCTGGTGGTGGAACTGCCAAGAGTCTATTGTCGAGATTGGCATATCATGACATTTATAAATTATATCCACTTCTAACAGATCCCACTATAACTGATATATTATTGGTTCAATTGAACAAGACTTCTATAACTTTTAAGATATTGTTTGGATATCAAACTGTTAATTTTCATTACGACTGCGATGCTCAAGAGAGAAAACATGTCTGGAATAACGTCTCTGTGGAAACAGACGAAGATATTTTGACCTCTATGATAATTAAGGTATTATCTAACAGTCAAGACATAGTACAAGATACAGTACTAAACAATATAAAGATATCTCTGTTTGCTACTGAGGTGATAGAGCAACTACATAGAGAACTATTTCCAAGTGTGGCGGTTGTGGGAGCTGGTATATTTGGTTGTACGGCTGCTTGGAAATTAGCAAGTGCTGGTTTCTCTGTTGTATTGTATGAAAAGAATTCTGATATAATGGGTGAAGCATCTCGGACTAATCAGTATAGGTTGCATAGAGGATTTCACTATCCAAGAAGTCCCGAGACGGCTCTAGCATCAAAGAGTGCTGAATCTGCATTTATCAAAACTTATGGTGAGTCATTACTGAAAGATCAAAAGATTACACATGAATACTGTATAGCATCAGAGAATAGTATGGTTACTGCAGATCAATACCTAAAGTTTTGCGAAGAGGTAGGATTGGATTATGAGGTTGTTACTCCTCCTCGAGATGGATGCGATTTGGTAGTTCGGGTCAAAGAAAATTTATTCAACGATACAAGGTTGAAAGAAATATGTTATCAGTATCTAAGAGGTTATGGTGTACAATTAAAACTATCTCAAAAAGCAACAAGTGATATATTAACTGAATATGACCATGTTGTAGTAGCAACTTATTCTACTATAAATGATTTCTTACCAAGAGATAACCAGAGAGACTATCAGTTTGAATTGTGTGAAAAACCTATAGTAAAGATGGCTGAGAAATATAAAAACAAAAGTGTGGTAATTATGGATGGTCCTTTTATGTGCATTGATCCGTATGGGGATACTGATTATCACGTATTGGGTAATGTTGAACATGCAATACATGATCGTTATGTGAGTAAGCTGCCCAAGAAAGATCTTTTGAAAAAATACAAAGATATATTGAATAAAGGAATTATAATCGATCCCAAACAAACAAACATATCAGAATTTAAGAGAACTGGTGAAAAATTCTTTCCAAGAATGTCAGATTTGGAACATATAGGTTCTATGTTTACACATAGAGTAGTATTGCCAAACAGGGAGCATGATGACGCTAGACCTACTGAGCTTGAAAGAGTATCTAGGAATTTAAGTGTTATTTTTAGTGGTAAGATAGGAACTTGTGTAGATGTAGCGGATAAATTAGTTAAAGAATTATCAGAGGAGCATTATGGAACTTAAAAATAAATTTGCTATTGGGTGTTTGGTTCAATGGTATGAGATCGAAATGGTTGGAGAATATTTACAGAGTGTAAAAAATGCTGTAGATAAGATACCAAATAAACAAAACATTATTATAGACCTTTATTTTAACTGTGACCAAACACTTGAAAAGGTTGATGAGAAACAAACATCTCTTTCAGATATACACAAGAAGTGGAACACTATGCTAAAAGAAATATTTGGATATGATGATGAAGTGAATGATTTAGTAGGTTGTGATTATAATATCAAGTGTACTTCAAATATGAGATCGGATTACATCTATACAGTAGCGGACTATAGAAGAAATTTTAATGATGTATATTGTACCAAAGTAGATGTGTTGATGTGGGGTGATAGTGATGCTTTGATCCCTCGACAGACGTTTGAAGTATTGGATTTATTACATAGCAACGTATATGAACAGACACCAAAATATGTAGGATTCTTTGCCACATGCAAAATGTGGGACAAGACCTGGGAGTTATTAGAGCACCCAGAATTTACAGACAAGCCTTTCGTGGATATGTCAACAGTTGATACTGAACGTTGGTGGAGTCTTAGATACAACATGACTATAGATGAGATGAATAAGTTTAACGATGCAGTAGAGGATTTAGACTGCAAGCAGACTCAACAACTTAAATTTAATGGTTGTGGATTGGTAATATCATCAGATGTGATAAAATCTGGAGTGAATATTCCTCGAGGATGTTTCTTTATACACGAAGATACTGGGTTCATGTTACTGTTGCAACAGATGTTAGGAAGTAGTATAGTTCAGTATATTTTTAAGAATATTTTACTGGTACATAACAGAAAGCACACCAAGAAACGCAGCTATATTCTTGGCGAGGATGGTATTAATCCTGGAGATGTTGGTCCAGCTAGAGATAGACACGATTGGTACAAAAAAGCTGCAGAAATGAGTGAATTTAACACTTACAATTTATTTAAACAAACTAAACAGTATAAGTGGGAGGATGTATTTAATGATTAAGATTAAAAAAGGTGCAAAGTATTTGGTAACCGGTGGATCGGGTTTTTTGGGTGGAGCTCTTATAGACAGAATCCTAAATGAAGGTGGGTCGGTTGTTACCATAGCACGTAATGAAGGTAATCTCATCAAGTTAAAACAAAAGTATAATCCAACAGTAAATCAAAACCAAGTTGAAATATACTCCGGTGATATAGTGGATCCTTTTGTGATTGAATCTTGTATGAAAGATGTAATTGGAATTTTTCACCTAGCGGCTTTCAAACATGTTAGTATGGCTGAACAGCAAGCTAAGCAGTGTACTACTGGTAACGTGGTGGGATCACTGAACTTATTAGAAGCAGCAGCCAAATATAATGTAGAATTTGTCTTAGGCATCTCTACTGATAAAGCAGCACAGATTGCAGGAGTATATGGTGCATCAAAATACATTATGGAAAAGTTGTTTGAAGAGTACTCAAGAACGTATCCAAGCACTTTATTTAGAATTGTTCGTTATGGTAATGTATTGTATTCAACGGGTTCTGTGTTGTGTAAGTGGAAAGAGTTATTAGAAAATGGTGAAGAGGTTATAGTAACCGATCCAACAGCTACAAGATATTTTTGGACTATAGATCAAGCAGTAGATTTGATCTTTCAGTGTATGGAAGAAGCTAGAGATTCTTTACCTTTCTGTCCAGAGATGAAATCTATGAGTGTGGATAATTTATTGAAAGCCATGGCTAACAAGTATCTTCCGGAAGGAGAAGAGTTAAAAATAAAAATAATTGGTCTACAGGTTGGTGAAAATCATCATGAGAAAATTGTTGCAGATGGGAAATTTTCTAACGAAGTTCAACAGTTCACAATAGAGGAAATCGAAGAACTTATATGAAAATGAATATCTTAGTGTTTGGAGGCAATCGATTCATGGGAGCCGAGGTTGTCAGAATGTTATCTGAAATGTCGATGGTAACTGTCTGGGTAGTAAACAGATCAGGATCAGCTCCATTTAATTCTAATCCGGATAATATTAAGATATGGAAGGGCGATCGAAATGATGAACATTTCTACGAATCGTTTCCGTTTGAAGAAATGCACTACGTAATAGATATGTGTTTGTATCAACCCGAGCAGGCTCAACGAATTATTGACTCGATCAAATGGAGAGGTCAAGGGTCAATCCTTAGATATATTTTTGTCAGTAGTGTGGCAGCTTTACAAACGGATACTGAGTTATTTGGTGAGTATGGAACAAACAAGGCTGAGATTGAACGTATGTTGCTATCTCCACGACCCAGTCTTCCAACGGATACTCCTAAATACAAAGCTAAGTACAAAAATGGACACAAACAAGTTTCTATCATTAGACCCTCGTATGTATTAGGTCATAAAGGTATTACATCACACATACACAGAGATCAATACTTTAGAGATTGTATAGAAGCAGGTAGACCTGTGGAGGTTGATGGAGATGGCGAAGCAGAGATCAGTGTGTGTTTTGCCTTTGAAGTAGTCACCACGATATTAGACCAACTCTCAGCTGATAACTATCAACACGTTATCAACGTGGGAAGTAAACCCATCAGCATCAAAGAATTGATTAAGTTATATGGAGCCAACAGCTCAAATGAACCTCCACTCATAAACTATAATTCCACTTCATCTCTTATACCATTTCCTAACAAGGAATGTACTTTTGGAGTCCACGATATTACACACGAGACTAGTGTGGTCAAGGGAGTCGCATGGACAAAATAGATAGAGTGAAGCCTCATATTCCAGGTGTTCAGAGTCTACTGAATTCTTTTAAGGACATTCTTGAAACAGGACAAATGATTCAAGGCAAAAAAGTCCAACAGTTTGAGCAAATAATAGCTGATTATGTAGGTACAGACTATGCAGTAGCAACAAATAGCTGTGGTGCTGCACTCGAGATAACTTTATCAGCTTTACCGTCAAACTCATCAGAAACTGGGAGGTATGGAAAGGAGTGGATAGTTCCTACTCAAACATTTCCGGCTTCGGTGAGTGCTATCATACGATCTGGATGGAATCCAAGAATAACAGAAGTGGATCCCGTCACTCAATGCTTAAATGCTGATATCATTCTTAACAATATAAATCCTATGACTCGAGGCGTTCTCTTAGTAACAATGGCAGGTTTGATACCACCAGATATAGAAAAGATACAAAAGATATGTCGTGATAATAAGTTATTCTTGGTTACAGATGATGCTCACTCTTTGGGATCGAGATATGATGCTGGAAGTAAATCTAAGTACGCTGCTGGAAATCTAGGCATTGCAGGATGTTTTAGTTTCTACCCAACTAAGATTATCACTACTGGAGAAGGAGGTATGGTAACCACGAATAGCAAGTCTCTGTATGAAAAACTTTTAGTGAGAAGAAATCACGGAGTCTATAATAACGTGACTAAAATAAAAGATCCCATTCCGGGTAAGGATTATGGAGTTACATGTACGTTTCCATCTCAAAACTTTAGAATGACAGAGATAGCAGCTACTATAGGAATTAGTCAAATGAAACATATTGATAATTTTATCTCAAGAAGAAATGATATAGCTGATATGTACACAGAGGCTATTACAAAAATACCAGGTATAGATCCTCCACCAACATATGATGGTATTAGACAGACGTGGTGGCAATATATGTGTCAGGTTAGTATTCCCGACTTATCACGAAATGAAATATGTGAACATCTATCGAGGAGATATAATGTACCTACAGCTAGACCATACAAACCAGCTTGTCATGAACAACCAGCCTTTAAACCATATATGAGTTTATCCGCTACAGAACATCTAAAGTATCCCGTATCAGAGGCATTAATGGATCGACATTTTTCGCTACCAATGCATCCTGGATTGACTAACGAACAAGTTGAATATGTTTGTGAATCTCTAAAAGATGTTGTAGATACTTGGATAGTGAATACATCTGCGTTATGAAGATAACTATGCATCAACCTCTTCACTTTCCCTATTTAGGATTCTTTCAAAAGATGAAAGAAGCTGATCTGTTTATTTTATTGGATGATGTAAAGTTTGTCAAGAATGAATTTTACAATAGAAACAGATTTAAAAACAAATCTAGTAAAGATGAATGGTTTACTGTACCCGTTGAGAGAGATGCTAACTCTATGATATTCAACCAAGTAAAAGTATCATCTGATCCCAAGTGGAAAAAAAAGTTAATAAAACAAATGAATCAAAACTTTGGAGGAGATTTCTCTCATTTTTATTTAGAAGAATATATTTGCAATATCAACATGACGAGTATTAGATATCTAAGAAACAAGTTAGGTATCGATACTCCACTCAAGAGAGCATCTGACTATTTCATTACATCTACAAGTTCACAACGATTGGTGGATATATGTCACGCTGCAGGAGCTACAGAATATATTTCGGGACCACATGGAAAGGATTACTTAGATGAAAAACTTTTTGGAGATATCAAGGTGACATACTTTGAACCAAACGTACCAGACTATTACACAGCACTAACACATATATGATTAATAATTTGAACAAAAAGAGAGTAGTAGCAATAGGAGCTCACCCAGACGATATTGAATTTGGATGCAGTGGAACTTTAATGCGACACAGAAAAGCTGGTGATGAAATTACTATGGTTGTAATGACCAATTCAAAGTCAGTGGATGGGGTAACTGGTAAAGTAATTAGGTCAAATGACGAGTTGTTTCAAGAAACCAAAGAAGCTGCTGATATTATTGGAGGCAGATTAATTATGTTATCATTTGAAGATCTAAGAGTTCCATTCAGTCTTGAATCTGTATCTGACGTACAGAGAGTATTAGAAGCTACTAAAGCAGATACTGTATATACACATTGGGCTGGAGACTCTAATCAAGATCACATAGCAACATACAGGGCATCAGTGGCTGCAGCAAGATATGTTAAGAATGTTTATTGTTACGAGCAGATACCAATACCAAGACATACAGAGAATGAAATGAAGCCAACATACTATAGCGACATTTCAAAAGAATTTGAAGATAAAATCAAAGTAGCTAATTGTCATAAAAGCCAAATAGATAAATACGCTAAGGTTGGTTTGGATGTCCCAAAGAACCTTAAAACTTTAGCTATGTTCAGAGGTATACAAGCAAATGTACAATATGCAGAAGCTTTTCAAGTGTTGAAGTCCGTAACATGATAGTTCAAACTAATCCAGAATTTGGAGTAGAGTTGGCATTGACGGTACCATATGCTTATTGGCTACACAAAAACAAACAATTAGAAGGTGTCGTGACATCAACTGGTATGAGTCCTTATTATTACTTTTGTGATAACGTACAGGAATTATTTACTCAGAGAACGATAGATAATCAAGCTGCAGGGTTACCAAGTCTTCCAAACGATTGGATACATGGAGTAAACCCTCACGAAGAACCAGCAGTTTTGAATTACGATCAATGGTTATGTCCACCATACAAGTCCGTATTCAGAAACAATGATGTAGTGTTTGATAAACCAGTTGTGTTTATAAGCAACATATATAATTTTGAGCATGGTCGACCACCAAGATTCCATTATTTTGATATACAATGTCTTTACGAAATGTTTACTTACTTAACTGAGGCAGGTTACCTTGTTGTGTACAAGAGACCAACTAATCGAGAATCTGATTTCACAATAGATCAAAATGAACTCTCGGCAGCCATGATGCAACAAGACATTACAGCAAATGTGAATGGAGAACTAATTACTGATAGACAGTTACCATCAATGATGGAGAATGTGGTATTGTTTGATGAGTTATGGAAAAACAATAGTAAGTTTAGAAAATATTCATACAACGAGTTCCAGTTGAAACTAATGGCAAACTGTGAAAATTTTATTAGTGTGTGTGGAGGTAATGGAATACTAAGTTCATTGTTTGGTGGAACTTTAGTAATGTATGTAACTCAAGGTAGAGAAACTCGACCAGGATACTTTGGACCTCAATCATATTGGAGAAGATTATCAGGCACAGACGTTATACCTGTGTTTGATGTAATAGATGAGTTGAATAATGTAGAGCAAGCTGAAGAATTTGGACACCATATTAATAGAACTGGACAAAACGACTATTCAGGTCTGCTCAAGACAATTAGGGAGACATTCTAATCGACACGGTACTAATAGCCATAGATGATTTACATCCTGAGCAGGGCTGGGGATGTGAAGGTGATGAGTCTGTTGGGTATCTTCAAGCTCTGAATGAAGAGTTTGGTTGCAAATTTACGCTATTCATACCTTCAAACTATCACCATAAATATCCTCTATCTCAGTATAGAGATTGGATAGATTTTTGGAAATCCAAAGATTGGGTGGAGTTAGCAGCTCATGGTCATTATCACCAATGTAGGAATCCCAATATAGGAGAACAAGAATTTTTAGAACTCAACAATGCAGAGGCTCTTGATAGAATCAAAGAGTCGTTTAACCAGTGGGACTTGGTGGGTCATTTTCCACATGGATTCAGAATGCCTGGGTGGGGTTGTAATCAAGAGAGCGCTGTTGCAATATCTCAAAAATATTCATACGTAGCTGCTCATGAACAAATTAACAAACACATAAAGTTTAACACAAAGGTTCTACTGGGTTGTGATGGTATACACGAACGAGAAAAAATTTACATGTGGGATACGGGTTATGTTTTTCAATCTCACATAGCTGGTGAGTGGAATGATAATTGTTGGAATGAATCCAATTATACAAATTTTAAAGAAGTACTTACGTACTTATCAACAATCTCAACTACATCCAAGTTGGACTTCAAAACATTTAGTCAAGTATGATTCTCAAGACATATACGGGTAAAATTGTATACGTGTTTGCGATTTTATCACTATATATATTACAACAAAGGTTACGATGAAGATAGCATTCTTTTCAGAAACAGGAACAAATCAAAAATATTCAATAGATTTTCCAAACTCACGTACGGAAGTTGCGTGGTGTTTAGCTTTGGATGCACCAATGTGTAGTCTCAAGAGTTTACCAGAGGAACGATTTGATCTTGGTGTAGTTATTATTCCAAAAAATGATCCCAAAGTAGATTTAGAATATATTAGAAAGTGTTGTGATGTTGTAGCTGTAATGCAAGAAGGTCCGCATTGGTACTTTCAAGATTATACTGTAGAACAACAATTTCACTACTATAATACATTGATGGGTGCTGATTGGGTTTATTGCCACAATGAATCTGATGTCAGTTATTACTTGGGGTTGGGTTGCAAAGATGTCAGAGTGATGCGAAGTTTAATGATACCAGAGAACCTATTATCCAAACAAGATATTAAGTTTGAACAAAAAAGAACAATAATAGGTGGTAATTTTGTAAGTTGGTATGGTGGGTTTGATTCTTATATAGTAGCTAGAGAACTAGGATATCCTATATCAGCACCGTCTATGGGTAGGAAGCAAGATCAAGAAGAATCAATAGAAGATATAGAATACTTACCGTATATGACCTGGAGAGAATGGATCAATTCACTCACTCGGTTTGATGTTGGAATACATCTTATGAGAACACATGCAGCTGGTACATTTGCTATGAATTGTGGATATCATGGTATACCTTGTATTGGTTACAATGGACTAGATACTCAAGAAATATTACATCCGTTGACAACGGTTGATGTGGGAGAGCTTGATAAAGCAAAAGATTTAGCTGTGAGACTGAAAGATGAAAAGTTCTATAAACTGTGTTCAGAAACAGCTAAGAAAAGATTTAAAGAACATTATACAAAAGAAGCATGGATAGCCAATTGGAGGACAATGCATGAATAAAATATTTAAAAAGAAATTACTAAAATATACAGACTGGAATGAAGACGGTGAAACGCAATGGTGGGAACCATTATTATCATTCCTATTCATAATTTTGTTTTGGGTTAGTATAGTAGGAGCAGTAGTTTTTGCAAAGTGGCTAACAATATGAGCGATATGGTAATCAGTTTTATACAACCCAGTAGAAATAATTTAAAATATTTAAAGTGGTCATATGACAGCATAAGAAAAAACTTAGGATACAGACATGAGATTTGTTGGGCTGATGATTTTTCAGATGATGGAACCTGGGAATGGATGCAAGAAATTGCTGAGAAAGATAATAATGTAAAAATACACCGCAACGAAGGACCAACCAGATTGGGTCACACAATACTGTATGATACATTGGTTGATATGGCTACGAGTGATATCGTAATGATTTATCATGCTGATATGTATGCGTGTCCCAATATGGATATTGAGGTATTGAAGCATATGAAGAGAGGAACGGTGGTAAGTGCAACTAGAATAGAACCACCACTACACCCAGAAGGACCTGAGAAAATTTTAAAAGATTTTGGTATAGAGCCCGAAGAGTTTAAAGAATCTGATTTACTTAGATTTGTCGATGATGTCTATAATGATGATGAAGTGTTGTATGGACCATTGGGTTTGGGTAGAGAAACAACTCAAGGTATATTTGCACCCTGGGCTATCTACAAAGACGACTTCTTGGCAATAGGTGGACATGATCCCTTATATGCTCCTCAATCAAAAGAAGATTCCGATATATTTAATCGTTTTGTTCTTGCTGGATATGAACTAGTTCAGACCTGGAGGGGGTTTGTATATCACATGACGTGTAGAGGAAGTAGATTCAAAGATGGAGCTCTTAGGAACCCAGCCGGTCAGGTCTTCATGAAGGGTAGAGAATCAACAGAGTGGTTAGCTCAGAATCTACGGAGCACTCGTAATTTTATTCGTAAGTGGGGACATATGGTTAAGCATGATAGCTTAATGATGCCAGTTATACCTCCAAAGTATGATATTGGATTTCTAGTAGAGAATTGTAGCGTAGAGATGTTGAAAGAGTTAGAACCATGGTGCAGTGATATTTACGGAGATTTTGTAGGTCATAAAGGATTTGGTGTAAATAACTATATTGAAGAAGAACAGCAGAATACTCAATTTGATCTCAAGAAAAGAATACATTCAGATCACACTGAACCTACAAACGACATCAGAGTATCATTTGATGCTTCAGAACTCACATCTGAGAATTTTCAAACAATAGTAAATCTAGCAGAGATACTCAAGGATAGTGGAGAAGTAGGTACAATGTACACAAATATATTTGCTTTTGAGATATTAAAGATAAAGGATTATAGCAAAGAATTAATACCAGTAAAAAAAGAAACACATACATATAAAGGAAAAACATGACAGATAAGTACGGATCATATATACACAAACTCATGACGGTTGTGATTGATAATGAAAATGATGAATTTGTAAGACAATTAGCTTGGACTGAGTTATTCACACTAAGTAAAAACATTCAAGAATTTTTACATAAGAATAATGCGGATGAACAGAAAGCACAAGATATTATTAACAAAGAGGAGGCATCCAATGCCAAAGATAAGTAAAGACGGAGTTGAAAAGCTCGACCACATCAAGAATGGTATAGATAGACTATACGACTTAATGGAAAGCAAGAATGTAATAGATGAAGACGCTATTGAGGTGTTCAGATTCATTAGTGAGATTATATCTGAAGCTAAAACCTGGGAAAGGGTACAATAGTGGCTAGTAACGATCCAATGCAAGATAATCAGACTTTCAATGCTCCTGGGATGGGATCAACTGAATTTGATTCTATGAGGTTTGATGAGATAGAAGTGACTGATTTGTTTTGGTTGAAAGAGCAGCGTGGTGACAACCAAGTCTATAGAAAAATTACTGAACAAGTAGGACAAAATTTACGAACTGGTGAAGAAATTGCATTTGATCGTAGATTAATGGTTTTTCAGAAGACGTAATGCAAGAAAAGATATCGCATAAGCCACTCAGAGTTCCAGGCAAGCGATTAGTTATAACTCGCAATATGGTTGAAAGTGCAATTCAAAACACCAAATCAAATGCAGAGGCTGCTAGATGGTTAGGTGTAGATTACACTACTTGGAAAAAATATGCTTCAAGATATGGATTATTTGAAGGTCATATAAACCAATCTGGTAAGGGTATAAATAAAAACTCTTCCAATTATAGAGTAGACCTATCGGACATATTGCTTGGCACTGAAAAAAATCCATATAGTGCATCGGTCACAAAGAAGAGATTACTCAGTGAAGGTTACTTACAAGAAGAATGTGGGTTGTGTGGTTTTAATGAACGCAACATAGCCACAGATGTAGTGTGTTTAAAGATAGATCATTTAGATGGGGATGGAGAAAATTATAAAGAATCTAATGTTAGGTTGTTATGTCCAAACTGTTATTATAGTAATAATGGTAAATTTGAAAACTCAAGAGGATTTTGTAAGTAATGCCAAACAAAAAAGCTAAACTTAAAAAACAACAAAGGTTCAAACTTAATTTAGAATTCAAATCTAAGGGAAGAACAGCTAAACAAAGAAAAAGAAAATTAAAACAAAAGGATAAATAATGAAGATAGGTACAATGGTCGAAGTGGTTGAAATCATCTCAACGGTAAATGGTACTCTTCATAAAGGTGATATAGTTAGAATTGAAGAGGCAGGTTTTCCTGACTCTGACTATAGAGTATCTAGTGAATTAGGAGTCGACTTTTACGTACAGAGCTACCAGATAAATACATTAAGTTCTGGTTTGTCTAAAGGACAAATGAATGAATTACAAAGTTTGACTGAAGAAATGGTGGCAGCAGCCAAAGATACTGTGGATGACTATGAAGATAATCCATCTCAGCTAAGCGGATCGTATCATCACGTTCATCAAAATTCACCAGCTTTATCGCATGAAGATTTAAAAGAAAGAATAGGATACAAAAAATGAATATAGAAGAAATAATAGAAAAATTAAGATTAATACAAGATCTAATTGATGAATTAGAATGTATGGATTCAACTCAAAAGTATGAAGTGGAAGATGAACTCTATAAGTTAATATCTGATTTAGAAGATTCTGATTCAATAGACGCTAGTTCAGAAATTTACTCAGACGTTTAATTGAAAGGGGCTGTAGCTCAGTTGGGAGAGCGCCTGATTTGCATTCAGGAGGTCGTAGGTTCGATCCCTATCAGCTCCACTCTATGATAAATAACATTATATTATTTACAATACAACTTATACACTGGGTGTATCTAATCCTTTGTGGTATGTCCGCCTTTTTGGTAGTACTTTGCGAGCCATTTTGGGTAAGTGTTCCGATCATTGGACTAATATTACATTTGGCTTTCAGTAGAGTTTTGGATTGTCCATGGACAAGGTTAGAAAACTATTACAGAAGTAAATGTGGTTATAGAGAGATTAAAACTTTTATAGGACATTATATAGTTAAGCCTTATAGAAATCGTGCTAAATAGATATGTTATCGAGAGAGTTTTTATTACAACGAGGTTATTGTTGTGGACATGGTTGCTTAATGTGTCCATACGAACCCAAACATACAAAACAACACATGGATCCCAAGTTAAATAAATTAGGTTATTACATATTTAAAAGAATCTGTAAAGATCAAGAGGTTTTACGCAAAAACAAACCCATGAATACTTATGGTCTATATGTTCAACCAAAAGATATTCAGCGATACATAAGTGATTATTCAAACTATGGTATTGACTATACGGGAGATGATAATATAGCAGCGGATGATAGGTTGGAACACTTCAATCAAGGATTCATTGATGGTGATTGGAAAATTGATCCATATTGGGACGACAAGGATGATTAAATAATGGGTATTGGATGGGCTATGATAATTTTTATAATTATACACATATTGGTAGCATCTATATTTTTCTTTATGGATTAACTGAGAAATGAAAAATAAACAAGATATAGTAAATGATTGGTTGGTGAGATATACAGGAGTTCAATTAAATAAATTTGGAAAGTATATTTTACTAACCAACTTCAATCAATATGTAGAAGAGTTTGCAAATACTAATGATGTAGAGGTAAGTGGTAAGGATGAGAACATGCCTTCAGCCACTTTTGAAAATATTACGATAATAAACTTTGGAATGGGATCTTCTAATGCAGCTACAATAATGGATTTGTTATCAGCTATACAGCCTAGATGTGTACTTTTCTTGGGAAAGTGTGGTGGATTGAAAGATAGATTAAAGATAGGCTCATTCGTAGTACCAATAGGAGCTATTAGAGGAGAGGGAACCTCTGATGATTACATGCCTTCTGAAGTTCCAGCACTTCCCTCTTTTGAAGTACAAAGAGCTACTTCATCAGCTTTGAAATATAACGAACAAGATTACTACACAGGAACTAATTATACGACCAACAGACGAGTTTGGGAACATGATGAGGAATTTAAAAAGTATTTGAGAGCTGTTCGAGCTTATAGTATTGACATGGAGACAGCAACGTTATTTACGGTGGCATTTGCTAATAAGATTCCAATAGGGGCTTTGTTATTAGTAACAGATAATCCAATGATACCAGAGGGAGTTAAGAGTATGAAGAATGACAAAGTTAACAAAGCTAAACATGACGTCAACCATTTACAGATAGGTATCGAGACGTTACGGTTAATAATGAACAATGCCAAAACTATTAGACATATGAAGTTTTAATTGTTGTCTTGGTAGTTGAAATGTCGTAATGTCATTCATCAATAAAGGAGACATTATGACTAACTCAGAACTAAAAGATCTACTGTTAAAGACTTTTGATGGAGAGATTCTAACAGAAGATAGTGTTATTAACAATTCATTGTGGAGCGTACCAGGCTCAAATGGTAATTCCTATACAGTAGAATTTGATAAGTGGCATAAAAAATATAGTTGTAATTGTAAAGGTTTTGTTTTCAGAAAGAAATGTAGACACGTAGTTCACATTCAAGATGAGATCAAGAAGGCTTTGTTCGCGTAATGAAGTGTACAAAGTGCAAAGACAAAATTTCAAGAGAAAGACAGCTCGAAGGATATACAGAGTGTATGGACTGTTCCCAAACGGTTAAATATTCAGCTCATACAGTTTTTCCTCACAAGACAGGTGGTTATGTTCAACCAGTAACTGGAGAGCAAGCTGATAATCTGAAACGATTAGATAGACGAGCTGCTGGTGGTACCAAGAAGGCTTATGGACAAAAAGCTAGTGGTAGCTGGGATCAGTGGTTGAAACAATATAATAAGAAGAAAGAAGAGACTCCTAAAGAGAATGCAATCACTGTAGGTAATTTCTTTAAGCCTCACAAGAAAACAACAGAAGTGTGGAAGAATGTGTTCGAGATGTATTCTACAAGAGGTTACGATAGAGCATGTGATGTCGTGATGAGTTTTTATAATAATGATGATATAAGTTTAATCACTAAAGGTAAGCTAATGAATAAGTTAGCTGAATTAGCTACTCTATCAAAAAGACAAAGAAAACTTGTTGCCTCGCTGGTAAATCAATAGTATGTTAGACTATGTTAAAAGGGAGTTATATTATGTTTAGTAAAAAAGACTATTGTATTGTAGTATTAATGATGTTAATTTTAGTTATGGGTAAGATGGATATTACACCAGGTGAAGCACTGCAGTTGACAATGCATACTTTACCCAACTATCTTAAATTTAAGTTAAGTTTCATTTAGGAGTCAGTATGAGAATGTCACCAACCAACACAGAATCACTTTACAATAAGTATATTAATGTAACAAGACAGAAGATAGTAGATAAATATAACTATGGTATTGAGAATAGAGAGTTTGCTAGACCGCTCACTTTGAATGATGTAACTATTCGCAAAGGTAGAAAGTTTGATAGAATATTCAACAGGAACAGCATCTGGGGATTTGTGGTGAAGAACCCTTGTACTCACAAAGGTGAAGATTGTAGCACAGGTGATGTTTTAAGAGCTCAAGGGCTGCACCAACCAGCCAAACATGTCAGAGGAAATATATTCATGAACAATGATGAATGGTTCCATTGGACTGGTCCAAAGTATATGTTAGATAAAAAACAAAAGAAGGCAGAGTAGTGAGTTTGTCTCTCATTTGTTTATTTGTAGCAGGTTGGATTTATTTAGGAGTGAGATTGGCAAATCCTACCATGAAGTTTTTAGAAAGATTTGATATCTTTAAAAATTACAAATGAATAGTTGCCTCGAATGTTTATTTTGTGTATATTAGAGCATGTTAAAAAAGGAGAACAACATGAACTTAATTATTAAATCAACCAAGAACGTAGAAACTATGGATTATTCTGGTCCTATAGGTGAACTTTTTGAACAATGTGGGCTTCCAAAGGCTGACGAGTATGTGGCTTACTATACATTACCAGCCAATCAATTTAACGATGTTCCTTGGATAGAACAGATAGAAATACAAACTACCAATAAGTCTCAAGTCATTTGGAATACTAACAAAGAGATTGATCTTTGGACTGATAAAGATGATGTGATTACAGAAGCTGCTGAGTCTTTTGCAGATGCGGAGGTGAACTAATGTTTTATAGATTAGATGACATGGTTCATGAACTCAACGACACAAACTCTAAGAATGATAAGATGGATATACTTAGAATGTATCCTGATCTCAAGAAAGTACTTGAGTATACCTACAATCCATATAAGAAATATGGTGTGAAGTCCTCTCAGTTAAAGAAGAAGAGTGATATAGTAGGAAGTTGGGACGGATATGATAACTTATTTGATATCTTAGATGATCTAGCTGATAGAAAACTTACAGGTCATGATGCTATTGGTACTCTAAATGCTTTCATTGGAGATACTGAAGATAGTTGGGCTTACTTAATTCACAGAATCTTAGATAAAAATCTCAAGACTCGTACAGATGCAAAACTTATTAATAAGGTTTGGTTGAATCTCATTCCTCAGTTTGATGTGGCATTAGCTCAAAAATTTGAAGATCATGCTCATAAGATTGATTGGGATAATGAGAAGTGGTTAGGTTCAAGAAAACTTGATGGTGTAAGAGTTATAGCTAGAAAAGAGAATGGTGTAGTGAAATTCTTCTCTCGTGCTGGTAATGAATTTACAACATTGGGAGTGTTGAGAAATGAGTTGGAATCTTTAAGTGAAGATTTTGTAATGGATGGTGAAATGTGTGTAATGGATGAAAATGGCACTGAAGATTACAAAGCAGTTGTTAGTCAGATTAAACGTAAAGAATATACAATTGAAGAACCAATGTTTATTGTATTTGATTATCTAACACTTGAGGAATTTGATAACGGAACTTCTGAAGTTAGTACGATCGATAGACTAGAGGGACATGTCGTGGACAGAATTACTTCAGGACAATACTTCAAAGCATTGGAAATGGAAACTATAACTAGTGAAGAACAAGCTATTGCAAAATTAGACGATGCTGTTGATAATGGTTGGGAAGGTTACATGATCAGAAGAGCTGATGCTCTCTACGAAGGTAAAAGAACAAGAGCTCTGCTCAAAATGAAGAAGATGCATGACGAGGAGTATACTGTTAAGAGCATCGAGACAGGTCCATTTAGAATGATTGATAAAAGTACCGGTTTAGAGAAGACGATTGAAACTCTTACAAATGTGATTATAGAACATAAAGGAAACATAGTATCGGTAGGATCAGGATTTAGTTTAGATGATAGAGTAAAATATTATGATAATCCTGAGACTATAATAGGTAAAGAGATCACTGTTCAGTACTTTGAATTATCCAAGGATAAAGATGGTAAGGAATCTTTAAGATTTCCTGTAGTTAAACATGTCTTTGAGGAGGGAAGAAGAACTATATGATAAGTAAGGCATTAATACTATTGGGTTGTATATTGCTTGCCTCTACAGTGCATTATATACTGTGGAATACAATCAGAAATGAAAAGAACCATACAAACGAAAAGGAATCATGATGGAACAACAGCATTGGGGTGAAAGAAATCAACACATCCCACAACAAAATAATTCAGCAACCTCTCCTAAGAACTCAGGAACTCCTGGTGGAGAGAAGCACATATCAGTTCAGGACAATAAAATATATTTCTACTCTGGAGTAACGAGAGATGCAGTCAGTGAGTTGAATAAAAAATTAGGAGAATTAGAGTCCAAGTGTAATAATTTGTCTCTAAGTTTTGAGATAGCACCACCACCAATTAGAATTTTTATTAATTCAGGAGGAGGATCCATCACTGCTGGAATATCAGCCATGGATACGATCTCTAGAACTTCTGTTCCTGTTCATACCTACGTAGATGGCTTTGCAGCAAGTGCAGCTACATTTATGTCAGTAGTTGGAACTGATCGATTTATGAGTAAGAACTCTTATATGTTAATCCATCAGCTGAGTAGTAGCTTTTGGGGAACATATGCTAACTTTGAGGATGAGAAAGAAAATTTAGATTTAATGATGAAGACTATTAAAGACGTGTACAAGAAGCATACTAAAGTTCCTATGAAAGAACTTAACGGTATATTAAAACATGATTTATTGTGGAATGCAGATAAATGTCTCGAATATGGATTAATAGATGAAATCGTATAACGATATTCCTGATTTAGATTATAGAGACCTCGATGAAGAGGTAACCGTAAGTATGGGTAACTTAGTAGCCATGGCTGAACTGTTTGAATCTCAAGGTAGATTGGAAGGTGTTGTCATAGGTATAGGGCTTGTTGGTCTGCTAGCAATAGCCAGAGCATTTTTGGGAGTTTAGCAAATAAATGGATACAAATAATTTAGAAGTAATGAAGAGTGTAGTAACATCTTATGGTTGGGCAAAGAGTAAGACTCACACTCCCATAGATGATGAAAAAGTACCTGCTCAAATATGTACCGACTTTGATGATGATTGTAATAGTTTTTCACCAGGATTGGAAACCAAACAAGCTACACACTGGAATTGTTGGGAACACCAACCCGAATGTGGGATATGTCCTTTTGCATTACAAGACGTAACCCAGCATATAGAAAATAACTCATTATGAATAAGTGGGACAGAGTAGAAAAGAAAAAAAGAATGGCAACAGAATCTGATCTTCAGTGGATATACATTAAGATGGTATTTTGGATTGTTATTTTTGTAATTTGGATGTATTTTAATTTTGGAGGCACAATATGAAATATCCTAGCG